>JAESFT010000204.1_pt1 | contig 61481 bp, 52 predicted proteins | sample 9269451 | NCBI WGS metagenome assembly JAESFT01 (sample SAMN14502557, study PRJNA617106) | algae metagenome | isolation source: Scytonema hyalinum WJT4-NPBG1 and co-occurring heterotrophs from well... | place: USA: Mojave Desert, Joshua Tree National Park, California | collected 2006-05-25
CGAGCCCGATCTTGTCCATCGCGACGCGGAATTTCTGCCGGTCCTCGGCCTTATCGATCGCCTCGGCATCGGCGCCGATCATGGTGACGCCGAACTTGTCGAGCGTGCCGTCGTGGAACAGAGCGAGCGCGGTGTTCAGCGCGGTCTGCCCGCCCATCGTCGGCAGGATCGCGTCGGGCCGCTCCTTCTCGATGATCTTGGCGACGATCTCGGGCGTGATCGGCTCGATATAGGTTGCGTCCGCAAACTCCGGATCGGTCATGATCGACGCCGGATTGGAGTTGACCAGCACGATCCGATACCCCTCCGCCTTCAGCGCCTTGGCCGCCTGCGTGCCGGAGTAATCGAACTCCGCTGCCTGCCCGATCACGATCGGACCCGCGCCGATGATGAGGATGGAGGAAATGTCGGTGCGTTTGGGCATTACTTGCTCTCGGAAGGCAGTTCGCCGATGAAGCCGAGCCGAACCCGTCCATCGTCGCCTTTTTCTATGTGACAGCGGCCGACTTTCACCGGCTCATTCACCGGCTTAGTCTCAGCCAACTTCAGCGCCTTGCGGACCTCGACTGCAGGAACTTGGCAGGCTCTTTGCAACTCCTCATCCGACGGCGCTTGGGCGGCGCAAGCGACTGGCGAGAACGCGAGGATCGCAAAAGCACGCTTCATGCCCGCAGCTGCCCAACGAACTTCTCGAACAGATACATGCTGTCCATGGGCCCGGGGCTCGCCTCAGGGTGGTGCTGGACGCTGAAGGCGGGGCAGTCGGTGAGTTCGAGGCCGCAGTTGGAGTTGTCGAACAGGGAAACGTGCGTCTCGCGAGCGTTCGGGGGCAGGCTGTCGCGTTCGACCGCGAAGCCGTGGTTCATGCTGGTGATCTCGACGCGGCCGTCCGCCAGCCTTTTGACCGGATGGTTGGCGCCGCGATGGCCCTGGAACATCTTGGTCGTCTTCGCTCCGATTGCGAGCGCGAGCAGCTGGTGGCCGAGGCAGATGCCGAACAGCGGCTTGCCCGTCTCCAGCATCTGCCGGATCACGGGCACGGCATATTCAGCGGTCGCGGCCGGGTCGCCCGGACCGTTCGACAGGAAGAAGCCGTCGGGCTGATGCGCCATGACCTCGTCGAAGGTCGCGGTGGCGGGGAGGACGGTGACCTTGGCGCCGGCCTTCACCAGGTTGCGGAAAATGTTGTGCTTGGAGCCGTAGTCGATGGCGACGATATGGGGCTTGAAGCTACGCCCCTCGACTTCGCTCGGGACGAGCGAGCCCTCTCCGGATGAATCTCCGCTCGTCCCGAGCGAAGTCGAGGGGCGCTTCTCCGCACCCTCATACCCAAACCCCAGTTTCCAAACTCCGCCTTCCCAAAGATGATGCGCCTCGCACGACACCTGCTTAGCAAGGTCCATCCCCTCCAGCCCCGGCCACGCCCGCGCCTTTTCAAGCAGCGCCTCCACATCGAACGAGCCCGAGGCCGAATGCGCGATCACCCCATTGGGCGCGCCGCCGACCCGAATCCGGCGCGTCAAAGCGCGCGTGTCCACGCCCGCAAGCCCGATCTTGCCGCGCGCCTTCAGCCAGGCGTCGAACCCCTCAGCCGCACGGAAGTTGGAGGGCGCGGTCACATCCTCGCGGACGATGCAGCCGAGCGCATGGGCGTGGTTCGCCTCCACGTCCTCATGGTTCGCGCCGACATTGCCGATATGCGGAAAGGTGAAGGTGATGATCTGCCCTTCGAAGGACGGATCGGTCATGATCTCCTGATAGCCGGTGATGGCGGTGTGGAAGCACACCTCGCCCACCGCCTCGCCTTCCGCGCCGAAGCCGCGGCCCCAGATCACATCGCCGGACGCCAGGACCAATACCCCCGTGGCTCCTTCAGGTGCGCGCGTGAGGGTGGCGTCGGCCATGTCTGGCAGGCTCCTTCAGATGGTTTGGCAGCAATGTCGCTAAGGCTCCGCAGCTAGGGAAGGTGACGCGCCCGGTCAACCTGCTAGACGGCGGAAATGATTCGAGACGACATCAAGACCGCCCTCGTCACCGCCATGAAGGGCGGCGACAAGGAGACCACTGCCACCATCCGCCTGATCCAGGCCGCCATCAAGAACCGCGACATCGAGCTGCGCACCGGAAAGGCGCCGGACGACGACGATGTGCTGGTTAGCGAAGTGCTGCAGAAGATGGTCAAGCAGCGCCGCGAATCGATCGCGCTCTACGAACAGGGCAACCGGCCGGAGCTCGCCGCAGCGGAAGCGGCGGAAGTGGCGGTGATCGAACGCTTCCTGCCACGGATGATGGACGAGGCGGAGACGGCCGCGGCAATCGAAGCCATCAAGGTTGAGATCGGGGCCTCCAGCGTGAAAGACATGGGCCGCGTCATGGCCGAACTGAAGACGCGGCATGCCGGCAAGCTCGACATGAGCAAGGCGAGTGCAGCGGTGAAGGCGGCGCTCTCTTAGGGGCTCGGAGCCACGCCCCTCGACTTCGCTCGGGACGAACGTTTAGGTTTGCAGCTCAACAGAATCGCTCGTCCCGAGCGAAGTCGAGGGGCGCTGGCACGGAGTCAATGCAGCACTATTGGGTCTATATGCTCCGGTGCTCGGACGACTCCTACTATGCTGGGCATACCGACAATCTCGACAAGCGGTTGTGGGAACATCAACAGGGGCTTGCTACCGACTGGACCAGGCGGCGCAGGCCAGTCGAACTGGTCTGGTGCGCTGCGTGCGATAGCCGCGATGATGCGTTTGCATTCGAGCGGCGGATCAAGAACTGGTCGCGTGCCAAAAAAGAAGCTCTGATTGCGGGTGACTGGTCGTTGGTGGGTCATTACGCCCGGTCTCCCCACGAGCGCCCCTCGACTTCGCTCGGGACGAGCGACAAGGGTTACAGCCAAGCAACTCCGCTCGTCCTGAGCGAAGTCGAAGGGCGCGGCTCAGACGCATGACCCTCTCCCCCGCCTTTCTTGACGAACTCCGCGCGCGCACTTTGCTGTCGGCGCTCGTCTCCAAGACGCTGAAACTCACCAGAAAGGGCCGCGAGTTCGCTGCCTGCTGTCCGTTCCACAATGAGAAGACGCCCAGTTTCTACGTCAATGACGAGAAGGGCTTCTACCATTGCTTCGGCTGCGGGGCCCATGGCGATGCGATAAGGTGGATGACGGACCAGCGCGGGCTGCCGTTCATGGAAGCGGTGAAGGAGCTGGCCCAGGCCGCCAATCTGGAGCTGCCGGCGCCCGATGCGCGGGAGGCGGCGCGGGCGGAGCGGGCCAAGTCGCTGCACGATGTCATGGCTGCGGCCGCTGCCTGGTTCGAGGAGCAATATGCAGGTCTCTCCGGCGCGGCTGCCCGCGCTTATGTCGAGAAGCGCGGCATCAAGGAGGCGACGCGGAAGGCGTTCGGCCTGGGCTACGCGCCCGACGGCAAGAACGGGCTTCGCCGCGCCCTCGCCACCTTCGGCGACGCCATGCTGGTCGAGGCGGGGCTGCTGATCGAAGTCGAGGGCAAGGAGCCTTATGACCGCTTCCGCGACCGGCTGATGATCCCGATCCGGGACCCGCGCGGGCGCATCATCGCCTTCGGTGGCCGGATCATCGGCCAGGGCGAGCCGAAATATCTGAACTCCCCCGACACGCCGCTCTTCGACAAGGGCCGCACTCTCTACAATCTCGACCGTGCCGCTCCCGCTGCTCGTAAGGCTGGCCGCATGATCGTGGTCGAGGGCTATCTCGATGTGATCGCGCTCGCTGAGGCGGGCATTGATGAGGCTGTGGCCCCGCTCGGAACCGCTCTGACCGAACACCAGATCGAGCGGCTGTGGCGCCAAGTCGACGCCCCCCTGCTCTGCTTCGATGGCGATGCGGCGGGACAAAAAGCGGCATTTCGGGCTGCGACGCGCGCCCTGCCGGGCCTTGCCCCCGGTCGATCGCTCGCCTTCCTGACCCTCCCGGAGGGGCAGGATCCGGACGATCTCGTCCGCTCCGGGGGCGCGGCGGCGTTAGAGGCGCTGGCCGCAGAGCCTCTGGTCGACCGGCTTTGGAACCACGAAGTCGCCGCGGAGCCGCTCGCCACACCAGAGCAGAAGGCAGGGCTGCGCAAGCGGCTGAACGAGCTGGCTTCCGCGATCGGCGACCCGCACGTCCGCCAGCAATATCAGGCCGAGTTCCGCGAGCGTTTCGAGACGAACTTCCTCCAGCGGAAAAACGTTTCTCGCCGACCCTTTCAGCCAGGATTCCGCGCGGCTTATCGACCCGGTGCGCGCTGGCAGCCGCCTCCGCCCGCTTCGGCACAGGCGGAGACCAAGATGGTTGGCGCAACCGGCATCGACCGGGTGCTCGTCAAAGGCGTGGTCACCGGGCTGCTTCGTTTCCCTGATATGCTGGCCCGCCACGCAGAGGCGCTGCACGCGCTGCAGTTGGCCGATCCGCTGGTCGCACGGCTGATCGACTCGCTCGTCGATCTGGCGCTGCACGAGCAGGCGCTTGATACCGAGCGACTCGCCACCATATTGCGCGCAAGCGAGTTCGACGGGCTCGCCAGAGACCTGTTGCGGGCCGACAGCCTTCCCTTCTCCTTCACGCGGAAGGATGCGGAGCCGGATCGTGCCCGGGCCGAGTTGGCGGAGGCCATCCAGGTGATGGTCGAGCGGCCGGAACTCGATGCGGCGCTCGCCGCGGCCACGGCGCGGCTTAAGGAGTCGTTCGACGAGACGACTTACGAGGAGCAGCAACGGCTCTTGGAAATGCGGGTGGATATCGATCGGCGGCTTGCAAATCTGATGCAGGACGACGAAGGCGCAAACTGATTTACGTTCGGGCGGTTGAATGGCGAAGCAGATGGAAGAACAGGTCGAAAAGCCCGAGGGCGGCGATGCCCCGCTGATCGACCTCAACGAAGCCTCGATCAAAAAGCTGATCGCCCGCGCCAAGAAGCGCGGCGTGATCACCTATGACGAGCTGAACGAGGCGCTGCCGCAGGATCAGATGTCATCCGAGCAGATCGAGGACATCATGTCCGCGCTCAACGACATGGGCGTCAACATCGTCGAGAATGACGAGGCGGGCGAGGACGGCGAGGTGGACAAGGAGCCCGAGGACGACGACACCGATGTCGCGGCCGAAGGTGGCGACGGCTTCTCCTCGCCGGCGATCGAGAAGAAGAAAGAGACGGTCGACCGCACCGACGATCCGGTGCGCATGTATCTGCGTGAGATGGGCGCCGTCGAGCTGCTCAGCCGCGAGGGCGAGATCGCGATCGCCAAGCGGATCGAGGCCGGCCGCGACACGATGATTCTGGGGCTGTGCGAAAGCCCAATCACGTTCAACGCGATTATTGGCTGGTCGAACGCCTTGAACGAAGGCACGATGCAGCTGCGCGAGATCCTCGATCTCGATGCCATGCTGAACAAGGATCCGGCGCCCGAAAACCTCACCGACGAGGAAGAAGGCGGTGACGGTGAGATTTCTGAAAAGACTGCCGGCCCTTCCTTCAAGGAAGAGGAAGAGGTCGAGGAAGCCCAGGCCGTCGACGAAGACGAAGAGTCGATGACCGAACGGCGCGCGCCGCGTCCCAGCGACGATGAAGAGGAGGACAACACTCTCTCGCTCGCGCAGATGGAAGAGCAGCTGAAGCCGGCCGCGCTGGAGAAATTTGCCAGCATCACGGCGCTGTTCAAAAAGTTTTCGAAGCTGCAGGCCGCGCGTCTCGACGCGATGGGCGGCGGGGCCCCCTTCTCCCCGGCCGACGAGAAGAAGTATCAGAAGCTGCGCGAAGACCTCACCGCTGAGGTCGAGAGCGTGCAGTTCCACAATGCCAAGATCGAATATCTCGTCGATCAGCTCTACAGCTATAATCGCCGCCTGACTGCGCTCGGCGGTCAGATGCTGCGCCTGGCCGAGCGCCACAAGGTTCCGCGCAAGGATTTTCTCGACCGCTATGTGAACCGCGAGCTCGACGAGGGCTGGCTGGAGACGGTCAAGGGCGTCGACAAGAAATGGGCCGCTTTCTCGGCCAACGAAGCAGACGCGGTCGAACGGATTCGCTCCGAGATTGCCGAAATCGCCCAGGCGACCGGCATGGCGCTGCCTGAGTTCCGGCGCATCGTGAACATGGTGCAAAAGGGCGAGCGCGAGGCGCGGATCGCGAAGAAGGAGATGGTCGAGGCCAATCTCCGCCTCGTGATCTCGATTGCCAAGAAATACACCAACCGCGGCCTGCAGTTTCTGGACCTGATCCAGGAAGGCAATATCGGCCTGATGAAAGCCGTCGATAAGTTTGAATATCGCCGCGGCTATAAGTTCAGCACTTACGCCACTTGGTGGATCAGGCAGGCGATCACCCGCTCGATCGCCGACCAGGCGCGGACGATCCGCATTCCGGTCCATATGATCGAGACGATCAACAAGCTGGTCCGCACCTCCCGCCAGTTCCTCCACGAGCAGGGCCGCGAGCCGACGCCTGAGGAAATGGCCGAGCGCCTCTCCATGCCTCTGGAGAAGGTGCGCAAGGTGATGAAGATCGCCAAGGAGCCGATTTCTCTCGAGACGCCGATCGGCGACGAGGAGGACTCGCACCTCGGCGACTTCATCGAGGACAAGAACGCGGTCATCCCGGTGGACGCCGCCATTCAGGCGAACCTGAAGGAAACGGTCACCCGTGTTCTCGCTTCGCTCACGCCGCGTGAGGAGCGCGTACTGCGCATGCGCTTCGGCATCGGCATGAACACCGACCACACGCTCGAGGAAGTCGGCCAGCAGTTCAGCGTGACCCGCGAACGCATCCGTCAGATCGAGGCAAAGGCGCTGCGCAAACTGAAGCATCCGAGTCGCAGCCGGAAAATGCGGAGCTTCCTGGATCAGTAGCGGCAGGCGGGCCTCAGCGCCCGCTTCACGGCTCAGGTGATGGAGCCGACCTTTTTGCCGCCCTGCCACACGTCACACACGGGGCAGTCGTCGTCCTGCTCGGCCGTGGCGAGCGCCTGCTGTTCGTTGTTCGCGAGAATGTCTTTCTTCTTCACGACTTGCCCGCCCGGCTTGGTGAGCTTGTTCACCCGGTAATGCTTCATCGTCCCCGCGTCCCTTCGCGTGGAGAGTGCCTTATGCGGCGGTTCCCCGCAAGCGGCGAAGCTGCGGCCAGAGCAGGTTCAGCGCGAGGCCGCCCATCACCAGCGCGCCGGCCAGTAGTTTCCAGTCCTGGAGCGGTTCCGCCAGCAGCAGTGCTGAAGCCGTCATCCCGAATACTGGTACCAGCATCGAAAGAGGGGAAACGGTCGAGGCGGGATGGCGCGACAGCAGCCAGCCCCAGGCCGAATAGCCGAACAGCGTGTTGCCGACGGACTGCCAGAGCACGGCCGCCCAGGTTTGCCAGCCGGCTGCAGAGACGCTCGCGGCGATCCGCTCTGGTCCATCGGCGATCAGGGCTCCGATCAGCAGCGGCGGGATCGAAAAGAGGCTCGCCCAGACGACGAAGCCGAGCATGTCGCGCGTGCCGCTGACCTTTGCGACGTGATTGCCGATGCCCCAGCTCAGCGCTGCGGCCAGCACCAGCGCGAGCCCAAGCGGCGTGGTCGTCGCGTCGGTATGAGCCAGGATCACTCCCAGCCCGCCGGTCGCCAGGGCGAGGCCGCCCAGCTGAAAGCGTTCAGCCGTTCGCCCGTAAACCAAACGGACAGGCCGATGGTGAAGAAGATCTGCATCTGGACAACGAGCGAAGCGAGGCCTGGCGAGATCAGCCCGTCCATCGCGATGAACAACAGCCCGAACTGGCCGAAGCCGATCGCCACGCCGTAAAGCGCCAGGCTTCGCCACGGCACTTGCGGGCGCCGGATGAACAGCACGGCCGGCAGCAATGCGAAGATGTAGCGGAGCGTCGCGAAGGTCATCGGCGGCAGCGCATCGAGCGCGACCTTGATCACGACGAAGTTGGTGCCCCAGACCGCGACCACGGCCAGGGCCAACAGCGCGTGGCTGAGCGGCAGGTGGGAATCGGCTGGGGGTGCGGCCGCGCCGGTTTCGCTCAGGAAACGAACTCGCCGATGTCGCGGCCGAAGACGCTGAAGCTTAGAAAGGTGTTCGTCTCGCGAATGTGCCCGATCTTGTGCAGCTTGCCCTGCACGATCGGCGCCATCTTCTGCACGTCGGCCAGCTTGGCCTTGACCAGCAGGTCGTAGTTGCCGGTGGTCGAATAAACTTCCAGCACTTCGTCGATCTGATCGACGATCTGCGCCCCGACCTCGTCCGCGAAACCGGGCTCGCATTTCACCTGGATGAAAAGACGCGTGTAGCTCATGGCCCGGCTATAGCGTTTGCCGTCGCGATCTCAACGCAGCACCTTCAGCAGCGGCAGGATGCTGCCATAATCGTCGGACCAGCCGGCAAAGTCAGAATCTTCGCGCAAGGGGCGCCATTTGCCGGATGGCGGAGGATCGCTGGTGATGCGCCGCAGCACCGAGGGATCGCGGGTCATCAGCACCCAGCTCGAGCTGTTGATATAGTCGTAATATTCCGAGTTGGCCGGGATCGTGTCGTCATAGCGCGCGGCATGCCAGCCACCCTCCCGCGCGGCGGCGGCGACCACCGGCTCCAGCTGCAGGAAACGGTTGGAAATGTGAACCAGCAGCATGCCCTTGGGCGCCAGCACCCGGCCATAGATACGGAACGCCTCGCGCGTGAGCAGGTGCATCGGCACCGCATCAGAGGAGAAAGCGTCGAGCGAGAGGAAATCGAGGCTTTGGCTCGGCTCCCGCTGCAGGCTGAGGCGGGCGTCGCCGAGCACGATCTGCGCCTGCGGGTTGCACCGCGACAGGTAGGTGAACTTGCCGGAATAACGGGCGATCTGAATGACGGTCGGGTCGATCTCGTAGATGCGCCAGCTCTGGCCTGGCCGCGTGTAGCAGGCGAGCGTTCCGGTGCCCAAGCCGACCGAGCCAACCCGCGCATCGGGTCCAGCGACCGCGGGCAGCTTGAACAGCGCCTGACCCACGCCGGAGAAAGCGCTGTAATAGCTGGTCAGCTCCCGCTCGCGACCCTTGGTCAGGATCTGGATGCCGTGCGAGGTGGTGCCATGGGCAAGCGTGCGGACGTCATCTTCGTCCCGGATGGTATAAACGCCGAAATAGCTGCGCGAGCGCGCCTCGGGCGTCAGCGATAGCCGCAGCGAGTCATAGCCGCCAAAGACCAGCATCATGCCCGCGACGCCGATCAGAAAAGGCAAGCGCCTGCCGATGCAGAAGAAGGTGAGCACGCCGATGGCACCGGCGCCGATCCATGTCGAGCGGCCCCACATCCAGCGCCAGGGCTGCTCCAGGGTGATGGTGACCAGGGCAATGGTCAGGACCAGCATGGCGGCCGTCAGGACCATCGCGCGCGACCTGCTCGACCATAGCCGCTCGATCCAGCCGAATAGATAATGCTGCGGCAGCAGCGCGGCGGCGGCGAGGATCAGCAGCGGATGCTCATAGGTCCAGTCGAACAGGACGGGCGCGAGCAGGCCCGAGAAGACGCCGCCCAGCGCTCCGCCGATCGACATGCAGAGGTAGAAGCTAGTGAGATGGATCGGCGCCGGTCGGGTCCGGTACATTTCGGCATGGAGCGTCACGGCGATGGTGAAGAGCAGCAGCAGCTCCACCATCGCCATGAAGAAGGGCTGGCCGGGCGCGTGCCGGATCGCCATGCCGCCGAATGCCAGGACAATCAGGGGCGAAAGGCGACAGAGCGACACCACCGCGCCGCGCTCCTCGCCGAACGCCAAGGTGAAGCTCAGCAGATAGAGGCCGAGCGGGATCACCCACAGCATCGGCATGGCAACGATGTCGGTGGTCAGGTAGGTGGTCGTCGACAGCATCAGCCCCGACGGGACCGCCGCCAGCACCACCCACCAGAGCCGCCGCCCGAGGGCAGGACGCCGCTCTGCCGTGTAGCCAGCGTCCGACGTATCGACTCCGGCGCGGGGCAGCACCGCCGCGCAGGCGAGCGTCAGGACGAAAAGGATAACGTAACCAATTGTCCAGAGCGTACTCTGCTGGCCCAGGCTGAGCCGCGGCTCGACCAGCAGGGGATAGCTCAGCAGGCCGGTGAAGCTGCCGAGATTGGACGCGGCGTAGAGCGGATAAGGGTCCCTGCCCCCGCTCGCCGCAGCATACCAGCGCTGGATCATCGGCGCCTGCGCCGAAACGGCAAGGAAGAGCGGCCCGATAGAGACCAGCAGCAGCCACAGCACCCAGAGGGCCGGCGAGGCGTTCGGCGGCGGCACCTGGCCGATCAAGCCGATCGGCAGCAGCAGCGCCGCCGAAGCGAGCAGCAGCAGATGGACGAAGGATTGGTTGCGGACGTTCAGCCGCGACAACGCATGGGCATAGGCATAGCCGCCAAGCAGCAGCGCCTGATAGACCAGCATCGCGCTGTTCCACACCGCCGGCGCGCCGCCCAGCCGGGGCAATGCCATGCGGGCGATCATCGGCTGCACCAGGAACAGCAGGAACGAGCCGACGAAGATGGTGCCGATAAACAGCGGCCCGAGATCCCGCCGACCTTCCTGTGCCTGATCCTCGACCAAGCTCGCCGCAGCGGTGGCCATCAGCGGCCGAGCAGCCGTGCGGCCAGTGGGGCGTGATAGGTCAGCACACCCGAACAGCCGGCGCGCTTGAGCGCTGTGAGGCTCTCCAGCACCAGCGCGTCGCGGTCGCCGGCGCCCGCGGCGGCGGCGGCCTCGATCATCGCATATTCGCCGGACACGGCATAAGCAAAAACCGGCACTTCGAATCGTTCCTTCACGCGTCGAATGATATCGAGATAGGGCAAACCCGGCTTCACCATCACCGTGTCGGCGCCCTCGGCCAGGTCCATCTCGACTTCGCGCAGCGCTTCCTCGGCATTGCCGGGGTCCATCTGATAAGTCTTCTTGTCGCCCTGCAGCCGCCCGCGGGAGCCGACTGCGTCGCGGAACGGGCCGTAAAAGGCCGAGGCGTATTTTGCGGCATAGGCCATGATCTGCACGTTGACATGGCCATCGGCTTCGAGGCCCTCACGGATGGCGGCCACGCGCCCGTCCATCATGTCGGACGGCGCGATAATGTCGGCGCCGGCACTAGCCTGATTCAGCGCCTGACGGACGAGCACATCCTTGGTCGCATCGTTCAGCACATAGCCGCGCTCGTCGACCAGCCCGTCATGGCCGTGCGCGGTGTAAGGATCGAGCGCCACATCGGTCAGCACGCCGATCTGCGGCACCGCGTCCTTGATGGCCCGAATGGCCCGGCACATCAGATTGTCGGGATTGAGCGCTTCGCCCCCATCGTCGGTGCGCAGCCCCTCGGGCGTGTTGGGGAACAGGGCGAGGCAGGGAATGCCTAGCGAGGCAGCATCGCGCGCGCGTTCGACGATGCGGTCGACCGACCAGCGCGACACGCCGGGCATGGTCGGGATTGGCTGCTCGACCCCCTCCCCTTCGACAATGAAGAGCGGCCAGATCAGGTCGGCAGGCGTCAGGACGGTTTCGGCGTGGAGGGCGCGGCTCCAGGCTGAGGAGCGGGTGCGACGGAGTCGCAGCGCGGGATAAGCGGCGCTATGCATGGGGCCCGACTAGCCTGAAGCCGCGTTAGGACGCCAGTGAAACCACTTCCCAAGCGCGCAGCCTTGGTCGTCAACGCCAAGTCGCGCAAAGGCCGCGACCTTTATCAACGTGCCCAGGCGCTGCTGATCCAGAACGGCATCGAACTGATCGCCACTGAGGGTGTGCGCGATCCGGCACAGCTGCGTCCGACCATCCAGCGGCTGCTGGAAAGTGATCCACCGATGATCATCGTCGGCGGCGGCGACGGCACGCTTTCCTCCACCGTCGACGATTTCGTGCCGCACGAAACGGTGTTCGCGCTGCTTCCGCTCGGCACCGCCAACAGCTTCGCGCGCACGCTGGGCATTCCGCTCGACCTGGAAGGCGCCGTCGAGGTGATCGCCACCGGCGAGCGGCGGCGGATCGATCTCGGCATGATCGACAAGGATTATTTCGCCAATTGCGCCGCCATCGGCATGTCGCCTCTGATCGCCGAGACAGTGCCGCACAATCTGAAGCGCTGGCTTGGCCGCGTCGGCTATTTCGGCTGGGCGGCATGGCAGTTCACCCGCTTCCGCCCGTTCAAGCTGACCGTCGGCAACGAGACGGTGGATGCGGTGGAAGTGCGCATCGCCAACGGACGCTATCATGGCGGCACCGAGCTGGTCGAGGACGCCGAAGTCGATAGCGGAGAGATCATCGTGCAGGCTGTGCTCGGCGACGCTCGCCACCGCCTGCTGTGGAGCTGGGCCGCTAGCATCCTAAAGCTCAAGGGTCGCGAGCGGAACGTGCGCGAGTTTCACGGGGTGGAACTGCGCATTTCCACCGATCCGCCGCTGCCGATCTCGATCGATGGCGAAGTGCTCGCCCATACCCCGGTCACCGCTCATGTTGCCCCCGGAATTATCGAAGTGGCCGCGCCGCGCTCTACGCCGCCGGATTGAGGCGTCCGGCCGGTTCGGAGGTGCCGAGCGCCTCCTCGACGCATTCCTCCTTGCTGGGCGGTACCGTCATCCTCGCCTCGCGCCAGCCTCCGAAGCGATAGTAGAGCCCTGCAAGCACGACGGTGACGATGGAAGCGAGCGGGAAGCTCAGCCACAGCGCATCCGCGCCGAGCGCGGGTCGAGCCAGAGCGATGAAGGTCAGCCGCACCGGGAACATCGCGACGAACAGGATGATCAGCGGCGCGAACACCGCCCCATTCGCCCGGACGATGCCGAAAAAGACCATCGTCATGCCGAACAGCACGAAGTTCCAGGTCGCGATCATCTGGATATGCCGCGCGATCGCCGTGGCGGGGCTGTCGGGGTCGAGGAATATGGCGAGAGCTGGCCGGTCGAGCAGGATCAGCGCGATCACCAGCCCGCCGGTCATCACCACGTTTAAGGTCAGACCCGAGCGCATGATGCGCGACACACGGTCCCATCTGCCGGCGCCGATATTTTGCGCCGCCATCGCGCTCACTGCCGCGCCGAGCGCCATCGCCGGCATCTGCACATAGGTCCAGAGCTGCTGGGCCACGCCGAACGCCGCAGCCGTGTCCACGCCTTCCTCATTGACGAGGCCGATCATCACCAGGGCGGCGACCGAGATGACGATCATCTGCAGGCCCATCGGAAAGCCCTTTGCCGTGATCGTCCGCAGCATGGCGGACTCCGGACGCAGATAGCGCAACTCGGCCCCGCGCAGCCGCAGCGGCAAGTCGCGCATATAGATGAAGGCGACCATCGCGATCAGGCCGACAAGATTGGCGATTACTGTCGCCATTGCCGCGCCGGCAATGCCCATCGCCGGGAACGGCCCCAGTCCGACGATGAAGACCGGGTTCAAGCCGCTGTCCAGCACCACCGCTACGATCATGAAATAGAGTGGCGTCATCGAATCGCCGACGCCGCGCAGCCCCATCATTAGCAGGACGATAATCAGCGACAGCGGAATGGCGATGAAGATCACCCGCAGATAGTCGAGCGCCAGCTGCCACGCACCCGGGGGCGTGCTGAGCAGGTCGAGGATGTGCGGCGCAAAGACCCATCCCAGAACGGCGATGAGGATCGTCATCGGCACGAAGGCGCCGACGGCCGTCCCGATCGTCCGGCGCACGGCGTCGATGTCGCGACGGCCATAGCTCTGCCCGATCAGCACCGTCGCGGCCATGCCGAAGCCGAAAACGAAGGCGTTCATCAAAAACATGATCATGTTGGCATTGGACGTGGCGGCCAGCGCCTCCTCGCCCAGGAAGTGCCCGACCCAGAAGGTATTGATCGAACCGTTCAGCGACTGGAGCACGCTGGAGCCAAGCGTCGGCAACGCGAACATCAGCAAGGCGCTGCCGATCGGTCCCTGCGTCAGGTCTCGTCTTTGCTGAGAGGCGGCCATTCCGCTCAGAACGCGTCGGGGGCCACGATCAGCCCAAACGCTTCAATGCCGCTGTCAGCCGCTCCGCTTCCGCCGCCTTGTCGGCATGGTCGGCGCGCGCCTTTTCGACAGCTTCGAGCTTGGCACGTTCGACGAAGCTCGGGTTGCCTAGGCGCCCCGCGAGCGAGTCTCGCTCCTTCTCCGCCGCCGCAATCGCCTTGGCGAGGCGCGCCCGCTCGGCTTCGAGGTCAATCACGTCGCCGAGCTGAAGCGCATAGGTCGCTTCATCGACAATGATCTGGGCCTGTCCGCCCGGCGTGGCACTCGGCTCGATGCGGGCGAGGCGCGCAATGGCTGCGGCATGGGCAGCCAGTCGCCGCTCCGTTTCGCCGCTCGCATCCGCGACGGAGAAAGGCACGCGGGCACCGGGCGGGACGTTCAGCTCCGTGCGGGCCGTGCGGACCTCGCTCACCAGACGGATCAGCCAGTCAATCTCCTTCGCCGCCTCCGGATCAATCGCGCGAGCATCCGCGATCGGCCATTTGGCGACGATCAGGTCGTACGGCCGCTCGCCCAGCGCATGCCACAGCTCTTCGGTGATGAAGGGCATGAACGGGTGGAGCATGACGAGGATCTGGTCGAGCACCCAGCCGGCGACCTGCCTCGTCTCGTCCACGCTCCCCGGCGCAGGCCGGGGTCCAGCTTCGGCGCTGCCTGGGCCCCGGCCTCCGCCGGGGAGCGGCTCGCCAAGGGCAAGCACCGGCTTGATCAGCTCCAGATACCAATCGCAGAACTGGCTCCAGACAAACTGATAGATGGTGTTCGCCGCCTCGTCGTAGCGCAGGTCGGCGAGCGCGAGGTCGAGCTTTTGCACGGTCCGGATCGTCTCGCCGACGATCCAGCGGTTGACCGGCAGCGTGGCGGCAGGCGGCTCCAGCGAGTAAGACGCGCCGATGCCGTTCGACTGGGCGAAGCGGGTCGCGTTCCACAACTTGGTCGCGAAATTGCGATAGCCCTCGACGCGGCGCTCATCGAGCTTCACGTCGCGGCCCTGGCTTTCCATCGCGGCCAGCGTGAAGCGCAACGCGTCCGCGCCGTACTTGTCGATCAGGCCAAGCGGATCGACCGTATTGCCCTTGGACTTGGACATTTTTGAGCCGTCGGCAGCACGGACAAGTCCGTGTAGATACAGGGTCTTGAACGGCACTTCCTTCATGAAGTGCAAACCCTGCATGATCATCCGCGCATCCCAGAAGAACAGGATGTCGAAGCCGGAGATCAGAACGTCATTGGGGTAGTGGCGGGTGAGTGCCCCCGTTGCTTCCGGCCAACCCAATGTCCCGAATGGCCACAGCGCGGAGCTGAACCAGGTGTCGAGCACGTCCTCGTCCCGGCGGAGCGGGACGTTGCCGGCCTCTCGCTGTGCCTCCTCCTCGGTCTCAGCGACGAAAACCCGGCCATCCTCGGCATACCAGGCCGGGATGCGGTGCCCCCACCAGAGCTGGCGCGAGACGCACCAGGGCTGGATATTCTCCATCCAGTTGTAATAGGTCTTGGTCCAGCTTTCCGGCACGACCTTGATCGTGCCCGAACGCACCGCCTCGATCGCCGGACCTGCCAGCGTCTTCGCGTCGACATACCATTGGTCGGTCAGCCACGGCTCGATCACCACGCCGGAGCGGTCGCCGAACGGCGTTTGAATGGTGCGATCCTCGACCTTCTCCAGCAGCCCTTCCGCTTCGATCAGCGCCACCACCTGCTTGCGCGCGTCGAGACGATCGAGCCCGAGCAGCGCCTCAGGCACCAACCCATCCTGCGTCTGCACGACCCGCGCTTGGGCGTCGAGCATGTTGAGCATCTCGCCGGCTTTGAACCCGGCTCGAACACCGACCTCGAAGTCGTTGAAATCATGCCCGGGCGTGATCTTGACGGCGCCGGAGCCGAGTTCCGGATCGGCATGTTCGTCGGCGACGATCGGCACTAGCCGGCCGGTAATCGGCAGCCGCACCTGGGCGCCGATCAGGTGCTTGTAGCGCTCGTCGTCCGGGTTCACCGCCACGGCCATGTCGGCGAGCATGGTCTCTGGCCGGGTGGTCGCAACCGAGATGCGGCCGGAGCCGTCCGCCAACGGATAGCGGAAGTGCCAGAACTGGCCCTGCACTTCCTTGGTCTCCACCTCCAGGTCCGATATAGCCGTGCCGAGCTTCGGGTCCCAATTGACCAGGCGCTTGTCGCGGTAGAGCAGGCCCTGGCGGTAGAGCTCGACGAAAACCTTCAGCACGGCGCGGCTGAAGCCCTCGTCCATGGTGAAGCGCTCGTTCGCCCAGTCGCAGGAGGCGCCGAGGCGGCGGAGCTGACGGGTGATCTGGCCGCCCGACTGCGCCTTCCACTCCCAGACATGCTCGACGAACGCCTCCCGCGGCATGTCGGTGCGCTTGACGCCCTGGCTGTTGAGGTTGCGCTCCACGACCATCTGCGTGGCGATGCCGGCATGGTCGGTGCCGACGACCCAAAGAGCATCCCTGCCCTTTAGCCGCGCATGGCGGATGAGGATGTCCTGTAGCGTGTTGTCGAGCGCGTGGCCGATGTGCAGCGAGCCGGTGACATTGGGCGGCGGGATGACGATGGTAAAGGGCTCGGCGTCCGGCCGTTCGGGGCGGAACAGGCTGTTCTGCTCCCAATAGGGATACCAGCGCGCCTCGATCGCGCTCGGGTCGAAGGTCTTCGGCAACTCGCTCATGCGCGGGGCCTTAGACGAGGGATGCGCGCGACGCCAAGTTCCCCCAAGATCGTCATCCCGAACTTGTTTCGGGATAAGGGTGGTGTTGCGGGAGGTTCGGCGGATAGCGCCGGTGCACGAGTGACGAATGCCTTATCCCGAATCAAGTTCGGGATGACGGGAGTGCTAAAGCGTGCGGCCGCTGATGCGGGCGACCTCGCGGTCGACCGTCGCTTGCACGATGCCCGGCAGGTTCGCGTCGAGCCACTCCTTCAGCATCGGCCGCAGCATCTCGCGGACCAGGCCTTCGAGCGTGTTGTCGGCGGCGGGGTCTTCGGGTTTCACGATCAGGTGAGAAAGCGACGCCAGCGCCTGGCGGGTCGCGTCTGCTGCCTGGGGCGAGATCAGGGTTTCGGCCGGAGACGCGGGCGACGGTGCGGCAGGCGTGACGAACGGCCGCGCAGGCGGCGCAACGGGCGCGGTGGCGATCGCGGGGGCTTCCTCTGCGCTGATCGGCTCTGGCGTGGTCTCGACCGGCTGCATCGTCTCCGGCTCGGCAAAGCTTTGCGTCAGCTCCAGCACCTCCGGCTCTTCCTCGGGCTCCGCGCGCACGGCACGGGAGGACGGCGCCTCCCCTTCTTCGGCGATGATGCGTTTGATGGAAGATAGAATCTCCTCCATCGACGGCTCTTTGGACACGCTCAAACCCCGTTCGGCTATTTCGGGCCGACGATGTTCTCCGGATTGAGCGCGGGCGTGTCAACGGTGCGCGTCGCGACCGGACGCGGCGTCGGATCGCTGTCCCAATCGACGAAGATGCTCTTCACGCGCCGGTAATTGCGCGTCGGATCGTAGAGCGCGACGCCGTCGAGATTGAGGTCGCGCGCTTCGGCCTGGCCCATTGCGGCAAGCAGGGTGAAGGCCGCGACATAGGCGTTGCGTCGGGCGGTTACGAGCTGGACCTGGGCATTGAGCAGTTCCTGCTCCGCGTTCAGGATCTCGATGATCGTGCGATTGCCGACGCTGTTCTCGGCGCGGACGCCTTCGAGCGACAGCCGGTTGGCGGATACGGCGGCCTCGGCCGAGCGGATGACATCCTGGCTCGCGCGCCAGCTGGCAAAGGCTGCGCGCACCTGCTGCACAACCGACCTTTCGACTTCGATCTCACGCTCGAACGCTTGGCTTTGTCTTGCCTGAGCCTGACGCACCTGCGCCGAAGGCCCGCCGCCCTGGTAGAGCGGGAACGATGCCTGCAAGCCCAGCGAGGCCGATGTCTGCTGGTTCGGCAGGTTCAGCCCGGGAATGGAGGACTGAACCGAGCCGAGAAAGTTGTTGCTCGCGCCCTGCGCATATCCAGACAGCCGGGGCAGACGCGACGCGTCGGCCGCAAACACGTCGAAACGGGCTGCCTGACGATTGCGGGCAGCGGCCTGGAGATCGGGATTCTCGCGCACGGCCACAGCGATCGCCTGCTCCGGCGTTCCCGGCAGGTTCGGCAAGGGCGGAGGCGGCGCCAGATCATTGGGGATGTCGCCGACCAGCGCCACATAGCGCTCCCGGCTTGCGATCAGGTTCGACTCCGCCGTGCGCAGATCGCCGCGCGCGAGCTGCAGCCTCGCTTCGGACTGGGCAACGTCGGTGCGGGTCAGATCGCCGACCTCGAACCGGTCGCGCGTTGCAGTCAGATTGACGTCCAGCTGACGCACATTGGCGCGGTTCAGCTCCACGATCGCTTGGTCGCGGATGACGTCGTTATATGCGGCGACGACCTGGCTGAAGACGCTGCTCTCCGTCGCGCGCAGCGTCTCTTGCCCGGCGAGCACGCGCTGGTTGGCGGCACGCACATTGTTTTTCACCAAGCCGCCCTGATAGATGGGGACGTTCAGCTGAAGCTGGTTCTGAAGAGTGCGTCCGACAGTCGTGACCTGTCCCGGCGGGATGAGCACGTTTTCCGCGAAGGTGCTGTTCGCCTGAAGGCTGGGCAATCCCTGCGCGCGCTGAATGACGACCGTCTCGTCGGTCGCGCGCTGTTGGGCACGGGCGCCGGTGAGGGTCGGGTTGGCGTTATAGGCCTTGGCGAGCGCGCCTTGTAGCGTCTCCGCTGCCGACGGCCCGGCAAGCGCCAGCGCGGCCACGGAGGTGATCAGGACGGAAACAGTCAGGCGCATGCTCTTGGGTTCACTCTCTGGTTAAAAGACGAAGCTTTTGGGCCGTTCAAAGCCGGGCAGCCGCACCGCCTCGCAATCGGCGAAGAGATCCATGCCAAAGCCGTTGCCGGACTTGCGGCCGATGCCGAGACGGGTGGCGCCCTTCTCGTGAATGGCTGCGGCAAGGCGGCCGCCTTCCTTCAGCTGCGCGAGAAGCGCGTCCGGCAGCTGCTCGACGGCGCCGTCAATGAAGATCAGGTCATAAGGCGCACCCGCTGCCCAGCCTTGGCTGAGCGGACCCTGCACCCATTCGACATTGGCGATGTGGACTGCTTCAGCGGCGAGAGCGGCGTTTTCTTCAAGCGCCACCACCTCGCCGGCAAGTTCCGCCAGCAGGGCAGCCGTATAGCCGGTGGCAGCGCCGACAAGCAGCACCCGGTCCAGCCGAGTCACGGCCGCGTGGGTGAGCAACAGGCCGGTCGCTTCCGGCATGTTGAGCTCACGGCCGCCCCCGACCGGCACCGGGCGATCCATATAAGCGAGCGTGCGCCACTCCTCAGGCACGAAGCGTTCCCGCGGGACGGCAGCCATCACGGCGATCACGCGAGGATCGTTCACCCCGGTCGTGCGCAGCTGGCTTTCGACCATCGCGCGGCGCATCGCTTCGAAATTCTGCTCGGTCATCGGGCTGCCTCTTCGCATAACTGTCTTAGTTGCGCAATACACTTGCACACCAGCTGCGTCTTATCGGCAGGAGAAAGGGACGCCAAGCGCGACATGCCCCTTCTTCAGCAAAGCCCGTGCCAGCGCTCTGCCCCTCTGCGAAGCGCAGGCCGGAGCAGCGGCAAGCGTCCGAAAACGAACAGGGTCTGTTCGCGGGCGGACAGGCTAGCCTGATAGGAGGAAAGAATCTGAGTGGGCGAGCGAGATCAGTTCAAGCCCGGCTCCAGCAGCACATTCGAGCGAAAACGACATGGGCGCGGACACGGTGACCAGCATTGGGCAGCCTGGACGCCGTGCAGGATCGACAGCAGTGATCCCTCGCGTGCCGCATGGCGTTCGACGCGCGTCCAGGTCGGCCCCGTTCACCTCGTCAGCCGCTCCGCATGCCAGCGCAGATGATCGGCCATGAAGCTGGAGATAAAGTAATAGCTATGGTCGTAGCCAGGCTGCATCCGAAGGGTGAGCGGAATGCCGGCCCTATCGCACACGGCCTTCAGCAGCTCGGGGCGAAGCTGCTCGGCCAGAAATTTGTCCGGCTCCCCCTGGTCCACGAGCAGATCGGCTACACGCCCGCCGTGGCCACGCCATCACCCCCGCGGGCTCATGTCTGGCGCGACGAAGATCAGCCCCAACTCCGCACAGGCGGCGCGATGCTCGTCCGTTTCGGTGACGTTCGCGTACGTGCAGGTCAGGCCCCGAAAGATACCAGATCACGGGCAGCCTTGCGCCTTCCGCATGGTCGGGCACGAACACGGGAAACACCATATCCGTGCCCGTGACTTCGCTCGGGTGGGCCCGCCCTGCCTTCGCTCCGCCACACGCTGGCCGGCGCTCGATCCCGGCAGACTGGCGGTGCTGCAGGAGATCTGCGCGCCTACGGCGCGGCTCTGGCTGCCAGCGCGCTGGGAAGGCAGCCCACTTGCGGAGACGCGGGCCTTCGGTACTGACGACGGGAGCGCCAAGACGTTTGGAGGCGACCTGCGCGCATTCCACGCCGCCGAGGCGTCGCGGGGAGAGGTCCTGGAGCGGACGCCCGACGCGCTGGCGATTGAGGATCCCGAGCCATATCGCGCATGGGCAACCGCGCACGGCAGGACCCTGCTCGGCCTGGACGTCGTGCAGCGGGAGCGCCTCGCGCGCTGGCTTGATCGCTTCGCGGGCGCCGCCGGGCGCGAGCCTGGTTCGACGGCGGCTCCGGTCGAGCTGGCGGAACTCGAGCGCGCGATGCTGGCCCTTCCGGCGGACGACGCCCCGACTGACGCCCTCGAGGTCGCACGTCTAATGGAGGACGCTGAACTCGAGCAGTGGCTCGCGACCTCGGACCGCCTCGCCCGGCGCCCGGGCCTGCTCGAAGGGCTTTCGCCGGGACGGTGGATGGCCGCGTGGCGGCGCCGTGGCCTCATGAATCGCGAGGGCCTCTGTGACGGATCGGCGCTGGGCGCCGCGCTTCACCGCGAGATTGGGTTGCGGCCGCTGCGCTCGCGACTGGTTAGGGTGACGACCGAGGTAGGGGAGCCTTGCAGCCTGAGCCAGGGTCGTTAGTGCCGGTGCAGGGGTGCTCGGGACGACTTTGAAGCTGATTGATGGCGACGTGGGGGGCGCGATTGCGTCCGGCATAGGGTCGTTTACCGGCGGCGGCGCCGCGGTTGGAGTGAAAGTTGGTTTAGGCGTCCTCGGCGCCACGCAAGGGTTCTCTAAGGTGTCTCAGTTGGGATTAAAAATACTTTCGTCTAAGGCGGCTGAGGCTAGTGCTTGTGAGGTCTTGAAATGACCGATGCAGCTAGCCTAATATTTGTAACTGTGGCGGCGCCATTTGCGTCGAAAACTCTATTCTGGGTCAACGCAACAATATTTCTATTCACGATGGAAAGAAGATTAACTAAAGAGTTTTGGAGAGTTTCGGCAGTAGAGTTAGTTCTTGGTGCGATTATTGGTTGCTCGTTCGGAATTGCTGTTGCATACCAAGAAGTTCGCACATTCTTCGCTGTCGTGTTTGGTGTATCTGCAATAGCTTACCTTTGGTACATGGTAAGGAGAGCGTGGATGCTTTCTGCCCCTCAAGGCAGCTAGGCGCAACAAGTTCACAGTAACGTTAGTTGAACCGTTTCGAAGTGCTGATTTTAGTAACAGGAGCGTCAAGCTCTCCCGACGCTGCGCCATGGCTGCGCCAGCTGGAGATGGTTTCGATCGTCACCGACGCTCCTCGCCAACGCTCGTGGCCTTGTTGTCGCTAAGGCTGGCATTGCCAAGACGGAAACCGGCCTCTAAGGCCGCACGCGACCGCGGACGCAGCTGCGGAAAGCGTGTCGGGCCACTCGGACCGGCGCGATTTTTCCGGCAAAGTCCAGTCACTTGGCCCGATGGCGGAGTGGTGACGCAGAGGACTGCAAATCCTTGCACCCGGGTTCGATTCCCGGTCGGGCCTCCACTTTCCTGATATGTGCTGTCGGCCGTCAGACGGGCCGGTCGAGGCTCGGCGGCGGTTCGGAGAACCAGCGCGGGCCCGCCGGCGTCATGTGAAAGCAATCCTCCAGCCGTACACCGAACTTGCCCGGCAGGTAGATGCCGGGTTCGTTCGAGAAGCACATGCCGGGCGCCAGCGGGGTCGTCTCGCCATGGACCAGGTTGACGGGCTCATGTCCGTCCATACCGATGCCGTGGCCGGTGCGGTGCGACAGACCGGGCAGCTTGTAGCGGGGGCCGAAGCCCTGGCGCTCGTAGAAGGCACGCACGGCATCGTCGACCGCGCCGGCGGGCATGCCGATCCGGGCGGTGCGCATGGCGACATTCTGGCCTTCGCGCATCAGCTCCCACACTCTGCGGACCTCGTCGGGTGCGCGGCCGGGCACGAAGGTGCGGCTGATATCCGACTGATAGCCTTCGACGGTGCAGCCGCAGTCCATCAGCACGACTTCGCCTTCGCGCACCCGCTGCGGCTTGCCGGTGCCATGGGGATAGGCCGCCGCTTCTCCGAGCAGAACGAGCGCGAACTCCGGCCTGCCGCCGAGTTTCGTCGTGGCCGCGTTCATCAGCGCGCCGATCTCCGCCGGCGTCATGCCCTCGCGGATGCGCGGCACCGTCCAGCGATAGGCAGCGACCGTCACGTCCGCCGCCTTCTGCATCAGCGCGATCTCGGCCGGCGTCTTGATCATGCGTGACCCGCGCACGACCGGGTTGGCGGAGACAATGCGGGCGCCCGGAACGGCCCGTGCGAGGCCGTCGCTTGCGAAGAAGCGCACCGTCTCCTCGATGCCGATGGTGCCTCGGTCGAGCCGCCGCTCCTTTAGGCAGGCAGCGATCAGCGCGACTGGGCTCTCATCTTCCTGCCAGACGCGGATCTCGGCTGGAATGCCGAGCGACTCCTCGACTGACGGCTTCTCAAAATAGGGCGTGACGATCAGCGGTTCGCCGGTGACCGGCAGCACCGCCGCGGTCAGCCGCTCGCTGCGGCTCCAGCGCACGCCGGTGAAATAGACGAGCGAGGAGCCGGGCTCGATCAGCACTGCGCCAATGCCGTGCCGCCGCATCAGCTCCTGCGCCCTCGCGACCCTTCGTGCCCGCTCCTCCCGCCCGATCGGTACCACGTCGCGGGTGATTGGCTGCAGGTCGGACGTGTCGATCTCGGCAGCCAAAGCGGGGTTCGGGAACAAGGCCGAAAGACCGACCAGGCCGGCTGACATGAGGAGCTCACGACGGTTCATGTCCGAACCGTAGCTGCCAGCGAGTCCAGGTGTCGAGACTCGAGAAGCGGTTCTAGAGTTTCTCTAGAGGCTCAGCCTCAGCGAGGCGCGCACCTGGCGTGGTTCGACAAGATGAAGATGATAATCCTCCACGCCCTCTGCCGGTTCTCCCGGCAATCGTGAAGCGTAGAAATAGGTGATGTCGGCCTCTTTCGCGTTTAATAGGTTCAACACGTCGAGCCCAATCTTCGCAGGCCCGCGCCGCCAATAAGCGCCGAGATTGAAGAGCGTCGTTGGTCGCGAGCGGGCGCTGCCATCCTCGATCAGCGGCGCCGCGGCAAAGTGGCGGATGCGGAGCGCCGTCGACATGCCACTCCCCAAGGTGGCTTCGGCGCCGCCGGACATCACACGGGATACGGAGTTGGGGATGCGTCTCTGCCCCGCTGGAAGATTGCGGAAACGTGCGCGGGTGATCCCTCCGGCAGCATCCAGGGCAAGCCAGGATAGCGGCCGCCAGAACAAGGTCGCTTCTGCTCCGATACGCCGCGTGGCATCATGCGGATCGGTCGCGCCGCCATCGCCGACAAAGACCAGCTCGGATCCCAAAGAAAGATGGTAGCCGACCAGAAACGCCGTAAAGTTCGGCCGCTCGATCCGCGCGCCAAGCTCCGAGCCGCGTGCCTTAACCAAGACCTGGACGCGATCCACGGTTTCGCCGGTCAGAGGGTCAACGCGAATCGACGCACCGCGTACGTCGTTCGAATGGAAGCTTTCCCCAAAATTTGCGTACAACTCGACGCCGTCGCCGGCTCTCCAGGCCAGCGCCGCTTTCGGACTGAGGATCGCGTCAGTGCCCCTGCCGGAGTTGAGGGGATTGCTGCGGCGTCGACTGTATAGCCATATAGGTCGCCACGGGCCCCGAGCGTCAGCCGCAGGCGATCAGTGAGCGCAGCGCTTCCCTCCAGTAAAAGCGCGCCGCTATATTCATCGACGCCGTCCTCGCGGACCACGCCGGTCCTGCGTCCGGCGACGGAGGGGTAGAGCCCGATCGTATCGATGTGATCCCATCGCGCATCGGCGCCGAAGCTCAGGCTGATCGGCCGGTCTGCGACAGCGACCGGCACAGTGTGCCGGAGTGACCCGCCGAAAACGGTGCGCCGATCCCGCGGCTGAAACTGGTCGCCATTTGCCGGGTCGCCAAGAAAATAAGTGAAGTTGGAGGTGAGCCGGAAAAGATAGCGGACCGCGAACAGGCGCAGCTCTGTGCCGCCGATCTTCGCCTGACCGGTCAGGCCGAAGCGCGTGGTGCGACCGCCCAGATCGGGGTCGACATTGCCGAACCGGTCGATCAGCCCAGCGTCAATGGCGCGTTGAGGCACCTGATCGGTGGCGCTCCAGCGGGCATGGTAGCCGGTCAGGCCTATGCTCCAGTTTGCACCGGACAGCTTGGCAAAACCGTTCAGCTTCCGGAGATTCTCGTCCAGTTGCCACGGTCCGTTTGAATGCGTGCCTTCCAGCGCCAGCAGCAGGTCGCCGTCACCGACTTCGCTGCTCCCGGCGACCAGGCCCCGATAATGGCCGAAGCTGCCGATCGTTGCCTCGGCAATGGGTGCTGCAAGGCGGCTGGAGGTGGCGATGCTGAGTCGCAATCATCGCCGGAACATTCTCGACCAGCTCGCCCACACGACTTAGCGGCTTATCCTCGAAGTCTCGATAGCCGACCACGCCTTGCGACCCGCTGATCGCGATCCCGATTTGCGGCAGCGCCCGGCCATAGACGATGATGTCGCCTTCACGCTCGGCTTCGGGGGCCAGCTGCGCCGAAACCGGCACCGCGGTAATAAGCAAAGCTGCGGCAAGCGGAACGCACGACCAACCCTGCAACGCCCCCCTTTGATGCCCTTCTCGTCGTAACGGGAAGCACCAATCGATGACAACGATAAGTCGCCCGCCCACGCCCCGCTTGACGGTTCAGCCGATATCGCCTTGTTGCGGCGGGGAAGAGGAAGCTGAACGTGGCCAAACGCCTGACCTATTACATCCTTGCCGGACTAGTGCTCGGCATCTTCGTGGGCTGGGCGCTGAACGCCTCGATCGGCGATCCGGAGCGGCTGAAGACGATCGCCGGCTATTTCTCGATCCTGACGACGATCTTTCTGCACCTGATCAAGATGATCATCGCGCCGCTGGTGTTTTCGACCCTGGTGGTAGGCATCGCGCATATGGGCGACACGGCGGCGCTGGGCCGGGTCGGCGCCAAGGCGGTCGGCTGGTTCGTGACCGCGAGCCTGATCTCCCTGAGCCTCGGCCTGCTGCTCGTCACCGTGTTCCAGCCGGGAGTGGGCCTGAACCTGCCGCTGCCGCCTGCGGACGCGAGCGCTGGCGTGGACCGCTCCGCCTTCGATTTCGCCAAGTTCGTGGCGCACATCTTCCCCGAGTCGATGATCGGCGCGATGGCGTCGAACGACATATTGCAGATCGTCGTCTTTTCGTTGTTCGTGGGCGTCGCCATCACCGCGGTCGGCGAGCCGGCCAAGCCGCTCGTTCGCGCGACGGAATCGCTGGTCAAGGTGATGCTGCAGATCACCGACTATGTGATGCGGTTCGCGCCCGTCGCCGTGTTCGCGGCGGTCACCGCCACGATTGCGCAGCGCGGCCTGTCGATCCTTGGCACCTATGGCTATTTCATGGGCACCTTCTATCTCGGGCTCATCGCGCTCTGGCTGCTGCTGATCGGCGCCTGTTTCCTGTTCATCGGCGGCCGGACGGGGCTCCTGGTGCGCTATATCCGCGACCCGATCGTGCTCGCTTTCTCGACGGCGTCGTCCGAGGCGGCCTATCCCCGTACCCTGGAGGCGCTCGACCGGTTCGGCGTGCCGCCGCGCATCGCCAGCTTCGTCCTGCCGCTCGGCTATTCGTTCAATCTCGATGGCTCGATGATGTACATGACCTTCGCGACGATCTTCATCGCGCAGGCCTATGGCATCGACCTGACCCTCGGGCAGCAGGTGCTGATGCTGCTGACGCTGATGATCACGTCCAAGGGCGTGGCCGGCGTGCCGCGCGCCAGCCTGGTGGTGATCACGGCGACGCTCGCCCAGTTCAACATCCCCGAGGCCGGGCTGTTGCTGATCCTGGCTGTCGATCACTTCCTCGACATGGGCCGTTCGGCGACCAACGTCGTCGGCAATGCGGTGGCGAGCGCCGTCGTCGCCAAATGGGAGGGCGACCTCGACCCTGTCGAGCCCGCCGATATCGAGCCGCCGCATGCGCCTTCGGAGCATGGGCCGGCGGTGGATGTCGATAACTTCCGCGAGAACCGGTCGGACGAGGTCAGCCTGGGCAAGCCTCAGGCATAGGCATAGGGTCCGCCCCGCTCCAGCGCTCGGTCATAGGCGGGGCGCGCGTGAATGCGGTCGAGCCAGGCTGTCAGGTTAGGGCGAGAGGCGCCGAGCCCGGCGCGCTGGCGGGCAGCTTCGAGCGGGAAGCTCAGCATGATGTCGGCGGCGGTGAGTTCGTCGCCGACGAACCAGTCGCGGCCGGACAGCTCGCGCTCCAGATAATCGAGATGCACGTCGATCATAGGCTGGATGCGCGTCTGCGCGCGCTTGCCGAAAATGGGCACGCGGCTCAGCACCAGCTTCACCAGCAGCGGCGGCATCAGCGAACCCTCGGCATAATGGAGGAAGAAGCGATAACGCAGGATGGCGTCACGGTGCGGCGGCGGGCCGAGCCGGCCGTCAGCCTTCTCGACCAGATATTCGATGATGGCGCCGGTCTCCGCGACGACCGTGTCGCCGTCCTGGATCACCGGGGACTTGCCGAGCGGGTGCACTTGGCGGAGCTCGGGCGGGGCAAGCATCGTCTTCTTGTTCCGCTCGTAGCGCTTCACTTCATAGGGCAGGTCCAGTTCCTCCAGCATCCAGAGGATGCGCTGCGAGCGGCTGTTTTCGAGATGATGAACGATAATGGTCATGCGGTGGCGCTCCAGATCCAGATGGCGGCGGGAAAGCTGACCCGGTCGCCATCGCGGTGCTGACGGACCAGATCGGCCAGGCCCTGTTCGAGCCGGCTGCGGCCGGATTCGTCCAAGTCCCTGAGGGCGCGGGCGACGGGGCCGATGCGGCGGAAATAGTCGATGGCGTCGGTGACCGGGTCAGCGCCGCTGCCGGCGACATAATCGACATCGAGCGCCTGTGCCTCTGCGTCACGCCAGCCGGCGCGGTTCAGGATGCGCGCGACATGGTCCCGATCGGCGAAGGCGAACGGCCCGGGAGCGTGCGGGTCGCCTGATGCTTTGGGCATCAGATGGGCCAGGCCCGAGGCCCAGACGTTCAGCGCCGGGGAGCGGAAGCAGGAGAAGACGATGCCTCCTCCCGAACGCACAAGGCTGCGCAGGTGCGAGAAGGCGCCGACCGGATCGGCGAAGAACATGACGCCGTGCCGGGAGACAAGCAGATCGACGCCCGTCTGCCCTGCCCAGGTCGAGGCATCCCCTTGCTCGAAGCACACTGGGCCGTCCGGCGGAACGCGGGAGCGGGCAACGGCGATCAGAGCCTGCGACAGGTCCACGCCGACGATGTTGGCGGCCGGCAGGCGCGCAGCGAGCGAGAGACTGGTCGTCCCTGCGCCGCAGCCCACGTCGACGATGCGAGGCGCCTCCAGCGTCGAGACACGTGCGACAGCCGCATCCACCAACGCGGCATCGACGGGCACGAAACTGCGATCGGTGCGGCGCCACTCTTCGGCCCAGACGTCACCGACACGGCCGGACCATTCACTACTGTCCATCGCCGGACGTTAGCGCAGCGTTACGACCGGGAGAAGAGAGCGACGAAGCGATAGGCACTCAGAACAGGAATGTTCTCACAAAGGATACGAAGGGCACAAAGGAGGAGCACCGGACCTCTTCGTGATCTTTGTGATCGTTGTGAGAACAACAAACGCGGGCCCCCGGCCCAAGGCCGGGGTGACGTTCAGAGGGAAAGTCCCCTCCCCCTCTACATATCGTCCAGGTCCTCGGCGCCGGGGCTGACCATCAGGGCTTCGGCGACATCGTCGGTCTTGCCGCGGATCGCCTTTTCGAGGCGCGCCGCCATTTCGGGGTTCTCACGCAGATAGGTCTTCGCGTTCTCGCGGCCCTGGCCGATCCGCACCGAGTCATAGCTGAACCAGGCGCCGGACTTCTCGACCAGCCCGGCCTTGACGCCGAGGTCCAGTATCTCGCCGATCTTGGAGATACCCTCGCCATACATGATGTCGAACTCGACCTGCTTGAACGGCGGCGCGACCTTGTTCTTGACGACCTTCACCCGGGTGGTGTTGCCGACGATATCGTCCCGATCCTTGATCTGCCCCGTGCGGCGGATGTCGAGACGGACGGACGCGTAGAACTTCAGCGCATTGCCGCCGGTCGTGGTCTCCGGATTCCCGTACATCACGCCGATCTTCATGCGCAGCTGGTTGATGAAGATCACCATGCAGCGCGAGCGGCTGATCGATCCGGTGAGCTTGCGCAGCGACTGCGACATCAGCCGCGCCTGTAGGCCGACATGGCTGTCACCCATCTCACCCTCGATCTCCGCGCGCGGCACCAGGGCGGCCACGGAGTCGACCACCAGCACGTCGATCGCATTCGACCGCACGAGCGTGTCGGTGATCTCCAGCGCCTGCTCTCCCGTGTCCGGCTGCGACACGATCAGTTCGTCGATGTCGACGCCCAGCTTCTTGGCATAAACCGGATCGAGCGCATGCTCGGCATCCACGAAGGCCGCGGTGCCGCCATTGCGCTGCGCTTCGGCGATCACGTGCAGGGCAAGCGTCGTCTTGCCCGACGACTCAGGGCCATAGACTTCGATCACGCGGCCGCGCGGCAAGCCGCCGACACCCAATGCAATGTCCAGTCCCAGCGACCCGGTCGAGATCGCCTCTACCTGCATCGCTTCCTTCGAGCCCAGCTTCATCGCCGAGCCCTTGCCGAACGCGCGATCAATCTGCGCCAGCGCCGCTTCGAGAGCCTTTTGCCTGTCCATATTCCCCAACTTGTCGGATTCGACGACCTTCAGCTGCGCTGCCATGTCCAAGCCTCCCTAAGCGAAAACGCGAACCGCGTTCAACGCATGCTTCGTACCGCATCCGTTCCGCTAGAACAAGAGGAGAACAACTTATTTGTTCAGGAGCGCGGTGAAGGCGTCGCGCACGCCGTCGAGCGTGTAAGGCTTGCTGAGCACGGGCACATTCGCATGCCGTTCGGGCACCGCGTCATTGCCGCCGCCCGTTGCCAGCACGACGGCTGACCACGGTCGCTGAGCGCATCGGCAACCGGCCAGGACGTCTCGCCGTCACGCAGATTCACATCAAGCAACGCCGCCGAGAAGCCGCCGCGCGCGACATGATCTAGCGCATCATCGACGCGATCCACACAGCCGGCGAGACGATAGCCGAGTGCGTCGAGGAAATCCTCGAGCATCATCGAGATGAGCGGTTCGTCCTCGACGATCAGGATGGCGGGAGCCTCGGTCATTGCGCGCCCGATACTGAACCAAAAGGTTCAACGCAAAAGAAAATCACTTGGCTGCCAGTGCCGCCCGCGCGGCTTCGGCAAGTTGCTGGACAGAGAAGGGTTTAGGCAGAAAAGCGACATTCTCGATATCGATCGATTTGCGCAACTGCTCCTCGGCGTAACCGGACATGAAGAGGATCGGCAGTTCCGGGTATTTAGCCCGGGCGTGGCGCACCAATGTCGGCCCGTCCATCGTCGGCATGACCACGTCGGAGATCAGCAGGTCGAAGCTCTCGCCTGCTTCCAAACACTCCAGGGCTTCCTCGCCATTGCCGGCAGTGACGACCTTATAACCTTGGCGCGTGAGGGCACGCTCGGCCACGGCGCGCACCATCGCTTCGTCTTCGACGAGCAATATGGTCCCGCTGCCCCACAGTTCGGCGGGCCGCTCCTTGGGCTGGGGCGTGGCAGGTTCGGCCACCGGCTCTGCCTTGTGTACGGGCAGGTAGATGACGAAGCTCGTCCCCTGCCCCAGCACCGAATCGGCGAAGATGAAGCCGTTCGACTGTTTGACGATACCGTAGACGGTGGAGAGGCCGAGGCCCGTTCCCTTGCCGACTTCCTTGGTGGTGAAGAAGGGCTCGAAGATCTTGGGCAGCACGTCGGGCGGGATGCCGGTGCCCGTGTCGGTTATGCTGATCGCCGTATAGTCGACGATCGGCATGATCTCGCTCTTCATCCGGCGCACATCGGCGGCGGAGACGGCGTAAGTCTGCAGCGTCAGCACGCCGCCTTCCGGCATCGCATCGCGCGCATTCACGGCCAGATTGACGATCACCTGCTCCAGCTGGCCGGGGTCGGCGCGCACCGAACCAAGATTGCGGCCATGCTTGACGTTCAGCGTCACCGTTTCGCCGAGCAGTCGTTTGAGCAAATTGAACACGTCCGAGACGACATCGGGCAGCTGCAGCACCTGTGGCCGTAAAGTCTGCTGGCGTGAGAAAGCGAGCAGCTGCCGCGTCAGGCTCGCCGCGCGATTCGAGTTGGCGCGGATCTGCTGGATATCGTCATAGTCGCTGTCGCCTGGCGTGTGGCGCATCAGCATCAGGTCGCAATGGCCGATGATCGCGGTCAATATGTTGTTGAAGTCGTGCGCGACGCCGCCGGCGAGCTGGCCGACTGCCTGCATCTTGGTCGCCTGCGCCACCTGCCGCTTCAGCCGCGACTCCTCGGCATTGTCTTTCAAGGAGAGCAGCACGGCCGCCTCGCCGAGCCCTCGCGCGCCGGCGATCGACAGCGCCACCGGATCGTCTGGGCGAGACTGCAGCCGGATGGCGATGTCGCCCGACATGGGCGGACCAGAGGCGAAACGGCGCACCGTATCCGCCACTGCCGCCTTGTCTTCGCGCACGACCAGGTCGCTGGGGTAGACAGGCTTCGATCCCGGATCGATGCCGGCGACGCGCGCGAAGGCGTCGTTCAGGAACAGGAAGCGCCCGTCGCGGTCCGCAAGCGCAAAGCCCAGCGGCAGCATCGAAAGCAGGGTCTGGATGTGGCTGGAGGCGCTCCCCTCGCCCAGCCGCGGCGCGCCGTCATCGTCGATCAGGAAGATGAGCGTCGCGCCATTGCGGTCATTCGGATCCAGCGGCACCTGCAAGAGCCTCACCGGCCCGCCGGTCGGCCCTTCGCGCTCGAAGCGGATCAGTCCGCGCTTGTCGATGGTGAGGAGCGTGCCGAGGTCGCGGCCGCCGATCGCCGCATCCGCAGAACCGGTCGCGCGGAGAGCGAAGGCGCGGTTGGCGCCGCCGATCCGGCCGTCAGCGGCGATCAGCACGCCCATGATGCCCGCTTCGCCCAGCCGCTCGCCTGCCTCCGAGCCGATCATGCGCCGTGCTTCGCTGAGCAGGTTCATGCTCGCGACCGGGCGGAAGCGCCAGAGCAGATGGTCTTCCTCGGCCCCGACCCGGGTCAGTTCGGCGGCGAGCGTGCCGGCATCCCGCCGCAACCCGTCGATCCGCGCCGCGCCATCCCGCCAAGCATTCTGTTCGGCCTCACGCAGCCGGCCGGCAGAGGCATCGCCCAGCGGCAGTTCGGCCGGCGCGGCATAGCCGTCGAACCAACGAGCGTAACAATCATTGGCACAGACCAATCCACCACGCCGGTTTGTCACCGCCATGGCCATCGAGTCATCGTCGATGGCGGCACGGATCAGCGACCAGTCATGGGCGCTGCGGGCAAAAGCGGCCGCCGGCGCCTGGCGGCGGAGCATGACGCTGAGCGCAACGCCGACAGCAACCGCCCCTGCCACGAAGCCTGCGGCGACCAGCCAGTGACCCAGCAGCAGAAAAACGAGCAGTCCCGTGGCCAGTGCAGCCGCACCGACGGCGACCAACACGGTCATGCTGCCGCCAGTCTCCGAACGGCCGTTGCTCAGCAAGGCCGGGCCGGCACGGGTCGCCATGGGTGCGCGGTTCTTATTGCGGCTTGCGGGTCTGGTCTTCGGCGCCCGGTGCCGGAACCTTGGTCGTGGCCTGGGCGGAGAGCACGGCCGGCGGCGGCCCCTTCGCGATCAGCGCCGCAAGCCGGGCCTGTTCGGGGCAGTTGTTCGCGCAGAGGCGCTGGACCTTGGCCAAATTCTCCCGCGCCTTCACGATCGCGCCCTTCTGAACCAAAGCATCGCCTTGGCCGGCGAGCGCCGCGACATCGTTCGGCTCCAGCTCCAGGGCTTCGCGATAAAAGCGGATCGCCTTGCCTGGCAGCCCCTGTGCTTTGGCGATCTCGGCCAACTCGAGAAACGCCTTGCGGTTCTTCGGATCGACGACCAGCGCGCTTTCCAGCAAATCGGTTGCCTGGTCGAGATTGCCCGCCGCTCGCGCGGTGCGTGCCTGGTCTGCCAAAGCCACGGAGCGCGCATCGATCTGTGCATCCGGCTTCTGCCCCTGCACGGCGGTGGAAAGCGCGGCCACACCAAGCGCGGCGGCAAGGGCAACGGGAACCAAACGCATAGACCTCTCCAACTTCGTCGGGCGGCGTCCTAACATGGCCGCTCGAAACGCGCGACGAAAAACCCATCGGTGCCGTCCTGGCCCGGAGAGAGCAAGACCCCGGCACCGCGTCCGGTTCCCGCGCTCTCGAAGGGGCGTTGCGAACGCCAGCCTGGATGAGCGCCAAGGAAGCTGGCCGCCTGCTCCGCGCCTTCTTCGTCCAGAAGCGAGCACACGGCGTAGATAAGCCTGCCGCCAGGGCGCACAAGCCGGGCGCCGACCTCGATCAATCGCGCCTGCAGCACCGTCAGGCGCCCCAGCCGCTCCGGCGTCAGCCGCCAACGCGCCTCCGGGTTGCGCCGCCAGGTGCCTGTGCCCGAACAGGGCGCGTCGATCAGCACCGCATCGGTGGCCTCGGCCAAATCATCCAGCGCTTCCAGTTCCCGATTGGGATTGAGCAGCCGCGTTTCAATATTGAAGGCACCGGCTCTTGCGGCCCGGTCGGGGAGCCGCGACAGGCGAGAGCGGTCGGCGTCGCATGCGATCAGCCGGCCCTCGCCGTGCATGTCCGCGGCAAGAGCGAGCGTCTTCCCACCTGCGCCGGCGCAGAGGTCAATAACGACTTCGCCAGGCAATGCGCGGCAAGCAAGCGCGATCAACTGGCTCCCTTCGTCCTGAACCTCGATTTTGCCTTCTTGCCACAGCGGATGCTGCTCGACGGCGATGTGGTTCGCTAGCCGCAAGCCATATGGCGTAACGCGGCCAGGCTCGGCGCCAGGAAGTTGCGGCAAAACTTCCTCGCGTGTCGCCTTGAGCAGGTTCACTCGCAAGTCGAGCGGCGCTCTACCCAGCAGGGCTGTCGCATCGACATGCGCAAGCTTCGGCGCGAGCCATCCTGGGACGATTGAGGCCGGGGCGACGGGTTCGTCGGCGGACCGCGGTTCAGGCCCATGCGAAGAGCCATCGAACAGAGCTTGAAGCTCCGGCTGCTCCTCGGCCAATCCCAGAATCGCCGCTCGGCCGCTCTCCGGCCGCTCGCCCGTACGCCGGATCGCACCATAGACAAGCTCGCGCACAGCGCGCCGGTCCTTCGAGCCGGCATAGCGCCGCGTTTTGAAGTAGCTCGCAATGACCCTGTCCGCCGCCGGCCCGGCATCGCGCGCGGCGGCGATGATCAAGTCGAGCAGCTCGATCGCAGACTGAACGCGGGCCGGGGGAGTCATGAGCCCGCCTAAGGCTAAGCGGACGGCGTTTCCATCACAAACGCGTTCAGCTTGTTGCCGTCCAGATCGCGGAAATAGGCAGCGTAAAAGCCGGATCCACGTTCGCCCGGAGGTCCCGCGCACGTCCCTCCCTGCTCGAGCGCCAACGCGTGGATGCGGCCCACCTGCTCGCGCGACTTGGCCTCCAGCGCCACCATCACGCCATTGCCGACGGTCGCCACATTGCCGTCGAAAGGCTTGGTCAGGCCGAGGCCGGCCAATCCACCGGGCGTGCCCCAGGCGATCGCGTTCGGCCACTCCATCATGCGCTTCGTACCAAGCTCCGCCGCTATGGCGTCGTAGAAGGGGGCGCCACGCTCCAGGTCGTTTGTTCCCAAGGTCACATAGCCGATCATCGCATCCTCCGCTGATCGTCGGAACATATCAGGAACAACCATATGCGGCAAGCTTAACGCGTCGGATAGTTTGGCGCTTCCCGGGTGATGGTCACGTCGTGGACATGGCTTTCGCGCAGGCCCGCATTGGTGATGCGGACGAAGCGGGCGCGCTGCTGCAGCTCTTCGATGCTGCGCGCGCCGGTATAGCCCATCGCCGCCTTCACGCCGCCGACCAGCTGGTGGATCACGTCCTTGGCCGGACCCTTATAGGGCACCTGGCCTTCAATGCCTTCAGGAACAAGCTTCAGCTGGTCCTTGATATCCTGTTGAAAATAGCGGTCGGCCGACCCGCGCGCCATCGCGCCGACCGAGCCCATGCCGCGGTAGGATTTGTACGCCCGCCCCTGATAGAGGAAGGTCTCACCGGGTGCTTCCTCGGTGCCGGCGAGCAGAGAGCCGACCATTACGCACGAAGCGCCCGCGGCGATCGCCTTGGCGATGTCGCCCGAGGTGCGCAGCCCGCCATCGGCGATCACCGGCACGCCCGACTTGGACGCTTCTCGCGCCGAGTCCATGATCGCGGTCAGCTGCGGCACACCAACCCCTGCGACGACGCGGGTGGTGCAGATGGAACCAGGGCCGATGCCGACCTTCACAGCATCGGCACCGGCGTCGATCAAGGCGCGCGTGGCCTCGCCCGTTGCCACATTGCCGGCCACGATCTGCACCGAGTTGGAGATCTTGCGCACGCGAGCCACGGACTCCGCCACCATCTTCGAATGGCCGTGCGCGGTGTCGATCACGATCAGGTCGCACTCTGCATCGAGCAGCGCCTCGGTGCGTTCGAAGCCCTTGTCGCCCACCGTAGTCGCGCCCGCGACGCGCAGCCGCCCCGATGCGTCCTTGGTCGCGTTCGGGTGGAGCACCGCCTTTTCGATATCCTTGACGGTGATCAGGCCGACGCAGCGATAATCCTTGTCGACGACCAGCAGCTTCTCGATACGCCGCTGGTGGAGGATCCGGCGGGCCTCGGCCTGGCTCACGTCCGAGGGGACCGTTGCCAGATCCTCGCTGGTCATCAGCTCAGAGACGGGCTGGTTCGGGTTACCTGCAAACCGAACGTCGCGATTGGTCAGGATGCCGACCAATCGGCCCGAACTCTCGACGACGGGAATTCCGGAGATCCGGTTCTCGGCCATCAGCGCCTGTGCTTCGGCGAGCGTCGCGGTCGGGGCGATGGTGATCGGATTGACGACCATCCCGCTTTCAAACCTTTTCACCTGCCGCACCGCCGCCGCCTGTTCCTCGACAGACAAGTTGCGGTGGAGCACGCCGATGCCGCCCAGCTGCGCCATCACGATCGCCATCTCGGCCTCGGTGACCGTATCCATCGCCGAGGACAGGATCGGGATGTTTAATGAGATGTCGCGGGTTAGGCGGGTGCGGGTGTCGGCCTGGCTCGGCAGGACTTCGGATTCGGCAGGTTTCAGCAGGACATCGTCGAAAGTGAGACCGAGTTCGATGTCCATGCGCGCCAATGCCCTTGAGTCGAAGATTGGCGGGCCATGTAATCATTGCTTGCACGCCGCGCTAGCCGCATAACCGGATCATCTCTGGGGGGAGCGCCGCATGGCCGAGACAGCCACTTTCTTCATCCTTGTCCTCGTCATCATCTACCTTGCAGCGAGCGTGAAGGTCGTCCGACAAGGTTATGAATATACGATCGAATATTTCGGCAGGTTCGTGACGGTCGCGAAGCCCGGCTTCAACTTCTATCCGGCCTTCTTCTACCGCGTCGGCCGCAAGGTGAACATGATGGAGCAGGTGCTCGACATTCCGGGCCAGGAGATCATCACCAAGGACAATGCGATGGTCGCGGTCGACGGCGTCGTGTTCTTCCAGGTGCTGGACCCGGCCAAGGCCGCATACGAAGTGTCGGACCTCTACATCGCCATCATGCAGCTCACCACGACCAACCTGCGCACCGTGATGGGCTCGATGGATCTGGACGAGCTGCTGTCCAAGCGCGACGAGATTAACGCGCGGCTGCTTGCGGTCGTCGATCACGCGACCAGCCCCTGGGGCGTCAAGATCACCCGAGTCGAGATCAAGGACATCCGCCCCCCTGCGGATATCTCAAACGCGATGGCGCGGCAGATGAAGGCGGAGCGCGAGAAGCGCGCCGCCATCCTGGAGTCCGAAGGCATGCGCGCGTCTGAAATTCTGCGCGCGGAGGGTGCCAAGCAGGCCCAGATTCTAGAGGCGGAGGGCCGCAAGGAAGCCGCTTTCCGCGACGCAGAGGCCCGCGAGCGCTCAGCCGAGGCGGAAGCGAACGCGACCCGCGCTGTCAGCCAGGCAATCGAGACCGGCAGCACTCAGGCGATCAACTACTTCGTTGCGCAGAAATATGTAGAGGCGATCAGCAACTTCGCGACCTCACCCAATGCCAAGACCATCCTCTTCCCGGTCGAGGCCACTCAGTTGATCGGCACGCTCGGCGGCATCGGCGAACTGGCGCGCGATGCACTGAACCGCGGCGAGCAGCCCAAATGAGCCTCGATGTCGACGCTTACTGGTATTGGATGATCGTTGCAGTCGTACTCGGCGCGGCAGAAATTCTGGTGCCGGGCGTGTTCCTGATCTGGATCGCGGCGGCGGCGGCAATCACGGCGCTGGTGACCCTCGTCGCGGGACCGCCGGTCGCCTTGCAGTTCACGATCTTCGCAGGGCTGGCGCTGATTGCGACCTGGGCCGGGCGGAAGTGGTATGTTTCGCGGCCGGTGCCCTCGGCTGATCCCCTGCTCAACGACCGCGCTGCGCGGCTGGTCGGCGAGACGGTCGAGCTGACCAGCCCGATCGTGAACGGCCGCGGCCGGGCGCGGGTCGGCGACAGCGAATGGAATGTCCGCGGCCCCGATGCGCCCGCCGGCACCTGCCTCCGCGTCATCGGTATCGAGGACGGCGCGCTCGTCGTCCGGCAACCCACGTCATTGCCCGACCAGGCGGGTTCGACTAGCCAGCCCTGATGGCCGCCACGATCGCCCTGGTCGACGACGACCGGAACATCCTGACATCGCTGTCCATCGCCCTTCAGTCGGAGGGGTTCGTCACGCGCCTCTATTCGGACGGCGAGGCGGCGCTGAAGGCTCTGCTCGACAATCCGCCCGATATTGCCGTGTGCGACATCAAGATGCCGCGGATGGACGGGCTCGAACTGCTGCGCCGGCTGCGCGAGAAAAGCGCTCTGCCCGTCATCTTCCTGACCTCCAAGAATGACGAGCTGGACGAGGCATTGGGACTCGCGCTCGGAGCCGACGATTATATCGCCAAGCCCTTCTCTCAGCGGTTGCTGATCGCCCGCATCAAAGCGATCCTGCGGCGGGTCGAACTTCTCAGCAAACCGCTATCCGCCAATGCCGAGCCCGCCGCAGAACCGCTGGTGCGCGGCGAGCTGCGGATGGACCCGGCCCGGCACAAAGTGACCTGGAAGGGCAAGGACGTGACGCTGACCGTCACCGAGTTCCTGATCCTGGAGTCGCTTGCCCAGCGGCCGGGAGTGGTCAAATCGCGTAACCAGCTGATGGACGCCGCCTATCAGGACGACGTCTATGTCGATGACCGCACCATCGACAGCCATATCAAGCGTCTGCGGCGCAAGTTCCGCCAAACCGACCCGCAGTTCGACGGCATCGAGACCCTGTATGGCGCCGGATATCGACTCGCCGAGTCCTGAGGCGATCGATCCGCCTTTGCGCTGGTCGGGGCGGGTCTCGCTCACGACCCGCATACTGGCGGTCAACGTCTTCGCGCTGGCGCTGTTGGCGGGCGCCTTCTTCTATCTGCAGAGCTATCGCGCGCGGCTGATCGACTTTCGCGCGGACCGTGCCGTCAGAGAGCTCGGCCTGATCCATGACGCGCTGGAGTCCGCGCCGCCGGCACAGGTGCCGTCGCTGCTGGCGCGGATGGCCGAGCGCACCAGGAGCCGGCTGCGCGTCTATGGGCCCGATGGCCGGCTGCAGCTCGACACCTGGCGGATCGCTGCACCCAATTACACGCTGCGCGACCCTGACGAGGAGGCCTGGCAGCGTCAGGTCGCCCGCTTCCTCGATCGCGTGGTCGACTTCGTCACCCGCGCCAAGCGGCCGCGGAACTACATAGAGCCGGTGCCGGACCACGCCACGGCCTGGCCCGAGATTCGGACAGCCCTCGCCGAGCGCAAGGGAATTGCGGATGACAGCTTCGCGCCGGACCGCACCTTCATGATCACTGCGGCGGCGCCGATGGGGGGCGGCGCGCTGCTGATGACGACCAATGCGCGGGACGTCACTCGGATCGTGCGCGCGGAACGGCTGCGGCTCGCACTGATGCTGCTGGGGGTGACCATTCTGTCGGTGTGGCTGTCGATGTTCCTCGCCCGCACCATCGTGAAGCCGCTGCGCAAACTCGCCCGCGCGGCTGTGCGGGTGCGGCTTGGCCGCGCGCGCGAAGTGACCGTACCGCGCCTGCATGGCCGCAGGGATGAGATCGGCTCGCTTGCCCAGGCGCTCGCCGATATGAGTCAGGCGCTGCGCCAGCGCATCGACGCCACGGACGCTTTCGCCGCCGACGTGACGCACGAGCTGAAGAACCCCCTCGCCTCGCTGCGCTCGGCGATCGACGCGATGCCCAAGGTTCAGGATGAACAGCAGCGCGCTCAATTGCTGGAGATCATACAGGACGATGTCCGGCGGCTGGACCGGCTCATCACCGACATCGCCGAGGCCTCCCGCCTCGATGCCGAACTCTCACGGGCGCGGTTGCAACGGATCGATCTGGGTCAGGTGATCGAGTCGATGCTGAAGGCGCGGGAGCTGCGCGGCCCCAATCCGCGCGGCGTGCAGGTCGCATTCGCCCGCCCCCGCATCGGTACCGCCGTCGTTCGCGGCGACGAGTTCCGGCTGATGCGCATCATCGAGAACCTGCTCGACAACGCCATCTCCTTTTCGCCTGATCAGGGGCTGGTGCAGCTGACGGCGACCCGCACCGGCGACGAAGTGATCGTCAAGGTCGAGGATCAGGGTCCCGGCGTCCCGGCCGAACTGCGCGACTCGATTTTCCGCCGCTTTACGAGCGTGCGTCCGGAAGGCGATCGCTCCGGCGGGCATTCGGGGCTTGGCCTCGCCATCGCCCGAGCAATCGCTGACGGCCACGACGGAAAGCTGGAGGTCGAGACCCGCGACGAACGGCCGACGGGCGCCGCCTTCATTCTCCGCTTGCCGGGACTGGACGAGCAATGAGCATGCTGGTTCACGCGACCTGCGTTGCGATCGGCGGTCGGGCGGTGTTGATCACCGGTGAATCGGGGGCTGGCAAGTCCGACCTCGCCCTGCGCTTGATCGACCGCGGCGCGGTGCTGGTCAGCGACGATCAAGTCGCACTATCCGTCAGCGGAAGCGTCTTGCGCGCGGCGGCGCCCGAGCGGATCGCCGGCAAGATCGAAGTGCGCGGGATCGGCATCGTGTCCATGGCTCACCAGTCGGACGTGCCGCTCGCGCTCCTGATCGCGCTGGGAGCCCCGCCCCGCATGCCCGAGGCCGGCAATCGGGAGCTTTGCGGGCAGACCCTGCCGTGCGCCATCGTCGACCCGCGCGAGCCTTCGGCGCCGATCAAGGTCGAACTCGCGCTCGAACGCTGGGGATTGCACCGATGAGCGACCGCACCGATCCCGAGCGGCTGCTGCTCGTCACCGGCATGTCTGGGGCCGGTAAGTCGACCGCCCTCGACACGCTCGAGGATATAGGCTGGGAGGTCGTCGATAATCTGCCGCTGACATTGCTCGACCGGCTACTCGACACGCCGCCGCAGGCCGGCTCACGCGATCACCGGCCGCTCGCAATCGGCATCGACTCCCGCACTCGGGGTTTCGATGCCGATGCTCTGGTCAAGCGGCTGGCGAAGCTGCGGCAGCGAGCCATGTTCGACGTGTCCGTCCTGTTTCTCGACTGCGCCGGCGCCGAGCTGGAGCGTCGCTATGACGAGACCCGCCGCCCGCATCCGCTGGCGCTCGATCGCCCGGCCAGCGACGGCATCGCAGAGGAGCGCGAGTTGCTCGCATCACTGCGTCAGGCGGCCGATCATCTGGTCGACACCACCGATCTCAGCCGCGCCGGACTGCAGCACGAAATTCGGGCGCGTTTCCCGCAGGAACATGGCCGCGAGATGGTGCTGTCGGTCATCTCTTTCGGTTTCTCGCGTGGGCTTCCGCGCAATGCCGATCTGGTGTTCGATCTTCGCTTCCTACGCAATCCGCACTGGGACCGAGTACTGAAGCCGATGACCGGCCTCGACCAGCCGGTCGGTGACTATATCGCTGAAGACCCCGCCTATGAGCCGGCAATCGGACAGATGGAGCAGCTGCTCTTGACCCTGCTTCCTCGCTACGAAGCCGAGGGTAAGGCCTATGTGACCGTGGCCTTCGGCTGTACCGGAGGGAGACACCGGTCCGTGCATGTCGCCGAACGTGTCGCTGGCCGGTTGCGCGGCGCGGGATTTTCGCCCACGGTCGCGCATCGCGACCTCGCCTCCCTGCCCCGGGATGCGGTGGAAGAGCCCAAGGGCTCGCTGAAGGACAATATGACGAAATGATCGGACTTGTGCTGGTGACCCATGGACGGCTCGCCGCCGAATTCGTCGTGGCGATGGAGCATGTCGTGGGACCGCAATCGGCGGTGGAAGCGATCTGCATCGGTCCCGACGACGATATGGAAATGCGCCGCGCGGACATCTCCAAGGCGATCCGCTCCGTCGAGGGCGGCCGCGGAGTCATCGTGCTGACCGACCTGTTCGGCGGCACCCCCTCCAACCTCGCCATCTCGCTGATGCAGCCGGGCAAGGTCGAGGTGATCGCGGGCATCAACCTGCCAATGCTGATCCGCCTTGAAGGCGCGCGCCGCACGATGAACGTGAAGGACGCCGTCGCTGCTGCTCGGGAAGCTGGCCGAAAGTATATCTCGGTCGCATCGGAAGTGCTTGGCGAGGCCGCATGAGCCAGGTCTCCCGCACCGTCCAGATCACCAACAAGCGCGGCCTGCACGCGCGTGCCAGCGCCAAATTCGTCACGCTGGCAAGCGGCCTTCCCGCCAAGGTCGAGGTGCGCAAAGACGGGGCGAGCGTCACCGGCACGTCGATCATGGGTCTGATGATGCTGGGTGCCGCGATGGGCGATGAGATCGAGATCACCGCCTCGGGCGACGGTGCCGAGGAAGCGGTCAAGCAGCTGGCGGTGCTGGTCGAGAACAAGTTCGGCGAGGAATAAGGCCCTGCGCCAGATTACCGGTTTTTCGAACGAGCTCGTCAAGCGGATGCGCAGCTTGCGGGAGAAGAAGCACCGCAAGCGCGAGGGCCTGTTCCTGGCGGAGGGACTGCGCATCCTGACCGAAGCGCGCGAGGCCGGTGCGCTGCCGGAGTTTCTGTTCTTCGCGCCGGAAGGGGGCGGTCACCCGCTCGCGCAGGCGCTGATCGCCGACACCGAGGCGGCCGGCGGCGAGGTGATCGAGACGACGCCGGACATTCTGTCCAAGCTTTCGGGCAAGGAGAACGCCCAAACGCTGGTCGCAGCCTATCGGGACCGGTTGACGCCGTTGGGCGGTATCGACCGCACGAGTGCCGACATCTGGATCGTCGCCCAGGCGCTACGGGACCCGGGCAATCTGGGCACGATACTGCGCACATCGGACGCGATCGGCGGCGGCGGGCTGATCCTGGTCGATGATTGCGTCGACCCTTTCTCGGTCGAGGCGGTACGGGCCAGCATGGGCGCGCTCTTTACCCAGGCGATCGCCGCGACCCGCTGGGAGGAGTTCGTCGCCTGGCTGCGCAGCGGCCCGGGGCAGCTGGTTGGAACCAGCCTGCGCACCGACACCGACTATCAGGCGCCGCGCTACCAGCCTCCGACCTTCATCCTGGTCGGCAACGAAGCGCAGGGCCTGCCGCAAGCCTATGAGCGGGAATGCGATCTGCTGGTGAAGATGCCGATGCGCGGCAAGGCCGACAGCCTCAACGCCGCGGTGGCGACGGCGGTGATGGCCTATGAGGTGCTGAACCAGCGGCGCGCGCGTTAGCGAAGCCCGCCCGCCTCCGCCACGGCCTTGTTCATCTCCTGAAGCTTGTGGCGCAGCGCGGTGGCGAAGCTCATTTCCACCGCGTGGCGCACGTCGTGGTGCGCATCGAGATAGAGGCGGAGCGTCTGTGCCGGCGCGCACCACATGCGGGCGGCAGTCTGCAGCGTGACGGTGGCACTCGCCGTGTCGCCTGAGAGCACCGTTACTTCACCAACCAGATCGCCCGGCCCAACCCGGCCTACTGCCTTGCCGCCACTCGTCACTTCCGCCTCGCCTTCGGCGATGTAGAAGAGATGGGTGACGGGCTCGCCCTGCCTGATCAGCGTCTCGCCCGCCTTGCCGGTGAGCCACAGTCCCTGATCGAGGAAGTGCCGCGCTCGAGCGCGCGGCAGTTCGTTCAGCAGCGCCTTCAGCATCGGCTCTTCGTCCGGCGTGAAGCGCACGGCGGCGTTGCTGCGCATGAACTGGAGGAGCAGCACCAGGTTAACCAGCAGCAGCGCCACGTTCCAGAACAGCAACGCCGGTTCGAAGCTGAAAAGCCCGGTCGCCAGGATGCCGGCGATGGCCGAGGCGATCACGCCGATCCGCACTCGCACCAGCCGCGCGGGCAGCATCGCCGCGACCAGCAGCAGATATTGCAGATGCCCCATCGCCCAGGCGAGGCCCGAACCGGTGTCGCCTTCCATGTAGACTCCCCCTCTCCGTCTCTTCTTCGACCATGACCGATTTGCGCGCAATATCCACGTATTTCCGCGCTCTTCCGCTTGCCAGCCGCCCCGCATGCCAGCATAACGGCCCGAAACAAGACAAGGCGGGTCGCGTACGCCGGATCAGGTCGATGGGGGGCCAGCGCGAATATGAGTGGGGTTTTTGCGAGCCTGCGCGCCCGTGCCGCTGCCGGTCTGGCCTTATGCCTGTGCCTGGGGCTTGCCGCGATCGCGCTGATGATCGCATTCGGTGCTTCGCCGTCCACAGCACAGTCGGCGCGGACCGATGCCGCCGCGCATCTGGGCGTGGCCAGCTGCTCCGGCTCGACCTGTCATGGCCGGCAGGAAGGCGACGGCAAGGTCGTGCGCCAGGACGAGATCAAGCTGTGGCAGGAAGAATCGACCGCTGGCGGTACGCATAGCCGCGCACTTCGCTTGATCGGCACTGCTCGGGGCCAGGCGATCGCCGCCAGGCTGGGCATCGGCGACGCGACCCAGGCGCCGATGTGTCTCGGCTGCCACGCCGATCCGGCGCCGAACCGCGGCCCCCGCTTCCAGAAGAGCGACGCAATTGGCTGCGAGGCCTGCCATGGCGGCGCACAGAACTGGCTGCAGTCACACTATACGGTCGGCGCGAGCCATGCGCGCAACGTTGCGCAAGGCATGGTGCCGCTGGAAAACCCGAAGGTGCGGGCAAGCGTCTGCCTCGACTGCCATTTCGGCAGCGCCGATCCGGGACAGTTCGTTAATCATCGCATCATGGCCGCGGGCCACCCGCGCATCGTGTTCGAGATGGACCTGTTCTCGACGCTGCAGCAGCATCACAATGAAGATGCCGACTATGCCGCGCGCAAGGGCCGCACCGACAATGTGCGGATGTGGGCGACCGGCCAGGCCATGGCGCTGGAGCGAGCGCTGTCGCTCTTTTCGACGCCGCGCATCGGTCAGGAAGGCATTTTCCCAGAATTCTACTTCTTCGATTGCCATACGTGCCACCGCCGCATTTCTGACGAGCCGAGCGCACGTCCGACGGGCGTGCCCAACCCCGGGCGGCCGATCCCGGACGGCATGCCGGCCTTCAACGACGAGAATATGATCATGCTCTCGGCGGCGGCGCGCGTCGTGGCACCGGAGCTCGGCCGACGGTTCGAAGCGGACGCCCGCGCCTTCCATGCGGCGCTCGCCCGCGATCGTGGCAGCGCCGTGGCCGCTGCCGCCCGGCTCCGCGAGACGGCGGGCGCGCTCGCCGAAGCCTTCTCCCGCCGCAGTTTCGGCCGGACCGAGACGTTCGCGATTATCGACTCGATCGCAAGCGAAGCGATCAGCCCGCGCTTTACCGATTATGAAGGCAGCGTGCAGGCGGTGATGGCGATGGACACGCTGCTGAACGCGCTGGTCAATGGCGGCGGCGTGAACGGCAATGCCGCGGGTGCCATCCGGGCAGAGATCAACCGCGCCTATGCCGCCGTGCGCGAACCGAACAGCTACAAGCCCCTTGAATTCCGCCGCGCCCTTGGCGGCGCGGCCCGTACGATCCGGACCCTCAGGTAATGCGTAAAAGCGTATTGTTTTCGACCTGCGGCATGGCCGCGCATCGAACGGTTGCGGCTCTGGCAGCCGCGTCTCTGCTGCTCGCCTCTTGCGGGGGCGGAGGCAACAGCCCTTCCCCGGCCGCCACACCCACGCCGAGCCCGACGCCCACATCGGTCTTCACGGCGCCTGCCCAGGAATCGCTCACTATTGCCGATGTGCAGCGGATCATGGCGCAAGGCATCGCGGAGGCGCAGGCGAGCAACCGTCCGGCGGTGATCGCGGTCGTGGACCGGGTCGGCAATGTGCTCGGTATTTTCCGGATGAACGGATCGCCGCAGAATCTGACGGTCGCCTCGGCGCCCAACGGCGAGAAGATCGACGTCCAAGGGCTGGTCGTTCCGGCAGAAGGCGGCGCAATCGCCAAGGCGATCACCGGCGCCTATCTCTCCTCCGGCGGAAATGCCTTTTCCAGCCGCACGGCGAGCCAGATCGTCCAGGAGCATTTCCCGCCCGGACCCAACACTGCCGGCCTGGAAAGCGGCCCCTTGTTCGGCGTGCAGTTCAGCCAGCTGCCCTGTTCGGACCTGAACACTCGCTTCATTGCCAATGGCGGCCCGCGTGCGCTGATCGGGCCGAAGCGCTCGCCGCTCGGGCTTGCCGCGGATGCCGGCGGCTTCCCGCTCTACAAGAATGGTGTTCTGGTCGGCGGCGTCGGCGTGATGGCCGACGGCGTCTATGACTTCGATCCGGACATCACCGATTTCGAAGGACTGGACGAGGAATATATCGCACTCGCCGCCACCTTCGGCTTTGAGGCGCCCGAGGATATTCGAGCCAACCGCATCAATGTGGACGGCACCTCGCTTCGCTATAGCGACGCGGTCCCATCGCAGCTTCGGAGCAATCCCGCGAACGCGCCCGCTTTCTCCACGCTGCTCGGATCGGCGGGCTCGCTTGCGCCTGTGCGCGACTATGTCGACCTGTCGCTTCGCGCCGGCGTCGCTTACGGCAGTGAAGCATCGGGGATCCGGCGCGCGACGGCAGCCGAGTTCAATAACCCCGACGCTTTCATCCTGACCGACGGCTCCGGCACGAACCGCTATCCGATCCGCGGCGGCACCGACGGCAGCGCCATCGCCCAGCCGCTCACTGCCACCGAAGTGCGCGCTGTGCTGGAAGAGGCGTTCACGATCATGAGCCGCGGCCGCGCGCAGATTCGCCGCCCGCTCGACAGCCGCATCCAGGTTTCGATCAGCGTCACCGATACGTTCGGCTCGGTGCTCGGCATCGTCCGCTCGCCTGACGCTCCCATCTTCGGCATCGATGTGTCGCTACAGAAAGCGCGCAGCGTCGCCTTCCTGTCCAACGCCGTTGCGGCCCAGCAGCTCTCGACAACGCTCAGCGCCGAAGTGCCCGCCTTTGTCCAGCGCACCCGCGACTTCCTTGGCGATCCAGCGGCGCTGACCGGCAATGTCGCCTATTCGAACCGCGGCCTGGGCCTGCTCGCACGACCCTATTTCCCCGACGGCGAGGTCGGACGACCTAATGGCCCGCTCGGCCGCCCGGTTCAGCAGTTCAACCCATTCTCGACCGGTCTTCAGTCCGCTCTGATCATCGACAATGTGCGCGAACATCTCGCCTATCTGACGCTCAACGCACCGATCGACACGCCGCCGCGTTGCACCAAGCTGCTCGACAGCCTGCCGAACCTGAACCGGCTGGCGAATGGCCTGCAGATCTTCCCGGGCGCGGTGCCGATCTACCGCGGTACGCAGTTGGTTGGTGCCATCGGAATCTCCGGTGATGGGATCGACCAGGACGATATGATCAGCTTCCTGGGCCTCGCTAATGCCAGCAAGCGTGTTGGCGGCATCGGCCATGCGCCGCAGGAGCGCCGGTCGGACCGTGTCGTGGTGCAGCTCGGCGGCCGCGAAGTGCGGCTGCGTTACGTGAACTGCCCGTTCGCGCCGTTCCTCGACACCCCCGACCAGAATGTGTGCCAGGGAATATGATGTTCTGGTCCGCCTCTCTTTTCGCCCTGGCGCTTGCCGGGCAGGATACACAGAGTGCCGTTCGGGCTGAGCCTGTCGAAGCCCTCCCTTCCTCTTCTCCGCCGCCGCCCGGGGCGATGACCGAGGAAGAAAAGCAGGGCTTCGACAGCTCCGGATCCAGTCCGGAGCCGAACGGTGAAGAGCAGTTGGAAGAACCGGATTCCGGCCTGATCGACGGCCGCCGGCGTCCCGGCGTCACTCAGCGCGACTTGCCGGACAAGGTTGAGCAGGACAATCCGGGCGCCGTGCGCGCGCCGCCGCCGGAAGCCTTTCCGACGAGCGAGTTCCCCATCCCCGACCGTTGGCGGCTGATCCAGTCGCTCGGGCTGGTCAAGGAGCGGTTTCTCGATCCCTATAACCAGAACACGTATAAGGGCGACCGCCCGCTCTGCATCCCGACCGAGGAGGAGCAGGAGCGGCGCGCACGCGAGGGGCTGCCCAAGTGCCGCACCCCCAAATTCCTGGGACTTAAGGGCAAGGACTGGTTCTTCTCGATCAACGCGGCCTCAGACACCGTGGTCGAGCCGCGCAGCTTCCCCATCCCGGTCGGCAACCAGACGACGACGCGGCCGGACAGCAACGACGTGTTCGGCAAGCCTTATTCGAACGTGCTGTCGCAGACCTTCATCTTCGGCGCGTCGCTGACCAAGGGCTATACCGCCTTCAAGCCGCCCGATGTCGAATATCGGGTCAGCCTCGCTTACAACATCAACTATGTGACGGTGCCCGAACGGCGCGTGCTGTTCGTCGAGCCGTCCAAGGGCAAGCGGCGCCTTGATCATTTCCTGGGCGTGCAGGAGCTGTTCTTCGACAAGCACCTGCGCAACACCTCGGACCGGTTCGATTTCGACTCGATCCGGATCGGCATCCAGCCGTTCCAGACCGATTTTCGCGGCTTTCTGTTCAACGACCTGCAACTGGGCGTGCGGCTGTTCGGCAGCCGCGACAATAACCGCATTCAGTATAATCTGGCGGCCTTCTGGCGGCTGGAGAAAGACACCAACTCGGGCCTGAACTCGGTCGTCCAGCGCCCGCGCGACGATTGGGTCTTCGCGGCCAACGTCTATGTGCAGGACTTCCCGGTGCCGAGCTTCACCAGCCAGGGCACGGTCGTCTACAATATGAACCGGGAGCAGAACCGGATCGAGGTCGACGATAACGGCTTTCCGGTCCGCCCGGCCCTGCTCGGCGACCTCCGAGGACGCGAGTATGACGTTGTTTATGTTGGCTATAATGGCGACGGGCATTTCGGCCGGGTCAATCTGACCGTCTCCGCCTATGGCGCGTTCGGCGAGGACCGGAACAGCTTCTTCACGTCGCGGTCGGCCAAGATCGCGAGCTATTTCTTCGCCGCCGAACCCTCAATCGACTTCGACTGGGTCCGCCTCCGCGGCGCAGCGCTCTACGCCAGCGGCGACAAGGACCCGTACAACAATACCGAAGCGGGCTTCGACGCCATCTTCGAGAACCCGATCTTCGCCGGCGCCGACACCAGCTACTGGATTCGTCAGACCATTCCGTTCGCAGGCGGCGGCCGCGCCGTCTCGATCAACGGTCGCAACGGCATATTGAACACGCTCCGCTCGTCCAAGGAGCAGGGCCAGTCCAACTTCAACAATCCCGGCACCGTGCTGCTGGGCGCGGGCGCGGACTTCGACATCACGCCGACAACGCGATTCACGCTCAACGCCAATCACCTCTGGTTTGCGAACACGGCGACGCTCCGCGCCCTGCGCGTTGAGGGCTCTATCCCCAAGGACATCGGCTTCGACCTCTCGGCGGCAGCGATCTGGCGGCCCAAGGCCAATCAGAACATTGTCTTCCGCCTGTCCGGCGCGATGCTGCAGCCCGGCAACGGCTTCAAGGATCTGTTCTCCAGCCGCCCGCGCGACAGCCGCTTCTATTCCGTCCTCTTCAACGCGATCCTGACCTACTGATGCGCGCCATCCACGCCCTTCTCGGCTCCCTCGCCCTGCTGATCGCAGCGCTGATCGGCCCGCAACTTATCGCCTCCTCGGCCGAGAAGCCGGTGGCGCGCACTTACCCCTTCTTTCCGCCCGCGCCGCGCGATCGCACGCCGGAGGACATGGCGGCGCAGAATGCCGGCTGCACCGGCTGCCACACCGCCAGCGACGCGCCCACCATGCACGTGTCGCAGGCCGTCGCGCTCAGCTGCGTCGACTGCCATGGCGGCACCCCGATCAAGGACGCGATCGACCCGAGCTGGAAGCATGACGATCCGCGCTACGTCGCGCTGCGCGACAAGGCGCACGTGCTGCCCAAATATCCGAACAGCTGGCACTGGCCGTCCTCCGCCAATCCGGAGCGCGGCTACACGCTGCTGAACAAGGAAGCGCCGGAATATATCCGCTTCGTCAATCCGTCCGACTATCGCGTGGCGCGCGAGGCGTGCGGCGCCTGCCATATGGAAGTGATCGAGGCGGCCGAGCGCTCGATCATGGCCTCGGGCGCGATGCTGTGGGGCGGCGCTGCCTATAACAACGGCATCGTCCCGTTCAAGAATTACGTTCTCGGCGAGGCCTATACCCGCACCGGCGAACCGGCGAAGATCATGTCGCCCGGCAATCCGCACGGCACCGTCACTGATGCGCAGAAGAAGCGCGGCGCCCTGCCCGTCCTCTATCCGCTGCCGGCCTGGACAGTGATCCCGCCCGCCGACGTGTTCCGCGTGTTCGAGCGCGGGGGCCGCACGATCAACTCGAACTTCGCCGAGATCGGCCTGCCCAACTCGACCGGATCGATCCAGCGGCTTGACGAGCCCGGCCGCCCGGACCTGAAGCAGTCAAACCGCGGCCCCGGCACCGGCCTGCGCGTCGCCATCCCCGCGCTCAACATCCACAAGACGCGCCTCAACGACCCCTTCATGTGGTTCATGGGCACGAACGATCAGCCGGGCGACTATCGCAACTCAGGCTGCGCGGGCTGCCATGTGGTCTATGCGAACGACCGCGAGCCGCGGCACAGCCTCACCTGGGCCAAATATGGCCGCGACGGCCAGACAGCGACCGTCGATCCGACCATCGCGAACAAGCTGCAGAAGTCCGGCCATGACGATGGCCATGGCAAGGCGCCGGCTCATGGCGCGGTAAAGGCCTATGGCGCGCACGGCTCCGCGGCCAAGGAAGCGCCGAAGGAGAAGGGCCACCCGATCCAGCACGCCTTCACGCGCGCGATCCCGACCGCCCAGTGCATGAATTGCCACATGCACCAGCCGAACATCTTCCTGAACTCCTATCTCGGCTACACCATGTGGGACTATGAGTCCGACGCGCCCTTCCTGTGGCCCGGACCCGAGAACAAATTCCCGCGGCCGGACGGCATGTCCGACGAGGACTATAAGAAGAAGTTCAAGTCGCAGCATTATCCCGACGCGGCGACCGTGCGCGCGATCAACGACCGTAATCCCGAGGCGGCGGCGGCGCGTGGCCTGTGGGGCGATCTCGAGATCCTGCGCAATGTTTACGACATCAACCCGCTGCTGAAGGACACGCAGTTCGCCGACTATCACGGCCATGGCTGGAACTTCCGCGCGATCCTGAAGCGCGACCGCGAAGGCAATCTGCTCGACGCCGACGGCAACAAGGTCGATCCGGACGATCCGGAGAAATGGCGCAAGCAGGGCGAAGGAAAGTTCGTCGAGGCCGGTACCAATCCGGGCAAGACCGTCCACATGATGGACATCCATGCCGAAAAGGGCATGCAGTGCGCCGACTGCCACTTTGCCCAGGACAATCACGGCAATGGCCTGATCTATGGCGAAGTCGCGAACGCGATCGAAATCGGTTGCAAGGACTGCCACGGTACCGCCGACGCTTACCCTACGCTGCTGACCTCCGGGCCCGCGGCGCCGCCGAGCGGCAACAATCTTGCGCTGCTGCGCAATGCCGACGGCCAGCGCCGCTTCGAATGGACCACCGACGAACACGGCCAGCGGGTGCTGATCCAGCGCTCGATCGTCGATCCGAAGCTCGAATGGAAGGTCAGCCTCGTCAAAGACTCGGTCGACCGCGCCTCGACTCACTTCAACGCCAAGGCGGCCCGCGCCAAGCTGATGTCGCGCCGTGGCGCCGAAGACGGCAAATTCGCCTTCGGCTCGGGCGTGAAGCTGGGCGATCGCGCGCACGGCGACGACAAGATGGCCTGTTTCACCTGCCATCTGTCCTGGACCACCTCGTGCGGCGGCTGCCACCTGCCGATCGAGGCGAACTGGAAGACCACCAGCCACAAATATGAGGGCGAGGAGACCCGCAACTTCGCGACCTACAACCCTCAAGTTGCCCGGGACGAGATGTTCCAGCTCGGCCGGCACCAGACCACCAAGGGTGCGATCATCGCCCCTGTCCGCTCCTCGTCGGCGCTGGTGCTGTCCTCGACCAACCTGAACCGAGAACGCATCTATGTGCAGCAGCCGCCGGTCTCGGCCGCTGGTTTCTCGTCACAGGCCTTTGCGCCGCACTTCCCGCACACGGTGCGCAAGACAGAGACAAAGACCTGCACCGACTGCCATTTGTCGGCGAATGAAGACAACAACGCGATCATGTCGCAGCTGCTGCTGCTCGGCACGAACTTCGTGAACTTCGTCGGGCTGAATGCCTGGACCGGGCTTGACGGCGCCTTCGAGGCGATCCGCGTCACCGAATGGGACGAGCCGCAGGCGGTGATCGGCTCCTACCTGCACCGCTATGCCTATCCCGATTTCTACAAGCTCCATGTCGATCAGAATGGCCGCGAGCTAAAGGAATGGACGCGTGGCATTCGCTTCGACGGCGACCTGTCCGGCGAGACCAAGTCGCCGGAGATCTTCCGCAACGTCGTGCAGAATGCCGGCGGACGCGTCGGCTGCCTGCAGCTCCGCGGCGAATATATGTATGTCGCCGAAGGGCGCGGCGGCTTCCGCGTCTATGACGTGGCCTCGATCGCCAACAAGGGCTTCTCCGAGCCGATCGTCACCGGCCCCTTCTCGAGCCTTGGTCACGACACGCATGTGAAGACGCGCAACGCCACCTGCATGGCGCTGCCGACCATGCAGGCGATCAATCCGCTGAAGAACACGGCGGAGATGCGCACGATCAACGAGGAACAGCCCTTCCACCCCATCTACAGCTACGCGGTGGTGACGGATGCCGAAGAAGGCCTGATCCTGGTCGACGTGACGACAATGGCCGACGGCGAGTTCCGCAACAACTTCCTGAAACGGAACGTGACCTGGAACCCGGGCGGCGTGCTCAATGGCGCCAAGCACATCACGCTCGCCGGGCACATCGCCTATATCACGACCGCGCGCGGTCTCGCCGTTGTCGATCTCAATGATCCGAAGCACCCCAAGCTTGCCGCGGAAGTTCCGCTGCAGGACGCCCGCGCCTCGACGATCCAGTTCCGCTATCTCTGGGTGACCGACCGCGATGGCGTGAAGCTGTTCGACGTCACCAACATGCGCGCGCCGGTCCCCGTGCCGTCGGGCACCATCCCGCTGGCCGACGCCCGCAAGATGTATATCGCCCGCACCTATCTCTATGTGGCGGCCAAGGGCGAAGGACTGGCAATCGTCAACGTAACCAGGCCGGCCGCCCCCGTCATCTACCGCAAGGAGACGTTCGGGGGGCAGCTGAACGATGCCGAGGACGTGATCGTCGGCACCACGAACGCGTCGCTGATCGGCTATGTCGCGGATGGGCGGAACGGTCTGAAGGTCATCCAGCTGACCAGTCCCGGCAGCCAGCCGAACTTCTACGGCTTCAGCCCGGCCCCCATGCCCGAACTGATCGCCTGGGCGCGCACGCCTTCGGCTGCCCTGGCGCTCAGCAAAGGCCTGGACCGCGACCGCGCGGTGGACGAACAGGGTGGCCAAATCGCCGTTTTCGGCCGGCTGGGCTCACGGCCCTTCAGCCGGGCGGAGATGGAGAAGCTGTTCCTCGGCCCCCACGGCATCCCGTATAAGGTCGTGGACGCGCCTGACATGCGCGACTGGCTGGAATAGGCGATCGCCACATCTGCGCTTTGGCAAGCCGCTCGGCGGCACTAAAGGACGGCGTGTTCTTCGTTACCGGATAGGTGCATCGACGTGTGCGGGATTGCGGGCTGGTACAGGCGCGGCGGAAAGCCGGTGGCCGAAGATGTGATCGCCGCACAGAATGACCGCATCGTGCATCGCGGGCCCGACGATGCCGGCTACTTCACCGATGGCGACTTCGGCTTTGGGATGCGGCGATTGAGCATCATCGACCTGGCCGGCGGCCATCAGCCGATCCACTCGCCCGACGGCCGATATTCGATCGTCTTCAACGGCGAGATCTACAACCATCTGGAACTGCGGCCTGAGCTGGAAGCCGCAGGTCTTCGCTTCTCGACTCACAGCGATACCGAAACACTGCTCGCCAGCTTCCTCCGCTGGGGCGATGACGCCTGGCTGAAGCTGGAAGGCATGTATGCCGTGGCTATTTGGGACATGGCCGAACGGCGGCTGACGCTGGCCCGCGATCCGCTCGGCATCAAGCCTCTCTACCTGACCGAGCAGCATGGCGGAGTCGCCTTTGCCTCCGAGATCCGCTCGCTGCTGGTGCTGCCCGAGCACCGGTTCGACCTGGACGAACGCGGCGTGCACGACTTCTTCAGCTTCGGCCATGTCCAGCGGCCGCGCTCGATCTACGCCCAGGTGCACAGCCTCGAGCCTGGGCATGTGCTGCACATCGGCCCAGAGGGTGCGCCGAAGGTCAGCTGCTTCTGGCGCCCGCGCTTCCAGGTTCGCCAGGGTCTGTCGGAAGCGGCGTGGATCGAGGAAACGCGCGAACGGGTCCAGCGTACGGTCGAGCATCACATGCTCGCCGACGTGCCGGTTGGCGCCTTCCTGTCCGGCGGCGTCGACTCCAGCGCCATCGCGGCCTCCATGGCGCGCGTGGCAACGGCGCCGGTCAAGGCCTTCACCGTCGGTTTCCCCGGCACATCGATCGACGAAACGGCAGCGGCCGCACGGATCGCCGGTCACCTGGGCCTGGAGCATATCGTGCTCCCGCTGGAGCCGATTGCCGCCGGTGACCTGCTCCCTGCCGTCCAGGCCGCTTTCGACGAACCTTGTGCCGCCACCGCCGCCGTCCCAATCTGGCATCTCTCCCGCCTGGCCGCCAGCCACGTCAAGGTCGTGCTGTGCGGCGAAGGGTCGGACGAGATTTTCGCCGGCTATAAGCGCCAGCGCACCGCGCTAGCCGCAGCCCGCTGGGCACCTTTGCTGCGCGGGCTGAGCCCCGTCGCCAGCGGCGCCGAGAAGCTCGCGGCGCTCGGCGGCACGCGCCTTGCCTATCTGCGCCAGAACAGCCGCCGCTTTCGCGATGCGGCCATGCTCGACAACAGCTTTCAGCGCTTCTTCGCGGGCACCCAGATCAGTTCTCCAGCGACGCGTGCGCGCCTCTACGAGCATGATTTCTGGCTACGGCAGGACGGGCCTGACGCCTTCCTCCGGCTGGAGCAGGAATATTTCCCTGAAGCAGAGGCGCGGCGGCTCGACCCGCTACAGCAATTTATGCTGGCCGACATCGCCGTCCACATGCCCGGGTCGCTGCTCAACCGGCTCGACCGGGGCAGCATGGCCCACTCGCTGGAAGCCCGCGTTCCGTTCCTGTCGCACCATTTCGTCGACTGGAGCCTGACCATGCCCACGGACATGAAGCTGCGCGGGAAGGTCGGCAAATATGCACTCCGCAAGGCGGTCGAGCCGTGGCTGCCGCCGAACGCCCTCACCAAGAAGAAGCTCGGCTTTCAGCTTCCCTTCGCCGAATGGTTTCGCGGCGACTTCAGTGCCTTCGCACAAGAGGCTTGGCACGACAGCGGCGCCGTCCACGGCGGCTATCTGAAGCCGGCCGCCGTCGACCAGCTCTTCGCCGAGCACCGGGCGGGTGTCGCCAACCACGGCCGCATCCTCTACGCGATCGCGATGTTCGGATGCTGGTGGCGCGACACGATGCGCGGCGGCGCTCAAGAGGCCGCCTGACATGCTGATCGATTTTCGGAAAGAACCCGAATCAGCCGATTTGCCGGCCGACGTCTGCATCGTCGGCGGCGGCGCGGCGGGCGTTACCCTCGCCCGCCGCCTGCTCGAACGCGGGCAAAGCGTCATCCTGATCGAAAGCGGCGGCCTCGATTTCGAGGAAAAGACGCAGAAGCTTTATAAGGGCGCCAATGTCGGCATGCCCTATTACGATCTGGAAGAGTCGCGGCTCCGCTTCTTCGGCGGCACCGTATCGATCTGGGGCGGACGCGCGGCCTTGCTCGACGAGATCGACTTCGCGAAGCGCGCCTGGGTGCCGCACAGCGGCTGGCCGATCACGCGCCATGCGCTGATGCCTTATTACCGGCAGGCGCACGACATCTTCGAACTCGGCGAGTTCAACTACGAAAACGACATCTGGGGCACGCTTGGCCTTGGCGATCCGGGCTTCGATCCGGACAAGCTCGGCCTCGATCTCTGGCGCTTCGACGAGGCCAGCGAGCGCTTCGCCGCCGCCCGGACCAAGGACCTGTTCGAGCATCCGCGCATTCGCATCCTGCTCCACGCCAATGCGGTAAAGGTCCAGGCGGACCCAAGCGGCCGCACGATCGATCAAGTCTCGATCCAGTCGCTGGACGGTCCCGCCCGGCCGGTCCGCGCGCGGCGCTATGTGCTTGCGGCGGGAGCGATCGAGAATAGCCGGCTGCTGCTCGTTTCGAACGACGTCGAGCCGCATGGCATCGGCAATGCGCGCGACCAGGTCGGCCGCTTCTTCATGGAGCATCCCTGCGGCCGCATCGGTAAGGTCGAGACGGATCGCCCCTATGAGCTCTGGGACCTGTTCCAGAAACGCTTCATGCGCAAAGGCCCGCCCCTCGCCCCCGTGCTGCGGCTGAGCGACGCGACACAGGAACGGGAGCAGGCGCTCAACAGCATCGTCACGTTCAAGCTGCAGGGCGATCCGGCCAAGGGGGTCGCGATCGGCAACAAGGTCTACCACAACCTCAAGCACGCGATTAACCCCAGCCGCGGCGGCCGGCGCCTCGACCATGCCTATCGCGGCATCCGCGCCTGGTTCCACCGCACCATCCGCGGCGCGATCGAGCAGGCCCGCGCTAAGGCGGGCATGACCGACCTGTATCTGATTGTCCGCGGCGAGCAGGCGCCCAATCCTGACAGCCGCGTGCTGCTATCGAACGAACGCGACACGCTTGGGCACCGCCGCGCCGATCTGTCGTGGCAGCTGCTCGACGCTGACAAGCACACGGCCCGCGTGTTCGCAAAAATATTCGGCGAAGAGCTTCAGCGCCTCGGCCGTGGTTGGGTGACGCCGAGCCCCTGGCTGCTCGAACCCGGCGCGCAATGGCCGGTTGACCCGACGGTAGGCAATCACCCGATCGCCGGCTACCACCATATTGGCGGCACCCGCATGAGCGAGGATCCCGCCACCGGCGTGGTCGATCCGAACTGCCGCGCGCACGGCTATGACAATCTCTACGTCGCCGGCAGTTCGTCCTTCAGCACCGGCGGCTGGGCCAATCCGACCCTCACGATCGTGGCGCTGTCGTTGCGGTTGGGGGATCATTTGGCTGGCGCATAGTTCTCCGTCATTGCGAGCGCAGCGAAGCAATCCACGTCCCGCGCTGGATTGCTTCGTCGCTTCGCTCCTCGCAATGACGTCGAAGGCGAAGGGGCCTCACGCTAAGTCGCCAGAGCATCCAGGGCGCTGTTCGCCTGGGCGCGGACGAACGGATCGCGCGTCGTCTCCAGCAGGGAGGTGAGGCTTTCGCGGGCGGCCGAGCTTTGCTCCAAGGCGATCTGCAAACGCCCCAGTTCCCACCAGCCCTGGCTATGCGCCGGCGCGATGGTGACGATGCGTTCGTAAATGGCGAGCGCGCGCTCTGCATCGTTCGACCGCTCCGCCCTGCTCGCCTGGTTCATTAGCAGGCGCAGCAGCGCGGCTCGATTCGACATCGGCGCGACATGTTCGTCCCGCAGCGGCGCAGTGCCGAGCATCGCCTGCAGCAGGGCGACAAGCTGCTCCGGCTCCACGCGCGCACCGCGGTTGAAGGGATCGATGATGATGGGCTCGTCCTCGCCGATGGCGACCAGCACATGGCCTGGCGTGTTGAGCGCATGCACCGTCCAGCCGATGCGGCGCCCCACGGCGACATAGAGGATGGAGAGCGCGATCGGCATGCCCTTGCGCCGATCGATCACGCTGATCAGGTCGGCATTGGCGGGGTCATCATAGGTGTCGCGGTCGCCATGGAAGCGGAACTCGCCCGCAACGACGTCTGCAAGGGCGGCCGCCTGTGCGGCAGCGCTGTGCGCCGTCACCGCACGCGTCAGCAGACGGTCGGTCATAGCCTGGAGCAGATCGACATAGTCCTCCAGATCGACGTCGGCGTGATCGAGCGCGGCGATCTCGAGCGCCGCCGCGTCGAGCTCTATCTCCTGCTCATCGACCAGGCCGAGATGCGCGATGTCTTGGATCATTGCCTGACTTGTACCTTCCCGAAAGCAAAAGGCCGCCCCTTTGGGACGGCCTTTCCATTGTCAGCCGTACATGGCCTCTCAAGCCCGCACGAACCCCGCTCCGGAGGCCGCGCTCACCTGCTGCGCCATGTTCGCGTCAAGACAATGAGACATTTGACCACCTCCTTTCGATTGTTGAACGATCGATTGAAGATGAGATGTAAGCTCGCAAATTCAAGAGCTTGAACACGCAAAAGCCCCGAACGTCAGGTAACGTCCGGGGCTTTGGCGATGGTGGGCGCGGTAGGGATTGAACCTACGACCCCACCCGTGTGAAGGGTGTGCTCTACCACTGAGCTACGCGCCCGAAATCGGGAAGCGCCGCCCTTAAGGGAGCGGCGCAGACCTGTCTAGCCGCTAGACGTTGCAGGCGTCCTTCAGGCCCTTGCCGGCCTTGAACTTGGGCTGGCTCGATTCCTTGATCGACATCGGCTCGCCGGTACGCGGATTGCGGCCCGTGGACGCCTTGCGTCGGCTGACCGTGAAGGTGCCGAAGCCGACCAGCCGCACTTCGTCGCCGCGCTTCAGCGCGGTCGAGATGGTGTCGAACACCGCCTCGACCGCCTTGGCCGCGTCGCCACGGCTCAGCCCCGCATTGTCGGCGACCGTGCCGATCAGTTCCTGCTTGTTCATTCTGCCTTGGCCCCTCTCTCCCGGTCCTCGCCCCTACGGACTCGGGTGTGAATCAGCCTTGCAGTAAGGCGGAGCGCTGCCACGGCGTCAATGGCCATGGCAGCGCCCTTGTCCCGTTTGTGATCAATGGCGGACGGTCGCTTCGCCTTCGGGCCGAACCGGCGGCAGGCCTGCGGGCGGCTGGGCAGCCAATTCGTCTGCTTCCGTCCACTCGATCGCGGTCAGCGGCTGGGTCAGAGCGCCGGCGAGCACCTGGTCGACATGGGCGACCGGCAGGATGTCGAGGCCTTCCTTGATGTTGGCCGGGATCTCAGCGAGGTCCTTCTCGTTCTCCTGCGGGATATAGACGGTCTTGATGCCGCCCCGCAGCGCTGCGAGCAGCTTCTCCTTCAAGCCGCCGATCGGTAGCACGCGGCCGCGCAGCGTTACTTCGCCGGTCATTGCGACATCCTTGCGCACCGGCACGCCGGTCAGGGTCGAGACGATCGAGGTGACCATGCCGATGCCGGCCGAAGGCCCATCCTTCGGTACCGCGCCCTCAGGCAAGTGGATGTGGATGTCCTTGCGGCCGAACAGGCTCGGCTTGATGCCGTAAGCCGGCGCGCGGGCGCGGACGAAGCTGAAGGCGGCCTGCACCGACTCCTGCATCACTTCGCCCAGCTTGCCGGTGGTCTTGACTTGACCCTTGCCGGGCACCGTGACGCTCTCGATCGTCAACAGCTCGCCGCCGACTTCGGTCCAGGCGAGGCCGGTCACGGCGCCAATGCCATGCTCCTCTTCGCCGACCCCGTGCCGGAACTTTCGAACACCGGCATAGTCGGACAGGTTCTCGGGCGTGATCTCCGCCTTTTCGATCTTGCCTTCGAGAATCCGGCGGAGTGCCTTGCGAGCAAGCTTTGCGATCTCGCGCTCCAGCGTGCGGACACCGGCTTCCCGCGTGTAGTAGCGGATCAGGTCGCGCAGGCCATCCTCGGTCAGCACGAACTCGTTCGGCTTAAGGCCATGCGCCTCGATCTGCTTTTCGATCAGGTGGCGCTTGGCGATCTCGACCTTCTCGTCCTCGGTGTAACCTTCCAGCCGGATGATCTCCATACGGTCTAGAAGCGGCTGAGGCAGGTTCAGCGAGTTGGCCGTGGTGACAAACATCACGTCCGACAGATCGACGTCGACCTCCAGATAATGGTCGTTGAACTTGTTGTTCTGCTCCGGGTCGAGCACTTCCAGCAGTGCGGATGCGGGATCGCCGCGAAAATCCTGACCGAGCTTGTCGATCTCGTCGAGCAGGAACAGCGGGTTGGACGTGCCCGCCTTGCGCAGGTTGGTCACGATCTTGCCCGGCAGCGAGCCGATATAGGTGCGGCGGTGACCGCGAATCTCGGCCTCGTCGCGAACGCCGCCCAGCGACTGGCGTACGAACTCGCGGCCGGTCGCCCGAGCGATCGACTTGCCGAGCGAGGTCTTGCCCACGCCCGGCGGGCCGACGAGGCACAGGATCGGCCCCTTCAGCTTGTTGGTGCGCGCCTGGACGGCGAGATATTCGACGATCCGGTCCTTGACCTTCTCCAGACCGTAATGGTCCTCGTCGAGGATGCGCTCGGCCTCGGGAATGTCGCGCTTCAGCTTCGACTTCTTGCCCCAGGGCAGTCCCAGCAGCACGTCGAGATAATTGCGCACGACGGTCGCTTCTGCGGACATCGGCGCCATGGTCTTGAGCTTCTTGAGCTCGGAGGTGGCCTTGGCGCGCGCTTCTTTCGAAAGCTTCAGCTTGGCAATTTTGGCGGTGAGTTCGGCGATCTCGTCGCCATCCTCTTCCGGCTCATTGCCCAGCTCGCGCTGGATCGCCTTCAGCTGCTCGTTCAGATAGTATTCGCGCTGAGTCTTCTCCATCTGCCGCTTCACACGGCTGCGGATCTTCTTCTCGACCTGGAGCACGCCCAACTCACCTTCCATGAAGGCGAAGACCATCTCCAGGCGGCGCGCGGGGTCGAGTTCGACCAGCAGCGACTGCTTGTCTGCGACCTTAACCGAGATGTTGGCGGCAACCGCATCAGCGAGCCGCGACGGCTCCTCAATCTCGGCGAGCTGCACCGCGGTTTCGGCCGGCAGCTTCCGGTTGAGCTTGGCATAATTCTCGAACTGCTCGACAACCGAGCGCATCAGCGCCTTGGCCTCGACGCTCTCGCTCTTATCCTCTTCAATCAGCGTGACGGTTGCCGTCATCGGCTCGCCGTCGCGCTCCAGCACATCGAGCGATGCGCGCTGCTTGCCCTCGACGAGCACGCGCACAGTGCCGTCAGGCAGCTTCAGCAGCTGCAGCACGGTCGCGATCACGCCCAGGTCGTAAAGATCGTCGCGATCCGGATCGTCATTCGCCGGATCGAGCTGGGCGACCAGGAAAATCTGCTTGTCGCCCGCCATCGCCTGTTCGAGCGCGGCGACGGACTTGTCGCGGCCGACGAACAGGGGAACGATCATGTGCGGGAAAACGACGATGTCCCGCAGCGGGAGAACGGGGAAACTCTGGCTCATGCAAACTCCGGTTGCGCGAAGACGCGCGCTTTCCTTCTATATGGGGCGGGCGCCACACGCATCAATCGCCCTCGACTCAGGCGGACGCTAGCTTATGCACCTTTCCACTTCGTGGCGCCCCCAAATGCTTGATCGGCGGGCGTTCGTCGCCGCCCTGCCCCTGCTCCTCGCGTTCCGAGGCGCCCCCGCACCCGACCTGCTGGCGCGCGCCATTGAGCGAGCCGGCGGCAGGGAGGCGCTGCGCCGTGCTCGTGCGCTGCGCTGGACTGGCACGGCCACGATCTTCGCTGCCGGGAAGATGATCGGCATCGGCGTCGACACGATGGTCGAGCCCTTTCGGCGCGCACGCTCCACTTCCTGGTTGCTCGAGCAAGGTCCCGCATCGCGTCGATCGATGGTGCTGGAGCCAGCCGATGCCTGGCTGGAGCGTCGCGGCGTGCGGCTGCCGATGCCGGAGCGCATGCGCACGCACGAACAGCAGCAATTCGCGATCTACGGGCTGATGCGACTGACCGACTTGCAGGCGCCCAGCGTAGCGGTCAGGGCCGCTGGCAACACGCTCCGCGTCCGCCACCCCGCCGCGCCTGAGACCTTGCTCCGCTTCGACGAGCAGGCGACGCTGATCGGCGCCGAAAACCAGGTCCGCAGCGCCGAAGATGGCTCGACCATATTGCAGCACTTCCACTTCGGCGATCACCGGCGAGTCAGCGGCATCCTATGGCCGCACCTGATCCGGATCGATCAGAACGGCCGCCCCTATTTCGAACTGCGCATTGCCAGCTTCAGCGCTGGGTGAAGGCTGCGGCGCGACCGATCAGGCGGCGCCGCTTTCCTTCTTCTTCGCATAGACGCGGACCGGATCCTTGCGGCCTTCGACCACATCCTTGTCGATCATCACCTCGTCGACGCCGTCCATCGAAGGCAGATCGAACATGGTGTCGAGCAGGATGGCTTCGAGGATCGACCGCAGACCGCGCGCGCCGGTCTTACGAGCGATCGCCTTCTTCGCGATGGTGGTCAGCGCATCCTCTTGGAAGGAAAGGCGCACATCCTCCATGTCGAACAGCTTCTGATATTGTTTAACCAGCGCGTTCTTGGGCTCGCTGAGGATCTTGACCAGGGCGTCGATATCGAGGTCTTCC
>JAESFT010000205.1_pt1 | contig 61436 bp, 56 predicted proteins | sample 9269451 | NCBI WGS metagenome assembly JAESFT01 (sample SAMN14502557, study PRJNA617106) | algae metagenome | isolation source: Scytonema hyalinum WJT4-NPBG1 and co-occurring heterotrophs from well... | place: USA: Mojave Desert, Joshua Tree National Park, California | collected 2006-05-25
TAGACAATAATTCTTACTCACATTTTTTAATTGTATCATAAAACCACGGCGGTTAAAACCGCTCGTGCCGCTTCCCTCTCAGGGCTAAAGCCTCTGAGTTTCCCGCATCCCGTGAGGCTTTTTATGACGCGACGCAATTTGCAAGGCGAAAGACCATCTGCATAATTTCGTGGGGTTAAGGAAAACTCACTATATCGCCTGACTAAATGAATCGATAGGAGATGTGCAGCAGACTCTGCATATAAATAGCTACTTACTGCATTTGTCTCTAATTCTGTCTTTAGATTTAACCCAATTTGGTGAATCAGCGGGTCTCGGATTCTAAAGTGCCGAATAATTTTAAGCTGCTCTGGCTCAACCAACTCTTGAACGGCATGGGCAACTAACCTGGGTTCTAGCCGCAGCAAGAGAAACTCACCTTCTTGTTGCCGACGGATTTTAGGACAAACACCGGGAGGCGCAATCAGAATATCGCCCTTGACTCGGCAATCCTTGAACAGCCGTCCGTTCATCCACCGCTCTACCTCAATCGGTTCCCCCAAGTAGATATTGATCAGATAACAACTCAAGTTGGTTTCAGATATTTCTTGCGCTGGTTGACGGTGATGTTCCAGAAAAATGGCATTCCAGCCTGCGTCTTGGCTGGATAAGAGGGGTGGACGGTGATCAGGCGGTGGAGTTGTGGTTTCTCGCATGGAGTGCAGGGGTTGAGCAAGGAGGCTGGTTTATTTCGGTACTTTAGACGATAGAAATTTTTGCGATCTTACTGTGGCATTCGACTTAGACACGAGTAGAGCGATCGCCCCATCGACAAACTCAAGGCATCGTCCCATCAATAACCTCATGGTAATACCGTTTTGAAAAAAGAATGCGACACATGATGGCTTATATACTCCTGAGTTTTGAATCAACAGATATGATGGTGAGTTTTACTCTTCTATCATCAAGTCGCTTTTAATTAATCGTTTTTGTAAAGCAACAACAACAGCAGTCTGGCGATCGCCGACTCCCAATTTATGCAAAATGGCATGGACATGTACTCTAACTGTTCCAGGTGTAATGTAGAGTGCAAGAGCGATTTCTTGATTGGTTTTTCCTGCTGCCAATAGCGACAAGATTTCCTGTTCGCGATGGGTGAGAGGATTGGATAGTTTTGAGCTATTTTCTGAGTCTGGTTGGGACGGATCGAATGCAAATGTTGAACGAATTTCTTTGGTTGCAGTTTCATCCCACCAAGATGCCCCAGCAGCCACAGAACGGAGTGCCAACACCAACTTTTCAGCTGCAATTCCTTTAAGACAGTAGCCTTGAGCACCTGCCTCAATTAACCGCGCAATCAGGGATTTTTGAGAATGGGAAGTTAAAACTAAGATTGGCAGATTGGGATTTTGCTGCTTAATTTGCCTACACGCCTCGATTCCCCCGATTCCTGGCAATCCCACATCTAAAAGCACCACATCGAGAGGATTTTGGTTGACTAACTCAATAGCTGTTTCACCATCTTCAGCCTCAGCGATAATCTCTAACCCAGTTTCTTGTTGCAGCCGAACGCGCAAGCCCAAGCGGAAGAGTTCATCATCCTCAACTAGGAGAATTTTGATTGGGGTAGATGGCATCTCACACAGTTAGAGAGGACTGAAATGGGTAAACGGGGAGTTTGAAAGCAAAGATAGCACCTGTGGGTACTCTGTTCTCTGCCCAGATTATACCGCCATGTGCTTCAATAATTTGGCGAGATAGGTAAAGTCCCAATCCAGAGCCTTTGGCTTGCCGGTCGCTATGCCCCTGGTAAAACCGCTCAAATAAGTGGGGGAACTGTTCGGGCTTGATACCCGCACCTGTATCCAAAATTTTTACAACTTGATACGACGTTTGCGGCTCTAACAGGACTTCAACATGATCACCGCGCCGGGAATGGTTGATAGCATTTACCAAGAGATTGGTAAAAACTCGCTGAAGTTGCAGGTTATCACCCTTAACCCAGAGCGATCGCCGCCAATCAGAATCACCATAGCTCAAGGAGAGATAAACACGACGATTTGCAGCTAAATCAGTGAGAGTCCCAGCCACTTCTTCTGCCAACATCGCTAAATCCACAGGTGCTAAGTCAAGCTTTAAGCCTTCAATATCATTGCGATAGACATCTAACAACGTTTCTAGGAGTTGAAGAGAAGTTGCATGACTGCGTACCATCGTGGCTAAAACTTTCTGCTGTGCTGGTAAAACTGCACCAAATTTTTCTTGTTGAAAAGCTTTGAGAGTTTCAATTGCTCCCAGCATCGGTGTTTTTAAGTCATGGGTGAGTGTGGAAGCAAAGTCTTCTCGCAGTCTAACCAATTCCTCTTGTGCTTCTAGCTTTGCTTTGGTTAGGGCGATCGCTTCTTCTGAACGCCGAATGCGATCGCTTAAAAAACCTGTCACAATCAACGCCATCACGGCGATCGCTCGATCGGCAAATGTGGAAACTTGAGTCACTTCACCCACAGGCACCCACATATTCAGCATGGTTAAGCACACAGCAACGAGCGTTGCATAAAAGGTGCCAAGCCGACCTAACCAGGAGTTCGCCAACAAAATCGGTCCCGTGTAGAGATACCCAAACACGTATTCACTTGGCGTAGAGAACTCCAGAACTATAACAAATGTAAATAGACTAGCGATGAGCAAAGACTTGCCTAAACGCGATTCTTTGCCCGGCAATCTAGCTTTTAGAGATACCATTCATTAATTGCTTCTTGCTATGAATTATGTTAACTGGACAACTCCAATTAAACTTATCTATTCATTTTCTCCTGTATACCATATTTATGACGACAAAAAAGCGTTTATATAAAAAATATACGTTGGATATAGATACTATCTAAACACCTTCAGCTTACATATAGACTTGCAACTAAACGCAGCTTAGAAAAAATAAATCTTGTTTTATATCCTTCTACAACTTGTTTTTTTGCAAAAATTAAATGATTATATAAATTAATACTAAATAGAGAACATTTTTTCATTGTTCTCTTGCTCGCAAAAATGCGGCTATGACATTAGGTTTAACAAGTGTAAAAATTCCGATCAATAGCTGCCATTGTGGCATAGCTTTAACTAGCTTGCAGTTGCCATAAAAATGCTTTGTTCTGGGCATCGTTAGAGATAATCAACTTATCCTGGCGAGTGCAGAACCTATTATTTGGTATGGAGATTTTGTACTGGCTATTGCCTTAAGTCAAGCCTTGGTTCCCGCGTTGAAAGTTGCCCTTAACAAAAAGCATCCAGTTCATTACTCACACAAAGAGTGTTTCATCAAAAATTCGACAATACGACAATAATGTATCGGGAGCTTCTTTAATTCATGTTACAAGGATGGATTCAAATTGCTATGACGTTACTCATCGTTATAGCAACGACTCCCGTGCTTGGGAGATATATAGCTCGCGTTTTCCTTAGGGAAAGAACACTGCTTGACCCTGTGATAAATCCGCTAGAACGAGCGATTTATGCCTTTAGTGCGGTGCATCCACAGGAAGACATGACGGGCTGGCAGTATGCTAAAGCAGTGCTGTATAGCAATCTCGTCATGGGGATTTTGGTATACCTCATCCTGATGTTTCAAGGATTGTTACCGCTAAATCCCACAGGATTAGGTGCGCCTAGCTGGGATTTAGCACTGCATACCACTATCTCCTTTCTCACCAACACAGACCAACAGCACTACTCTGGCGAGACAACCTTGAGTTATGCCAGTCAAACTTTTGCGCTTGGTTTTTTAATGTTTACCTCGGCGGCGACGGGTTTGGCAGTAGGTATTGCCTTTATTCGCGGTTTAACTGGCAGACCCTTAGGCAACTTTTATAGTGACCTCATCAGGTCAATCACACGAGTCTTGCTGCCCATATCTATTGTGGGGGGATTGTTGTTAATCTTGGCGGGTGTGCCAGAAACCTTAGCAGGTCCAGCAACAGCAACCACCCTAGAGGGTGCAACTCAGGCCATCGCCCGTGGTCCTGTTGCCCACTTCGAGATGATCAAACAACTGGGAGAGAACGGCGGTGGCTTTTTTGGTATCAACTCAGCCCATCCCTTTGAAAATCCCAATGGTTTCTCTAACTTGCTAGAGACTTGGGCAATGATTTCCATCCCCTCGGCGCTGATTTACACCTACGGTGTGTTTGCTAACAACCGTAAACAAGCATGGTTAGTGTTTTGGATGGTCTTTATCATCTTTGTCTTCTTAGTAGGTGTTGCAGCAGTCGGTGAGTTTCAAGGAAATCCCCTTGTTAATCCCCTATTAGGAGGACAGCAACCCAACTTAGAAGGGAAAGAAGTTCGATTTGGTTGGGCACAAACAGCACTATGGGCGGTCATGACCACAGCAACCATGTGTGGTGCAGTTAATGGAATGCACGATTCTTTGATGCCACCAGGTGGTTTTGCCACTCTCTTTAATATGTTTTTGCAAATCATTTGGGGAGGTCAGGGAACTGGCACAGCTTACCTGTTCATCTACTTGATTTTGGCGGTGTTCCTCACTGGGTTGATGGTGGGACGGACTCCGGAATTTTTAGGACGCAAAATCGAGAAAAAAGAAATCGTCCTTGCCAGCGTCGTCTTGTTAGTTCACCCATTTGCCATTCTCATCCCTTGGGCAATTGTCTTTGGCTTTCCCGATACCCTGTCAGGCATTAGTAACCCAGGTTTTCATGGGGTTTCCCAGGTGGTTTATGAATACGCTTCAGCCGCAGCCAACAACGGTTCTGGTTTTGAAGGATTGGGAGACAACACCCTTTGGTGGAACCTCAGCGCTAGTGTCAGTATTTTGGCAGGGCGTTATATCTCGATCATTGCCCTACTGCTACTCGCAGATAGTATGTCCCGCAAGCAACCTGTTCCTGTGACTTCAGGCACCTTGAGAACTGATACCAAACTGTTTACAGGAGTGACAGGGGGCGTGATTTTGATTCTTGGTGCCCTCACCTTCTTCCCCGTACTCGTTTTAGGTCCTTTGGCAGAAGCATTTCAAATTGCCAGAGGCGGATGAACAATTCAAAATTCGCATTCATGAGAAATTCAAAATGGAAATATCCACGAAACGGCAACAAGAAAGCAAACACAAGACCAAAGTCAAACAAGCCGCACTCTACAGGTTAGCATTTCAGCAAGCATTTGTCAAGCTGCACCCGCGTCATATGCTCAAAAACCCAGTGATGTTCTTGGTATGGGTAGGCACGATTATCACAGCACTAGTCACGATCGCACCAAACCTGTTTGGTCCAACTCCCGGTGACAATCCCAGATTATTCAATGGTCTAATTACCCTGATTTTGTTCTTCACTGTTGTCTTTGCCAACTTTGCCGAAGCCGTCGCCGAAGGACGGGGTAAGGCGCAAGCAGATGCTTTGCGATCCACAAAATCCGATGTGAAAGCTCATAAACTTCTTCCCGATGGTTCCATCCAAGAGGTTAATTCCACAGCTTTACGTCGCGGCGACCAAATCAAGGTGATTGCTGGCGATATCATCCCCGCCGATGGAGAGGTAATTATCGGTGTTGCTTCAGTTGATGAATCTGCCATCACTGGGGAGTCTGCACCAGTGTTGAAAGAACCAGGGACAGATATTGCCAGTTCCGTCACTGGGGGAACACGCATTATCTCCGATGAACTGATCATTCGTGTGACATCTGACCCAGGCAAAGGCTTTATTGACCGGATGATTGCCTTAGTAGAGGGAGCCGCCCGTAGCAAAACCCCTAATGAAATTGCCTTAACAGTTTTGCTGGCAGTCTTAACTCAGGTGTTTTTAGTAGTGATTGCCACTCTCCCCACAGTGTCTGTCTACGTAAATTCACCTTTGAGTATTGCCGTGTTAATAGCCTTGTTGGTGGCGCTGATTCCCACCACCATTGGAGGATTATTAAGTGCCATTGGGATTGCCGGGATGGATAGAGTCGCCCAGTTCAACGTGATTGCCACCTCCGGACGTGCAGTAGAAGTTTGCGGAGATGTGAACACTTTGGTATTAGATAAAACAGGCACGATTACCTTAGGGAACCGCTTGGCAGAGGAATTTATTCCCGTCAACGGTCATTCCCTTGATGAAGTCGCAAAAATTGCGCTGGCATCCAGTGTGTTTGATGAAACACCAGAAGGAAAATCCATTGTTAAACTAGCAGAGAAATTAGGGGCAAGATTAGATTTTGACCGCAAGCAAGCAGAAGGTATTGAATTTTCTGCCAAAACGCGCATGAGCGGCACTGACTTACCTAATGGGGTGCAAATTCGCAAAGGTGCTGTGGATGCGATTAAAGGATTTGTCCGCTCCCGAAATGGACAGTCAACTCCCGAACTTGATACAGCCTACGAGCGAGTTTCCAAATTGGGCGGAACCCCGTTAGCTGTATGTCAAAACGACGACATTTACGGAGTGATTTATCTCAAAGACATCATCAAACCCGGCATTCGAGAACGATTTGATCAAATGCGGCGCATGGGGATAAAAACCGTTATGCTCACGGGAGATAACCGCATCACTGCGTCTGTCATTGCCCAAGAAGCCGGAGTCGATGACTTTATTGCCGAAGCAACTCCAGAAGACAAAATTGAGGTGATTCGGACTGAACAAGCGCAAGGAAAGTTGGTTGCCATGACTGGAGATGGTACTAACGATGCTCCAGCTTTGGCACAGGCAAATGTGGGGGTGGCAATGAATTCTGGCACGCAAGCGGCGAAAGAGGCTGCCAATATGGTAGACCTGGATTCTGACCCCACCAAGTTGATTGATATCGTCACCATTGGCAAACAACTGCTGATTACCCGTGGCGCACTCACCACCTTTTCTATTGCCAACGATATCGCCAAGTATTTCGCCATCATACCCGCTATCTTCGCCGGTATTGGCGTTGGCAGTCTCAACATTATGGGTTTGGCAAGCGCTCAATCTGCGGTATTGTCAGCCTTGATCTACAACGCCTTGATTATTCCTGCGCTTATCCCATTAGCACTGACTGGTATCAAGTTTAGACCGCTAACGGCAGATCAACTCTTACAGCGCAATATTTTAATCTATGGACTCGGTGGCGTTATTGCTCCCTTCATTGCTGTCAAAGTGATTGATGTGCTGATTACTGCCGTGGGTTTGGCATAATTACGATTTTGGATTTTGGATTATGGGATATTTACCACAAGATTTTTCTGAAGTGTTTGCCTTCGTAGCCTCCAAACGAAATCGCATTCCTTTAAGTCTATTTTTGCTGCTGTGCTTTAACGTGCTGCTAGCACCAGCAGTACAGGCAGCAACACCAGGAGTATCACGCTTTGCATCTTACACCATTGCCCTCCTGGGACTTGTTACCCTGAGCCTGTGCGTTTATTTATTCGTTGTGATTTTTCAACCGGAGAGATTCTGATGAGTCAGCTGGCAAACATTAAAACAGCCATTTGTTACACCTTTGTTACGTGGCAGCTAACAACATTTTTCTATTTTTTTGTCATTTTGGGGTTGAAACAGAAAGCATTTACCTTACAAGCAAATGGCAGCATACTCACCGATGCTCAAGAAACGGTTTGGTTTCAACGTGAACATGGTGGTGGCAACAGACGTACAAGCGGTAATGGTGGGAGAAACACCCCAAAAACTTTAGGCGCTCGCTCTGTTGAAAATAGTTACTCTTAGTACAGCATTTCATTAATTCGTAGCAGATTAAATTTGATGAGACTCTGCGTCCCTCTGCGCGTTCCTCTGCGTTCCTCTGCGTTTAAAAAAGTTACGAACTTATGCAACGCCTGTACTTAGCCCATTGGTTTATTTATTCATTGTGATTTTTTAATCGGAGAAATTTTCAGATGAGTCAGCTACGCCAAATCAATAAAGCTATTCGTTCTACCATTGCTTTGTGGCTGCTAACAGCATTAATCTATCCGTTATTCATGCTGTTTTGCGGACAGATAGCACTTCCTTTCCAGGCAAATGGAAGCTTACTCACCAACCCTCAAGGAACAGTTGTTGGTTCGGCATTAATCGGTCAACCATTTAGGAGCGATCGCTATTTCTGGAGCCGTTCCAGCGCTATTAAGTACAGCACCAACCTGGAAGTTGCCACCACAGGAGTGTCAGGAGCCAGCAACCTCGCCCCCAGCAACCCCGACTTACTCAAACGCATTCAAGGGGAAGCGGCACAGCTTAAACAAGCCAATATTCAGCCGACCGCCGATTTAGTTTATACCTCTGGCTCCGGTCTAGATCCACATATTAGCGTGGCAGCAGCCCAAGCACAGGTGCAACGTGTCGCCACTGCCCGCCGTATTGACCCCAACCAACTTCAAACCCTAGTAGCCAAAAATACCGATGGCAGATTCTTGGGTATTTTTGGCGAACCCGGCGTCAACGTCTTAAAGCTGAATCTGGCATTAGACGCTTTGCAACCTAACCTTTAGCAAACAAGGCTGACTCCTCGTACATGTTCCATTCCTCTACCCCCTCCCCCGACAGTTCCTACATCCGCACTGCCCGACGCGGGAAGCATAAGATTTTTATTGGTATGGCTCCAGGTGTCGGCAAAACTTACAGAATGCTGGAAGAAGCACATCTTCTCAAGCAAGATGGTATTGATGTTGTCATTGGCATCTTGGAAACTCATGGACGCAGAGACACAGCTCTTAAAGCCGCAGGGCTAGAGGTGGTTCCTAAAAAAGCCCATATCCATCAGAACATCACCCTGCAAGAAATGGACACGGACGCAATTCTGGCACGCTCCCCCCAACTTGTATTGGTTGATGAACTTGCTCATACCAATGTGCCCGGTTCACCCAGAGAAAAGCGCTACCAGGACGTGGAAGTGATTTTGGCTGCCGGAATTGATGTCTACTCGACCGTCAACATCCAGCATTTGGAAAGTTTGAATGACCTTATAGCGAGAATTACAGGTGTCGTGGTGCGAGAGCGCATTCCTGATCGCCTGCTTGACGAAGCTGATGCAGTTGTTGTCATTGATGTCACACCAGAAACTCTAGAAGAGCGCTTGCGAGAAGGCAAGATTTACGCACCTGAGAAAATTGAGCAATCCCTCAAAAACTTTTTTCAGCGTCGTAACCTAATTGCTTTGCGGGAACTGGCATTACGAGAAGTCGCAGATACCGTTGAGGAAGAAGCAAACACCTCCACCTCGGTGGGACAGACTTGTCATATCCACGAACGAGTTTTAGTCTGTGTGTCTACCTATCCCAACTCAGTACAATTGCTCCGTCGGGCGGCACGCATTGCCAATTATATGAATGCGCGGCTGTATGCTGTGTTTGTAGAAGCCCCCGAGCGTTTCCTTACCAAAGACGAAAGTTTACACATTGATACATGTAAGAAACTGTGCCGAGAGTTTGGCGGCGAATTTTTACACGTCAAGAGCCACAACGTCGCCAAGGAAATCGCTCAGGTCGCAGCAACTCATCACATCACCCAAATTGTCTTAGGTGAAAGCCAGCAATCTTTATGGAAAAGATGGCTCAAAGGTTCCTTTACGCAACAATTAATGGAGTTAATCAGACATCAAAAAATAGATTTACACATCATCGCCACTGAAAAATAACTGAACAAAGACCACGGCTGCACCGCCTAACCGTTTGGGGAAGTTCACTTCCGTGACAATGACTGCTAGCAGTAGTCCCAGGGTCTCGACTATTCATCCTTCAAAGTTTCAATTAATAAATCCACCTTCTGCTGTCGTTCCTGCAAAAAACCTTCACACTGACGCAAAGACTCAACAGCCGCTGCAAATTGGTCAAACACTTCTTCTAATTCCAAATCACCCGCCTCAATACGAGCAATAATTCTCTCTATTTCAGCAACCTTAGGTGTAGGCAAAAGTTTGTAGGTTAGGTTGAACGAAGTGAAACCCAACAAAACCTTGCATTGGATTAATCTTGAGTTGTGCGACGCACCTCCATATCTTTTTCTTCCGACTTTATCTTTTTCTACCGTAAATAGAATAACATCCTTATCAGTCAATCACTTCAGACCCCTTGTCATATTGTCAGAGCGGCGACCCTTTAGTAGAGCAACAGCAAAGTCTTCACCCTCGAAGCTGAAATAAGGGGTCTGTTTTTCTTTACACAGAGTCATAGCGCTGTGAGGTACTTTATCACTGAGATGAGTGATCAGATGAGAAATCTTTACAAAATTCTCATTAGGCTGATTGCCCTCTCCCTTCAAAGCTTCAAGAAAATGATATGTATAAATACTCATATCTTTCTCAGGTCTAATCCAGGAACTTTCCTCTCCTTGGGATGAAGTGAAAACTATCCGGCCCTTACCTTGTCTTAGGTCATCAATGACACTCTTTGGAATAGGAATTTCCTCAAAGTTAGAGGGAATTTTTTTAGCGCTCGCCATTCCTGCTGCATGACAGCTATCAACGATAACCAGGAGTCGTTCGGACTTAATCTGGCGCAAAGCATTAGTGAACTTTTCTGCACTTAGAGATGAGCCTTCAAAGTCGCGAGGGTCAATGTCATGTGGCAGCAGATAGTAGCGGTTTTGGCTTTTATTAAACCACCCATGCCCTGAATAATAAACAACCACCGTAGCTTTTGGGTCAGCCTTCGCCTGCTCCTTGAGCCAGTTCAATTGTTCCAAGATGTTACTACGCGTAGCTTCTTCATCATGCAACAGCCGAATATGCCCCGAGTCATTAGGATAAGCACAGAAATTTGGGTCAACCAAAACTTGATGAAGTGCCTGAACATCTTTGACAGTCACTGGTAGGGATAAAGGGTCGTAGGCAGATTCCCCAACACCAATGAGTAAAGCATAACCATGAGCAAATGTAGGAATTTTTGGGTCAGGATTTGGCTTTATTGGTGACGGGGGATTTGGTCGAACCCGATACATATAAACTACCCCAGTCAAGCCGGATACTGTTGCTATTATCGTAAATAAAATAAACAGCAATTCTGTATAACTGGCTTTTCCAGGTGGATCAGGAGGATTAATGTGTTGTTTAATGAGTGCCTGTATATCCTCTTTTTTGTCAATAAAAAATTTGTTGACAATTTTTACCCATTCATCGTCATCATTTGGAAGTATTAATCCATAACTTTCATAACTGATTAACAATTCTGGATCAATGTAAAATTCATTTGAGGTTCTTGAATTTAAATCTTTTAAAATTCTTTTTAAAATAATTTCATCGCTAGCTACTGCATCAACTTTTTTGGTTGCAAGAGCATTAAATAGAGCTGCCCTACCACCCTTTATCTTTACTATTTCTATCTTTAAAAGAAAGGCATTAAAGTAGCTTTTAAGCCTATCAAGTGTTATGCTAGAATCAATAACTCCAATTCTAGCTTTTGAATTGTTGGAATAATTAGATTGCACATTGTTTTTTAAAAATAAAAATTTATTCTTTTGAGATGTACGTATTAAAAGTAAAGTTTGAGTTGTAAAAAAAGAATCAGAAAATGTAATCCCATTTTCATCTGGTCTAATGGAATCAGAACCACATTCACCAGCAAGATGAAGAGCATCCTGATAAGGATATCGAGTATGTTTAAACCTTTTTTCAATACTGATCGGATATCTGACTATATTGACATCATCTTGGAGAAATTGATTTTGTTTTAAATATTTATCCAGTAAATCTATTAAATTTGTGCAAAAACCTTGCCATTGACCAAAATTATCTTGAAAGCTAATAGGAGGAGAGTCTTGTCTGAGTCCCCAATTCATTTTTTTATTAACTATAGTTTCTCGTTGAATTCTAGAAGACACTGAACTTGTGACTGAGGGTGTCTGTGTTAATCCAGGAGAATTTAATAGTAGAGTTAATTCAGTTAAAGTCATAAAAAATAAAAATTTTATATTTATTATTCTTGGTAACAGCATTACTACTCCTATCCTAATATTTTACTGATCTAAAAATATAAAGACTAATGACTGATAACTATTAACTAATTTAGCTTGTTGACCTGGAGGTGATAGCTCGTTGTAAATTAGCCAGAGCGCGGTTGTAATTCAAAATTGCTTGGACTCGTTGACCCTCAGATCTTGTCAAGTCATTTTCTGCGTCAATGACTTCAGTTTGAGTGCCGACACCAGCTTGGAAACGCAAACGTCCTAGACGAAGAGCTTCCCTTGCTTGCTCAACAGCAGCATTGGCGGTTTGGACATTCTCTAAGTTAGACTGCAATTGTGAATAAGCTTGTTCCACCTCAAACCGAATGTTATTGCGTTGGTTGGCAAATTGAGTCTCAGCAATCTTGATTTGAACACTTTGCTGAGCGGCTTGAGCTCTTGCATTTCCTCCATCAAATAATCTTAGTCTTGCTTGGACTCCTAGCGAATAACCATCATTAACACCAACGCCATCATCGAATGCATCTTCTAGGTCATAGCTAGCAAGAAGGTTTACTTGTGGCTTCAGTCGAGAAAGCGCGACTCGTCGCCGTTTCTCAGCAATAGTACGCTCTGCCAACCGTTGTTGCAGTTCTGGGCGGTTTTGAAAAGCTAAGACGATAGTTTCTGCCAGTGGAATATTCCACAGACCAGCTAATCTCACTGGGTCTGCCGTAGTGACATTAATAGACTGCGGCAAATTCAAAATTTGCGCTAATCTACGACAAGCAATTTGCTGCTGTGAGATAGCGTTCGTCAGCTGTTGCTGGGCATTTGCTAAATTTACCTGAGCACGCAAAACATCGAATCGAGTACTAACACCAGCTCTTTCTAAAGCTTGTGCATCCCGCAAACTAGCCTGAGCATTTGTCACAGCAGACTGAGTAATGCGTACGTTTTCATCTGCTTGTTGCAGGTCGTAGTATTGAGTGGTGACATTCAGGCGAATGACCTCAGATTGACGCTCAACTTCCAATTCATCTGAACGTAGCTGTTCCTCAGCTGCTGCTCTACTGGAACCACCTGATCCAAAATTATAGAGACCATAACTTAGTTGCACGCCACCACGAAAAGTCGTAGTAGGTTCATCTTGATCAGAGCGAAATATCTGAGTAGATGATAATTGAGCCTGTTCACCTCGTTGCTCTGTAGAAAGCTGGCTCACACCAGACTGAGCGCGACTCAAATCAGCACTCAGACTAACAGTTGGATACATACCAGCTTGAACTTCCCGTAAGGCAGCGCGACTACGTTCTACCTGGAATAACACTGCCTGTAACTCGGGATTATTACCTCGTGCCAGTTCCAAAGCTTGCTTTAGAGTAATCGGCTGAGTTCCTTGAATGTTGACTTCTTCCGGTTTGGTAGGAAACTGTAAAGGATTTGGGTTGGCATTGAGGTAATCGGGTACTTGTGCGGCACCAAGTCCAATATTACCCAAAGCGATAAAACAATTGATACCCACAACTACTATGTAGCGATGAGCCGACATATTACTATTTATACTCCTAAGTAAAATTATTTTTCTAGGGTAATATAAGGATTAGTTTTACCAGGGGCAAAGTAGCTCTGAAAGCATTACTATGTAAGCGTTTCTTTTATCGAATTTTGGCAAGTCATCTTTGCCAAGTTCATTTCAAAGTAGGCAGAAATGGCACCCGACTGCAACGAAAAAATTAGGGTTTGAGCTATGTCAGCAGCATACTACAAAGTTCTGCTCCAGGCAAAGTTGTACTACTTTGCCCGTCATGGCAGGACCCCTCACATTCAACCTGGTAGGTAAGATATTGCACCTTGAGAGTATAATATTCTCACAGTGATTATAGTTGTCTGTAATTCTGATTGTATGCTGTTGGTGATATTAATCACATTATTGTTAGTGCTTGGATTTTGAACCAAGAAAAGTGTTCGCGTAGATATTGACTCTGTTGGCAGTGCCGAAACATTTGACCTGTCACACCGCCCCACACCGGAAACATCCACGGGGAAAATTCTCGCCAGAGTTCCCCACTTTCCCTGCTGCTATCTGGTTATTCATTCTCTAACTGGTTAACGATAGACTAACCACTTGGCATCGTTCTGCACTTTGCAGGCGATCGCTATTTTTCCCCCACGTCCCTTTCTTCTGCGATCGCATTGGGGAAAGCAGTGAAGTCGTACTTCTTGACAACTAACCACTAACAACTAACATTTATTCTTCTTTCAACGTTTCAATCAACAAATCCACCTTCTGCTGTCGTTCCTGCAAAAAACTTTCACACTGACGTAAAGACTCAACAGCCGTTGCAAATTGGTCAAACACTTCTTCTAATTCCAAATCACCCGCCTCAATACGAGCAATAATTCTCTCTATTTCAGCAACCTTAGCCTCATAATTCCAACCTTGATTCATAAAATCTCTTGGCGTCCTTGGCGTCTTGGCGGTTCGTTACTCTTTAACTTCCATAACCTTCACTTTAACCTCACCCTGACTCAACTGAACCAACAACTCCTCTCCCACAGCCAACTCAGCAGCAGAACGAGCGATCGCACCATTTTGCTGACGCACCACCGCATAACCACGCTGCAAAACTGCTTTGGGATCAAGAGTTGCCAACTTTTGGCGTAACATCTCTACGTGCTGCGTTGCTTGCTGCAATTGCGCCGTTGTCGCACCCACCAATTGCTGACGCTTCCAACTTAGCTGTTGTATTTCCTGCTGCACTTGTCTATCTAACCGCAAGCGTCGCAAGCGGTTTCGCATTTCTTGGAGTTGGTTCTGTGACGTTTTCAAAGAATAATGTACGCTTTCATGTAAAGCAACAACTCGTTGCTGATGCTGAGCATATAATTCCGCTAGCGCTGGAACAACCCGTTCCGCCGCAGCAGTAGGTGTATGTACGGAAGCATCTGCGACTAAATCTACCAACGACTCATCTCTTTGATGACCAATCCCTGTAATCACTGGAATAGAACAACAAGCAACTGCTCGCACTACCCGTTCATCATTAAAGCAAGCTAATTCCTCAACCGCACCTCCACCCCGTGATAAAATCAGCACCTCAGCACGTCCATCCTCTTCCACCCGTTGAATGGCATTCACTATCGATTCTGGCGCTTGCTCACCCTGTACTGTAGCAGGCGAGAAGATAACTTGTAAACCTGGATACCTTTGCTTAAGTGTTTTTTGAATATCACCCCAAGCCGCAGCAGTGGGTGAAGTGACAACGGCGATCGCCTGGGGATGACGAGGAAGCGATCGCTTTCTTTGCGAGTCAAAAAACCCTTCCGCCTCCAACCGTTTTCGCAGTTGCTGGAGGCGTAGCGCTTGCAAACCAACACCAGCCGGCAAAGCTTGCCAAACGGAAAGCTGATATTCTCCCCTTTGAGGATAAAGCCGAATACTTCCCAAGATAATTAACTGTTCACCTGGAACGGGTATCTGTGCCAGTTTTGCCAATTGGCTATTCCACGCCACACACTTAATTGCAGCACCACTATTTGGGTCTTGCAACGTAAAAAATAACCCACTGCGATGGTGGCTGTTGCTGGAAACTTCTCCAGTCACCCAAACTCGTTGCAATTCCTCATCTTGTTCTAGTAAAAAGCGGATATAGTCGGTTAACCCAGCGACTGAGAGCGCTGTTTCAGCAATCAGAGAGTCAGGAAGGTCGGAAGTCATCAAACTCTAGACAAGTGCAAAATCTATGCAAATCCTAGCAAATATCCGGTTCTAGCAGATTTTGGTGATGTCGTCGTTAAGGCAGAAGGCAGATATCATGTTCCCTAGAAAATTTGCTACATAGTTGTTTATACTTAGCCAAACGAAACGGCAATTGAGCTAGGATATTGTCACACTTCGTTATTGACAAGTTGTTCTTTAGCAAAGTGTGTTTAAATAAATTAGTATATCTGTTCTACTCCAACTCCTAAACCCACACTCCCGAGATCCATATATAGAGGCTCCGAATGGCTATTAACACCACTGATGTTGCTGGCAAGCAAAAAGCGCTCAACATGGTGCTCAACCAAATTGAGCGTACCTTTGGCAAAGGAACAATTATGCGCTTGGGCGACGCTACCCGGATGCAGGTAGAGACGATTTCCAGTGGGGCGCTGACCCTGGATCTGGCGTTAGGTGGCGGTTTACCCAAAGGACGGGTCATTGAGATTTATGGTCCAGAAAGTTCCGGTAAGACGACATTAGCACTGCACGCGGTTGCCGAAGTGCAAAAAACCGGCGGTATTGCTGCCTATGTTGACGCTGAACACGCTCTTGACCCCACCTATGCTGCGGCGTTGGGTGTTGACATTGTAAATTTGTTCATTTCCCAACCTGATACCGGGGAAACTGCTTTAGAAATCGTCGATCAGCTTGTCCGTTCTGCTGCGGTTGACATTGTTGTTATTGACTCTGTAGCAGCACTCGTTCCCCGTGCTGAAATTGAAGGCGATATGGGTGATGCCCATGTTGGTCTTCAAGCAAGATTGATGAGCCAAGCTCTCCGTAAAATTACTGGTAATATCGGTAAATCTGGTTGCACAGTTATCTTTCTTAACCAATTGCGCCAAAAAATCGGTGTCAGCTACGGTAACCCAGAAACGACAACTGGCGGTAACGCTCTGAAATATTATGCTTCGATACGTCTAGACATTCGCCGGATTCAAACCTTGAAAAAAGGCACAGAGGAATTTGGTAACCGCGTCAAAGTCAAAGTTGCTAAAAACAAAGTTGCACCACCTTTTAGAATCGCGGAATTTGACATTATCTTTGGCAAAGGTATTTCTACTTTGGGTTGTCTTGTAGATTTGGCAGAAGAAACTGGTATCCTAATCCGCAAAGGAGCTTGGTACAGCTACAATGGCGAGAACATCTCCCAAGGTCGAGATAACGCTATTAAATACCTAGAAGAAAAGCCTGAATTTAGTGAAAAAATTAAGCAGCAGGTGCGTGAAAAACTAGAAATGGGGGCTGTTGTTTCTGCTAACTCTGTGAAGAAGACAAGCGAAGACGAAGAAGAAGAAGAAGAAGAATTAGAGTTAGTCGAAGAAGATTAACACTGGCGCTTTTGCAGTTTGGTGAGTGGAGCGATCGCTCCACTCACTTAATTCACAATAACCCCCGATAATGAATAAAAACCAAAATAGCCGCCCAAGAACCCAACGCGACTTTTACTGCGACCAGAATGTTGAGCAGGGGGATAACCCCACCGCTGAAAAGTGCGCCCAACTCTCCGTGCGGTAATTCAAATCCGGCTAGGGTGATAACCGACAGGACAATGAAAATCAGAACCGAAACCTTCTCCCATATCGCAGCGTGCCAGCGCTTGTAGATCGCCTGCATCCACTCCGATGATGAGGTAATCGCAACAAGACCAATCGCCGTTCCGCCTGCCACTCCAGCCGCAAAACCACCGCCGGGACTCAGATGCCCCCGAATCGCCAGTTCGATACCCACCATCGCGGCAATGGTTGCTCCCAGACGCGCCATAATAATGGATGGTTGATCGGTGAACTGATAGATCGCGCAGAACGGCCTTTCATTCGCCAGTAGAAACTTTGCACCCATTACCGCGATCGTAAATACCACCACTTCAAAGATCGTGTCATACAGCCGATTCCTGAGAATGACAGCCGTAACTGCATTAGGTACTCCACTATCTTGTACAAGCGTTTGGACGATCGACAGCGATAAGTCCGGTGCCGGATTAGGCATGATCAGGAATTTGACGAACAGCGCTATCCCCGCTGCAATGTAGACCCATTTCATTTATGTTCCTCCCCTGAGTCTGGTGCATTTACATAGGTTAGGCTTGTCGCTGGTGACGAAAGTTCGGTTCGCATGATGTCATAGAGGCGTCGAACCCTAGTTGTGGTGTGATAGGGTTGCTGTTCGTCCTCACTCACTACGGGGTCTTGATTATCGTGCTCTGCTCTGGCACAGGTTGCATGCACTTCTTTGTCCATCAGCGCTCGGTGCAAAGCCTGCGTATTCGTGTACGGGACTACCTCAAGACGCATATAGTGTTTGCCAAAAATTGTTCGTAAGTCATCCATCAGTTGCTCAAAATGGCGATACTCCTGCGGAGTCGCTACGCTAACGGCTTTGCCGTTTCGTAGAGACTCGTCATCTGTTTTGATTGCCTTTGGCACTGCGCTTTGCGCAATCGCCCCGTCTTCGAGTACACCAAGACGCATCACCAGCGATGAACGCACCGCGATCGCATAAAGCGTAATCGCCAGCAGAGTACCCATCAAAGCTTGGGTCAAAGCCACATCCGCCGCCCCCAAAACCGCATAGACTAATGCAGCCACCGCTCCCACTATTCCCTGGACTACCAGGGCATGGTACGGATTGGTCTGAAGTATCAGCATGAGCGCGGACAACGGCAGCAGGGCGGTTATCACATAGATATAGCTATCAGTCATGATTGATTCCCTCCACTGCTGGAACCGTATGCCAATACATACCCCAGCACTGTATTCCAGATTGCTAAGGTGATAATGCCAAGGATGAGCAACGGCCATTCGCTAGGTACCTTCGGAAGAAGCAGCCCTACCATAATGAGCATGCTCCCTAGCGTATCTGCAACCGAAAGAGTATGCAGCTTGAATAATACCGAGCGATCGCCGATTAGGGGGAAGGTTCCCCAAAACCAGAAGAAAATTCCTATACCGATGCAGGTGTAACTAAGTGCGTTGATCATACTTCATTCAGGCGTTTAAGGATTTGTGCCAACAACATTAATCCGGCATTACCCACACTCAGGATGATGACTCCTACAACACCGAGCATCCAATCATCCCGTAAGACCGATACAACCAGGAGTATGATTGATGCCTTGGTAGCGACACTGGCAAATGCCAACATTTTTTGCCAAATATCATCATCCTGCCAAGCCTCGTACATGGGTATGAGCAGAGCCAGAATCATTGCAATCAGTGCCAAGGTCATGCTTTTCTCCTCCGTCGCACCCAGTGGACTTCGTACCAGCCATTTTCGTGGTATTTCAAGACAATGCTTGTGGGCGTAAAGGTGATCAGAAATATATCCAGGAAGATGAGTCCAGGTGTCCGTCCGGGTTTGACCCGTTCCATCGTCACCTCTTCGTAATTATGGGGACGGAGGATCATTTCAAAGGCTTCCTTATATGCCTGCGGAATCGCCACGAGGGTTTCCCACAGCGCCCGCAGCCAGTCCTTTAATCGTCCTGGGGCTTTGGGGCGTCCCGGTAATAGGAGTGCGATGCTGACACCGATGATGATATTTGCCACACTCAGATTGGCGGTGAGCAAAAACCAGATGGCCAGTCGCAATATCAGATTCAGATACCCAATCATGCTAGTACCATCCAAAAAAGCAGAATCAACATCAGACTCATCCCACCGATCAGATGCTCAAATTGCTCCATAACACGGGGCAGCTTGAGTACGGATCGTTTGAAAATCAAAAGATACGCCAACCAACCCAGGCCAATAGTTGCCAGTGGTTTCACGATATTCTCAAGGGTATAAGCCTCGTAATAGACAACGTTTGCCGCAAACAGACCACCCAGCAGCAGGCTCACTGCTGGCCAGAAACCGGGCTTTACTGCCTCCTCGCCGTCCGCTTTATGCGGCAAGAATATGAATTTGGCAAACGAGATTGCTGTTCCCAAAGCCGCAATATTCATAGCGATCGCTTGCCAGGGCAGAAGATTCTTCGTCGTCAACACCTTCGCCCCAAAGCCGGACAACAAGGGAAAGCCTGAGATCGAGAAGCTGGCGATGACCAGAGCAATCCAGACCGTTGTATTGATCGGCTTATGTTGCAACTCCTTGAAGTTGCGGCTCGGTAAAGCACCCGCGATCAGGAAGAGTGCTGATTTGACCAGACCGTGTGTTAGCGCATAAAAGCCACCTACGACTGGGGCAGCGAGGATAAAGCCCAACTGCGAAACCGTATGAAACGCCAGCATCCGCTTGGCATCCTTTTCAAAGACGGCATAGAACACGCCTAGCAGGGCTGTCCCAACTCCGAAAATCCGGATGAGTGGATCGACCTCCTCCACCATTAGCGCACAACGCACTAGCGGATAGACGCCAGCTTTGACCACAACTCCCGACAGCAACGCCGATACTGGTGTCTCCGATTCGGAGTGGGTCAACGGTAGCCACAATCCCGATACAAAGATTCCCCCCTTAATCAAGAGTCCCAGAAAGATAAGGGCTAGCGCCTCTGGAGGTGCCCCGCGCAAACTTGCAAAACTAAACGAATGATTGGTCTGATAGGCAAGCACCGCGCCCACCAGATAAAACAGCATTGCCGTGTTGCTGATAAACAGATAGCGCAAGCCAACCCAAATCGAGCGATCAGTGCGAGTATAGGTAATCAAGAGAAACGCGGCAATCCCGCTCACCTCTAACGCCACGTATAAACTGATAAAGTCTGCACAGGCGAACGCGGCATTGAGGCTGCCATGCAAAATGATGGCTTGTGCATAAAAGAAAGTCGTCTTATCGCTGTGCCAACAGTAGAGGATGACTGCGGCTGTTACCAGCGCATTGGTCAAGATAAAGTAGCCGCTTAACTGATCGACTATTAATGTGACGCTGAAATGATCTAGTAACTCTAGTTTCAGGGGCGACTGTTCGACAAATAGCTGCAACGCATATGCAGCCGAAGCAAAAGCTGTAAACAGTGCGAGAGTTTTGTCAAGTTTGGGGAACAGATAAATGGTGAACCCCAAGAAAAATGGTAGTGCGATCCATGCAAGGGTAATGGTATTCATGGGGTATTGCTCTTCTCGATCTCGTTGGTTTCCAGGGTGGGATTATCCCGTGCCAACTTCATGACACCGACCAGCATTAAGCACTGAATCGAAAAGCCAATCACAATCCCTGTCAATATGACCGCCTGGGGGACGGGATCGGCGTAAGCCCCATTTGCGGCGTCTGAAATAATGGGCGTGAATAAACCATCTCGCGATGCAATCAGCACGTAATAGGCGATAACCCCTGTGCTCATGACATCCATAGAGATGATCTTCATAACCAGGTTCTTTTTAAGGATGATGCCGAGAAATCCGCAGAATATTGTTGCGAAGACGAATGCTTCTAACACGGGAATTGCCTGTTGAGTAAGGGTCGGTCGTAATTATCTTTGAAAAAACACACTATTTCTAATAGGCAGTTTGATTTCTCCGGCTCACTGGAGGGAATCCGAAGTTTTGCCCCATTGCGGATAACCGTTGCTTCAGTGGTGACGGCTTTGGATAGCGCCGCTATCGCTTCTTCAGCTTTTGATTCCTGAATAAATCCGACAATCACGTTGGTCGTGGTTACTCCCCAAATCACCCCTGCCTGCCAAGTTGTCGTCTGCACAAGACGCTGTGCGGTTGTGGACAGATGAACCATGAGTAAATACTTATCAAACCGTGCTAAAACATATATAGCACGATTAAATAGTGCCATACTATAGCAGCACTATAGAAAAGTGCCAATATAAAGCATAGACTGATGCCACATTAAACCGCTTTGCCGAGTCACTAGGCCATTCAAAATTCAAAATGCTCTAACTCAAATGAAAGAATCGACTTATGGCAGAGCCATGCTAAACTTTAGCCCTGACTCACGCGCCGACATAGTAAACGGCTTGCGAGATAGTCAAGCTCCAAATCAAAACGTTATACCCGTCAGCAACCCCCGACTTCAAGTCGGGGGCTTCAGGCGACTATCGCCCAAGCCCTAGCTGACCAGACTACTCGTTTAGGGCAAGAGTTGAAGACCCACTTCAGGATGCTTGCTAGTCCTGAACTCTGGAACCGAACGACTAAACAGGCTTATGGGTTAAACCAGTGTCGCGAGTGAAAGTACCGACCTTAAACAAAGTCGTTCGCGCAGCGTGTGCGAAGCACTCAGCAAACCTTACCTGTAAAAAGGATGCAGCAATGCAAAATTATGTATTTGTTATTGACCAAAACAAACAACCTCTCAATCCAATTCCGCCAGCACGAGCCAGGGAATTGCTGACTAAGCAAAAAGCGGCTGTGTTCAGGATGTATCCATTTACGATTATCCTCAAGCACGCGGTTGAAAATGCTAACCCTAAACCTTTAACTATCAAACTTGACCCTGGTAGCAAATTCACTGGTATTGCAATTTTGGATAATGACAAAGTTATTTGGGCTTCTGAGTTGGAACATCGGGGATGGCAGATTAAGGATTCTTTGGAGTCAAGACGTGCATTACGCCGTAGTCGGCGTAACCGTAAAACTCGGTATCGTCAGCCACGTTTTAATAACCGCAAACGCCCAGAGGGATGGTTAGCTCCATCATTAATGCATCGTGTTCTTACCGTTGAGACTTGGGTAAAACGGCTTTGTCGTTATGCACCAATCACCCAGATAGCGATGGAGTTAGTCAAGTTTGATACTCAAAAAATGCAAAACCCAGAGATTGGCGGTGTTGAATACCAACAAGGCGAGCTTGCTGGGTATGAAGTCCGCGAATATCTCTTAGAAAAATGGGGTCGTAAATGTGCCTACTGTGATAAAGAAGGTGTACCCCTCCAGGTTGAGCATATTCACCCTAAGTCTAAAGGCGGTAGCAATCGAGTCTCAAACTTAACTCTTAGTTGCAAACGGTGCAACACCAAAAAAGGAACTAAGTCTATAGACGAGTTCCTAAAAAAGGATGGCTCTAGGCTGGAAAAGATAAAGCGACAAGCCAAGCAACCATTGAAAGATGTAGCCGTAGTAAATTCAAGTCGTTGGGCATTGTTCCGCACTTTGAAAAACATCCTACCCACAACAACGGGAACAGGTGGACAAACTAAATACAATCGGACAAGATTTGAACTACCCAAACAGCATTGGATTGATGCGGCTTGCGTTGGAGATGTTGAAACAATTCAGTTGCTAGCCCAACAACCATTAAGAATTAAGTGTACTGGTTGGGGAACACGTCAAATGTGTGGCACTGACCGTTACGGGTTTCCTACTCGTTACCGAGAGCGCAAACAAGTTCATTTTGACTTGAGAACTGGCGACATTGTTAAAGCAGTTGTCACCTTTGGAAAGAAGGTAGGCAAATATGTTGGTCGCGTGTTATGCCGCTACACGACCTGCTTTGATATTGTCACCAAAGCAGGTCGTGTAGCGGGTATTAGTTACAAATTTTGCACATCCATTCATAAAAAGGATGGTTACTCATATGCATAGTTTAGAGAATTGGACGGCTAATAAATTAGCCGAGTCGTGTTTCCTCCGCGACCTGTTCGCGGTAGCGTGCCGCAGGCATAGGTGCGCGGCTTCCACACTCCCGGAGGTTTTTAGGTGAATCTCTTAAATTTGTCAGCACCGTTTGAATTAGTCGGGCGGCAGGCTCAATTTCAACGCATCACGCAGGTTTTAGCGCATGATGGTGACTTGCTAATTGCTGGAGTGCCGGGAAGCGGACGGCGGACTCTGGTACGGCGGGCGGCTCAAGAAGTTGGCGCTCAAATCTTGGAGGTTGACTGCATCCGAGTTACCGATGGTCAGCGCTTTGTGCAATTGCTGTGCGAGAGTATAGACCAGACGTTTCAAAGTGCAGCTGCTCGATTGCCAATGCAAGAGTGGATTGAAGGCAAGGCATCTGGATTATTTGTCCTGAAAGACGAAGCAAGTGGCAGACAGAGGCTGAAATCCATTCCCGCAGAGAGCCAAGAGCAACAATGGAGAGCATTTGAGGTATTACTTTATCTCCTGCAAGAGTTAGCCGAATCTTCGGGCGAACGAGTGGTGCTGATTTTGCAAAGCTTCCCCCACATCCGTTCTTGGGATCGCAATGGAATGTGGGAAACGTTTTTGAGGAACGAGATTCAGCGTCAGACTCAGGTGAGTTATGTACTGGTGGCAACCATTGCAGAAATCAGCATTCATCTCGATGAACCTGGCAATAATTTGGAAATCGTGCAACTGGCTCCCTTAGCCGATGATGTTGTCGCCGCTTGGGTTCAGGAGGGCTTGCATACCGAAGGGCTGACATTCGATCCGCGATCGCAAGCGCTGGAACTCTTTGTCAATGCGGTGCAGGGACACTTAGGCGATGCTTCGGCACTGGTGCGACGCCTAAAGTCGGTACGAGTTTCTGACGGGCTAATTCGCGATTGGCACGTCCAGCACGCAATCCAAGAACTGCTAACCGACCTATCGATGGTCTTCGAGTCATTACTTATGCTGCTTCCCGCCAATCAGGCGCATCTTTTGGAATCCTTGGCGTTAGACCCTACCGACAAGCCGCAAAGTCGAGATTACATTCACAAGCATTACCTGTCCAGAGGGGGCTCTCTCCAAGGAGCGATCGCGGGATTGCAGCACAAAGGCTTGATTTACGGTTCTGAACAAGGTTACCGACTTGCTCTGCCTCTCTTTGCTTTGTGGCTTCGCCAGCGCCTGAGTTAATCTAACCGAACGAGTCCGCGTTTGATGGCTAGGGTAGTGGACAGCATCCTGAAAGCGTAACAAATACTTGGATAAATTTAAAACACTTTTTTGACCTTTTCCTTGCCAACGTTTGAGACGACTAATCACTCTTTTAACGTAACCTCTATCAATTGAATCCAGGATGTGTTTTATCCAAATAGAACGCATTTCATCACTAAATTCCATTGCTTCATCTGTCGCATAAATATGCTGTTTAAGATGTGCCCGATCTAGAATAAACTGAAAATGATTAAATTCAGATGATAATGCTTCTCGTCAGCCATTTCCCCCATCTGCTACACCATAAACTAATGTATAAGTAGATAGTCCTCTATCAATCGCAGCAGTTTTGAGTTGTGACACAACTTCGGGATCTTGACCCATTCGAGCAAGACGAAAGTGGTGGTCTTTTTGCTCCACAGGACGTGCCAGTCCGACTCTAACTTCACGCCAATCTACCTGACGCTTACATTTTTTGATTCGGCGTAGTGGTGTCAGTTTTTGTGTTTCAGTGGGCGCATTAATACCAGTACGAATTTGACAACCGTCTAACTCCACTAAAATTCTGTTCCAACCGCATCTTTTTTTAGGTGGTTCTTGATTTTTAAATTTTGTTGCTAATTCATGCAATCGGTTTTCTACATATTCAAAGGCTTGCAAAGCAATATTTTCTACTTCTCGTCTAACACAACTGCGTTCTACTTTTCAACCATAATGTTCTTCAAAACGTTGACTAGCTTGCCCAAAAGACTCTTCTGCCCCAAAGTCAGTTAAAGCTCGCTTAACACAAGGCGAGCGCTCTCCCGACTTAATTCCCAATCTTTCTTTAACAGGGCTAATTCCTCGGTGATGTTTTTTATCCCATAGATAAGGAGAATTGATTTCTATATTACCAAATATTACTGAGTATTTGAGGCGAGAATGTCGGTGGATTACTAAACCTTTTTGTTTTTCTTCTTGTGTTACTTGCTCTGCCAAACTATTAAATAGCATTGACATAACTTGCTGTCCTACTAAACGGAGCAGTTTAGCTAATGAGACCTCTACTTCTTTCAGATCTTCGCACAAAAAAGATTCTCTTTCTTGAATAGCTTGAAGTAGGATTTGACTCACTTGTTCGACAATGTCAGAGTAATTTTGATTCATAATACTATCCAATTTGAGTTGACATCTTCTTAAAACACTCCCATATTTCGGGAGTTTGTCAAGTCAAAATTCTACTGCATTGCTGTTGGTGCTTATTTACTCATGTCAGCTTTCCCAAAAAGTTTTCCAGAAGCCTCACCAATCCTTCATTTCCCCTTAGAAATACAAGGAGCCGAAATTAGTTTGTCATGAGGATGGGGAGGTGGAGCGATGCTCCACCTCCCCATCCCACCTCAGGCGATTATCATTATATTTAGCTGCCGGATATTAAGCGATCGCTCACTTACCAACTACTTTTGACCACACCCATTGAGTAAACAGCCGTAATCTCGTAAAACCGTTACTCACTTGCTGTTTCTACAGCCGTGGTAGATTCTGGGATGGGATTCGTGGATGAACCAAAGGCAACCCGTAAAAAAGGTGGAGCCAGGAAAGTTGTCAAAATTACCATGATAATAATCGACACCTCCAGCGGCTTATCCAAAATGCCGCTAGCTGAGCCGATGCCAGCAAACACTAGACCCACCTCACCTCGAGGGATCATCCCAACCCCGATCGCCACTCGATTGATGCCGGGTTGTCCAAACACTGCCCAACCTGTGATCAGCTTGCCGATAATCGCCACTGCGATCAAAAACGTTGCAATCAAGAGACCCGCTCGATTCTCCGGTACCGTCGGGTTCAAAACACCGAGGTCGGCACGCGCTCCCACAGTCACAAAAAAGATGGGTACCAGTAAATCGGCGATTGGTTTGATTAATTCATCTAACTCGTTCCGGGCATCGGTTTCATCGAGCACCAAACCCGCTGCAAAGGCACCCAAAATCGCTTCGAGATGAATGGCGTTACCTAAAAATGCCATAAAGAAAGCGAAGATGAATGCCGGAATAACAATATTTCCACGGGTTTTGAGCTGATCCACGATCGCCACAAAACTTTTGTTAAAGATACCCCCCAATAAAATTGATCCAATCAAGAATGCCGTAGCGCCGACAATCAAGTAAATGACATTGGCGACATCAATCTCACCGGTTTTGGCTAAGCTGGCCACTACAGCCAGGACAATAATGCCGAGGACATCATCAATCACCGCCGCGCCAACAATGATTTGCCCTTCTTTGGATTTGAGTTGACCTAACTCTGACAACACTTTAGAGGTAATGCCGATACTCGTTGCCGTTAACGCGGCCCCCGCAAAAATCGCTGGAATTGCTGCTACATGAAAGAGCATCATTAACCCTGCCGTGCCCGCCGCAAAAGGTGCCGCGACTCCGACACAGGCGACAACCGTGGCTTGAATTCCCACTTCCTTCAGTTGCCGCAGATCGGATTCCAGTCCAATTTCAAACAGCAGAATAATCACGCCGATTTCAGCTAGAACCGAAATCACTTCACTTTGCGACTCAAAGATTCGGGTCAGCGCATCCGGTGCCAATTGATTCAATCCTTGCAGCGCCGTCATAATCACCGAGTCAGAGGCAGACAGCCCCCCTTCGGGAAAGATCACCAGGTGCAACGCCGAAACACCGACAATCACACCGGCGACCAGTTCCCCCAGGACGGGCGGAAAATCCAATCGCCTAGCGACTTCTGCGCCGAACTTGCTGGCCAGATAAATCACCACCAGCGTCAGCAATACGCCAGACAGAATAATGGGTGAATCCTCAGCAACAACGGTCGCCAGGAATGGTATCGGAGCCATGAGAGCGGCGATCCCCCCACTGAAAGGAGGCAGAATGTTGGACAGAATCATGAGTTTAAAACGATGAAGGTTAAGGGTCTGAGGAAGTCATAAAACTGCGGGGGGTATGAAAAAGGCAACCGATCAAAGATAGTCATGCTTTGGATGCGGTTGCCTGGATCGAGACAAGCTTAGTTGTCAGTGAGTGACGCGGGCGAATGGGTGTTGAGATTATCTTGAGTCACAATCAGCTTCTCCGCTTGGGCATCATCTAAATCGACTAACGTTTTGAGTAACGGTCACCAAAAAGCCGGGGTCATGACCCGGCTTTTTGGGTCTACGTCGTCTCGATTCAACAGCCGTCTGGCCCACAGAAACTGTGCCCGTACAGTACCTCCGCGTCACAGATATAGATCATGCCCGCAAAATCGAGGAAAAACTTCACTGCGACCTGATCCGCAATATTCTCGGCCATATCCCGATCCGGGGTGAGCACCTCGAATTTTATATTCGCCTGGGTGTCAGAAACGTTGGGTTGTCCCGTCGAGCGCACGTTGCGACTGCCTTTACCGCCAGTTTCCAGAACCGTATAATCGGTTGCCCCGGCTTCTTCGATGATATTGGCGATCTTTTTCAGCAGAATCTTTTCCGTGACGATGACGAGCTTTTTGGCTGGCTTGGCCATGTTGGTTACCTCCTTACCGTAATTCGTCGGTTCAGAGATCAACGTTGGGATACCGCCAAGCAGGGCGGCAAAAAAGCCGCCACAAACTGCCCCATAGAGCCCACCGAGGAGCCCACCCCAGAGGCAACGCCGAAGGCCAGAGCCAGGGGGAATGAGACAACGGCAGTCGTGACACTGCCGAAGATATCGCCCCAGAGGTTATTAAACCGGATAAGATTGGTGATTGCCATAACTGAGGTAAATGAACGGTAGATCAAACGAACTACAAGCGACCCATTTCATAGAAAGGATGGGTTATAGATAAAAGTCGGCTGGAGAATGGAATCTAACATATGCGATCGCGCAGTCAAAGAAGTCTCAACAACAGACTGCTGAGAATGATTGCCGAGCGACTTCAAGCTCTGAAAAACTAAATCGTAATAGTTAAATCATTTGGATATTCTTATACTGTACGCCACTCTAGGTAGTAATACTTGCTGAGGGATCAAGAAAAAAGTTTTTGTATGCATAGAGATTCTTCTATGGTTTTTAGATCACTGACACCGCGAAGCCAGCGGTCGGGGGCAGCAGCCCAACAAGTCGTTGCAGCGGCGGAATAAAGGTTATTGTCAGGATTCATAAGTCACTAGCCGCCGCTGAACTTGGTCGTTAGGTCGCTTACGTCAGTCCTCTCAATATTGACAAATAGTACACTATGTGATTTCTCTAAGGAGGTAAGACCAAAATTGTACTTCAGCGCTGATGCTATCTCCCATATTTGATGCTTTTGTAGAAGCCAGCCCCGTCAGTGTAATGATGCGAGTCCTGATGGAAAATTCGCAAACATCCCAGAAGTCCCAAAAAGAAGCGACCACCACTGTCCGTTGATGGCAAACATCCCCACTGTTCCACGGCTCGAAAGCTCAAGCAATACAAAGCAACTCTTGATGCTATCCCGTGAAACAAGATCATAAAATATGTTATTTGTCAATATTTAGAGGGCTGGTCTTTCAGCGGACACGATATGAGAGGGGAGCCGCCGTATTAAACATTTAGTCTGTTAACATTACCAAACAAGCTTTTCTGCTGTTGTTATACCGTTTCTTTATGAAGCTGCGCCAAACTCTGTTTCGGAAGAAAGGTTGCAGCATAGATTGTAGTCTAAGCTTGATTTAGCGTATCTTCATACAGAATTGGTATTACTTCCAGGTATAAAAAAAACAAACCGATAAGTAAGTTGGCGTCAAAAAATCAACCTATGTAACTAAATGTAAAGCCAACGAATACTTTAAAAATAGCTCATTCCACCGTTTTTACAAAACTAAACATACATTAGTTTTATCGTGCCGACTTACTTAGTATTAATGAGTCGTTGAGCGATTTTCTCTGCTTAAAGTAATAAAATACGCAACAGATCTAGACGAGCTACTGAAATCACAACAAGCCTCGCCTACCACTGGGTCGCACGGTCATCCAGTTCATCTTAGCTAGTGCTAACTGCTCCTGAGAAATCTTGGCACCAGTAAGATTAGCTCCACAAAGATTAGCTCCCTGGAGATTGGCATCGTTGAGATAAGCATAGCTGAGATCCGAACCTCGCAAGTCCGCCCCTTCTAAATCGGCATGACTCAAATAAGCCTTGCTTAAATTAGCGTCTCTAAGATTAGCTCGGTTGAGACTAGCTTTTGCAAAATTGCTATTGTAAAGATTGGCTCCTTGGAGATTGGTTTTCACCAATTGTGAGGAATGAAAATTTGTTTCTGATAAGTCAACGTCTTGGAGGTTGAGCATACTCAAATTGTATAGGGCAAAATCCCGTTTTCCTTTCAAGTAGTCTCTTAACACACCCTGAGTATCCAACCGACGCGGAGTTTTTGAATTTTGATCAGTATTACAGCCAGTATGAGTGCTCACTAAAGTTGTTGGTTTTGTCACAACTGTTGGTTCTGTTCCGACTGCATATGTGGCAGTGGTCTCTGCTGTCTTGGCTTGTCTTGCCAGAATAGCAGATCTCACCTGTGCCACCCCAAGTCCTGAGACAGCAGTAGGGTTGATCGAGAAAACACCGGATTCTTCGCAATTTTCGGACATTCGTTCTTTGCTGACGGTGGAGGGTTGTACCAACATACTTTGTGCCAAACTATCCAGATAAGGCTCCAGCTGCAACGCTGTGAAAACTTCCTGTGCTGATTGGTAGCGATTGCGAACTGATATTTCCAGCATTTTCCGCAAGACTACGGTTAAGTGATCGCTCGTTTGCACCAGTCGCTCCCACATCATTTCACCCGTTGTCTGGTTGTAATCTAAATCTTTAGGAGGTTTGCCACTTAAAAGATAAATGCACGTCACTCCTACAGCATAGATATCGCTGGCGAAGACAGGACGCATTGCCATTTGTTCTGGAGGAGCAAAACCAGGAGTCCCAATTGCATATGCAGTTAATGCTGTTTGCTCGGTAGGGTTTGCTAATGTTTGGCTAACTTGGTTTTTAACGGCACCAAAATCAATCAAAACCAATGTGCCATCTTGAGCGCGGCGAATAATATTGGTAGGCTTGATATCACGGTGAATCACTTTTCGCTCGTGGATGTATTGCAGCAATGGTAAAAGTTCGCTCAAGAATTGGTTCACTCTTGCTTCGCTGAAAACTCCGTTGCGTTTGACCTCTTGTTGTAAAGTGGCACCATGAATGTATTCCTGAACTAAGTAAAATTGTTCGCCCTCTTCAAAATAGTCCAGCAGCCGTGGTATTTGACGATGATTGCCAATCCGATCTAAAGTTACGGCTTCTCTCTCTAAGAGTTCCCGTGCCATTTGCAAAACTTGTGGTGCTGTTTCTGAAGGGCGTAGTTGCTTGATGACGCAACTCGGTTCTCCAGGTAAGGCTTGATCTTGAGCTAAAAACGTTGCTCCAAAACCACCTTGACCTAATGGTTTGATGACTCGATAGCGATCGCGCAACAACAGTAGTTGCGAGCTACAAGACTGACACCTCTGGCTATACGCCGAATTTTCCGGATTGGGACACGTAGGATTTATGCAGTAGCTCATGAACTCTTAACTCGCTGCACGAAAAATAACGGGGAGCGTTTAACTCTGATCTCATTATTAAATTGCAAATCACCTCTTACCACGTAATTTTCTCTAAAATTCTATTGAAGAGTTGCTAAAGTTAAGCTACTTTTACATAAAGCAAGCGTAAATCTACGAAAATTCCCTATATTGCTGCTCTCTAATTGTTTCTCACTCATTGTTTCATTCTATTGTCATAAACGAGGCGAGTTGGCATTGGGTAATTTTCTTATTGCAAATAAGAAGTCATTCTTGTTTCTATTAAAAAATCTCGCCAAGCTTAGAAAAACAAACTATATTCCTGTCACTCAGACTATTTTTTTCCAAAAAATTAAAAATTCAAATTCTCAAAAAGCTTTGTCAGTCAAACCCTGTTGATTTTATATTTTGAATTGGGCAACATTTGAATCTTAAGTATAAATATGTAAATTAAAGTATAGCTTTTTCTATAGCGCTTCTCGTTTGGATGAAGTAATTATTTATCTGTGTCTCATGAGTGTCCCATGAGTGGTTCTTATTTCTTGATGTATTGCACTCAACACCACCAACCGCTATATGCTCCAACATATCAAAAATTTCACTTTAATTCAAAAATATATGAATGCTTGTTCATATATAATATATGAATCTTAGGACGAGTCAGGAGAAAATTATGACCAGCGTAACCCAATTAAAATGCGCCTGTGAACCGTGCTTATGTGTTGTTTCCTTAGAGGATGCCATTCAAAAGGACGGTAAATACTACTGCTCTGAAGGCTGTGCTGAAGGGCATAAAACAATGCAAGGCTGCGGTCACAGCGGCTGTGGCTGTTAAAAAAGCACTGGGGATTCGGGACTGGGGACTAGGAGTTTTCTTCCCCAGTACCCAATCCTCAATCCCTACTACCTAATTTACAGAGTAGACATCACATCTTGTGCGGCTTTTAGCGTCCGCTCAATATCTTCTTCTGTATGGGCAATGGAAGTAAACCCTGCCTCAAATTGAGATGGTGCTAGGTAAATGCCACGCTCCAACATACCGCGATGGAACCGCCCAAACTTAGCTGTATCGGATTTTTTGGCATCCTCGTAGTTATGGACAGGTCCATTCGCGAAGAATAGACCAAACATCCCGCTGATTTGACCGCCGCAAGCTGCGTGACCTGTTTCTTTCGCAATTTGCAGCAAGCCATCGGCTAACTTTTGAGTTATGCTGTCCAAATACTCATATGTACCTGGTTTTTGCAGCAATTCCAGCGTTTTAATTCCAGCCGTCATTGCCAAGGGGTTACCAGAAAGCGTTCCAGCCTGATACACCGGACCTGCGGGAGCAACCATTGACATGATATCGCGACGACCGCCGTAAGCTCCTACTGGCAAACCACCGCCGATAATCTTGCCTAAAGTTGTTAAATCAGGGGTGATGCCAAACTTCTCCTGTGCGCCGCCGTAGGCAATGCGGAAGCCCGTCATCACCTCGTCAAACACCAATAACGCCCCATGCTCGTGAGTTAGCTCTCGTAGACCTTCTAAAAAGCCAGCATCGGGAGCAATAAACCCAGCATTGCCAACAATTGGCTCTAGAATGACACCAGCAATTTCGTCGCGGTTTTCTTCAAACAGTTCCTTGACAGCTTCCAAGTTATTGAAAGGAGCAGTCAGAGTGTTGCTGGTAGCTGATTTGGGAACGCCCGGAGAGTCGGGTAAACCCAGTGTCGCTACACCAGAACCTGCCTTTACTAAGAACATATCGGCGTGACCGTGGTAGCAGCCCTCAAACTTGATGAGTTTATCGCGTCCGGTGAAAGCTCGCATCAACCGCAGCACTGCCATACAAGCTTCAGTGCCTGAGTTAACAAATCTTACCATTTCGATGCTAGGAACGGCATTAATTACCATTTCTGCCAGTATATTTTCTAACACACTAGGCGCACCGAAGCTAGTCCCTTTTTCCAAGGCTTCATGCAGTGCTGCAATCACCTCAGGATGCGCATGACCACAAATGGCTGGTCCCCAAGTACCCACATAGTCAATGTATTGGTTGCCATCGACATCCCAAATGTATGCGCCCTTGACACGGTCAAAAACGATAGGTTGTCCACCCACTGATTTGAAGGCTCGGACAGGGGAACTGACTCCTCCTGGCATGAGATTTTGGGCAGCAGCAAAGATTTCTTGTGATTTTGTAGTTTTAATCGTTGTATTTACCAAGGTTCTCTCCTACAGTGAGAATAAAAAGCTCTATCCTAGGATAGGGGTAAACACTGCCTATAAGTTATATCGTAGTAAATTACTAGAACTTATATCCTAGTAAATTAGCTGAACCAGGAAAATAACAATATGTTGTACAAGTCCAATCAAGACTTGCCATTAGAAATCCGCACCCGTTTATCTGAGGCATACCAGGATTGGTACCGAGCTGCTTTTAACTCGGCAATCGACTGGTACGGTGAAGCAGCAAAGGCTCACAAAGTCGCGTTGAGCGCTGTTAAGATGCAATCGGCAATGCATAAAAGCGTCGTTTAAAGTTGGGGAAGAAAGTGAGTAAAAAACATATCAGATGCCCTATTTAGAATGGTATCGTGAACGAAGGACCTATTTCTAACAGCAACATTGCATCTGGTATGTTTTCTTCCGATTTACACTCACTACACCACGCCATTCCTGTGGAAAAAATTCGTTACGATGAAAAGGGTCTAGTGCCAGCAATTGTCCAAGATCATCTGGATGGCACTATTTTAATGATGGCGTGGATGAATCGAAAGTCGCTACAAAAAACTTTGGAAACTGGAGAAACTTGGTTTTGGAGTCGTTCCCGTCAGGATTTATGGCATAAGGGAGCGACTTCTGGTCATATTCAGAAAGTAAAAAGCATCCGTTATGACTGTGATAGTGATGCGCTACTAGTTGGGGTAGAACAGGTAGGAGATATTGCCTGTCACACTGGTGAGCGCAGCTGCTTTCATCAAATAGATGAAAAAATCGTCCCACCACCAGGGGATACATTGTCGCAATTGTTTGCTGTGATATGCGATCGCCGCGATCACCCAACTGAAAGTTCCTACACCTCAAAGTTATTTGCTGGCGGTGATAACAAGATTTTGAAAAAGATTGGCGAGGAATCTGCTGAGGTGGTTATGGCGTGTAAGGATGATGAGCCAGAGGCGATCGCGGGGGAAGTCGCTGATTTGCTCTATCATACTTTGGTCGCTTTGGCGCATCATAATGTGGATTTAAAGGCGGTTTATCGCAAGTTACAGGAGCGGAGGAAATAATTTGCTTTTGTACCACCTTCCTATTCGCATTTTTTGTTAGCTCTGATGAGACTACTTGGTATAATTTTTAAGAATTCTTTTGATTCGCAACATAGGGAAACTTCATTTTAGATTCAGCCTATAATCGTAGCCCCGATCCGATCTGAATCTGTAAAATTGCTTTTGTATCATTTTGGTAGAGCATCTGCCGTTAGCATTCTTCATAAAGAAAGGTGACTGTGTAACGCAAAATCGAGCGGCTCTGTATTTTTTTTGTAGAAATTTCCAAGGTTTCCATTCATAGTTTGCTGCATAGACATATGCAGAATTGTAGCGCATATCACCAAAGAGAATAGTCTCACATTCGTTAGGAAACACATGCGTCCATCCGCTTGCAACCCAGCCTTTTTTGGAGTACCAAGCTTTTGCTACATAAGCTTTGGCGGCTGAATTATTACAAACCATTAAATCTGCTTTCGCTTCAGGTGCTGTAATGGTAATAACCGGAAAGGTTAAAGCGCCAGCAATGAGCAAGGATTTTACCGTTTTCATTAACCCAAATTCCTCAATACAGAGTTACGCACTGTACAAATTAAGTAGATGGGCGTGAATAAACAAAAGACGAGCTAAAAGACATTTAATTTGCATTCTTGAAAAAAAGCAAACTCTTGTGGGGTGGGCGTCTCGCCCGCCCTAAGTTATGCAACTTAAATGCACCTCTATCATTGCCCCTTCTACTGCAAATATCTCAAATCAACCCTACCTAAAGTTCCCCTGTTAAAGGTAAGCCTTATCCCTTATTCACAAAACAAACTCTATTTAAACCCGTCACGAATATTCCGCACCTGAAGAGCCACACGAGGTATTTTGGGCAATTGGGGAATAGGCACAAATGGAGTAGATGTTTCAAAGACTATACAAATGTCTAAAACTCCGAAAAAACCGAGCCTACCACTTGAGGGTGCGGAATGTGGGCTTAAGTCATCTATTATTTCCTATAGCCTATAATAGTAGCATTTCCAGTGTGTCAAGATGCGGCGACCAACGCGGCGGCGGACGATGACACAGCGGCGACGGATCTTGTTCTGCTTTTTAGTATTAGTATTTTGGAAATCCTGAACTAACAATTCTTCTTTGGCTTGAGGCGGGTTCTCAACTTCTTTGGGCATCTTTGCTATGGCTGTTTCAAATCCAAGTAATCCAGGCAATAGCAAAGCACCGATCGCAAATTTCAGATAATGGTTTTTGGATAACATCGCTTCGTACTCCTAGTAAAAAATTTTAGTGAGTTGAGGTATGCAAATCTCTCAAACTCCGATTTGCGACTTAAAATACAGGGGTAACAGCAATAGGTACAGGACAAAAACTGTCACCCTCGTTGGTTCGCCTTCTTGTTTATTACTCATCCCAAAAGCCAGAGTTTTATACAAAATTCTAAAAAATTAAGTTTTGTAAAAATATTTTGAATAGCTGAATGTTTAAGCAGAGTAAAAGGTAGGAGTTCCCGATCCAGCCTAGGTAATAGATAGGGGCATCCGGCTAGTTAGCTAGAGAAAACTTGTGAAAACATAAATGGATGAGCAACTGACAAAGTTAATCACAGAGGCGCAACGACATCCTCCTGACTCTGAGGAACGACAGAAGGTTTTAACCCAGATGGTGGATGAAATCCTGCGATCGCGCAAAATTTGCCGTACACCTAAAGATAAATCTTTCTCTGGTATTTATCAGGAGATTTACCAGGAAGTACGACAGCAACTTTTGCGTGATGTTGACCAAGCTCTCGACAGTTACAACGCGCAACGCACACCCGTGAGGGAATGGGGAAATACACTGCGGGATAGTGCTTGTAAAAAGATACTAGATGATGCTCGACTTCAAAGACTAGCTCTAAGTGCCCAACAGTTTAAGCCCCAGACTGAGGAGCGCGATTATGCTATAAGAGAACTTCTCGAAGCAATTCGACTGAGAAAGCTTTGCCGTCCGCATTCAAATAAAATACCCGCTAATTTTTACAACCTAATTTATGAAGAAGCAGTTAATAAAACTTTGCTTTATGTCTGCCAAAAAATCGACAATTATGATCCGAAAAAAGGTAAAACAGGCAGTTTAATGACATGGGTCAATTTTCGGCTGGATAAGGTAATTATAGAAATTTGGGATGAATTCTTAAAATCGGAGAATACACTTTTAGCAGAAGAACTAGGCAAGTTACCGACACCTCAAGAAGAACCTTCATTATCTGAAAGAATGCGGGAATGCCTAGAAGAAGATGCGGAAAATATTTTCAGGCGAGAACACATGAGAGAACGTCCAGACGCTAACTTTCAGGCAATAGCCTTGGCAAAAATGTCTGGGAAAAGATGGGAAGAGATTTCAGCAGAATTTGGAGGAATTAAAATTGCCGCCCTGAGTAATTTTTTTCAGCGTGGGACGCGGAAATTTGCACCCAAGTTTCGGGAATATTTGTAGAGCTAGTTAGACTGAACAGAGTAATTAATTATGAGTTACACAATCGAACCTTTGACATTTACAGTAACGCTTGCTTTGTCAGGGCACTTAAAAGCGAAACAGTTTGCACGTCACCAATCCAATCAGAAGAAAGCTAAACAGGTTTATAACAATACTTTGGCAGTTTATGCCGTAAATTTTTATTTACAATGTCTGGGATTTGAAACTGATTTGGAGAAAAGCGATAGTTGGAATCCGGTGATGCAGTCGCTGATGGATGTTGCTGATTTGCAAGTAAAAGCTCTCGGTAAGTTAGAGTGTAGACCAGTATTGCTTAATTCCCCCGTCTGTCACTTTCCGGCAGAAGTTTGGCAAGAACGGCTTGGCTATGTGGTTGTGAAACTGAATGAATCATTAACAGAAGCAACGCTGTTAGGATTTGCTGAAAAGGTGGAGATGAAAGAGTTACCCTTGGGACAATTGCGATCGCTCGAAGATTTGCCAAGGTATCTGAGGGATCTGAAGCCGATGTCAATGCCAGTGTACCTGAAACAATGGTTTGAGGGAGTCTTTGCGGCACCTTGGCAGACTGTAGAAGCACTGCTCTTGACAGAAGCCGCCAATCCAGCATTTAGTACTAGAAGCACTGAGCATCGAGAAAATGACACTCTTGATCCAGCCGCTAGCGTTAGCTGCGCTAACGTAATTGACTTGGGAATACAACTGGCAGGTCATCGAGTGGTACTGCTTGTCACGCTTGCACCTTCATCGGATGAAGAAGTGGACATTCGCTTGCGGGTTCGTCCTACTGGCGAGCAACGTTATTTGTCACCTGGTTTGCAACTAATTGTATTGGATGAAGCCGGAGTTACTTGCCCGGAATTACAGGTTCAAGCTAGAAGTGAGGATAACTGGATACAACTAAAGTTTAGTGGCGAACCGGGAGAACGGTTTAGCGTTAAATTGGCTTTAGGGGATGTTAACATCACCCAAGATTTTGTGATTTGAGTGCATCACCGCTTACTGGGAGACGGCAATGAGAAAGCAAGTCATTCTCACACTGATGGAGGGGAGTTTTGAGCAGGGGTTTCCAGTCCTCCTGCGGATTAGGGAGGATGGCGCTACGAGTAAGACTGAAACCCAAGTTACAGGTAGGCTGCCGACCGCACCTTATATTCTAGAAGCATTCAACAATTGGCAGTCAGCCTATGGTCAGTGGCAGTCCGCCTATCGCCAGACAGTGATGCACAACCCCCGCATCAAACCTAGACCTGGAGTAACTAACTTTTCCTGCCGTGATTTAGGCTCACAGTTGGCAACGTGCCTGAATGAATGGCTCAAGTCGGATTCTAGGGAATGGCAAAGGATTCGGGATCGATTGCAGCGGAATTTGAGTGAAACTGATGAAATTCAGGTGATCATTCAAACTGAGGACAATCAACTGCGGCAACTGCCCTGGCATTTGTGGGATTTATTCTCTGAACACTACAGGAATGCCGAAATTGCTTTGAGTGCGCCACACTATGGACCGCCGCCGCTCAAACCGAAACCTAATAATAAAGTCAAAATCTTAGCAATTCTGGGCGATAGTACGGGCATTAATGTCCAGAAAGATAAGGCTATTCTAGAGCAATTACCGGATGCAGAAATAACCCCCCTCACAGAACCTCAACGTCAGGAGTTAAACAATCAGCTTTGGGAGCAACAATGGGACATTCTTTTCTTTGCTGGGCATAGTTATAGCCAAGTGGATGGTAGTACAGGTCAAATATCTATCAATCAAAACGATAGCTTATCGTTAAAAGATTTAAAGAACGCGTTGACAAAAGCGATTTTTAGCGGTTTACAGCTAGCAATTTTTAACTCCTGCGATGGCTTGGGTTTAGCGCGAGAACTAGCTGATTTGAATATCCCACAAATCATCGTTATGCGAAAGCCTGTGCCAGATTTTGTAGCACAGGAATTTTTGAAACATTTTCTGAGCATTTTTGCCCAAGGCACATCTTTATATCTGGCAGTGCGAGAAGCACGGGAAAGATTACAAGGTCTAGAGGGCGACTATCCCTGTGCTAGTTGGCTACCAGTGATTTGCCAGAATCCAACTACATTGCCACTGACTTGGCAAGAAATGATCCGTAAAAATCCCCCACCGCCAAGTCGGTCATGGTGGCAAATATTGTGGCAAATAACACGATTCCTGCGGCGACCAGCGATCGCTCTTGGCTTATCACTGCTACCAATTGTTTTACTATTTGTGCCGCAACCGCCTGCCGCTGGATTTAGCTGCGGTCCATCCCTCCAAACTTACAGGGTGAGGAACCCATCACAGAGCAAGATTGAGGGTGTTCGCTGTGTTAAGTTTGATAAAGGTGGTTTTCACAACTTCCTTCCTGTCTTCTCTTGGTATGGGGAGGGAACATGGCATAACGCTAAGTTTAAGTATCGGCACTTGGGTCATGCCTTTGCTCAAGACTCTACTCAAGACAGTTATAGGCTCAGAGCTTACGCTGCCGACATCTTTGGCAACGCAGAGGATGCTAAAGAAATCTTTGATAAACCCCTCAGTATTAAGTTATCTAGCCCTGTTGGCACTATCCCAAGAACAATTACTGTGCAAGACCGTAATTGGGACGAAATATGGGAACTTGAAGAAGATAATAACGTGGAAGGTTACAGCAGCCCCCTCAATCCTGAAATATCTACCTGCGGCTCTGACGGTTTTATTGAGGAACGGGGTACCGATTCTATAGTCCGGTGTAAATTGAAAGTTCAACCGCAAAAACCCAACGGTACTTCAAATTATTTGACTTGGTACGAAGAAGGCAAACGGCATGGATTCCATTACGCTCGTATTGGCATTTGGGACGGTAGCGGATATGAGGTATCTGACATTTGTAAAAAATCGAGGTTCATCGGGCATTGTCAACTTAAATCACTGCTATCGTCATTAGTTATAGTTAAGAGTCCTTAGTAGTACTAATCACCTATGACTCAGGATGGTCTACATTAGTCATGTATGCAAATTAAATGCGTAACAGCTGATGCAGCCATGATTCGCCTGACGTCGCAATGATTAGGCGCTTAAGATTTACTTTATTCATTCACCTCTCAGCAACCGATTAAGGTACTGTAAACTGGTGATGAAGATGACAGTACTTAGCGCTAAACATATCCAAAAGCTATCAACTACGATTCTCGCTTGGTCTAATGCCCAACCGCCCAAGCAAGCACTTATAAAATAGCCAGCTGTTCAGCAGAGGGAGCTAATGGAGAAAAATAAACCCCGCGTTGGGATTTGGGGGCTAGGTCGGTGACTAGGGATGAGGCAGAGGGGGTGTAGGAGGCAATAGCAAGGGTGTGACGACCAGTTGCCAACTTGCTGACTGGGGAACCGCCACCAGGGTGACTTCCAACACTTGCTCTACCCAATTCATGTGACTCACCTCTACGCCAATCGCTTCAACCTGACTACCAGGGGCTAAGCCAATCCAGCGGATGCGGAAGTTGCGCTCTTTTGGCATCCCGTGGTAACTTCCCCGCACTGGCTCACAGGTGAGAAGATGACGGTGAGTTGAAAAGCGCTGGGTAAACAGGCGACGACTACCTGCATCAGTGCGATAGGTTGTACTTTCACCGTCATCTTCGTATAAATCTAATTCATTCTCTCCCCCCGCATAAACTTCTAGGACGAGGGAGGTAGGCGGTGCAGTGCCAACGCGGAGTGAGACTTCACCAAGAGGTAGAATCGTGCCAGCACGGACAAATACTGGCACTTGGTTGAGGGGAACCCAAAGGTGCAAGTGCTGATTTCCTGGGTACGATTGATTTGTTTCCCGTTGCCACCACACTCCTGAAGGTAGGTAGACTTGGCGATAACCGCCAGCTTCAACGACTGGGGCAACCAATAGGCGATCGCCTAAAAAATACTGAGTTGGTACCTGGTAAGCTTGTGGATCTTCAGGATACACCAGATACATTGGGCGACACAGCGGCAAACCAGTGTCGTAGGCAATTCGGCTTAAGTGATACAGATACGGAACCAGTTGGATGCGCCTTTGAAAGGCTTGACGGATGGCTTGCAGTACCCGAGATCCATAAGCCCAAGGTTCTCGCTGACCGTGGTCTGAATGTAGCCGTACGATGGGACTAAAGCAGCCAAATTGCACCCACCGGACAAAAAGTTCCGGATCGATTGTCGGCACGCCCAGCACGTGGTTGAAAAAGCCTCCTAAATCACTAGACCAATAAGCCACCCCGACATTACCCGCTCGTGCTGTAAAATCCACTAGTAACTGGAGAATTTCCCAGTGCGAGTATGTGTCACCAGAAAACTGCAATGGGTAGCGGTGCGAACCAATTCCACCTGCGCGCGAGAGAATCAGGGCACGGCGATTTGTTTTGGCTTCTAGATGAGTGAAATAGACATGGTTAGTCCACAACTGGGAATTTACACCCGGATGCGTGGCATTACTACCGTCAATCCACCAAAAGTCGATGCCTTCCTCCTCACGGGGGCTGTGTAGTACCTGCATAAACAGGCGTGCCTCCTCTTGATCTGCCAGATTAAACAGCAACCAGCCATCTTCTGGATCAGTGGTATTGAGTTTGTTCGCGCCAATATTATCTGGATGCCAAGTATCAAATATCCACTCAACCTTTGGGTTTTTCACCGCGAAAACCTTACCTGCTCTAACGTCGCTCGGATCTAGTCCCCTTGCTGCACAAAGAGCCTGGAATTGGCTGTCACCGGGTGGGACTCCTTCAAGATGCACATTAGCGCCAAAGTGCAGCCCAATGCTGTGTCCCCAGTCCAAAAACACCTGAGGATCGGGGAATAAATCGCGATCCCAGTCCCAACCGCACCAACCGGAACCGTGCCAATCGACATCGAGCATCACAACGTCCAGAGGCAAAGCGAGTTCGTCAAACTGCTTGACAAGTTCATGATAATGTGTATCGCTTATCTGAGCGAACTGCGAGAACCAAATACCAAAAGCCCAACGTGGCAGCATTGGTATACGTCCGCACAGCTGCACAAAGTCGAACAGAGCAGCGGCGTAGTCTAAACCGTAGGCAAAGAAGTACCAGTCTTGGCAATTCGAGTCACGTTCGCTAAGCCAATTATCGTCTATCACGGCGCTAGCAGAATCGTTGAGTACGCTGTAACCACTTTGGCTGATGATTCCAGGGGGAAAGTGATGCCATTGTTTGAGAAACTCTTGCAACTCGGGAGGCAATTCCTCAGAACGGTAGCGTTCCAGATACCAGATGGGCGGTTCCTCAAAGTCAGTGGTTTCACCGCGATCGCGCAGAGTTTTGTGGATTGATATTAGGGATTTGTAAGGGAATTCTTGAGTATAGGGATAACTTTTTTCAACAGAGGCTGGATGAACTCCTGTGGGGTAAAAGTTTCGGTGAGTAACGTCGAGGCTGGTGAAGGTACCGCCCAAGTTCTGAGTATCGACAACGGAGGGTGTCCACCTTCCCGAACGCTTAAGCGTTTGCCAGTGGATTTGCAAGTTAGCGTCGTTGAATGGCTTAGCATCAGGTCGATAAACGATGTGGATGTAGTCAGTATGTAGGCTCAGCACTCCATCGTTTGTAACGCTGATAGCTTTGAAAGGCACAGGTTCTGGGCGCTTAAGAACAGCAACAGTGGAACGATCCTCAAACTGACCAGCCGCTGACCATTCCAACCGCACCAAACCATCACCCAAGGCGCTGAAACGAGCATTTCCGCAGACGATACTGCCGTTGAGTTCGTTATATTCCACCACTTGAAAATTTATCTGTATTAATCTTTAACAATCATAACTTGTTGATTTAGAGGCGATCGCGATACTGCTACGTTCCTGCTAAGCCTATTGACTGGTGTCTCGAAAAAATTATATACGACTTGCAGTGAGATCGCCGTTAAAATCGGTTTTTTCTCTACTAGACCTGAAATTCATATTTTTTGTAATTCTTATCATTGACTGGAATTTTCCTCACTGATTCCACAGAGTTTCCACAGGCACTTTCCTATTTTCCACAGGTGCTTGACGATGTTACAAGCTCTTGGTGTATTACTGGGGATTTCTTTCTTTTGTGGGCAGGGGTCTTCAGAAACTGAGTTTTTATTAAGAAAAATTACAAAAAAAACCAGAAAGCCTGATTATTTCGTACAGATTTATTTTTTCTGAACTCCTTCTTAATATTTCGCAGCATTGACAACCCCACCCCCTTTTGACGCAAAATGATGCGGCTTGCTTTTTTAGTCCGTTGAACTGCTGTGTAGAATTACCTAAGCTGTTGCCGCAGATTGTCGGACAGCCTAAGGGCTGTGTGTTCCCACTATGGCTTACTAGAGGCAAGTTTCCCCATTGGAGAACTTCAAAGGAGACGAATTTTATGAATGCAACAGTTAGCATATTTACAGAAATTCCCGAAACACTTCATGAATCACTCAAAAGCTACTTGGAAACACATCCAGACTGGGATCAAAAGCGTGTACTGACGGCAGCGTTGTCGTTGTTTTTACTTCAAAATGGGGATAGCGATCGCCGCGCTGCCCGGGTTTATCTAGAAACTTTGTTTCATCAGTGCTAAATAGAAATGCGTTGCCCAAATCAGGGGTTTAAGCAAAACTTGGAATTGATGAACCGTCAGTTGCTTCGTAATATCTAGTGGAATGTCACAAAGCGGGCATAGCGCCTTTGCGCGTTCCATAACCACCAACAGAGCCGCAAACGCTGTGTTGGCGGCACAAGCTCAAGGCTTTGATTGATGTATCAGGGTTATTTTTTTCGGCGCTTTTAAGTGAGGAAGTTGAAGCACAATATGAGGAGCGCCATTTAGGTGATAAGCATCTTAAACGGCTAAGCAGTCCGTTTGTTTCCCTTCGTTAATGCAGGGTATCAGCAATCAAAAATCTTGAGTGACGGAAGTCGCCACTCAAGATTATCGCTTGCAGCATCACGAATTTTTTTGAAGTTATCAAGCTTAAGCGTAACAGAAATAGTCCGATGTGTTTGCCAGCGCTTAATTTGCTTGGCTCTGAAGAGGTAGAAATACTACTAAAGGATGAAATATAAAGTATGAGGTGTTTCATCCTTCATCCTTTATGCTTCCTCCTTTAGACTTGATTATGGTTATGCTCCAGTTCTTGAACTCAACCAATCTACACCTCAAAACAATGCCTGGCTTTTCATTGTGCGGTCACTGAGATCAAGGCTTTGTAGTAAGGTTATTTTTTTAACCTAGCTTCCAAGTAAAACCATTGTCATTCACATATTTTGGCGGCAATATTCCTTACTATTGCGATTTTTCAGACTGCTGGGCTTGAGAAGGGCATTCAAATTTATACCCAACGCCACGCACCGTTTGAATTAATGCTGGTTGGGTGGCGTCAACCTCAATCTTTTTGCGAATTTGACCGATATGTACATCTACAACCCTTTGGTCACCGACGTACTCGTAGTCCCACACCTCCTGAATAAGTTCAGCGCGTCGCCAAACTCGACCTGGATGGCTGGCTAAAAAATGCAACAAGTCAAATTCCAAAGCAGTTAAGAGCACGGGTAAGCTGTTAAGTGTCACCTCCCGCCGTACGGGGTCAATCATCAGCTTTTCAAATACCAATCTCTTCTGTTCTGCCGTAGTGACAACACGCTGACGCCTTAAAATTGCCGCCACTCTGACTTCCAGTTCTCCCAAACCAAATGGCTTGGTGAGATAGTCATCAGCACCTTTAGAAAAGCCGCGAATCTTGTCCGCTTCATCTGCACGGCTAGTTAGCATCAGTACAAAAACTCCGTTACGGCTTTGCATCTCTTGGCAGAGGTTAAACCCAATGACGTCTGGTAAATTTACATCTAAAATCACCAAATCTGGGTTAAATTGCTCAAACAACGCTAGAGCAGTCTTACCATCTTCGGCAGCCTCTACCTGATAGTTTTGCTTGATTAAAAAGCGTTGGATTAAATTCCGAACCGCAGGGTCGTCATCAACTACAAGAATCTTGGCAGGAGCCATGACCATCACTTTGCACAAAAATTTATAGGATTAACAAGCGAATTCCGTTATAAAAGCGGTTTTCGCTTTGGGGACAATATGTATCTACAAGGCTAAGGCATGATTTCCCTGATTATTCAAATACTAGTGTAATCAGGATTTTCAACAATTAGGGCGTAAATATTTTGGTAATGCCACCCCTGACTTATGTATCTGGCTTTTTATTGTCAACTTTGTGTCCAAAAGGCAGATGCTCTGACCTTAGCCATGGCAACTCAGTAAACTAGGATACAAGCTTTATCCCAGTTGTACAATAATTTAAAACGCTTCAATTTTAAATCTATATGCGGCTTTATGGTGCAAGACATCTGAGGCTAAATTATTCCCAACTCGGTAAAGTGCAGTAAATTGTCAAATCTGAAACAAAAAAAAATTTGTTCATAAAAATGGCTTCTAGGTATTTTTAGCTTAAATTCTAGAGTAAAGCTCTGGTCAGTGAACGACATGAGGGTATACACGGAGTTCTGGCTATATGTTAAAGTGACTATAGTTAAAATTACCAAATTAATGCAGCTTACCTATGCTACTATCCGGGTAAGACATACGAATTGACCAAAACATTCGTTTCGACCAACATAAAACTATAGTCGTTTTTTCTTTAGAAAGATATTGCCGCCGACTGAGGCTAAAGTGATAAACTCCCATGAGCGAGCACAATCCCTACGAAAAACTTGGGGTATCAGAAGATGCTAGTTTCGATGAAATTCAGGATGTTCGCAATCGCCTATTGGAGCAATACAGTGGCGATGCTAAACGTCTAGAAGTTATAGAAGCTGCTTATGACGCCATTTTAATGGAGCGCTTAAGGATGCGCCAAGAAGGCAAAATCAAAGTGCCCGAACGCATCCGGTTTCCAGAGCGCCTCGTACAACCGCCATCAAAAGAAAGTCTGTCCCCTCGCAAGCAGTCGCCTGCGTGGCTGCAACGAGCCCTAGATAAGCCAACTCCAGCAAATTTGTTGTTGCCTGGAGCTTGGTATATTGGATTGAGTGCCATTAGCGTGTTTTACCCAGCTGGAAACGACCAGATTTTGCAATTGGCATTAGTGCTTGGAGTGGGTGTAGGTATTTACGTTCTTAATCGTAAGGAAGGAAAGTTTGGTAGAGCCGTTTTATTAACGCTTATTGGTCTGATTACGGGCTTAATTGCAGGGGGACTAATCGCCAGTTGGCTGCTACCCCAAATACAATTTTTGAGTTGGACAGAGAATCAATTTTCTACGGTGGTAACTTTCGTATTGTTATGGCTTATCACTAGTTTTTTAAGGTAAATCAATTTTTGCTAAGTAGCTAGGCACAATGAAATACCTGACGCGGAAAAAACCCCACCCCCTAGCCCCTAAGCGCAAGCAAGGAGGGGGAATGGTGTACGCAGTTCATAACGGCTAGTTAATGGGCAGTAGGGAATAGGTTCATCCGATTCCTTATTGCCTATTGTCAATTCAAGTTGTTTGTTGTAGTGCTCTGTCTAGGACTAAATCCACAGCAGAACTCAAATCAGAGACAATTAAATCCGGCTGGTAAGGTTCTAGTTGAGCGCGATCGCGGATGCCACACTCTACAGCTATCACCTTAATACCGTGTTTTGTGGCAGAAATGATGTCGGCTTCGGTATCCCCCACCATCCAGATATCAGAAGCAGGGGGGAGTTCCTGTATTGCCCGTGCCATCAACAACGGTTTATCGTCGATGTCACGGGTTTTGACGTAGCCGTTGCTCAGACAGTAACAGCGATTTTCTGGGAAAAATTTGCCTAAATCGTGTTTTTTGAAGGCATAATCTAATTCCCTCACCCGACGCATCGTCATCACCACCAAATCAACACCCGCCTGTTGGATTTTTAACAGTGCCTCTACAGCGCCAGGAGCAACGGTGTCGTACTGAAAGTAAGCTTCTGTATGCACTGTTTGTCGTCGCAATTGAGAAAATTCCTGTGCCTGCGCTTCATCTAAACCAGAAATAACAGCGATTTGTTTTTCCGGAATGCGCGATCGCTTCAACTGCCAAAATTCCGCTTTGGCAAGTTCTCGTACCTGTTGATCTGGGCGTCGAATCTTTTCCAAGCAGAATTGATACACACAATAGTACCGTTCGGAAACATCAATAATGGGACCGTCAAAATCTGTAATAAATCTTAACATTGGTTTTTTAAATGTAAATAATTATTAACAGGTTATCCCAGATGCTGCTGCTGTGTACTTTTAAAAAATTAATAAGTCAGTTTTGAATTTCTTATCTGTCATCCAAAATCTTTGAGGCTACCACGTTTGATTTGTTCATTTTCAATTGCTGCAAATAAAGCGCGAAAGTTTCCTTCCCCAAAACCTTGAGCTTGGTAACGACGCTCAATAAACTCAAAGAAAAAGGTAGGCTGGCTAAAGATGGGCTGGGTAAAAATCTGCAGTAGTACGGGGATTATATTGTTCGAGCCAAAAAAAGTATTTTCTTTCCAATCTACCAAAATTTCCTGTGCAGCAATAGCATCCAGCTCGTCTGTAGATAGGGGAAGTCCTTTTCGCTGTTGAATCTCTAAGTAGTAGCCTTTGGGAACTGGGAGTAAAGATAGACCACTAGCGCGGAATTGGGCTATTGCATGAACAATATTGCGTGTGCGCAGGGCGATATGTTGAATTCCTGCTCCTCGGTTTACATTCAAAAATTCTTGAATTTGAGAATTGGCTGAAGCTGGCTCATTAATTGGCAATTGTACCTCACCGTTGCCCGAAACCATCACCCGGCTATATAGAGCAGAGCGAGCAGTTTGAATGTTAAACGTCTGCTGGGGTTGAAAATCAAGGATCTTTTCGTACCAAGTCACTGCACGTTCTAAATCACCTGCACTGACGTTCAGCACGATGTGGTCTATGGCAGCAAACGAAGAAGATGAGGAGAATGAGGAAGCAATATCTTCTTCCTCATCTCCCCCCACTCCCCTCTCTATCAACGTATGAGACAGGGAACCCCAAGCAGCAATTTTGCCCCATTTAATGTATTTCTGACCATATTGGTGTTGTTGAACTGGTTGCAGGACTTTTGCCCCATGCACTTGAGCAAGCGAAATGACCTGTTCTACATTTTCAACACAAAAAGCGATATCTGCCACACCAGGCGAGTGCTGGCGTAAAAATTCAGCCACTGGGCTTGAGGGTAATAGCGCAGAAGATAGCAAAAAGTAGATTGGACCACTTTTTACCACTTGCGTGCAAGTGTGAGCGTCATTCCTACCTTCTAAGGGAATACAGTCTCCCTTTTGTAGGAAGGTTGAAGGAATAGCAGAATCAGCGACTACTTGAAAACCCAAATGGCGTACAAACCAATCGCGCCACGCTTTGGCATCTTCCACATAGAAGTGAACGTGATCAATTTTCATATACTGTGAAAATCCAGCGCAACTGCTTATCTGTTTGTAAATTTTGCCTTTTTTACTGGATTTTCAGGTCATTCCTAAGCAAGAATCTAGATTCCTAAATACAAATGAGGAATGAGAATTCATCTCATGAATTCATTTTATGTTGATTGACTTGCGTCTGAAAAAACCACTTCTGGGGGTACATCGGAGCTGACTATACCTTGTAGTTCAAGTTGTTGTTGTCGAGATTGAGGCTCTAGGTTTTGTAAATTCTCTTTTAACTGAGTTTGTAGCCAGTGTTCAAAGAGTTCATTGAGCAGTCGCTGCCGCATTTCTTCATCTAACTGAGCTGGCAGTAACTTTTCCAGCCGTACAATAACAATCCAATCTCCTAATGGTGTTGGTGGTAAAAGCTGACCAGGCTGAACTGATGCCAGCATATTTGCCAGGGCTGGATGGGGAGTTCCCAACTCAACTGGACCTATTAAGCCGCCTGTTTGAGCCTCAGGACCTTGAGAATACTCGCGAGCAAGTTCGCTAAAAGATTGTTCTCCTTCTTGAATTCGGAAGTAAAGCTCTTGGGCTATACAAATATCTTTGACCCGAATCAAAGCATAGACAACCCGATCTAACTTTGCCTTTCGCGTTAGAAAGTAGGACTGTAACTTGTCTGCCCAAGTGCTGCGCTTGAATTGTTCCAGTTTGATGTTACGTGTGGCTAGATAATCTACTTGTTCGCGGTTTAGACCACGGGCTTGTAACCATGCTTGTAGGTCATCTTCAGAATTCAACTGGTGCTGTTGGTAAAACTGCTTATATGCCTGGCTGTTTTCTTCTTGTGTCAGGGTAAGCTTGGCGATCGCACTGTCGATAATAATCTCTCGCAGCAAAGAAGGCAGAATTCCGTACTGCTTCAATAGGGGAATGAGTTCGTCCTTGTTAATGGCGCGATCGCCTACTTGTAAAACTGGAACCATAACCTCCTAAATGTTCTGCTTTATATTTTTGGCAAGATAGAGCTACGTGACTCTTTAGGTTTTATCAACATATCTTAATAATACTATCTCTAGTTCTACTGTACTGATCATTCACAGGTAACTTTCTCGTCTACTTTTGGATCATTTGGACTCTTTGCTTTCTATTCACGGGCTGCTAAAATCTGGATTTTTTACTTGCTGCATTTTTCAAACGACTTAAGGAATGCATATTCTTTATCTTAAACTCGTGCTAGTGCAAGGAGTGAGGAGTTAGTAGAGAAAAGTACTTACACAACCAGGGTTTTACTTGTTCCTAACTGTCTAGTACAAGGCAAAAGTCAAAAGTCAAAAGAAAGAACACTTGTGCTGCAAGGTTTTTAACTATTTCAGATGGTAGCTTTATTTGGGTCGCGATGTACTAGTTATTTCTGCGCCCGCTGCAGTACAAGTCCGCGGGCATCCATCCGCTTTCTTTCGTTGTTAATTTTCTTGAGGTTGCTATTTTACCACAAAACTGACTTTTCGTGTGTAGCCTGATTTTGTAGCCCTCAAATGACTGCAAAAGCTCTTGCAATATTAATTCAACAACTGTATCGTTTCAGTGGATTCTCCCAAACGTGTTCATAAAATACAACAGCATTACCACAATAAAAAACCGTTACTCCTGGTAAATATATTTATGTATTTATGTATATTTTTTATGTCGATACTTATAATGGTCTCACCCAATGGAAATATGACTAACTCAAATCTTGCTTGAGTAGCCAATAGCCCTTACCCTAGAACTTGTTAAACCAAGTTTGCAAGATAAGGATGACAGAAAACTAAGCAATCCTTATCCTATTGAGGAACACTTTTAGGATCATAAAATTTAAATTATGTCAAACCAATTCATTTTTGATAGCTTCATAGGTAACTCGACCTTTGTTTCGCTTGAATTAGGAGACATCTTTATTACACAGCGTAGTCGTGTTGCCAATGTGGTCGTTGGCTTGGAATATGTTGAACAACCTGACCCAAGTGGAATCAAGCGACTACAACCGATTATTGACTTTATCAAAGATTATCTAAGAGATTATCCACATTCTGACTTGTTTGAGGTCATCAATGCTAATCTAGTCTCTAGACTACTCTATCATTCTGATTTAGATTTGTCATCACAACTGGACTCGTTGAGCGTGACACTTGATGTTGCATCGATGGAATTTCCTTTCCCGTTTGCTAACACAATCACGTGTACCCCTGCGGGTGAGAGCAATGGACTTGTCTTGTTTAAGTTAGAAGACATCTTAATTCCGGCGTGTGACAGTGTAGCAGATGTTTTTGTCAGCCTCGATTATATCGATGGATTTGACGTTACTGGATTCAAGCCACTGCAACCTATCGCCGACTTCGTCAAAGATTCTCTAACAGATTACCCTTATGCTGACTTGTTTGAAGTCATCAACCGTAATCTCACCTTTGGGCTGCTTTCTAATTGTGATCTAGAGTTATCATCAGTACTAAATTCCCTGAGTATTACACTTAGTGTCCCACAAGGACTAGTTCCTTTGCCATTGACTAGCACCGTCACCGCCACCTCAACTCGGGCGACTCAACTCTCTATTTTAGCGGATAATTTACTGGGGTTCAGTGCTGAGCAGTTAGGTCATCCCTTCTACAATAATATTGATGGGAACACACTGAAGCGATTTTGGTGATTTGACTTGTTGAAGGCGGAGGTAAAAAATTTCAACTTGTGTCACTACACTCAGGGAAATCCTGATGTCTTCATATCATTAATTTCATATCATTAAAAGTGATCAGTTGTGAGCCATAATTTCATTTCTTCAAATTTCCATCCAAAGCGTTTTGTGATGGAGATTGAACAACCTTTTGATTTGCTTTTTGATGACGGGTTTGCCATTGAGTGTAGAAAAAGAGAATGGCAAGCAAAATGTAGCCAACAGCCCAGGGCGTTCCAGTTCCAAAACCCAAATTGACAACAGTATCTGCTACAGTCCACCGGTAGCTGTGCATCAAACCCACCCAAGAGAGTAAAGCCGCTGCAATAGACCAATAGGCAGCTTTTTTGAAGTCACGCTCAATAATATAAACTGTGATAGCAGCCAAAATCATCGCTGAAAAAATAAATCCCTGCTCCAAAGCAAAAGCACCATCAATATATGTATCGCTCAGCTTAAATTGCTCAATTAAGGCTGGTGTTAAAGGTTTTTCTGGCGTTCCGAGACTTGCTGCCCGTAGTGCATTTTTGGCGATTAATGCACCCCAGCCTGCAATTCCTGGTAATAAACCGACAACCACAGCGGGTGCATGATGAGCAGGGGTTGCTGTGAAGCTTTGAGCCACAATCACAATACCAATCCACAATACAATTGCCATTCCAGCTTCAATCGGGACAAAATAGGCAAGCATTGCCACGGTTCCAGTCAGGCACAGCAACCCCATGAAAATACCATTGAGAATCGAGTAACCCACTCTTGCCCCTAAAGCTTTCCAGCCAGGATGTCCGATATAAATGGTGGTGGGGAAACAAGAACCACAAACAGCGGCAACAAGCGTACCAATGCCATTAGCTGCAAGACTTGGGGTAGCAGGATAAGTATCTCCGGCGGCTTCAGCACTTTCTAAATTTTGCAGGCTACCGACAAGGTTAAAAAGCCCCATTGGTAAAATGATGCTGAAGTAGTCCACTAAGACGGCGCGACTATTCCACAATTCCCCTAACCACAATCTTGGTATGTAAACTCCAATCGGTTGTAGTGCAGTGACGAACTTGGCATTATCCCAACTTACCAAACCTGTTCCCCATGCCAAACCAATTCCTAAAAGAACTGCCAATAAACCACCAGGAATGGCAAATCGAACCTGCCCAAAGTAGGTAATGAGAATCACGCCTAAGGGAACTAAACCGACTACGGGATTGGCAAAAGTCCGAAACAGAAAGCCAATGGCAATGAAGGTGATGGCAATACCACCTAAAGTTGAAAGCATTGCCGCACGGGGAGCAAGGCGACGCAGAGGATTCCCAATCCATGCACCTACTAATTCAATCAAACCTGAACCCAAACACGCTACCAAACCTGCTTGCCATGCTAATTCTGCAGCCTGTTCTGAAGATGCACCTTGGGCGATCGCCGCCAATCGCACAGGTAACATCACCAAAAATACATAAGCGAAAAGGCTCACAGTGTTAATGCCATAAGGCAAAGCAGTGATATCATCTCGCTGCTCCTGTTGACCTTTTTGGTAAGCTAACCAACCATAATAAAAGTTACCGACAATTAAACTTAAAGCAATTCCTGGCAAAATGCGCCCATATACCAGGAACGCAGGAAAGCCAAGCACTCCTTGACACAAATTGACAATCAACAAAATTTGAATCAAGTTGTCGAGAAAAAGCCCAAATAAACCATCTATATCTCTGCGAACAAACCAGCGGGGAGCCTTCAGTGCTGCACTTTCCATCATTTACTTTTGCCTGGACAATTTTTTTGCGATCGCTTCAAGGATATCAGTAAAGATATTGTTTGGAGTTGTAGATCTTCAAGTATGCACTATCGCTTTTTTGTTCACTTTGGCAAGGGGGCGATGTCTGGCGACAAGCTCTTGAGGTATATCTACCCTACGCAGTAGCTTATACTGCAAGAGATTGAGTCAGCAAGGGATAAATGAGGGCGATGCCCCTTCGGGGCTGCGCTCTGCGCCATCGCCTAGGTTGGGCACTTCGTGCCATCGCAGTCTAGTGTATGCCTTGGAACGAATGGACAGACGGTATAGCTAAACAGAAGATTGAAAAGTTGAATTTGGCAAGAGATGGAATGAGCTTGATATTTGAAACTCACAGGTTGCTATTGAAGCCAATTTTAGAGAGCGATCTGAATACACTACACAGTATTTTTATTAATCCATACGTTAGAAAGTATTTATGCGACGACAAGGTTTTTTCTTTGCAACAAGTTAAAGAAATGTTCATAGAGAGCCAAAAGCTCTTTGATGAAAGAAGGTTTGGTCTTTGGTTTATTGAGACTAAAGATGAGAAAGAAATTATCGGGTTTGTTGGTTTGTGGTATTTCTTTGAACAAGAGCAGCCCCAATTAGTTTATGCTTTGCTGCCTGAAGCGACCAAAAAAGGTTATGGTACTGAAGCCGCAACTAGAATCGTGGAGTATTGTTTTAACGAACTTGGCTATCAGTATCTTTTAGCAAGCTGTGATAAGCCAAACCTTGAGTCACGGAAATTAGCAGAAAGAATTGGAATGAGAGAAGTAGAGGAAACGATTGTGAATGGCAACCCATTATTATTCTTTAGGGTTGAGAGGTTGTAGGTAAAGTGCTATCCAACAATCAAAACCACCGTATTGGGATATAGGCGATGATCGCTTCTCCCTAGTGGCTATGCTAGACTTTGAATTCAAAGCTCTAAGGGTAGCTATGACATCTCAAATTATTTATCCTCATATTGAAAAGCTAGAGGGTCAGTCAGCTAGATTGCAAAGATTGCCCCGTATTCGAGTTGCTCAGCTAGCAATGGATTACTTGGCACATGGTTGGTTAGTCGAGGAGATGTGCCGACAGCACCCTTACTTACGCCCCTCCGAAGCTTACGCAGCAATGGGGTATTACTTTGATCATCAGGAAGAGATTGATACCGAAATTCGCACTGAATGGGAACAAGTACAACGGGAAAAAGCTCAGTCTCCTGCTTCTCCATTTGTTGTCCGAATGAGGGCAAAAGGAATTTTGTAAGTGACGAGTGGTTAAATACCGTTCAATATTTACCTCTCTAACCAGCCGTCTAACAATTCGTTTTCTCGTTCCTTGCCTCGGGCAAGGAATGTATAACTTGAGGCTCTGCCTCAATATAATTATGGGAGGCAGAGCCTCAAATGATGCATTCCCATGCTCAGCATGGGAACGAGAGAGCTTGAAGATGTTGTCCGGCTTGACTTTGAGTGATTATTAAGCAGGCACTTGAATACTGTGGCTACCTGCAAGCCCAAATGCTGTGTGAATCGCTTGCAATGCCTTAACACCTTCCTCTTGCGCTACAACACAGCTAATTTTGATTTCCGAAGTGGCAATCATTTGGATATTAATTTGGTGATGTGCTAGCGCTTCAAACATTGTAGCCGCAATGCCTGGTTGTCCTACCATGCCTGCTCCTACAACACTGACTTTGGCGATCGCACTATTCAATACAACTTCACCCCATCCATATTCTGCGGCTGCTTGCTGGAGCATTTGTTGTGCTGCTTGTGCATCCATCCTGGCAACGGTGAAGGCAATATCGCGTCTGGGAACGCCATTGATCACATGACAGCGCTGGGACTGAATAATCATGTCTACGCTGATGTTGTGTTCTGCCAACAGTCCAAACAGCTTCGCGGCTGTTCCCGGACGATCTGGTACTTGACGAATTGCCAAACGCGCCTGGTTCATGTCTAGGGCGACACCCCTCACAGGGGATGAGGGGGATGAGGCAGATGAGGGGGATGAGGGGGATGAGGGGGGTGATTTGTCTGCCCCGACTTCCCCGACTTCAAAGGCGGTGTGGAGGGCTGCAACGGCGCGATCGCAATCTGCATTGTCAATCACGCAACTGACTTTGACTTCGCTGGTGGAAATCATCTTGATGTTGACGCCAGCTTCTGCAAGGGTGGCGAACATCTTTGCCGCAACACCAGGACGCCCGATCATTCCCGCACCTGCAATACTGACTTTGGCAACATTCTGCTGTATCATCACTTCAGCTTCTTCAGTTTCAGCAGCTTTGTGAGAGCGCAGAACAGGAGCAATGGCTGCCGCTACGGCTTCCGCTCGTTTTAAAATAGGTGCCCTCACGGTAAACGCTATGTCATTTGTGTTACCTTCGTGAATTGACTGAATAATTAAATCTACATCCACATCCTGAGTGGCAATTTCCCCAAATAACCGTGCTGCAACGCCTGGTTTATCTGGTACACGCAACATGGACACTTTGGCTTGGTCGGTGTCAAATTCTACATCATCAACGGGACGGGCAATTTCCAAATTGACGAGCGATCGCGGACGCGGTGTTGGTGAAATCACCCAAGTCCCGGGATCATCTGTCCAACTCGAGCGAACCACCAACGGAACGCCATAGTTGCGGGCAATTTCCACAGCACGGGGATGCAAGACTTTTGCCCCCAAACTTGCGAGTTCCAGCATTTCATCGCTGGTGATTTCATCTATCAGCTGTGCTTCTGGAACCAAACGGGGATCTGTCGTTAAAATCCCTGGCACATCGGTATAAATTTCACAAAAATCTGCTCGCAATGCTGCTGCTAAAGCCACTGCTGAGGTGTCTGAACCGCCACGTCCCAAGGTAGTAATTTCCAATTCCTCAGTTCTGGTAATACCCTGGAACCCAGCCACAACAATAACTTTGTTTTGATTAAGATGTCGCTTGACCCGCTCTGTTTCGATATGTAAAATTCGCGCTCGAGTGTGTGCTGCTTCGGTAACAATTCCTACTTGCGCTCCTGTCAGAGAAATTGCTGGCTGTCCAAGTTCTTGCAAAGCCATACTTACTAAGGCAATGGTGACTTGTTCACCCGTGGAAAGCAACATATCCATTTCCCGGCTGTTGGGATTGGTTGAAATTTCGTATGCTAGCTTAACGAGTCCATCGGTGGTTTTACCCATTGCGGAAACCACAACGACAACAGAGTTTCCTGCTTTGACAGTTTTGCACACGCGCTGTGCGACAGCTTGAATACGTTCTACTGAACCGACAGATGTACCACCGTATTTTTGAACTATGAGCGGCATAAGTTTAATGTAGTCAATCGTCCCAGGGAAATCTATTTGTTCATTATATTTCTTGCACCGTATCTAATTTCATATAATCCCAGTAAACTTGCTGCAACTAGCAACGCCAATAAGTCGTAAATTGCTCTGTAAGCTAGGGTTGCGCCTAAAATTGCTACAGGAGAAAATTTCGTCTTGAGAAAATGGCGATCGCCTTTTAGATTATTTCAAAGGGTGAAACCTGAATCAACTTCGTAGTCAGGGCTTTAGTCTTTATTTTATCTTCCTACTCGCTTCCCGCAAGAAACGCCTTTGCAACCCTTGAAGCCGCTTGTTTGGCGTGTAAGTCTTGCAGACAGGTTCCCCCAACAAAGCAGCGTGTCTGCAGGACATAACTTTTCATCCCGCAAATATGCAACGCCGTAATTTTACAGTGGGAAGGAACTCTCACCTGATCACCTTGCCTACTTGTTCTTTTTATAGTACAAATATACTATAATAGAAATACCACCTTACAACGGTTTTCTGTAGCTCAGATCTTGCACCCAACAAGAGCCAGAGGCTCTAATATCTCGTTACCAGGTTCAACCTGGTAACGAGGGTTTGGAGGCTTCGCCGACTCACTGTTGCAATTGCAAGATCTCAGGTAGGGTGTCTCATCATTTAATACCAAGTTGCATTCATACAGGTAACTTTCTCTTTTTCCTCTCTGTGTTACGGACACTTTCTATCTCCTGCGGAGACGCTGCTTTGAACAACGGGGGGAACCCCCCTCCGGGTATGCCTTCGGCACGCTACGCGAACACCAGTCGCCTGCGGAGGGTTTCCCTCCTGCAGCGCTGGTTCACCGCACAGAAGTGTCCTCCTCTGCGTTCTGTGCGGTTAATTCAGAAAATTCTCTCTTTGAACGCAACTTGGTATAAAAACCGCTGTAAGCAAGAAGCTGGCATACCTTTTTCGCATGGCATTTTGCGTGTTTACCCTCAAAATTTAAGGTTTTTAAGAAGGTTTTCTTGCCGAGGGTGACGCAACAAAAAACCATGAATTAACATGATGGTTAAACTTAATTAAAGTAGGTGTAAATATGGCAAGAAAAGCTAGAAAAAATAACGTTGCCCGCTCTCAAAATATCAATAGTAATTTTACTAATAATACTAGAACAAAATTCACCCTTTATAACTTTGCTGGTAAAGAAAAAGCGTACTACTTAGTAGACAGAGTACATTTAGAAAGAAAGCCGGGTGATATTTCACAAAAAGCAGTAGCACATAGTATTATTATCATCGACCGTTCTGGCTCAATGTCTTGTGATATCCAGGCATTGAAAGAAACTTTGATTAAGCTTTTAACTCTTGATGAATACATCAACTACCAGCTCGTCATCACTTTAATATCGTATTCTTCTAAAGGCGACGTAACCTGTCACTTCCAGCGAATTCCCATTCAAGAAGTGATGAAACCAAGTTCTCGCTACGTAGAAGAAATTAAACGAATTCAAGCTACCTATCTAACTTGCATATCTCAAGCAATGCAGATGGCAAAATCTCTGATTCAAGAGGAAGAACTTACTGCCATAACTTTGCACAGCGACGGCTATGCAAATGATACCAGCCCGAGCGCAGAAGCAAAAGCTTTAGAGGCGATTTGTGAAGAACTCAAAAGCATGGATGTTTTTGTCAACACCATCGCTTATTCTAACGCTTCTGACTTTAAGCTGCTTTCCAAAATTGCCAACACTGTCTCTGGTTTGTGCATTCAAGCTGGCGATGTGAGAGAAGTTTATGATGCTATTTACAGCACTGCAAAATTGTTAGGTGGTTCAGTCGCACCAGCAATAGAAGAACCTTTAGCTGCTGATTATACCTATCAAATTTTACTTTCAACAAGTGCGAAGAAAATTAATGGTACAGCAGGAACATTAAAAATCTTTGGTTTGAAACCAGATGATGAATTTCTCATTTACAAATATAAGCAAATCAGTAAAGAAGCTTATGAGCAATTAAATGTACCTGTAGCTCAAAATGATCAGTCTGTGTATGCATTTGCCAAAGCAAATTTGGTAGAAGGAAATTTGAATACTGCCAAGTATGCTATTGCGAGTACCTTTGATGCCACTTTAACAGAAAGACACGCCAAAGCGCTGACAAATGAGCAAGTCGCAGATTTTGCACAAGACATTGACATTGCACTGTTCTATCCCAATATCTTGCGAGAGCATGAAATCCTAGATAAGGTGAAGGTGAACGAGAGGATTTCTCTGTTAGAACTCATCAAAATATTGGAAGAACATAACAATAGCATCATTGTTAACATCGAGCACTTGCAGAACAATTATCAAAGAAAAGGAATCAAAAGAGTTAAAGGTTGCAGGGATGGAAATGGCAACTTGATTAAACCTTGGCTGAGAACCGAATATATAGATAAAGCTGGCTATGTTGGGATGGGTTCGTTTGAGATTAACCACAACACCGCCACTATCAATATGCTTATTACCCGTAAAGTGAGACTTGTCAAAGCTGAGGACAAAACCCGAATTATTGATGTTGCCGGTTTGCTGATGAATGACTTGGCTACCTTTAATAATTACACCATCGTTAGTGATGGTGAAGTCAATGTGAAGTCACTTAAAGTCAAAATAAGTAGTAAAAAAGCCTTTGATGTACTTAAGCAAAAAGGTGTATTGGAAAAAGATGGTTCGCCAGCAGAGGAATTTGACTTCCGCAGTGAATATACTATCAAGCTAGAACATTTACCTCTTGTGCCTTTTGACGGACAGTATAGCAACATTGATGGTTTGTTTTCTGAACTAGGAGAAATCAAAGTTCTCTCTAGTATTATTTCTGCTCATCTGAAAGAAGAGTCAGATATCTTCTTAGCAGAACAGTTGGAAGAGTTAAAGAAGCATTATATTTCAAAAAATCTTTACATAAACTTCCCAACAACGAACGAATACACCGATATCAAGGAAGCGCTAATCAACGGTACTCTTGATTCAAGAATTAGCTATAAAATCGACATTGGCAGCAAAGATATACTTAACCTTAGTAAACTGCATACAGCAAATAAATTCCTTGATAGGATTTATCGGCTTTATGACAAAGAAACTGGGGAAATTTTCCAGAAACCTGCTTTTGATCTGGCGTTCAATGAAAATATTGCCTTCGCTCACAAGCAATTGTCATCACGTACAAAATTCACGAAAGTCGATGAATTCATGAAACCAATTTTTGATGACTTTCTTGGTTTGGAAAAGAACGGGAGAGTGACAGCTATTCTTGCAAAAGTTGGTGCTGAGAATCTTGTACGGGTGTTGCAAGATAAATCGAATGGCAAACCTGTTAGCAAAGAGGAAATGGTTGACGCTTTGACAGCGGCGAATACCAAATTGGTGGCGTATGGAGAGAGAATTTACCGGGATAACATTTGTCCTTTGGTGTTCTACATTGGTTCTACTGGGCTTTTGCCAGATGAAATGAACGCCGTAGCATCCACTGCAGAGGAACTTGCTGCAAAATACCTAAACTTGCAGTTTTCTAAAGATGAGATAGAAGGGACGTTTTTTGAGGTAGGTGAGAGTATTATCAGCGTGTATGGGAAGACTGAGTATTACACCAAGAAGGTTGTCGTTGGGGTAGAGGAGTGAAGTAGCGACCGCACCGAATAAAGAGACTACAAAATCATGGCAAATGTTGTTGTGCCCAAAGTACAGCCTGAATTCGGTCACGAACACCTAACTGGCTGAAAATTTGAGAGACATAATTTCTCACGGTTCCTTCTGTAAGGTGCAGTTCTTGAGCAATTTCACGATTATTTTTTCCCTGTTTCATTAACTTCAAAATTTCCAGTTCACGTTGACTTAACAGGTAGTCAGAATCATCTTTTGGGCGTGAAGAATTAGGTTTTAACTGAGTAACAACTTTCGGAACAATCGATGGTCCGAGTTGACAGTACCCCAGATAAACTGAACGAATGGCTGTCACAATCTGTTCAATTGGGGTGTGTTTGAGTAAGTAACCAAGTGCGCCTGCTTGGAGTGATTGCCAGACATACTCATCATCATCAAATGTCGTCAGTACTAAAATCCGTATCCAAGGATAACGTTGCATAATCTCACGAGTAGCCGCAACGCCATTGCAAAGTGGCATTCGGACATCCATCAAAATGACATCGGGTTGTAGGTGTTGGGTGAAGGCGATCGCCTCACGTCCATGACTCGCTTGTCCAACCACATCCAAGTCCGCTTCAGCAGATAGCAATATGGCTAAGTCCTGCCGAAAAATATCCTGGTCATCAACAACTAACAGGCGAATCATAGCGGAAGTATGATTTGAATCTGCGTGCCTGAGTCTGGAATACTCTAAAAACACTGTGATCCACAGCTTACAATTAAAAGCCCCCAGTGGGTGCTACTACTGGAGGCTTCTGCTGAACCGATTTCATTCGCTCCATACTATCGATGCGAGCATTTGTAAATCCCCTTTCTACAGCAAGAGTTCAAGTCACAAAAATTTGTATCGGTTAATACAAGATATAAAGAAGTTCACTTCTCGCAATCTAAAATGTCGGTAAATTGTGGTTAGACGACATACAGGTGTTTAAAAATTCTCTAAAATATCTGCCAAGCTATTACTTCTAAGTTTTCTAACGTTTTTAAAAAATCTGAAAAGGTTTTAGCTTCAAGTAAATCTTTTAGTAATTCTGATCCATCAAAATTTTCATTTTCTTTTTTTAAAATACTAATTATACTTTTTGTTGATGCTTTTACATCTGGCTCAAATCTTATTTTATAATCTTTAATTTTGTTACTTCTAAAAATACTGCACTCTTCTACTTGCCGCGCTAGAGTATGTGGAAGAATCAATGTGAAATCCATTTTAGATATGTAATTATTATTTATCTCTGATTCTGCTTTTACTAAAAAATCTCTCGCTTCTCTCGCTGTAGTTATCGCTTTTTCTTGTAAAGAAACTCTTTGAGCGTACTTGTATGTAGTTAATTCCTCAAAACTTTTTTTGTAAACCTCATTTTCTTCTTTAATTTTTTTAGATTTAGAACTTGTAAATGTGGACGAATTTAATCGCAACTGGTTTTCGATTTCATCAAGTCTATCTGTAAGATTCTTAAGATTCTTTTTTCCTTCTTTAATCTGGTTTTGATATTTGAATTTACATAAAACGTCATTTTCAATAGACAAAGCATATTCTATTTTTCCTATTAGTCCAATTTGAGTTTCATACTGTTGGTCAAGATTTTCTTTTTCTTTTTCTAATCTAAAACGTTGTCCATCTGATAGCATATTTTGTAGTTTTAACAAAGTTTAACTGATAGACTAACTTATTTTTTCAATTTTGAAAAGTATTGAATTTATATATTTAATTTATATAATAGTGTTAAATAAGTATATATACTCATTTAAAGGAGCGAATATATCGCCCATTTTGTACCACTATTTTTTCATTACGTTAGGGGTGTACTTAAACGGATCGTTGTATGAATACAAATAAACTGCCAAGGAAAACAACTGATTTCTTTGCTTATCTTGAAACGCTTAGTGAAGAGGAGCGGGAAAAAGTAATGGAGAATTATAAAAGCCCTGATGATGAGAAATTTATATTAACTAAGTAGGTGGGCGGGAAAATTTCTAACTATGTAACGAAAACTTAACTTAAGCAGTTGGAGTTAAATTTGACACGTCGTGTACTGTAGTTCCCTTTTTCTCCCCTAGCCTTGACACCATCAATTA
>JAESFT010000206.1_pt1 | contig 61177 bp, 62 predicted proteins | sample 9269451 | NCBI WGS metagenome assembly JAESFT01 (sample SAMN14502557, study PRJNA617106) | algae metagenome | isolation source: Scytonema hyalinum WJT4-NPBG1 and co-occurring heterotrophs from well... | place: USA: Mojave Desert, Joshua Tree National Park, California | collected 2006-05-25
CTTGTCGCAGTCGGAGCAGTGTCTCCTCAGACGGCAGACACTGCTGCTGAGCGGCAGCTTGCGCCTGCATACCAAAGGAGGAAGCCATGAAATCTGTTGCTGCTTGGGCTCAGACGCTCACGAGCTCGCTCAAGCGGGTAGCTGATCGTGTAAAGGGCTGGGGAGGCAAAACCCAGACCAGCACCACGGGTCAGGCGTCAACGTCCAAGACGCACTGACGCCAAAAGCGGAGGGTGCTGACCACCCTCCGTTCCGGCTTGACGCAAGAATAACAAGCCTGGGGTGACGCGCCGCGGGGGCGAGCGGGTGCGCAAAACAAGGGAGCTTGCAGCCATGGGCGATCTGAGTGTGTGGCAGGAGCTCGCAGTTGTCACCGCCTGCATCGTTGCCTTCGCCGGCGTGTGCATGCTGGAAGCGCTGTCCGAGTAGAATAGCCCGAGAATTTGGTGCCAATCGGTAGAAGCAGATACCGGGGTGGTGATCGGACACGGCCGCTTGCCCTAGCTATCCACAGCGGGGTCGCAGAGCGCCGCCCCGATGCCTGCCTAGGGTCCGGAGAGCTGATTTGGTTGCCGCCTTCGAGGAGCAACAATCTGAACGTCATGGCCGGAACGAGCGTCGGCTTTCGGGAACAGCGTTACGCAGCTCACATAGCCAGGATGGGCGCGAAGCAGACTCGATCCTTGTGCACTCTTACAGTCAGCTCCTAGCACCAGGGCACTGTTTTCCAGCATGCTAGCTGTCGAGGTGCGAGCAGAGGTTGTCCATGTTCGTGTGACGCGATCGCCAATGCGGCTGACGGAACCAGTCCTGCAACAGCGCTCGTGGTTGCTACTGCCGCAAGATGCCGGTGTAGGTCGGTGATATCGCAGGAGACAATCTCCTCAGCCTCGTCGCGGATCTGATCACCGTCTCCTATCCAGACGTCATGGAAGGGCTCCAGCCGATAGCGGGTCTGAAGCGAGATCCTGTCCAGCACCAGGATCGAGGGACTTTCAGTTGTGTCGTCCCGTGGCAGCATGGCACTGAACGCCGCCACCTCAGGAGAGCGCGTGAAGGAGATGCAGGCGGAGCCCACGTCGGGGCACCGTAGCTGGTCTTCCTGCACAATCAGCGAGGCGTAGCGCGTGCCGTGGTAGAGCACGCTTCTGCCATGCGCCGCGGCACGAGCGGTTTGTGCGAGGCGTCTTTCCTCACCTGTGATGAGCAGGCCCCGCATACCACTTGGACAGAGGTACGAAGTCCCTGATAGCGGGGACGTACCTGAGGTCCGCTCGTCGACGGTTTTCGCTCCAATGATTTCCATATCGAAATCTCTTGTCTAAGTGTCCTTTTTCAGGAGGCGAGTGACGGCCAGGCAGAGGCTGCGGTTGAGGGCTGCCTCGGCTCTGTCGTACTTGGCCTCCCATCGTGCATACGTCCGCCAGCGCATGCCCTTCGGCTTTGGCGGCAGGTCCCACTCGTCTGGATCAGCATCGCCCAGGAGGCGCTGCTTCACCTTGGCTTTGGTGCGCCAGGCGCGCCCCATAGGATCGAGGAACTGCGAGGCGTAACCAGCCCCTCGGCCCCAGGCAGGGCGGCTGGCGAAGTAAGGTGCGCCTCCTGGCCTGTAGAGCACCCGCACCTTCTTCTCTGTTCTGTGGCAGATCAGGTAGTACTGCCGTCCTCCGAAGTGCCGCTCCTGGGCTGTGAGGGTGAAGGTCTGGGTTCGTTCACCTGACGAGACCACCAGCGTGCCGCCCTCCTCATCGAGCCGGATCTCAACCCGGACCACCAGCCCTGAGGCATAGGTCGGCGTCGTACGGATCACCGCTCCAGGCCGGCTGGAGCCCTTCGGGATGAGCCGCGCCAGATCGAGCTTGGGCCCATCCTCCAGCGTCAGACGCTGCCGGTCACGCGGCATGGCTCAGCCCTCGTCACCGGAGAGGCCGGACAGTGTAGCCTGCGAGGCTCGCAGCAGCTCATTCAGTGCCCGCCGGTCCTCGAGGGCCTCCCTTGTGGTCTCTCCGTGCTTGTAGTTGCCGTTGCGCCTGCCCTTTGGCCCGCCACCACCGGCACCATGGAAGCGACAGACGCTCCAGCCCGTCACGGCAGGCGCGCGGCAGCGCTCCTTCGTGCGCTTTGACGTGGCCGTGCAGCGCGGGCTCAGATGCATGGTTAGACGACTGTTCATGAGGTCGTCTCCTCATCCTTGCGTGCCCCTCCCCCTCCCGGGGCATGCGTGACAGCACCTACGATGGCCTGCCCACCCGCGTTCACGGTCACATGCTCCACCGTCACCTTCTGCTCGCCGCCCGTGCGGTAGCGCTTCAGCGCCTCCACCTGGGCCGCAAAGGTGCGGGTGAGCTTATTGAGCGCCCTCTCGGCGCTGTCCTGCTGAGGCAGTGTCTCGACGTGGTTTAGCCGCCGGGCAAAGGCCATACTGGCCATGTGCACGGCTGCCATCTGAGCCGCCAACATCGCCTCCACCTGATCCCGCGGAGCGATGCCCTTCACGACTGAGAGCATGAAGTTCGTGCTCGGGCCGTCAGGCTCCTGCCCACGGCTAGCAGCATTCACCAGTTGGTTCAGCAGTCCTCGGAGGAAATCGGCGTTGTGGGTGCCGACCGCCTCCATGAGGAGCACGTTTCCGATCGCCTCGTTCGGGTGGTCAGGGGTGATCTGGGCTTTGGTACCCTTCCTCGTAACTTTCAGCCGCGCACGAGGCTGCCCCGCAGTACGCTGACGGTAGGCCTGCATAGCAGCCTGCTCCCGCTGCGTGGGTTCATAGGCGGGAGTGACAGCAGTGCCGGTCTCGGGCGGGGGTGATCCCCTGCTCTCCTCTGCCCTGCCAGTTCTGCCGCCATTCGCGTTTCGTGCTCCCTTTGACCTCCCGGCAGCAGGGGGGCTGGTAACACTGGTAACGCCGGTAACACCTCGGGGCTCACTCATCATCACCTCCGTCTCGGGCGCTCCGGTACGACGCAGCAGTGTTACCGCTGTTACGGGTGTTACCGCCCCCTGAGCGGCCCTTCTCCTTCACGAGGTCGGTGCGGTCCGGGTGGACGTAGCGCCCATAGCCTGCCTTCTGCACCTCGCCTGCAGTTGCCATCGAGTGCAGAAGCTTGCGCACCGCACCGCGCGTGCTGCCTGTGAGATCGGCAAGCTCAGAGGGACTCATCGGCTCCTGCGCTTCGTGGAGGACGTTGAGGATGGCTCCGCGCTCGCCAGAGCGGCGCACGTCGGCGGCTTCCCCGAGGATCAGCCACTGGCCTGTGAGCTTGTCGAACGAGAGCGCCCGCTCCACCTCCTCGATGTCCCGCCCGCGCCCATAGAGCGTCACCCCCTGGCTGTCGCGGGCGAGCACAAAGGTGCTGTCGGCGGTACCGGGCAAGCCCGTGGAGCCGGAGAGGCAGTCGAAGGGGTCCTCGGCTTCTGCCTTGCGGGTGTGGTGGACCACGATGATTGCCACGCTGAACTCGGCAGCTAAGCCCTGCAGCCCCTCAAGCGAGCGCACATCGTAGTCGTACACACCTTCATTCGGCTTCTGCGCTGGCCTGATGCGGTTGAGCACGTCGATGATGATCAGCCGCGGGCTCGCCATCGCTGTGAGCCACTCCCGCAGATCCTCCACCAGCCCCTGGTCCAAGCGGCGGCAGGTGGTGTCGATGTACAGCCGCTCAGGAGCACGCCCCAGCGGCAGGAGCTGCTTGAGGCGGCTTTGGAGCCGACGCTCATTGTCCTCCAGCGCGAGGTAGAGCACGTCACCCTCATCCACCTTGACGGAGCCGAAGGCATAGCCCCCGGAGGCCACCGCAATGGCGGTGCCAAGGATGAGCCAGCTCTTGCCGATCTTCGACTTGCCCGCGAGCAGCGTCAGGCCTTCAGCGATGAAGCCGGGCACCACATAGCGGATGGGCGGCAGGTCCTTGGCCATGAGAGCGGCAGAGCTGGTGAGACCCAGCCGCCGCGCCTGAGCCACATCAGTAGCGGCAGGAAGCGGCGGCAGGTGTTCGACGGTATAGGAGGTCTGGTCAGCGTTGAGCATGGTGGGCTCCCGTGACGAGGTCATTGAGATCCGCACGGGGCGCGGAAGGGGTGATCAGGAAGGCTTCACGACCGGAAGCTTGCCAGCGCGAGGCGCAGGCACGTGCTGCCTTCAGCCCGGCGGGGTCATGGTCGACCGCAATCCAGAGGCTCTCGATGCCAGAGAGCACCGGCAGACCTGCGACGCCGCCGGCGGAGATCAGCGACCACACAGGGGAGGGTCCGAACTCAGGGGCGGAGCGCAGGCTCAGGCTGCTCTCGATGCCCTCACCCACGCCAAGGCAGAGGGTGACGTCCTCGTCAGGGCTGAGCTTGATGGCTCCGCGTGCCACAGGACCAAGAGAGAGGCGGCTGTGGCCGTTCACGGTGGCCTTGGCGCCATCGTGGGTCAGTGCTGTGCGGTGGATCGCCTTCGGCTGGTTGGTGACCACGTCCCGCACCAGGCATACCATTGCGGGCACCCGCTCGCCCGCAAAGGGGCAGCAGGGGTGGAAGCGAACTGCCTCACCAGCTGCGCCATCGGGCAGGCTCAGGCCGCGCCCCTGGAGGTAGGCCTCCACCGCCGTTCCGAGCGGGTCCTCGGCATCAGCCCAGTGGGAGAGGGCTCTGGCCGTGCGCTCCCGATCATCGCCCTCTTGTGGAGCGGGGTGAGTGGCAGAGGGCTCATGCTGCCGAGAAATCCACGACTCACCGAGACCGAGGATCTGGCGGACGCGGTCCTTCTCGGCGAGCGGATCGCCTGACCCGAAGCAGTGCACAAGCACCCCGCCGGGTGCGCGTGGGTCAATGCGGACGCTCAAGGAGCGATCGTGGCGCGAATGGCCCAGAGCCGGGGCGAGCACCTGATCGCGGCATACCTCGCCACCAAGAGCACGCGCGAGAGTATGGAGCTTAGCCAGCATGGGCCACCTCCATCGCCTTCAGGACACGTTGGAACGCCTCGCGGCGGGGAACCCAACTGGACGTCCAGCTTTCGTTGAGGCATTCTCCTGCGAGAGGTTTTCCAAGGGCCTCGTTCTTCCATTCGCCGCCGCTCCGGGTACCAGCCAGAGCGGCGGTTTCTTTTTGGCGCTTGCCGTGCCCCTCTCCGGGGTTTGACAATCGCCAGCTAAGTCTTTGATGTTCAGGAGGCGGTTTGACAGCCTTCTCTAGTCTAAGGTCTTGAACTTGTCTGCTTACTCGCTGCTTCCTAAACCGAAGGTCGGAAGTTCGAGTCTTCCCGGGACCGCCAGCGTTTTCGAGGCCCCTGGAGGGGTGCGGCTGGTTACCTTGCGTTCGCAAGGAGTTCCTCAACGGGACACGCTCATTGCCGCGCTGGGCGACTGCCACCCGACTCCGAACGACAGCCTCTGATCCTAACACGGCGCGCCTTCATTGCGGGGCTCGGCAGCGGTTCCCCGCAGGGGTCCTGAAGCCGCGAGGATCAATCGACTCGATCAGGCGAGAGCGATGCGTTCGGGAGCGCCCGAGACCGATGGCATCCAAGGCAGCCCTGCCGGAAAAGGCGATGAGTGGCCTGCTCGGGAGGCCTGCCGATCATCCGGATCTCGGCCACCGGTCAGCCGCCGATAGCCCTGCCTCGCTGACGCGCCAATCGTTGGCCCCAAGATGGGAGGCCCCTCATAAAGCGCCGGGATTGTTTTCGCCGGGAACGACCGGGTGCAGGCGTGGTTAGACCACTACAAAGTGTGAGTTAACCGAGGAGATCGTGATGGCTAGTGGAGGCACGTCAAAGCGCGGCTTTGCGTCGATGAGCCCCGAAAAACAGCGTGAGATCGCAAGCAAAGGGGGCAAGAGCGTTCCCTCTGACAAGCGCTCGTTCTCGCAAAACCGAGACCTTGCCTCAGAGGCGGGTCGCAAAGGGGGGCAGAATTCTTCACGCACCCAGTAAGTTTGTTGCCGATACTCGGCTTCGGTCCAAGTTTGCCGATGCTGGGTTCACCTCGAACGCCAAACGACGCGCAAAGCCCGGCCCCGTTGGAACGGCACCACGCCAGCCGAGTTAGTCCAGTATACCGGTTTGCCAATCCCCCGCATTCCCCTTGCAGGCGGACCGAAGACTTTAGAAGAGCGCTCCTTGGAGCGCTCTCTTTTTGTCCGATGTCGCTTATTGGTTGGCTTGGCGCCGTTCCCGCTCGGCCCCGCGCAGGGCAAGCAGGAGTTCGATGTGCTCCTGGGGAACCGGGTCACCCAGGAGGCTGCGGTAGCTCGCCCTCAAACGCCGTCCGAGGTGCGCTTGCACGGGAGCTGTAAGTCGAGCTTCTTCATTGTCCTGCCGAGGCATGTGCATGGCGTTGGCTCCGTTGTTCGGAGCCCCACGATGCGAAGGCATGGTTAACAAGCTCTTATGGCTAAGTTTACTAAAGCTTGGGAGCCGATCCTGCGGCACTCAGACAAGATCGCAGATCTTTGCTGCAGAACTGCGCAGGAGCCTCGACCGACCGTGCTACTCGCGAGCCGACATGAGGTCGTGTGTGAGCACGGTCAGCTTGCCGATCAGGCTTGCGCTGTCCCCGTTGGAGCAGGACCATTGCGTGCCGATCGCGCCGCCATCGGCCGAGACCGACACGACCGCGAGCGAGCGCAGCTTGCCTGCCCGGGCCAGTGCCAGATGCTCCTGCAGGATCTCGATCATTGAGACCGCCGCAGCGTCGACAGGCTCTGTCGCGACTGAGCGCAGGGTATGCACGGTGCCTTGGCTGTTGCTCCGGCTCTGGCTCATGAGTTTTTGCCCCCAGTGGATCTTTGGCGCTGTCATCGTGCCTGCCGGCCAGTCGTAGTCGCCGAAGCCAGCCACGCTCAACCTACCGCCAGCACGATAGCAAAAGGACGTTGCCGAAACGTAACACTCGCCAGATGCGTGACGTTTGGCTTTTACGTTCCGATACCGTTCCTCGGATCAGGACGGTTGCTGGCGGCCTGCCCCGCACCAATGCTTGTTCTGCCCTTAGTTGTGGCTGGACGGGACGGCAGCACCTCCCCTCATGCCCAGGAAGAGCAGCACGGGCAGCTTAGAACAAAGATGGCCCTTACAATCATCGAGGGTGGCAGTGAGTTGATCCGGCGCTCAGGCTCTGGGATGCAGCCTCAATAGGTCCGCACAACATGGGCGGGGCCGCATGGGCCCTCAGTCCGCTGCAGGGAAGCCTTGCTGGCTGCGGTCGGAGGATGAGTATCAGCCTGAGGCACTCGGCATCCTGCTGCAGCACCATATCCGCCGAAGGACCACTCCGTGTGGAAGCTTGGCTGCTGGCAGAGATGGCGCGCCTGGGCGGCAATGTTGCCCCCTCGCCAGGCGCGGGGCTTAGACCTCCTCGACCGCTGCCTGTGGTACGAGGCGATCTTCGCCTTGGTCTCCTTCGATGGCCGCATCGCCAGCGGACTCCATCGCGGCCGAGCGGGCGATCTGCCCATGCAGGATCTCGCTCAAGCATGTCTTCGGCTCGCCTGCGAGGACCTCGCGAAGCACGTCAGCCATTCTGTCGAGATCGAGCGTGCGTGCATCGACGTATTCCGCGACCTCGTTCAGATCATTCAGGCTCATGGCCATTCCCTGTGCTGTTCATATGCTGCAACAGCAGCGCTCGATTGTGGCGCGGTCGAGGCAACGATTTTGGCACTGTGCTCAACATATCGGCTGCATCATTGTGGCTGAGCTGCAACAACGGTCGTTGATCTTATCAATTTGCTGCAGAACGCTGCGTCGTCTCAGGCGATGCTGGTCTATAACCCTGTGCAATCCGCCGATCGGGACGCGCCATGGACCACTCTCGCTTTCTCGCCTTGATACTTGCCGCAACCATCGTTGCAGGCACAGCCTTGCCTGCAAGGGCGCGCCCGGCCACACCGCCACCGGCGGCCCCGAGCATTCTCGAGCAACTCTTTCGACCGCTCGGATCGCCGACCGCGCGCCAGCTCGTGGCGCTGAAAGAGCGCTATGCGCCCGGCACGATCGTGGTCTCCACAAGCCAGCGGCGGCTCTTCTTCGTGCTCGGAGGAGGGCAGGCCATCGAGTATGGCATCGGCGTCGGCCGCCCCGGCTTCGAGTGGTCGGGCACCAAGACCGTGACGATGAAGCGCGAGTGGCCGGATTGGCGTCCGCCGGCGGAGATGCTGCGCCGCCGCCCCGACCTGCCCCGCTACATGAAGGGCGGCATTGGCAATCCGCTCGGTGCGAGAGCGCTGTATCTTGGTTCGTCCCTCTATCGCATCCGTGGCTCGAACGAGCCCGAAACCATAGGGTATGCCGTCTCCTCCGGATGCATTCGCATGACGAACGCGGACGTGCAGGATCTCTATGAGCGTGTGGGGGTCGGCACCAAAGTTGTCGTGCTGCGCTAGCAACAGGCCGCCAACCGCCGCACGAGCTTGACTGTGGATAGACGGATCTCACGCGCCAAGTGGGCGCAAGAATCCCCAGTTTGCAGCCCTCATTCGGGGGGCTGCGCGCGGCTCTAGGGGCCGCTCAAGCGTCCGACGTCTTCTTCCCATTCCTCTGGCTTGACGGCCTCAGCCGAGGCTCGGGATTTGCCAACTCACGATGTTGTTCTAGCTTAAGACCCCTTGCCTCCTCTGAAAGGTGCCCTGCGTGCGGTTTCGCCACGACCCGCTGTATGCCTCCCGCCGCTCGCCGGTTCTCGCCCGCAACGTCGTCGCCACCTCCCAGCCCCTGGCCGCCCAAGCCGGCCTCAGCATGCTGGCTCGCGGGGGAAACGCCGTCGATGCAGCCCTTGCCGCCGCCATCGCGCTCGTGGTCGTGGAGCCCACCGGGAACGGGCTTGGAAGCGATGCTTTCGCGATTCTGTGGGATGGGCAGGAACTCCACGGCCTCAACGCTTCCGGCCGCTCGCCCGCCGCTTGGACGCCGGACCGCTTCCCGCAAGGTCGCATGCCCGAACGGGGCTGGGAGAGCGTCACGGTGCCTGGGGCCGTCAGCGCCTGGATCGATCTGTCGAGGCGCTTTGGACGCCTGCCCTTCGCTGTTCTGTTCGAACCCGCCATCAGCCTCGCGGAACGCGGCTTCCATGTGTCGCCCAACATCGCGGCCCTCTGGAAGCGCGCCGAAACCTTGCTCGGCCATCAGCCCGGCTTTGCGGAAGCATTTCTCCCGGGCGGTCGGGCGCCTGCGGCCGGCGAGATCTTCGTTCATCGGCCCTTGGCCGCGAGCCTGCGGCTGATCGCCGAGAGCGAAGGGGAAGCCTTCTACCGCGGGACCCTGGCGGAGCGCATCGAAGCCTTCGCCCGCGAGCATGGCGCCGTCATGACGGCCGAGGATCTTGCCGACCACCGCAACGATTGGTGCGGCACCATCTCGAAAACCTTCGGCGATGTGGCGCTGCACGAGATCCCGCCGAACGGCCAGGGCATCGCCGCCTGCATGGCGCTCGGCATCCTCCGCCATCTGGACTTGGGCGATCACGATCCCGACAGCGTCGAGGCGCTGCACCTGCAGTTCGAGGCCATGAAGCTGGCCTTCCGGGACGTAGATACCTACGTGGCCGATCCCGCGGCCATGACCAACGTCACCGCTGAGCACCTTCTCGACGACGATTACCTTGCAGCCCGGGCCCGCCTGATCGACCGCTCCCGCGCGCAGGATTTCGCCTCGGGCGCGCCACCGCACGGCGGCACCGTCTACCTCGCGGCTGCGGACGAAAGCGGGATGATGGTGTCCTACATTCAGTCGAACTATGCGGGCTTCGGCTCGGGGGTGGTGGTGCCAGGCACCGGGATCTCGCTGCAGAACCGCGGCTTCGGGTTCACCACGAAGGAGGGTCACCCGAATCGGGTCGGCCCCCGCAAGCGCCCCTTCCACACCATCATTCCGGGCTTCCTCATGAAGGGCGCCAAGCCGCTCATGAGCTTCGGCGTCATGGGCGGGCCCATGCAGGCACAAGGTCACATCCAGATGACGCTGCGCACGCAACTCTGGGACCAGGACCCGCAGACCGCTGCGGATGCCCCGCGCTGGCGCGTCGTCAACGGGTTGAAGGTGGCGCTTGAGGAGGCGATCCCGCTCTCGACCCGCGAGGCCCTCGCGGCGATGGGGCATCAGGTTAGCGTGGAGCCACCCGATGCCGCTTTCGCCTTTGGCGGCGCCCAGCTGATCCACCGCATTCCCGGCGGCTATGTAGCCGGCTCCGATCCGCGCAAAGACGGCCAGGCTGTTGGTTTCTAGAGGAGAGCGAAGATGACTTGGTCGATCGTCGCGCGGGACACCGCCACGGGGCAGATCGGGATTGCGGTTGCAACCTGCGCCTTTGCAGTCGGAGCGCGGGTGCCCTTCGTGGCCACGGGCATCGGCGCAGTGGCGACGCAGGCCTTCGTCAATCCCTTCTATGGCTATCGCGGCCTCGAATTGCTGCGGGCCGGCGCGTCGGCCGAGGATGTCATCCGTGTGGTGACCACAGCTGACGAGGGACGAGGCCAGCGGCAGGTGCATGTGATGGATCGCGCCGGGCGCTTTGCCGCCTATACGGGCGAGGCTTGCGTCGATTGGTGCGGGCACCTCATCCGGGACACTTTTTCCGTGGCCGGCAACATGCTCGCCGGGCCTCAGGTGATCGAGCGGACCGCGAACGTGTTCGCGGCGTCCGCCCACCTTCCGATGGCCCGCCGTTTCCTTGCAGCCCTCAAGGCCGGCGAGGAAGCGGGCGGCGACAAGCGCGGCAAGCAATCGGCCGCCATCCTCCTTCACGACGAGGAGGAGTATCCCCTCCTCGACATTCGGGTGGACGACCACACGGATCCGCTCGCCGAATTGGCGCGCCTCGAAGAGGTCGCCCGCGGCCGCTTCCTCCATTATCGCCGCTTCATGCCGTCGAAAGCCAATCCAGCGGGCATCACCGACCGGGCGGAGATCGAACGGCGGATCGCCGAATCCATGGCGGCCGCGGACCAGGATGCCACCGCCGCATGAGCCCGCTCCTTGAGGTTCGCGATCTGAAGGTAACCTTTGCGGCCCAGGACGGGCGCCGCACCCATGCGGTGGACGGTGTGAGCTTCTCGGTTTCACCGGGCCGGACTCTCGGGATCGTAGGGGAGTCGGGCTGCGGCAAGAGCGTCACGTCGCTCGCCGTCATGGGTCTTCTCCCGAAGGGACAGGCGGAGGTGTCGGGCGAGGTGTTGTTCGACGGCCGCGATCTTCTTCAAGAGCGTGCCGCAGTGCTGCGCGACCTGCGCGGCGATCGCATGGCCATGATCTTTCAGGAGCCCATGACCTCGCTCAACCCGTCGTACACGGTTGGCGACCAGATCACCGAGGCGATCCGCCGGCATCGCAAAGTCTCGGCCAAGGAGGCGGAGGAGCGCGCCATCGAGATGCTGCGGCGGGTGCGCATGCCGAATCCCGAGGCGCGCTTTCATGACTACCCGCATCGTCTGTCCGGGGGCATGCGCCAGCGGGTGATGATCGCCATGGCCCTCGCCTGCGACCCCAAGCTCCTCATCGCTGACGAGCCCACCACAGCCCTCGATGTCACGATCCAGGCCCAGATCCTCGATCTCATGCGCCGGCTGCGCGAGGATACGGGTGCCGCCATCGTCCTCATCACGCACGATCTCGGCGTCGTCGCCGAGGTTTGCGACGAGGTGGTCGTCATGTATGCGGGGCAGGTGGTCGAGCGCGCTTCCGTGGAGGAACTCTTCCGCTTTCCCCAGCACCCCTACACGGTGGGTCTTTTGGGCGCCCTCCCCCGCCTCGACCAGCGCCGCCCGCGCCTGGCCGCCATCGAGGGCACCGTGCCGAACATGAGTGCGCCGCCCACGGGCTGCCGCTTTCAGGCGCGCTGCCCCTTCCGCATTGCGCAATGCGCCGACATGCCCCCGCTGGCGGACGTGTCCGGCGGCCATCTCTCGCGCTGCTGGCGCGCACCGCTGGAGAGGCTCGTGGCATGATCGCTATGCTGGAGAACTGGTCTCATGAGCGCGATGCTGCGGAGGCATATCGCATGAGTGCGATGCTAGGAAAGCTCATGGCATGAGCGCCGTTCTGGAAGTCGAGAACCTGGTGAAGCACTTCGTCGCGAAGCGCTCGGCTTTCGGGCGGCCGCTCGCCACCGTGAAGGCCGTGGACGGCGTGAGCTTCGCGCTCAAACCCGGCGAGACGCTGGCCATCGTGGGGGAGTCCGGCTGCGGCAAATCCACGGTCGGGCGTCTTGTGATGCGCCTCATCGATGCCACGGAAGGCACGATCCGCCTTGAGGGTGAGGACGTCACCTCCCTGGACGACCGGGCGTTTCGTCCGCACCGGCGCCAGATCCAGCTCATCTTTCAGGATCCTTTCGCCTCGCTCAATCCGCGCATGACGGTGGGAGAGATCCTGGCCGAGCCCCTGATGCTCCACAACATCGTGCCGGCTCGGGAGCGCAAGGAGCGCGTGCAGGAACTGCTCCGCCTTGTCGGCCTCCAGCCCTATCAGGCGCCGCGCTATCCGCACGAATTCTCCGGCGGACAGCGCCAGCGCATCGTCATCGCCCGCGCGCTTGCGGTCGAGCCCAAGGTGATCGTCTGCGACGAGGCCGTCTCGGCCCTCGACGTCTCGATCCGTGCGCAGATCCTGAACCTGCTGAAGGATCTCCAGGCGCGGCTCGGCCTCGCCTACATCTTCATCTCGCACGATCTCGGCGTGGTGAAGCACATCGCCGACCGCATTGCCGTGATGTATCTCGGGCGGATCGTGGAAACGGGACCGGCCGATCAGGTCTTCGCCGATCCGCGCCACCCCTATACCCGCGCGCTGCTCTCCGCCATTCCCGTGGCTTCGCCCCATGCCAGGCGCGAGCGCCGCATCCTGCAGGGCGACGTGCCGAGCCCCATCACGCCGCCGCCCGGCTGCCACCTTCATACCCGCTGCCCCTACGCAGCCGACATCTGCCGCCGCGACCGGCCTCCGCTCGATGACGACGGGACCGGGCACGCCGCCGCCTGCCACTTCTGGCGCGAACTTCCTTCCGCGAAGGACAGTCTGCCGGACGAAGGACGGATCGATCCCCGGCTGGAGCGCCTGTTCGGCGCCTTCGCCGGAACTGGCCCGTAAGTTGCTCGCACCAAACGGCGCAAGGACGCCCAAGAGAGGGAGACGGAAAGATGAACAAGGCCCTGTTGGCCAGCCTCATGGCAGCCGCTGCATTGACGATCTCGGCCGCTGCTGTCCAGGCGCAGCAAAACACGATGCGGATCGGCCTCAATGAGGACCCGGACGTTCTCGATCCGACGCTCGCACGAACCTATGTGGGACGCATCGTCTTCGCATCGTTGTGCGACAAGCTCTTCGACATCGATGAGAAAGCGAACGCCGTGCCTCAGCTGGCGCTCTCCCACGAGACGCTCGACGACGGCAAGACGATGATCATCAAGCTGCGGCCGAACGTGAAGTTTCACGACGGCGAGACGATGGATGCCGAAGCGGTTCGCTACTCCCTCGACCGCCACATGACGATGCAGGGGTCTTTCCGCAAGCCGGAGCTTGCCGCCGTCGACAAGGTCGAGGTGGTGGACCCGCTGACCGTGAAGCTCACGCTGAAGACGCCGTTCTCGCCCCTGCTGTCGCAGCTCACGGACCGCGCCGGCATGATCGTGTCGCCCAAGGCCGCGAAGGAGGCGGGCGACCGGTTCGGGGCCAAGCCCGTCTGCGCCGGCCCCTTCAAGTTCGTGGACCGCGTGCAGCAGGATCGCATCACGCTGGAGCGTTTCGCGGATTACTGGGACAAGGACAAGATCAAGATCGACCGCGTGGTGTTCCAGCCCATCACCGACGGCACCGTGAAGCTCGCCAACCTCAAATCCGGTCAGCTCGATCTCATCGAGCGCCCGCTCGCGACCGACCTTGCCGAGATCCGATCCAATCCGAACCTGAAGCTGGTGGCTCTGACGGACCTCGGCTTCAACGGCATGTGGATCAATGTGAGCAAGGGTGAACCCGCCAAGGGGCCGCTCGGACAGGATGCCCGAGTGCGTCAGGCGCTGGAACTCGCCATCGACCGCGAGGCCCTGAACCAGGTGGTGTTCAACGGCGAGTATGTGGTCGGCAACCAGTGGATCTCGCCCGACAAGCTTTACTACCAGGAGAAATTCCCGGTGCCGAAGCGCGACGTCTCCAAGGCGAAGCAGCTCCTGCAGCAGGCTGGCGTGAAGACCCCCGTGGCTGTCGATTTCATGGTCCCCAACACCACGGAAGCGAAAGCCTCCGCCGAGGTGATCCAGGCCATGGCCGCGGAGGCCGGGTTCGACATGAAGATCCGCCTGGTCGAGTTCGCAACCGGCCTGAAGGAGGCCGAGGAGGGGCGCTATCAGGCCTTTCTTCTCAACTGGTCCGGCCGCACGGATCCGGACGGCAATCTCTACATCTTCATGAAGACGGGGGCGCCGCAGAACTATGGCGGCTACTCGAACGCGAACGTCGACAAGGCCCTCGACGAGGCACGCCTCAAGAGCGATCCTAAAGAGCGTAAGGCGATCTACGAGCGCGTCGCGGCCGAAACCCTGAAGGACAACCCCTACCTCTACCTCTATCACCGCAAGGTGCTGATCGCTCATTCCAACAAGGTGGAGGGTTACCGGCAGATGCCCGACGGGTTGATCCGCCTCCAGGGCGTGTCGATGAAGCGATAGGCGAAGCGAAACGCAACAAGGCATCCGGACGGCCGCGAGGCCGTCCGGCAGAGTTCAAAGCTCATGCTCACCCTCATCGGCAAACGCCTGATCCAGCTTCTTCCGACCCTGTTCTTCGTGTCGGTGCTGATCTTCTCCCTGCAGCAATTGCTGCCGGGCGATCCGGCACTGATCATGGCCGGGGAGGAGAAGGATCCGGAGGTCATCGAACAGATCCGCCGTCAGTACCGGCTCGATCAGCCCCTGCCGGTGCAGTACCTCTATTGGATCGGCGGCGTGCTCACGGGAAATCTGGGCGAGTCCATGCGCCTGAAGGTTTCCGTGCTCGATCTGATCGCCCAGAAGCTTCCCGTTACGCTTCAGCTTGCCGTGATGGCAATGATCATCGCGCTGGTCATCGGCGTCACGGCTGGCGTGGTGTCGGCCGTCAAGAAGGACACGTGGATCGATTACGCGGTCAACGTCTTCTCCCTGTGGGGCATCTCGACGCCGAATTTCTGGCTCGGGATCATGATGATCCTCCTGTTTGCGGTGACGCTCGGCTGGCTGCCGGCTTCAGGCTATGTGCCGCTGTGGGAGGACTGGCGCCAGAGCCTCGCCACCACGATCATGCCGGCCTTCGTGCTCGGCAACTCCATTGCGGGCGTGATCATGCGCCATACCCGCAGCGCCATGCTGCAGGCGCTCTCGAGCGATTACGTGCGCACGGCCCGCGCCAAGGGCCTGTTCGAACGACGCGTGGTGCTCAAGCATGCCATGCGCAACGCGCTCACGCCCATTATCACGCTTGGAGCCCTCGAGTTCGGAACGTTGCTGTCTGGAGCCGTTCTCACCGAGCAGATCTTCACCATCCCGGGTTTCGGCAAGCTCATCGTGGACGCGGTGTTCAACCGTGACTACGCAGTGGTGCAGGGCGTCGTGCTCGTGACCGCCACCACCTACATCCTGCTCAATCTGCTGGCGGATCTCGGCTACATCCTCGCCAACCCGAGGCTGCGCGCATGACGGCAACCGTTGCTTCCCCCGCGGCACCGGCCGAAGCGGTTCTTGCGGTTGAGAGCCCGACGCGGCGGGCCTTGCGCCGTCTTGCTCAGCGCAAAGGCGCCATGGTGGCGCTCGTCGTCATCCTGGTGCTGGTGGCGCTGGCTCTCCTGGCGCCCATGATCTCGCCCTACGACCCCGCGCGCCAGAGCTGGTCGGCAGTCCGTAAGGCTCCGTCCGCGCTCAACTGGTTCGGCACCGACGAGGTCGGGCGGGACATCCTCACCCGCATTCTCTACGGCGCTCGCGCCTCGCTGTCCGCAGGGGTAATCTCGGTCGCCATCGCGATCGCCATCGGCGTGCCGGTGGGGCTTGTGGCCGGCTATGCCGGCGGGCTCATCGATGGGCTCATCAGCCGCTTCACGGATGCGATGCTGGCCTGCCCCTTCCTGATCCTCGCCATCGCGCTCGCGGCCTTCCTCGGGCCCAGCCTGACCAATGCGATGATCGCCATCGGGGTCACGGCAACGCCGCTCTTCGTGCGCCTCACGCGAGGCCAGGTTCTCTCGGTCAAGGCGGAGGATTACGTCGAAGCCGCCCGTGCCATCGGCAACCCCCATTGGCGCATCGCCTTCCGGCATATCCTGCCGAACGTGCTCCCGGCACTGCTCGTCCAGGCAACGCTCACCATCGCGACCGCCATCATTGCCGAGGCCAGCCTGTCCTTCCTCGGCCTCGGCCAGCAGCCCCCAGCACCGTCCTGGGGCTCCATGCTCAATTCGGCGCAGCGCTTCCTGAGCACGGCGCCCTGGATGGCCGTACTCCCTGGCCTCGCCATCTTCGTCACCGTCCTGTCGTTCAACCTTCTCGGCGACGGACTGCGCGATGCCCTCGATCCGCGGTCAAAGTAGGAGCCAACGATACTGCCGGTGCATCGCACGAAGGGGGGTTTTGAAGGTGCTGGGAGGCGTGCTCGTGAAGCCTGGCGAGCTCAAGCGCTTGGCAAAGGCTCAATCGACGGTGAGCGCGGCCACATGCTTCCGGTCACGCCTGTTGGCCGAGGGACGGCTTAAGCACGCCACCGCTTCAGCCAGAGCCGGAAGGAGGCCCACCGTCGCGCGCTCCAGATCGTGAACCGCCCCACGGGCCTACGCAGGAAGGGAACGTCGTAGGCGATCAGGAGGAGGCCGAGCGGCAGCATCCAAATGCCGAGCAGGGGCAGGATCGAGAACACGCCGCCCAAGATGAGCAAAAGACCCAGAGGGATACGGATCCAACGCGCATTCGGGTGACGCAGGTTGCGGATCTGCCGCCCCACACTCTCGGGCACCTCGTGCTCCAAGTGCCGGAAGGCCCGCCTGAGTACTGCCTTGCTGCTCTGCGCCACCGTCGTCTCCTTCACTGGTCAACGCCCAAAGCGGCTGAATGGCTCTAGCCAAGCTTCGTTGAGCTCGGCATGGGGCGTTCGGGATCGCTCCATAACAGGCTTCGTCCCAGGCTTAACCACCCCGATGGCGAGTGGGGCCCAGGCCGTATTTACCCCGCAAGCGAGCCGCAATCCTCGTGCCGTGCCGAGAACGCAAGGGAAACCCGCTTGCCGCGACCGAAGGTCGGATCGTCCCGATCTCCCGCAGCGCCAAGGTTCTGGCGGCTCCAGCCAGGGTTGGCACATCGACTGCACAAGCCCGCAGCGCTCGCAAGGCCTGCGCAAGAGCGCGCCCCTGGCATTATGCCCCGCCCGGTGCGCTCGCCCTTCGGGGTCACAGCTGGCATAAGGCGCGCGCAAACCTTCGGCCCCGTCCATGATCCGCATCGAAAACGTCAGCAAGCAAAACAGCCACCGCATCCTCTTCATCGAGGCGTCCGCGGCTCTCCAGAGAGGCGAGAAGATCGGCCTCGTCGGTCCGAACGGGGCCGGCAAGACCACGCTCTTTCGCCTCATCAACCAGGAGGAGGAGCCCGACGAGGGTCAGGTCCTGGTCGATCGCGGCATCACAATCGGCTATTTCAGCCAGGACGTGGGCGAGATGGCGGGCCGCAGTGCCGTGTCCGAGGTCATGGCCGGCGCCGGACCCGTGAGCACGGTCGCGGCGGAGCTCAGGGAGCTTGAGGCCGCCATGGTGGACCCGGCCCAAGCGGACGATCTCGACGAGATCATCCAGCGCTACGGCGAGGTGCAGGCCCGCTACGAGGAGCTGGACGGGTATTCGCTCGAGGGGCGGGCGCGCGAGGTTCTCGCCGGCTTGAGCTTCAGCCAGGAGATGATGGACAGCGATGTGGGCGCGCTCTCCGGCGGCTGGAAGATGCGCGTCGCGCTCGCCCGCATCCTCCTGATGCGCCCTGACGTGATGCTGCTCGACGAGCCGAGCAACCACCTGGACCTGGAAAGCCTCATCTGGCTCGAAGGCTTCCTCAAGAGCTACGAGGGCGCCCTGCTCATGACCTCCCACGACCGGGCGTTCATGAACCGGATCGTCAACAAGGTCCTGGAGATCGACGGCGGCACGCTCACCTCCTATTCCGGCGATTACGAGTTCTACGAGGGGCAGCGCGCTTTGAACGAGAAGCAGCAGCAGGCGCAGTTCGAGCGCCAGCAGGCGATGCTCGCCAAGGAGATCAAGTTCATCGAGCGCTTCAAGGCGCGCGCATCGCACGCCGCACAGGTGCAGAGCCGCGTGAAGAAGCTCGACAAGATCGAGCGCGTGGAGCCCCCGCGGCGCCGCCAGACCGTAGCCTTCGACTTCCCGCCCGCCCCACGCTCCGGCGACGACGTGATCAGTCTCAAGAAGGTTCACAAGCGCTACGGCAGCCGCAGCATCTACGAGGGGCTCGATTTCAGCGTGCGGCGGAAGGAGCGCTGGTGCGTGCTCGGCGTCAACGGTGCCGGCAAATCGACCCTGCTGAAGCTCGTCGCCGGCACCACCGAGCCCGACGAGGGCACGGTCGCCCTCGGCGGCAGCGTGAAGATGGGCTATTTCGCCCAGCACGCCATGGACCTGCTCGATGGCGACCGCACCGTGTTCCAGTGGCTGGAGGACGCGTTCCCGCAGGCCGGCCAGGGCTCCCTGCGCACGCTCGCCGGGTGCTTCGGCTTCTCGGGCGACGACGCTGAGAAGCGCTGCCGCGTACTCTCGGGCGGCGAGAAGGCGCGCCTCGTCATGGCGCGCATGCTCTACGACCCGCCGAATTTTCTGGTGCTGGACGAGCCCACCAACCACCTCGACATCGCCACCAAGGAGATGCTGATCGAGGCGCTCTCCCGCTACGAGGGCACCATGCTCTTCGTGTCCCACGACCGCCACTTCCTCGGCGCCTTGTCGAACCGGGTGCTGGAGCTGACGCCGGAGGGGGTGCACACCTATGGCGGGGGCTACACGGAATACGTGGAGCGCACCGGCCAGGAGGCCCCGGGCCTGCGCCACTGAGCCTTGTCGTGCCGACGCTTTGCCTAGCTGCGAGCTGGAGCGGGGCTGTTTCCTGATTGGGGCACGCACCGCACCCGGCTTGGCCCATCGAGCGTACCAAAAGCGGGATCGACGGGCTTCAGGGCGGCCTTGCGAAAGGCCCCCACAATCCCCACCTAGAGTCTATCCCAGCGGACAATGTTGAGGACTGTGCAAGGGGGCAGGCGTGACCGCCCCCTTCGCTGCGGCCCTGCCAGGACGGATGTACTCCGGCATGGCCTTGCCTCGCGCTCGCCTCACGATGCGAGCGCCCGACTGGCTCTGTTTAGCCCAGGCCCGTAGTGCGCGAGGCGGAGATGCGTTGGCATCCCGGCCCGTTCGCCCGGAGCCTGGGCTTTTCTTTGTCGGGTAAGGCTCGTCTCCTCGGGCGCAGAGCCCAAGCTCAGAGCTTCAGGATCGGCAGCGCCTTTGCGCTGCCGTGAACGGCGAGATCCAGACCATGCTCGTGGACCTCGTCGGCCGTGAGCTCCCGGAGCGTCTCGGCGATGGCCTCGCCGCCTGCCGCTTTCTCGGCCACCGCCTCGGCATCACGTTCGTCGCGAGCCACCACCACGAGGGGCGCCGTGGTCGTTTGCGTGGTGCCGGGCGGCGTCAGAGTCACCGTGACGCCAAAAGCCTTGTACATCGCTGATCTCCTCTCGCTCGACCGGGCCAACCCCGCTGGCGAGCGAGGCCTCACTTAAGAACGCCGACCGATCCTATTCCGCCTTCTTGACCGAGAGCTAGGCTTTGTGGCCCTGCTGGGCTGGAGCTCGTCGGCGAGGGAGAGGACGCGTGGGATTTCTGATGCGGTGGGCTGTGGCGGCCCTCGGCCTGTGGCTGGCCTCGGCTTTGGTTTCGGGACTTCACGTGGAAGGCGGCTGGACCCTTCTTGGGGCCGCCCTCCTGCTCGGTCTCGTGAATGCGGTCGTGCGGCCTGTGCTCGTCGTGCTGACGCTGCCCTTTACGATCCTGACGCTTGGCTTCTTTCTCCTCGTGATCAATGCCGCCATGCTCGGGCTGGTCGCCACGATGTTCGAAGGCTTCAGAATCGACGGCTTCGGGTCAGCCCTGCTCGGTGCCGTGATCGTCAGCGTGACGGGCTGGCTCGCGTCGTGGTTTATCGGCCCTCGAGGGCGCATCGACGTCATCGTCGAGCGGCGCCAGAACAGCGAGCGTCGAGCGGACCTTCGTTGAGCCGGGGATGGGCAAGCCACTAAGCCAGTGACCGTGGCCCCGCGGCGCCTGTGCTTCGCCACCCCTGCCATGACCCGACAGCCGGACCTGGAGAGGGGCGGCGTGGATTTACGGGAAATCAGGCGAGGAACAGCGGGAGATAGAGAACCACGATCGCTGCGGTCACGGAGGTGATGGCGATCACAGCTGATGCCGTGGAGGGATGTGGCTTGGTCGGCATGGCGAAGGCCCGATCAATGTGGAAGCCTTCGTCTCACACCCGTATTGCCGAAAGATTACGCTAACCGTGCGCTTTGTTGCATCCGCAAACTATCCCTTGTCGCGAAGGCGGCGCAGCGAAGCGCTCAGGATGGCGTGTGCCGGAGCTTGGCCCGCTCAGCCCTTGGGCCACGATTGAGGCTCCGGACATCGAGCGGCAGCCAGCGGACGCTTGCCGGAGGGCAAGGCGCCTCCTATCCCTCTCCTCTGGCATGCCCGATCCGGTAGGGTCGGGCTGGAGGGGCGGCGAGCACGATGGATCTGTCTTACGCGCAGAGGCTTGAGGATTATCACCTCGCCTGTGCCTTTGGGGACCAGGCAACCGGCTTCTATGTCGATGTCGGCGCCGGCCACCCCGTGGCCGACAACGTGTCCTACTGGTTCTATCTGCGTGGTTGGCACGGCCTCGTGGTCGAGCCGCAGCCTCATCTCTTCAGCCGCTATCGCAATTTGAGACCTCGCGACATGGCCGTGCAGAGCCTGGTCGGGCGTGCCACGGGCGAAGTGGACTTTCATGTATTCGAGGGCCTGCATGGTCTCTCGACGACACTTGAGCATCATGCCCGCAGGGCGGCCGACACCGGCGCCACCTACAGGACCGTTCGACAGAACGTGACGACGCTGGCGGCCCTTCTGGAGGCCCACGGGGTCGAGCGGATCGACTTCCTGAAGGTCGATGTGGAAGGGGCGGAGGGCGAGGTCTTTGCTGGCATGGACTGGGGGCGCTGGCGTCCTCGAATCATCGTAGCGGAGGCCGTCGTGCCGAACGACGTGCACCAGGCGGCGATCGAATGGGAAGCGGCCTTGCTGCGGCAGGATTATCGCTTCGCTCTGTTTGACGGACTGAACCGCTTCTATGTGGCCGCGGAGGAGCGCGATCTTCTGGCTCGTCTGCCGCGCGAGCCCGCGGACTGGGGTGTCGTGCGCCATCTCTACGAGTTCGGTCGGGTGACTGAGAACCCGCAGCACCCCGACCGAGCACTCGCGCTGCGCCTGATCGCAGCATTCTTGGCCGAGCTGCCTCTGCTCGACGAAGCGCGTCTGCGTGCGCTCCTCGGCGAGCAAGCATCGACCGAGAACCCCTCCTCCGACGCCCTCCGCGAGGCGATTGGCCGAATAGCCGCGCCGTACGACGGTGGTCTGCTCCTCGACGACTGATCCGCGCCGTCAATCCGCACGAGCGGCACGGGATTTTCGGGGTCGCGACGCCCGTGAAACGGATCGTGACCCCGACGGGGATGTGGGCTGCCGGTCAGATCCGGCGCTTAACCCCCTGGGCAGCCCCCGGAGGCTGCCACACGCCTTGGGCGGCCCCACCCCGAGCTCCCTAGACTGCGACGTTCCTCTATCGCGGTTTTTCGGCCCTGCCGTTCCACAATGTGGAACACGATTGCGGCTGCATCCATCAGCATCCTAAATGTGAGGCCAAAACTCTGACCGCAGTTGACGAAACCCCAGCCGTCCAGTTATTTTGGAACTCGTGACCACATTGTGAAAATGTGATGTGAGTCGGGGGAATGGGCGCAATGCCAGCGAAGGGCCTGTCCCTTGTTCAAAGCGTAGATGCCCAGGATGCCGGCCGGGAAATTCCCGGCGCGCAGGCGCTCCGGCGCGGCTTGGGCCTCCTCGACATCGTAGCCGACAGTTCCCAGCCCCTTCGCTTCGTTGACATCGCGGACCGATCCGGTCTCGCCAAGGGCACGGCACACCGGATGCTCGCGACCCTGGTCGAGGCCGGCCTGCTGAGGGTCGACGAGCGGGACCAGACCTATCGTCTGGGCTTCCGTCTCTTCGAGATGGCCCACCGGGTCTGGGGGCAGTTCGACCTTCGCAGCGCCGCCGAGCCGGAACTGGAGCGCTTGCGGGACCTCACGGGCGAGGCGGTGCGCCTGGCTGTCCTCGACGGCTACGAGGTTCTCTACGTCGACCAGCGCGAGGCTGCGCAGCTCATCCGCCTCTCGAACGGGGTCGGCGCCCGCGCCGCGGCTCATGCGAGCGGTGCCGGCAAGGCGATCCTTGCCCATCTCGACCCGCCGATCCGCCAGCAGGCGCTGGCCTCGCTTCAGCTCAAGCGCTTCACGCCCAACACCATCGTGGACCGGGCCGAACTCGCTCAGCAGCTCGATCTCACCAAGGCGCGCGGCTACGCGATCTCCCTCGAGGAACAGCATGTGGGCATCGCCTCCGTGGCAGCGCCCGTCCTCGATCACCGCGCCCATGCGATCGGCGCCATCGCCATTGTGGGCCCGGCCTTTCGGCTCGGGATCGATCGTCTGCACGCCTTGGGACGGGACGTCATGGAAGCAGCCCGCCGGATCTCCGGCAATGCCGGTCAGATCGCCATGTCGATCAACATCAACCCGCGCCCCCTCGGGCCGGACCGCGACGACCTTGTCTGCGCCGTCCCCTCGACCTGCTTCCTGGGCGAAGGGCCAACCTGGTCGGGGGCCGATCGCAAGCTCCATTGGGTCGACATTCTCGCGCCCGCGATTCTGACCGGCGATCCGGCGACCGGGGAGTTCACCTCCCGCCCGATGCCGGAACTCGTCGGCGCGGTGGTGCCGCGCCGGCGCGGCGGGCTGGTCGCTGCCATGCAGAACGGCTTCAAGGCCGTCGACCCCGAGACCGGCGCAGTTTCTCTCATCGCGAACCCCGAGGCCGACAAGCCCGGCAACCGGTTCAACGACGGCAAATGCGACCGGCGCGGACGCTTTTGGGCCGCCACCATGGCGATCGACACCCAACCCGGTGAGGGCTCCCTCTACCGCCTCGATACCGACGGGCGCGTCTCGCGCATGGACACGGGCTTCCATGTGTCCAACGGCCTTGGCTGGAGCCCGGACAACCGGCGCTTCTACTTCACGGATTCGGGTCCGAAGCGCATCTACGTTTACGACTTCGACCTGGAGGGCGGAGCGGTCGAGAACCGTCGCACCTTCGTGCAGGTGCCGGATGGCGTCGGCGTTCCCGATGGGCTTGCCGTCGATGCGGAAGGCTTCGTGTGGAGCGCCCATTGGGATGGCTGGTGCGTCACCCGCTACGATCCCGACGGCAAGGTCGACCGCGTCATCAATCTCCCGGTTCCGCGACCCACGAGCTGCGCCTTCGGCGGACCCGATCTCACCACCCTCTACATCACCAGCGCGCGGATCCGCCTCTCGGCCGGGCAGCTCGCGGAAGCGCCCCTCTCCGGCAGCGTCTTCGCCCTGCAATCCGGCATCCGCGGGTTGCCCGAAATGCCTTACGCGGGCTGAGAGGAGCACCCATGGCGAACCTGATGCTCCGGAACGTGCGCAAGACCTTCAACAAGACGAAGGTTCTGCACGGGATCGACCTCGATGTGGCCGATGGCGAGTTCGTGGTGTTCGTCGGCCCCTCTGGCTGCGGCAAGTCCACCCTGCTGCGACTTATCTGCGGCCTCGACGATGTCACGGACGGCACCATCGCGATCGACGGCGAGATCGTGAACGACGTGCCGCCGGCGCGGCGCGGCATCGCGATGGTGTTCCAGTCCTACGCGCTCTACCCGCATATGAGCGTCGCGCAGAACATGGGCTATTCGCTCAGGCTCGCCGGCACCCCCAAGGCCGATATCGCCCGCCGCGTGAACGCCGCTGCTGAGACGCTGCGCCTCACGCCGCTCCTCGAGCGCAAGCCGCGCCAGCTCTCCGGCGGCCAGCGCCAGCGCGTCGCCATCGGGCGCGCCATCGTGCGCGAGCCGCGCATCTTCCTCTTCGATGAGCCGCTCTCGAATCTCGACGCGGCCCTCCGCGTCGACATGCGCACCGAGATCGCGCGCCTCAAAGCGCGTCTCGGCACCACGATGATCTACGTGACCCACGATCAGACCGAGGCGATGACGCTCGCCGACAAGATCGTGGTGATGAATGCTGGCCGCGTGGAGCAGCTGGGATCGCCGCTCGATCTCTACCGCGAGCCCGCAAACCGCTTCGTCGCGACCTTCATCGGCTCGCCGCGCATGAACCTCCTGCCCGCAACCCTGCTGGACGACGGTGTCGCGGAGGTTCTGGGCCGGGTGAAACTTCCCTTGGGGCTCGGAGCCCCGCGGGGCAGCGCCGTCGAAATCGGCGTGCGCGCCGAGCATCTGCGCTTGGCGGACGCTGCGGGACCGGGGGCGCTCGCCGGGACGGTGGCGATGGTGGAACATCTCGGCGCGGACGTCTTCGCCCATGTGGCGGTGGCCGGCCTCGAGCCGCTCCTGATCGTGCGCCTCGACGGCGAGGCATCCGTGCGCAACGGAGCAAATGTTGCGGTCTCCCTCGACCCGGCCCGCGTCCATGCCTTCGGCTCCGATGGTGGGCGGGTCGACATTCGCCGCCCGATCCGGAGTGCCGCCTGATGGAGGGCGCCCGCTACCCCGACCTCGAAGGCCTGCCCGTTCTCGTCACCGGCGGCGGCTCCGGCATCGGCGCCTCCATCGTGGCGCATTGCGCCGGGCAGGGCGCCAGGGTCGGCGCGCTGGAGATCAATCCCGAAGCGGCCGAGCGGACGCGCCAAGCGGTCCGGCACGAGAGCGGGGGCGAGGTCTCCTTCGAGATCGTGGATCTGAAGGACATCGCCGCCATGCGCGCGGCCGTCGGCCGGCTGGCGGAGCGGCTCGGCACCTTCCGCGTGCTCGTCAACAACGCAGGCGACGATGCGCGCCACACTTGGCGCGAGATGACGCCCGAACTCTGGGACGATCGCTTCGCCGTGAATGCCCGCCACCAGTTCTTCGTCGCCCAGGCCGTCGCGCCGGCCATGGGCGAGGCAGGCGGCGGATCGATCGTCAATCTGGGCTCCATCTCCTGGATGTTCGGGGCCGCCGGCGTCATCGCCTATACGAGCGCGAAATCCACCATCGAGGGCCTCACCAAGTCCCTCGCCCGCGAACTCGGCACGCTCAGGATCCGCGTCAATTCCATCGCGCCGGGCTGGGTGCTCACCGAGAAGCAGATCGCCCGGGCGCAGGCCAGCGATCCGGCGAAGTTTCAGGCCTATCTCGACCGGCAATGCCTGAAGGAGCACCTGGAACCCGCCGATATCGCGCGGCTCGCGCTGTGGCTCGCCTCGAGCGAATCCCGGCGCTGCACGGGCCAGACCTTCATCGTGGATGCGGGGGTGGTGTGATGCGCCGCCCCTCGCCACTCCGAAATGCGGGAGCCGCCTTGCGCGGCTCAGCCCCAACCGTGGCGTCGCGGACCACGGGTCAACGAGACGAGCCGTCCGCCCGGCCGACCCCGATGCGCTCGCACATTCTTGCGGAGGAACAGCCATGACCAACCTAACACGCCGGCAGTTCGGGGCTCTGGGCCTCGCGGCGGCCGCCTCGTTCTCGACCCGCGGCGCCTTCGCGCAAGGCACGAACCCCAGCTTCATGAGCTTCACCTATGCGGAGGACCCGAACCGGCCCTTCGTCCAGAAGCTCCTCGACGACTTCAAGAGCGCCAACGGCATCGCGGTGGAGCCGATCGGTTCCGCCTGGGGCGAGATGCAGAAGAATCTGCTGCTGCGCCAGCGCTCGCGCACCCTGCCCACCACCGCCCAGCTCTCCGAGCGCTGGCTGCCCGCCATGGCAACCCTGCCGGAGTTGGAAAACCTCGATGACGTGATCGGCCGCAAGGATCTCGAAGCCGCCATGGACCCTGCCGTGCTGGCCATGGGTCAGATCGGCGGCAAGCAGCTCGCGCTGCCGCTCATCACGGGTTCCATCGGCATGGTGGCCAACAAGGAGGTGCTGGAAAAGGCCGGTATCTCCAAGATGCCCGCGACCCTGGATGAGTTCCGCGCCGCCCTCGTGGCCGTGCGCGACAAGGTGCCGAACTCGGTGCCCTTCGCCATGGCGACCAAGAACCCGAACTCGATCCCCCTCGATACGCTGATCTGGGTTTGGACCCATGGCGGGCGCATCATCGACGAGAACGGCAAGGTGATGGTGAACAGCCCCGAGGGGCGCGCCGCCATGGCCTTCATGGTCGGGCTGATGAAGGACCGCCTCATCGCGCCCGAGATCGACCGGCCCGATTCCCGCCGTCTCTTCGCGCAGGGCGCCTCCGCCTTCTACATCGACGCGCCGCAAACCCGGCAATTCGTGCGCTCCTTCTCCGGCAAGGGCGAGGCCGCCGATGCCTTCACGGTGCCGATCAAGACCCCGGTGCTGAAAGCGGGCGACACGCCGCGCTCGATCCAGTGGGGCCACCTCGTGGTGCTCTTCAAGGGGCCGACGACGGCAGGGGCGGACAGCCCCGGCGTGAAGTGGGTGCGCTATCTCATGTCGGACCCCGCGCAGACCTTGTTCCCCGTGGCGCTTTCTGCGCTGCCCGCCACGAAATCCGCCCGCCAAGCCCCGGCCGTGCAGAACGATCCGTTCTTCAAAGCCTGGTCCGAGGCCACCGGCGTGCCGCTCATGAACGAGATCGGCATCTGGGCGAACGCCCCGGAACTCTCCGCGATCCTCAGCGAAGAGGTGCAGGCGGCGCTGCTCGGCCAGAAGACGGCTGATGCCGCGGTGGCCAGCATGCAAACCCGCATGGAAGCCTCCATGGCGAAGCGGGGCTAAACCGGTGTCGGCGAGCGCAGCCCTTCACGCCCCGGTCGCGTCCGAGCCCGCTTTGCGGGTCTCGGGCGACGCTCGCCGGGGCGGGCTCAAGGCCGGGGAGCGGCGGATCGGCTGGCTCTTCCTCATTCCGGCGCTCGCCGCCTTCACCCTCGTCATCGCCTTCCCCTTCGTGCGGGCGCTGGCTTATGCCTTCACCCGCTACGACCTGCAGACGCCGAGCCCGGTTTTCATCGGGCTCGACAATTTCCGCACGATCCTCTCCTCCCCCGAAGTGCTCGGCTCCTTCGCGACAACCGCAATCTACGTCGTATTCGCCACCGCCTTCACGGTGCTGCTGGGATTGGCCTGGGCGATCCTCCTCAACCAGACCTTTCGCGGGCGCACGGCTCTGCGGGCCCTATCGCTTCTGCCCTGGGTGCTGCCCTCCACGGTCTGCGCCTTCGTGTGGGGCTGGATCTTCAACAGCCGCTACGGTGTGCTGAACGCAGCCCTCCTCGAATTCGGCCTCATCCCCTTCCCGACCGCCTGGCTCTCGACCTCGGCCGGCGCCATGACCGCGATCGTGATCACGAAGGTGTGGCTCTCGATCCCCCTCTACATGTCGTTCTTTCTCGCAGGCCTGCAGGGCCTCGACCGGGAGCAGGTCGATGCGGCGCGGGTGGACGGCGCCGGCAACTGGCCCATCCTGCGCGACCATGTGCTGCCGCACTTGAAGCCCGTGCTCCTCGTCGTCGTGGTGCTCGGCATGATCGGCAACCTGCAGCAATTCGACACGATTTACGCGCTCACCGGCGGCGGCCCCGTGCGGGCCACCACGGTTCTCTCCATTGAGGTCTATCGCCGCGCCTTCGATCAATGGGACGTCGGCATGGCCTCCGCCATCGGGCTCCTGTGGGTCGTGACCATCCTGCCCGCGGCCTACGTCTACCTGCGTCACCTGCTGAAAGGGGTGTGAGCCATGCTTGATCTCACCTCCGGCTCTGCGTCGTCCGCTCGACGGAGTGTGAGCCGTGCTTGATCTCACCTCCGGCGCGGCCAAGGCCGTCTTCGGCCTGCTGCTCGCAACGATCGGCGCGTTCCTGTTCTTTCCGATCTATTGGCTGGCCATCTCGGCCTTCAAGGGCAACGGGGAACTCTACCGCATCATCCCGACGCTCTACCCGCACGCGCCGACCCTGGAGCATTTCACCACCGCGTTTGTCCGCGGCAACCTGCTCCTGCACCTGAAGAACAGCCTGGTCGTGTCGGGCGCCGCCGCGGCCCTCAATACGGTGCTCGCCATGTATGCGGGCTATTCCTTCGCGAAGTTCCGCTATCCCGGCCGCCGACCCGTGATGCTGCTGCTGCTCTCCGCGCAGGTTTTCCCCTTCGGGCTTCTCCTCATCAGCCTCTACCCGATCCTGACAGCACTGGGGCTCCTCGACACGCGCAGCGGGCTTCTCCTCTCCTACATCGTCTTCGCCCTGCCGGTGTCGACCTACATGCTCTACTCCTATTTCAGCCAGGTTCCGGACGAGCTGATCGAGGCCGCGCGGGCGGACGGCGCAGGCGAGTTGCGCATCTTCCACACCATCATCCTCCCCGTCTCGATCCCGCCTATCGTGACCGTGTTCCTGTACGGCTTCATGTGGTCGTGGAACGATCTGCTCTATGCGCTCACCCTCGTCGTCTCCGAGGACAAGCGCACCATCGGGCCGGGGTTGCTGCTCTCCTATCTCAACGAGGTCAACGCCGATTGGGGAGGCGCCATGGCGGCGTCGCTCGTGGCCTCCGCCCCCGTCGTGATCGCCTTTGCGATCCTCCAGCGCTGGTTCATCCAGGGCGTCACCGCAGGATCCGTGAAATGAGAGCCGTTTCTCTCGAGTGCGCCGCAGGATCCGTGAAATGACGAAATTGTCCGGCGTGTTCCCCGTCGTGCCGACGCCTTTCACCGGCGACGGTGCGGCCGATCCCGCAGCCTTCCTGCGGCTCGTGGATTTCGCCCTCTCCTGCGGCGTGGACGGTCTCGTCTTCCCCGGCATGGCGAGCGAGGTCGAAACCCTGAAGCCCGAGGAGCGCGCCGACCTCGTGGCCGCTTTGGGCCGGCACCTCGCCGGCCGCGTTCCGTTCATCGTCGGGGCGAGCGACGCCGATCCGCTCCGCGCCGCCGCCCGTGCGGAAGAGGGACGGCTGGCGGGTGCTAAGGCCGCGATGATCATGGCCCCGAACGGGCTTGGGCGCGACCCTGTAAAGCACGCGGATTTCTACGCTCCCGTCGCGGCTCATACCGAGCTCCCGATCATGCTCCAGAACGCGCCCGCCCCCATGGGCGCAGGGCTCCAGCCCGAGGAGGTCACGGCCGTCGTGAAGGCCGTGCCGGCAATCCGCTTCGTCAAGGAGGAGACGCTCCCCTGCGGCCAACACGTCACGCGGATTCTCGCCGAAGCAGGCGATCGCCTCGACGGGGTCTTTGGCGGTGCCGGCGGGCGTTACGTGGTCGATGAACTCGCGCGTGGTGCCGCGGGCACCATGCCGGCGATCGAAATCGCCGATGTTCATGCCGCGCTGGTGCGCGCCTGGAACGCGGGCGACCGGGCGACGGCGCGCCGGCTCTACAATGTCAGCTTGCCGCTTCTCACCTTCCAGGCCGTGTTTCGCGTCCGCGCCACCAAGGAGGTGCTGCGCCGCCGCGGCCTGCTGACCTCGACGATGGCACGAGCCGCCGGTCCGGTACCGGACGCGGATGACATCCGCGAGCTCGAAGCGCTGCTCGCCGATGCCCGCTCTCTCTTCGACATCCACCCGCCGCATCTGGATCGGGAAGCCGCATGAACGCCCACCTGCCCGTGTCGACCTCCGCACAATTCGATGCCATCCGCTCGGTCGAGACCTTCATCGTCTCGATCCCCCGCGATGTGCCCTATCTCGGGCCGCTGCGTGAGGGCGAGCGCATCAACGAGAAAGGCTACCTCGTCCGTAAGGGCAACCGCTCGATCTATCCGTCGAGCGATATGTCGGTGCTGGTGAAGATTACCGCCGAGAGCGGCCGTGTCGGCTGGGGCGAAACCTACGGCATCGTGGCGCCCCACGCGGTGAAGACCATTATCGACGACGTGCTCGGACCCGTCATCATCGGACGCGACCCGGGCGAGCCGGTGGTCATCCATGAGGACCTCTACGACCTCATGCGCGTGCGCGGCTTCTTCGGTGGCTATTACGTGGACAGCCTCGCGGGTGTCGATATCGCGATCTGGGATCTTTTCGGCAAATGTCTTGGCCAGCCGCTCGCCGCACTCCTCGGCGGCGCGCGGCGCCGCGAGATCCCGGCTTATGTGTCGGGCCTGCCGAAGGCGACGCTTCAGGAGCGCTGCGACCTCGCCGTCGAATGGGTGGCCAAAGGTTACAAGGGGATCAAGTTCGCGGCCGCCATGTCGGACGACGGCATCGTGCGAGAGATGGCGGCGCTCCGAGAGGCGGTGGGATCTGGCATCGACCTCATGGTCGATCTGCACTGGAAGTTCACGGCGCCGGAAGCGATCCGCCTCATCCGCAAGCTCGAGGCCCACGATCTCTATTTCGCCGAGGCGCCCTGCGAGCCTGAGGATCTCGAGGGGCAGGCCGCGGTCGCGCGGGGCATCGGCACGCCGCTCGCGCTCGGCGAGGAATGGCGCACGGTGTTCGAGTACCGGCCGCGCTTCGAAGCCCGTGCCATGGGCATCATCCAGCCCGAAATGGGGCATACGGGCGTGACCGAGTTCCTCCATATCGGGCGCATGGCCCATACCTTCCACGTGGACACGATCCCGCACGCCTCCATCGGCATCGGCGTGTTCATGGCAGCGAGCCTGCATGCCACCGCGGCGCTGAAGCGCGTGCCCTATCACGAGTACCAGCACTCCATCTTCGACAAGAACCTACGCTTCGTGACGGGCACCATGGCTTGCGAGCGCGGCTTCTACCGCCTGCCGATCGGACCCGGCCTCGGCGTCGAGCCGCACGAATCCGTCTTCGATCACGTCATCGCTTGAAGGGAGGGCGGTATGGGCGAGCGCCGTCGCTATTTCGGCATCTATCCGGTCCTCTACGCCTTCTGGACCCGCGAGGGCCGCCTCGACCACGACGCCATGCGCGCCCAGGTCGAGCACTGCATCGCGGCGGGCGCCCACGGCATCATGGTGCTCGGCCTCGTCACCGAGGTCCATAAGATGGACGTCAACGAGCGCCTCCATCTCGTCGAGACTGTGGGCGCCATGGTGGCCGGCCGCGTACCCTACGCCGTCACCATCGGCGAACCCACTGTGGCCGGCCAGATCGCCTTCGCGAGGGCGGCAAAAGCTGCCGGTGCCGATTGGGTGATCCTGCAGCCGCCGCCCTTCAAGGGGTATTCGGAGGCGCAACTCATCCGCTTCTTCGGCGACGTGGCCGATGCCCTGGACGGCCTCGGCGTCGCTGTACAGAACAACCCCGTCAACTTCGACGTGGCGCTCTCGGTCCCAGGCCAGGTTACGCTGGCGCGCCAGCATCCCAACATCACCCTGCTCAAGGGTGAAGGCTATTCCGTGGATATCGCCCGCGTGATGGAGGAGACGGGTGGCCATTTCGACGTGTTCGGCGGCCACGGCGGCAAGGAGTTTCCGGCGCTGATGCGCTCCGGCGGTGCTGGCCTCATCCCCGCGCCCGATTGCTTGCCCGTGCAGGTGCGCATGTTCGAGCTCTTCCGCGAGGGTTCGGAGGCGGCCCTGGCGGAGGCCGAGCGCCTGCACCGGGAGATCCTGCCGCTCATCGTCTACATGACCCATGCGGTGCCCACGATGCTCGCTTACGGCAAGCGTCTGTTTGCGGCGAAGATTGGTCTTCCCGAACCCATCGATCGGGGACCGGCGGCCCTGCCGACGGCGTTTGGGCTGGCCGAGAACGAGCGCCACCTGCAGGCCTTGCTCCGCCTCGAAGAGGATATCCGGTCGGCCCGTCGCGCGGCGGCCTGAGCACCTGGGTTATGGGCGAGCGGTCAGGCGGTGGCACCCACTTTCGGGGGTAGGACGAACAGGGTCACGAAGCGCGCGGCCATCGCGCGGTCGCCCTCGACCGCGAGAGCCCCGGCCTGGATGAGCCCTTCGAGAGGCTGCCCGCCATAGACGGCAGCGGCCATCACGGGTGCCGGGCCGGTGAAGACCACGTCTGCGTTGTCGAGTTCGCCCCGCGCGACCTCGATGGCGCCGTTGGCGACGCGCGCGAGAAACGTCTCGTCCCCGATGCGGAGGCCCACGCGGGCCTTGAACCCCTTGGCGCGGACGGGATCGATCATCGTGCGAAACGAGGTCAGCAGCGACACGGCGCTGAGCGGCAGTGTCGGATCGTGCTGGGGCGAGCGTGCCGCCCATCGTCCGAGCACCTGAAAGATCGGCTCGCTCTCGTAGCCCCAGGGCGTGAGCTCATAGACCTGGGCGGAGGCCGGGGGCGGGAGCTTGCGGCGGACCACGATCCCGGCCGCCTCCAATCCCTCCAGTCGCTGCGTGAGAACGTTGGCGCTGATCCCGGGAAGGTCGTTCTTCAGATCGCTGAAGCGCTTCGGCCCGAGCAGCAATTCACGCATGACAAGCAGCGCCCAGCGCTCGCCCACGAGGTCGAGGGCGTGCGCTGCGCCGCAGGCGTCCTCGTAGCTGCGGCGGGCCGGTAACGCTTCCTTAGTTATTTTTTGTGACTTCATAGTTGCAATTTAAAACTCGATGCTCCACGGTGTCAAACACCAACAGAGGAAACCCCATGACCACGCCAGCCCCGAGGATGATTTTCGTGAACCTCCCCGTCGCCGATCTCGATCGGGCGATCGCCTTCTACCAGGCCATCGGTGCCGTGAAGAACGAGCAATTCTCCGATCACACCGCCGCCTGCATGGTCCTCTCCGAGACCATCTTCGTGATGCTGCTCACCCACGCCAAGTTCCGCGGCTTCACCCCGAAGGCCATCGCGGATTCGCGCACCACCACGGAGGTGCTGCTCTGCCTCTCGTCCGAGAGCCGCGCGAGTGTCGACGATACGGTCGCCAAGGCGGGCGCCGCCGGCGGCACGATCGATCCCGGCCCGCAGCAGGATTACGGCTTCATGTACGGCCGCAGCTTCGAGGATCCGGACGGGCATATCTGGGAGGTGATGTGGATGGACGTGGCGGCCGCGCAGCAGAGCATGGAAGCGGCGTAGCGCCTCAATCCCATCGGCTGGCCCCGCCAGCCGAACCTCTCAGCCCGCCAACACAAGGCCGCTCCATGGCACCCACCGCAATCGCTGATCTGCCCACAGGGACGCGGGCTCGTCCCAACACCCGCGGGATGCGCCTCGCGGGCCGCGTGCTCAGCGCTTTCGTGATCGCGTTCTTCCTCCTCGACGGGGGCATCAAGCTGGTGCCGCTCCAGCCCGTCGTCGACACCATGCAGCACCTAGGCTGGCCCACCGATGCCGGCACGCTGCGCACGCTCGGCATCATGATGCTCGCGATGACGGCTCTCTACGCCCATCCGCGCACAGCGCTCCTCGGGGCAATCCTCATGACGGGCTACCTCGGCGGCGCCATCGCCACCCATGTGCGGGTCGGAAGCCCGCTCTTCAGCCACATCCTGTTCGGCGCCTATGTAGGTGTCGCGGTCTGGGCCGGCCTCTGGCTGCGCCAGCCGCACCTTCGCGCGCTGCTGCCTTTCACTCACACCGCAAGGGGAGAACACCCATGAGTTACGTCGACGGTTTCGTGGCCGCCGTGCCGGCCGCCAATAAGGAGCTCTATCGCAAGCACGCGGCCGAGGCGCTCGCCCTGTTCAAGGAGTTCGGCGTCACGCGCATGGTGGAGTGCTGGGGCGACGACGTGCCCCGCGGCAAGCTCACGGATTTCTGGGGTGCCGTGAAGGCGGAAGCCGACGAGGTCGTCGTGTTCAGCTGGTTCGAGTACCCCTCCAAGGAGGTGCGGGATGCCGCGCAAGCGAAGATGATGAGCGATCCGCGCATGCAGGCCATGGCGGAGCAGATGCCCTTCGATGGGCGACGCATGATCTTCGGCGGCTTCCAGGTCATTCTCGACAACAACGAGGCACCCGCCGCGGCTCGCCGGGAGGAGCCCGCCCATGCGTAAGATCATCCCCCATCTCTGGTTCGCCGACAAAGCCGAGGAAGCGGCGCGCTTCTACGTGTCGCTTCTGCCGAACTCGAGCATCGACAGCGTCACGACCATGCCGGCGGACTCCCCGAGCGGGCCGGCGGGCGCGGTTCAGATCGTCGAGTTCACTCTGATGGGTGAACCGTTCCTGGCGCTGAATGCCGGACCGCTCGATCCGTTCAACCATGCGGTCTCCTTCGTGATCCCCTGCGAGACGCAGGACGAGGTGGACCGCCTCTGGGACGCGCTCTCGGAGGGCGGCACGGTGGAGCGGTGCGGCTGGCTCAAGGACCGCTACGGCCTGTCCTGGCAGATCGTGCCGGTGGCGCTCACCGACATGATGAGGGACCGGGACCCGGTGCGGGGACGGCGCGTGGCGGAAGCCATAATGGGCATGGTGAAGCTCGAGATCGCCGGGCTCCAGCGTGCCTACGAGGGCCGGGCGGCCGCCTGAGGCCGCGTATCGACCTCCTCCAGCAGCGGGCTCCCAGAGGTTCACCATGCTCCTTCTCTACGGATCGTCGCTGCTGGATCGGCTCCACCGGTCAAGAAGCCTGGCTGTGGGCGGAACGGTGCCCGCAGCCTCGCGTTTGTCCTGCAGCGAATCAGCAGGTTGGACGCGCATGCCGACGGAACTGCCCAACGAACGCCGTATCCGGGAAGCCGGAGCCCTGGAGCTCGATCCCTCGGGCGAGGGCATCGCGATCGAGGAGACGCGGCGTCTCATTGCGTCCAGCAAGGTCGAGGGCACGCCGGTGTTCAACCCCGGCGCCGATCAGCTCGGCACCGTCTACAACTTCATGGTCGACAAGGTGACGGGCCAGGTCGCCTATGTGGTGATGAGCTTCGGGGGCTTTCTCGGCATCGGCGAGAGCTACCATCCCCTGCCCTGGCGGGCCCTCACCTACGACACGCGGCTCGGCGGTTACGTGGTGGACCTCGATCAAACCCGGCTGCGCGATGCGCCACGATACGGAGCCGGCGAAGATCCCTTCGTGGATGACGAGTACGGCACCAAGGTGGATGCCTATTACCGGGCTTCGCCAACGGCCTGACACCGCCCGCAGCCTTCCGTTACGTCATTGAAAAACCTGGGGCTTGGCCAGGCCTTTTGCCACGTCCCCGCCACAACGGGGTTCTAGGGCCACAAGGGTCCTGGCAAAATAAGAACCCATGCGAACCAGCCTCATTCCTTCACCCCGTACGCCGTTCGACCGGCTCACCAGCATTCTGGTCCGGGTCCTCTCGCTCATCGGCATCGTTGGGTTGCTCGTGGTGGTGCTGCACAGCCTGCCCGGGGAGAAGGGCAAGGCCGCCTCCGTATCGGCGGCGCCGAACGGCACGGCGACCGAGCCCGCGCGCACGGCCAGCGCCGCGCCCGCGCAAGCGGCCACGCCACGTATTGTCTCCACCAGCCCCGGCGCGGCCCCGAATGCGGTCCCGGCGCCCGTTCAGCCCCAGCCAGTCGCGGCCCTCCCGCCGAATCCTGCTCCACCCGTTGCAAGCCCGGCAGCACCCGCACCCGTCGCGGTCGCGGCTCCCCTGCCGAAGCCCGTATCGGCGACGCCGCCCGTGCCTGCGGCTCAGCCTGCGCCGACGCGGACGGCCAGCATCGAAACCAAGCCCGAGCCGGCCCCGTCCGCCGCAGGCCGCCTCGTCGATCTCAACACGGCCAGCGTCGAGGAGCTGAATAAGCTGAACGGCGCCAGGATGATCGGACGTTCGGTGATCAAGGGGCGGCCCTACGCGTCGCCCGAGGATCTCCTGACCAAGCGGATTCTCAACCGCTCGACCTACGACCGGATCAAGGATCAGATCACCGTCCGGTAGCGGCGCCGACCTGCCTGCCATGGTCGATGAACGATGGCCGCGGTGGTGAGCACCTGAAACCGGTCCTCGTTCGGGCAGAGCGATTGCCGGCCGACGGCATTGGCGCCGATCCGCCACGCGACGCAAAAAAGCCTCCGACTCAGCCGAGCGTCACCCGCCCTTAGTCGTCGGCCGTGCCGGACTGACACGGCCGCGCAGCATGGAGAGGGTCCATGGAACACAGGCCTGTCGAAGATCTTCGCAGCGTTGCCGACGTTCACCTGAGCGAGCGCCCGCTGCCCTCCCACCGCGAGCGCCTGGAGCGCTGGGCCGAATGCCTCGCGGCCGAGCCGGGCCGGCGGCTGAAGTCCCTCGGCGAGATCGAGTTCACGCTGAAGGCGGAGCGGCCCCTGTTGCGAGCCGACAACTCGCCCATCACCGTGGCCTTCCGCGATCCGGTCCTGCGCACCGCAGGCCTCGAAGGCGACACGCTCGGCGACGCCATGACCTTCTTCGGCCTCTCCGAACGCCAGGCGCACCGGCTCCTGTGCTCCTGCATGAACGGGTGGTCCATGGAAGCGGGCGCCACCGCCCGCAAGGTGCAGCGACTAGCCCATCCGAACCTGCGCGCCCGCCTCGTCGGGTTCGGGGTCGGGGCGGTCTTCGCGGCACCGCTCCTCGTCTACATGGCCGGGTAGAGAGAGCGAGGCCTCGCTCCCCACCGTGGCCCGCTCCAGGTCCGGCCCGGCTGCGAAAGCTGGACCGGACGTGCGCTTGACGTAGGGTCCGCCCCCTGCAAGACAAAACGGTGAATCCCTCTCCACCGGCCCCAGACGTATGGCTGCCCCAATAACAAGAAAAGCCGCCGATCCCTGCACGCTTCGGCGCCAGCCCAGCCGGATCCCGAGCGATCGTTCGGCCAGCCGCAAAACGCCCGCCTCCCGAACGCCGGTGGATCGGGCCGCATGAACGCGCCCGGGTTGGAGCGGCTGAAGGCGCTCGCGCAGGCTGCCCGCACCATCATGGGGGCGTCCGATCTCGCCTCCACCCTGCAGGCGATCACCGACTCGGCGCGAAACCTCATCGGAGCGCACCAGGCGATCTGCAGCCTCACCCGCAGCCCCGATTGGTCGCAGGCCGTCACCGCGGTCTCGCTCACAGACAAATACAAGTCCTGGCGGGATTACAGCCGGATGCCGGATGGATCCGGCATCTACTCGTGGGTCTGCGAAGGCAACCTCACGGTCCGCATGACCCAGGCCGAACTCGAGGCGCATCCCCGCTGGCGCAGGCTCGGCCGGCACGCCCACGAGCACCCGCCCATGCGCGGTTGGCTGGCAACGGCTCTGACGGGGAGCGACGGGCGCAATCTCGGCCTCATCCAGCTCTCGGATAAGATCGAAGGCGGGTTCGACGAGGTCGACGAGGCCATCGTGGTGCAACTCGCCCAACTCGCCTCCTCGGCGATCGAGCGCACCCAGGCCGAGGAGGCGCTGCGCGAAAGCGAGGCGCAGCTGCGCGTCGAGCGCAAGCTCATGGATGCGGTCATCCGCCAGGCTCCGGTGGGCATCTCGGTCACGGAGGCCGCGACCGGCCGGCCCGTGGTGCTGAACGACAAGGCCGTCGAACTCTTGGGCCATGCGCCCCACGGCGACAGCGTCCGGCGCTACGAGAATTTCGGCGCCGTTCACCCGGACGGTCGGCCTTACGCCCTGGGCGATTACCCCACGGTGCGCGCCCTCGAGCAGGGCGAGGTCATCGATCAGGAGGAGATGATCTACCGCCGCGGCGGGCCGAGCGGTGCGGAGTTGACGCGCTTTGCCGTGAGCAGCGCTCCGGTGCGCGACGAGGGCGGTGCGATCATCGCGGCCGCCACCATCGTGGTGGACATCGAGCAGCAGCGCCGCGCCGAAGCGGCCATTCGCGAAAGCGAGGAACAGCTCCGTCAGCTCACGGATGCGCTGCCGCTCTTCGTCTCGCGCATCGGCCGGGACGAGCGCTATCAGTTCGTCAACAAAACCTACGAGGCGTGGTTCGGCAAACCGCGCGACGCGATTCTCGGCCGCACGATCCGCGAGGTGTTGGGCGACGAGGCCTATGCCGCGCGCCGCGACGCCATCGACGCCGCTCTGCGGGGCGAGAGCGTGCGCTTCGAGACCTTCACCCCCATGCCGGGTGGTGAGCGCCGGGACACCGATATCCACTACCTGCCGCGGCGTCTCTCCGACGGCACCCTCGACGGTTTCTACGTGCTGGTATCCGACATCTCGGACCGCAAGGGCGCCGAGGCGGCCCTGCGCGAGAGCGAGGCGCGCCTCTCCGACATCCTGGAGAGCATGAACGACTTCTACTACGCGCTCGATGCCGACTTCCGTTTCATCGAGGCGAACCGGCGCATCGAGGAGATCACGGGCAAGGCTCGATCCGAGCTGATCGGGCGGACCATCTGGGAGGCATTCCCGAAAGCCGCCGGCACGGCGGCTTATGGGGAGCCGCCGCCCCCCGGCGAGCGGCGCGTGTTGAATGCCGAAGGGTATTCCGAGGCGCTCGGCACCTGGGTCGAGGGGACGGTCTATCGCACCCACGACCGGATGGAGGTCTACTTCCGCGATATCAGCGGCCGCAAGGAAGCCGAGACGCGCCTGCGCGAAAGCGAGGCCAAGTTCCAGGCCATCGCCAATTCCATCGACCAGATGATCTGGTCGACCCGGCCCGACGGCTACCACGACTACTACAATCAGCGTTGGTACGATTTCACGGGCGTGCCCCAGGGGTCCACGGACGGCGAGGGCTGGAACGACATGTTCCACCCGGAGGATCAGGAGCGCGCCTGGGCCCGTTGGCGTCACTCGCTGGAAACGGGCGAGCCCTACCACATCGAATACCGCCTGAAGCACCGGTCCGGGCAGTACCGCTGGGTGCTGGGCCGCGCGCAGCCGGTGCGCGACGAGAAGGGCGGGATCACCCGCTGGTTCGGCACCTGCACGGACATCCAGGATATCGTCGAGGCCCGCGAGGTGCTGGCGCGCTCACGCCGAGATCTGGAGCGGCTCGTCGAGGCGCGCACCGCGGAGCGCGACAAGATCTGGCAGAACTCCAACGAGCTCATGGCGATGTTCAGCTATGACGGCCGGCGGCTTGCCATCAACCCGTCCTGGAGCCGCGTGCTGGGCTACGACGAGGAAACCCTCGTCAACAAGCCCATGCACGAGATCACGCATCCCGACGATGTCGAGGATCTCAAGCGGGCGGTGCAGAGGCTGATGCGGGGGGAGATCATCGATCCCTTCGAGGACCGGCTTCGGCATGCGGACGGAACCTATCGCACCATCTCCTGGACCGGCGTACCGGGCGACGGCGTGTTCTATGCCATCGGCCGCGACGTGACGGAGCAGCGGCAGGCCGAGGAGCAACTGCGGCAAGCCCAGAAGATGGAAGCCGTGGGCCAGCTCACCGGCGGCGTGGCGCACGACTTCAACAACCTCCTCACGATTATCAAGTCGTCCACCGATCTCCTGCGCCGCCCCGACCTCTCGGAGGAGCGGCGCCGCCGCTACGTGGACGCCATCGCCGATACGGTGGACCGCGCGTCCCGGCTCACCGGGCAGCTCCTCGCCTTCGCGCGGCGCCAGGCGCTCAAGCCGGAGGTGTTAGATGTCGCGGCGCGCATTCGCGGCATCACCGACATGCTGCGTACCATCGTGGGCTCACGCATCCGCATCGTCACCGATGTCGCCTGCGAGGACTGCATCGTCGAAGCGGATGTGAGCCAGTTCGAGACCGCCATCGTCAACATGGCGGTGAACGCCCGCGATGCCATGGAGGGCGAAGGTACGCTCACGATCCGCATCCACACGGTGCCGGACGTTCCCGGCGTCCATGCCCGCAGCGAGCTCGCGGCCGTGTCCCTGTCCGATACGGGTTCCGGCATCCCGCCCGAGCGCCTCAGCCACATCTTCGAGCCTTTCTTCACCACGAAAGAGGTCGGCAAGGGCACGGGGCTCGGCCTCTCCCAGGTGTACGGCTTCGCGAAGCAATCCGGCGGCGACGTGGATGTGGAGAGCGCGCCGGGGCGCGGCACCACCTTCACGCTCTACCTGCCGAAGGTGGACGGCGAGGCCGCTCTAGCATCCCCCTCTGCCGGAGCCGCGAACCCGAGCCCCGTCGAGCACGGGCGCGGCCTGCGCGTGCTCGTCGTCGAGGACAACGCGGAGGTGGGCGCGTTCTCGACCCAGATCCTGGAGGATCTGGGCTACGAGACCACCCTGGCCACGAACGGCCACGAGGCCCTGGAGCAGCTGAGCCGCGGTCTGCCCTACGACGCGGTGTTCTCGGACGTGGTGATGCCCGGCATGGGCGGGATCGAGCTCGGCCACGAGGTGCGTCGGCGCTATCCGGGGCTGCCGGTGGTGCTCACCTCGGGCTACAGCGAGGTCCTGGCCGAGGAGGGGCGCCACGGCTTCGAGCTGCTGCACAAGCCCTATGCCGCCGAGGAACTCTCGCGGGTGCTGCGGCGCGTGATGCGCGGTCGCAGCACCGCCGAACCGGCGGTTTGAGACCGCGACATCGCCGCCGCAAGGATGCCGGGATCGGCAGCCATGGTGGCACGTTGGCTCGACGCGCCAGGCCGTGATCCGTGGGATTCGACCCGTGGGTCAGGCGCGCCAGGCCTCAATTCCGTCAATCGGAGATCCGCATGCAAACCGTCCTCAGCCGCCGCACCGTCCTCATGGGTTTTGCCCTGGCCGGCCTCGTCACGGGCCCGGTCTCCGCGCAGGGCCTGCCGAAGGTAGCGGTCTCCAAGGATCCCACCTGCGGCTGCTGCGAGGCGTGGGTCGATCACCTGCGCCAGGCGGGCTTCACCGTGGACGTCACCGAAACCGGGGAGATGAACCGGGTGAAGGCGCGCCTCGGCGTGCCGCAGGGGCTCGCCTCCTGCCACACCGCGGAGGTGGGCGGTTACGTGATCGAGGGCCATGTGCCGGCGGCCGAGATCAAGCGCCTCCTGGCCGAGCGCCCCGCGGGGCGGGGCCTCGCCGTTCCCGGCATGCCCGTCGGCTCGCCCGGCATGGAGGTGGAGGGCAGCGAGCCCGATATCTACGAGGTGGTGCTTTTCGGCCCCGGCGGGCAGCGGACCTTCGCCCGCTACCGCGGCGTCGTGCCGGCCTGAGGGAGGGCGGCGCTGCCCGCCGGCTACGTCGCCGGAAGGAGGGTTAGCGGGCGGCCCTCCGCTGGCCCGCCTCGATCCGCAGTTCCTCCGTGACCGTGAAGCGCCCCTCCAGGTCCGCAAGTGACGAGCCGCCGACGAACACCTGGAATTCGCCCGGCTCCACCACGTAGGTGCCGTCCTCGAGATGGAAGCCCAAATTACGCACCGGCACCCTCAGCGTGACCGTGCGGGCTTCGCCGGGCTGCAGCGCAATCTTTTCGAAAGCCTTCAACTCCCGCACGGGACGGCTGCGGCTCGCCACCGGATCGCGCACATAGAGCTGCACGACCTCCTGGCCCGCACGGGTGCCGGTGTTCCTGACCGTTGCACGCAACTCCATGGATTCATTGGCCCCGAACGACGGTTTCGCGAGGGCCAGATCCGAGTAGGCGAAGGTCGTGTAGGAGAGCCCATGCCCGAAGGGGAACAGCGGCGTGACGCCCTCGTCGATGTAGCCGAGCGTGTAGCGGTTCGCCGCGAGCGGGGGGCGGCCGGTGGGCAGCCGGTTGTAAGCCAGCGGCAATTGCCCGACGGTGCGCGGCCAGGACACGGGCAACTTGCCGCTCGGATTGAAGTCGCCGAACAGCACGTCCGCGATGGCGCCGGCCTCCGTCCCCGGGAACCAGCCCATGAGGATCGCAGGAATGCGCTCGCCCACGCGGCCGAGTTCCACGGGACGGCCCGCGACGACCACGAGCACCACGGGCTTGCCCGTGGCGACGAGAGCCTCCACGAGGTCGAGCTGGCGCCCCACGGGGGTGAGATAGGCCCGCGACGCCGCCTCGCCCGAGGCCTTCTCGTACTCGCCGATGACGGCCACCACCACGTCTGAGGACCGCGCCGCGGCCAGCGCCGCATCGAGGCCGTCGAGGCTGGTGCAATAGCGGTCGCAGCCCGGCACATGGTTGATCTGGACGCCCGTTCCAGCCGCGCGCCGGCGCAGGCCCTCGACCACGGACACCGCATCCTCGGCATGGGCCCGGGCCCCGTGCGGACCGAGCTGGTCGCGGGTGGCGTCGGACAGGGGGCCGACGACCGCGATGGAGCGGGTTTCCGCCTTGAAGGGCAGCACGTCGTTCCAGTTGCGCAGGAGCACGAGCGTCTCGCGGGTGATCTCGCGGGCCACGGCCCGGGCCTCCGTGCTCGGGAAGATCGCATCGACCCGGCGCTCGTCCACGATCGGCCGCTCGAAGAGGCCCATGCGGAACTTCACCCGGAGCACCCGCCGCACCGCCTCGTCGATCCGCTCCATCGGCACGCGGCCTGCGCGGACCTCGTCGGCGAGGTGGTTGATGTAGAAGCGGCCCATCATGTCCATGTCGACGCCGGCGAGGAATGCCTTGCGGGCGGCCTCCGCGTCGTCCGCCGCGATGCCGTGGGCGAGCAATTCGTGGATGCCGGCCCAGTCCGAGGTCACGATGCCGTCGAAGCCCCACTCGTTGCGAAGCACGCCCGTGAGCAGGCCCGGATTCGCCATCGAGGGCAGGCCGTTCACCACGTTGAAGGCCGCCATCACGGCTTCCGTGCCCGCATCCACCGCGGCCTTGAAGGACGGGAGGTAGAGGTCGCGCAGGTCGGACGAGGTGATGTTGGTGGTGTCGTAGTCGCGCCCGCCCTCCGGGGCGCCGTAGCCCACGAAGTGCTTGGCGGTGGTGGCCATTCCGCCGGCATGAAATCCCTCCACCCGCGCCGCGGTGAGAACGGAGCCGAGATGGGGATCCTCGCCGAAGCCCTCCACGAGGCGCCCCCAGCGCACGTCGCGGGAGAGGTCGGCCATGGGGGCGTAGGTCCAGTTGATGCCCACATAGGCGGCCTCGAGGGCCTGCCATTCGGCGGCAAGCCGCGAGATGCGCGGGCTGAACGCCGCGGCTTCGGCCAGCGGCACCGGAAACTGGGTGCGGAAGCCGTGCAGCACGTCGAGGCCGAACAGGAAGGGGATGCCGAGGCGGCTCTCCCGGGCAAGGCGCTGGGCGCGGGAGATGTCCTGGGCGTTGTTGAAGTTGATCAACGCGCCAATCCTGCCCGTGGACAGATCGTCCCAGTTCAGGGTCTCGCCGTGGGAGATCAGGTTGAGCTGGCCGATCTTCTCGTCCAGCGTCATGCGGGCGAGGAGATCGTTCACTCGCGTCTCCACATCGAGCCGCTGCGCCATGCCGGTCATGGGCGCGACCCGGTTCTCGCGCTCGGGCTGGGCTTGCGGGCCCGATCCCCACAGCAGGGCCGTCGCCAGGGCCAGGACACGAACGGCCAAACTCGTCTTCGAGGTCAAGGATGATCTCCGGTGAAGCGCGGCAGGCCGCGGCAGACAGGCTTAGAGCTCCGGCGGGCGCCGGCAGAATCAACGCGCCGAACGGCGTGCCCACCAAGTGGGGCAGCGGTGCGGCCAAGCTAGATCCGGCGCACCGGCTGCGGAGCGCGGTTTGACACCGTGTCGCGTTATGTCAGGTTCGGGCCCTGCTCATGACCCTGCGGTAACTCTAGGTCAATGTCTTCCGCGCGCCAGCCGTCTCGACGGACACCCCCTCCCCAGAACGAAATCCTCCCGGTGCTGATCTGGGGCCTTGCGGCTGTGATCGTGCTGCTCATGACCCTGGCGGCGCTCGACGCGCCGCGGGTCTGGATCCTCGGGGGCGGAGCCGCGGGCCTCGCCGCCTCGGCCATGGCGCTCGCGGTCGTGCGCGGCAGGAGCCGAGGCGCGCCGGACGTCTTCGCGCCTCAGGACGCAGCGCCCGAGGCCGAAACGCCCGGGGCCGGGCCGGCGCAGGGCTCGGCCGACGCCCTGCAGGTTCAGATCAACCAGGCTCTCGAGGAGCGCGCCGCGGAGGCCGTGGATCGCCTCAGTGCCGAAACCGCCATGCGTCATCGGGCCGAGCGCCAGTTGCGCCACAGCCAGAAGATGGAGGCGATCAGCCGTCTCACCGGCGGCATCGCGCACGACCTCAACAACAAGCTCATGGTGATCTCGGCCAACATCGATTCGGTGGTGAAGCACATCAAGGAGCAGCCCCTCCTGCGCCGGAAGCTGCTCGCAGCCCTCGTGGCCTCGGATCAGGCGGCCGGGCTGATGTCGAAGCTCCTCGCCTTCGCCCGCCAGCGGGACCTGCACCCGCAATACATCGACATCGCCGAGCACCTCGATTCCATCGCGGACCTCCTCGACCGCTCCCTGCTGAGCGACGCCGTGCAGGTGCGCCTCGAGATCCCGCCGGATCTGTGGGCCACCGAGGTCGATCCGCACGAACTCGAAACCGCCATCGTCAACCTCGCGGTCAATGCGCGCGACGCCATGGCGGATGGCGGCACCATCACGATCGAGGCCTGCAACGTCCGGCTCGACGGCAGCCGCGCGCAGGTCGCGGATCTCGTCGGGGAGTTCGTGTGCATCACCGTGCGCGACACCGGCCGCGGCATCTCGCCTGAGGACATCGACAAGGTGTTCGAGCCCTTCTTCACCACCAAGGATGCGAATCGCGCGTCGGGGCTCGGGCTTTCCCAGGTGCACGGTTTTGCCGAGCAGCTCGGCGGCTCCGTGGAAATCAACAGCACGCTCGGCCAGGGCACGGCGGTCTCGATCTATCTGCCGCGCGCGGAACTGCCGGCCCGGATCGGCACGCCGCCGGTCCTCGACGATCTCATGGACGACGAGGAGCTGGTGCCCTCCTCCGCCGACGTACTGCTCGTCGACGACGAGGTCGAGGTCGCGCTGGCGCTCCAGGGCATGCTCGACGAGTTGGGCTACGCTACCCGCATCGCGATCGGGTCCGAGGAGGCCCTGGAGGCGCTCAAGACGCGCCGCCCGAGCCTCGTCCTCACCGACGTCACCATGCCGGGCACCATGGACGGCGTCGCGCTCGGCCGCGAGATCCGGCGCCGGCACCCGGGACTGCCCGTGGTGCTCATCACGGGCAATCCCACCGTCGTGGCGGCCGATACGGAATTCCCGCTGATCCAGAAGCCGATCACGAGCCGCGCGCTCAACGTCGCGCTCCAGCGGCACCTCGCGGCGCCGGCCGAGCCCGACAACGTGGTGTCGCTCTTCACCGACAAGCGGCGTTCGACGCCTTGAGGCTTACACGGGTTGGCCTCGCGCCTCACGGACGCGCGGCGTTCGACGTCGTGAGGCTTACGCCGGCACCAAAGCTGGAAGGCTGACCTCCGCCTCGCGAACCGCATCCACGAGGGCGGCGAACACCCGCTGCTGCGGGCGCTTCCACACCAGCAACTCCGGATGCCATTGCACCCCGAGGATGAAGGCTTGGCCCTCGCCCTCAATGGCCTGCACGATCCCGGCTTCGTCCCGTGCCACCACCCGCAGGCCCCGTCCGAGCCGGTCCACGGATTGATGGTGGAGCGCGTTCACCCGGCAGGGGTTGCAGCGCAGCGCCCGATCGAGGCGCGAGCCCTCGACGATGGATACGGTTTTCTTCGGCAGCACGGTGCGCATGCGCGGGGCGTGCTCGTAGACCTCGTAGATGTCCGTGTGGAGCGTGCCGCCGAGCGCCACGTTGATCATCTGCGAGCCGCGGCAGATGCCGAGCACCGGCAACCGCGCGGGCAAGGCCGCCTCCAGGAGCTTCAGCTCCAGGGTGTCGCGCTCTGGGTCGAGGCGCACATCCGGCAGCACCTGACCGCCATAGATCTCGGCGCCGATATCGTCGCCGCCTCCGATGATAAGGCCCTGGAGCGGTTCGCTCGGCGCGGGCCGCCCATGAACGAGGCGGACGGAGCGCGCTCCGACGCGATAGAGGGCGAGGCGGTGCATGAGATAGGAACGCCAGCCGCCCCGCCGGGAGGTCGTCACGCCGATCAGCGGCCGGCTCATGGGAGGCCCGTCCGTTTCACGAGCCGGGGTCCATCCCGGCCGTGCGGGTGCCGGCCGGATCGGGCACTCCGATGCGGGCGGGTCATCGAAAGGCGACCCGCTCCACGAGATCGGCCCAGCTCTTCTCCTCGCCCTCGTAGGCAAGATAGGTGAGGCCGAGAGTTTCGAGCCGTTCCTGGTCGGCGGCCAGGCGCTCGACGGCCACCCAGCGGTTCCAGTCCGGCGCGATGCTCCAGCCTGGATCGCTCACGCGGGCATCCGGCAGGCGGTAGTGGAAGGTCGGCCGGCCGCGGATCTTCTCGTTCGGGAGCGCCGCGCGCACCCGGTCCTCGTCGAGGTGGAGAAGGAGCGGCAGCATGTCGAGGTCGCGATTGCGGGTGGGATTGGCCGCGAGATAATCGTCGATGAAGCGGGCGAGATCCGGCCGGTAATCCGGGGCCACGAGGCGCCGCACGTAATCCGGCGGGAACGGATCGGCGAAGCCCAGCATCTCGCGGGTGGGGTCTGGCGCTGCCTGCCGGCGAAGCCAGGCATCGAGCAGCACGAAAGCCTTGAGAAACGCCGCAATGGTGTCGACGTCCTTGGCGGGCGTCTCCGGATTGAAATGGAGGCCGAAGGCGAAGAAGGCCGCATCCTGCGTGCCCCTCGCGCCGATATCGCGCAGGATCGCGATGACCCCATTGACCTCGTGCAGCCGGTCGAGGGGAATCGGCCCCGTCACCAACTCGCAGGGGATGAGCACGCTCGCCGCGGAGCCGATCCAGGCCGCGATCCGGGGCACGACCCCGCCCAGCAGGGTGTCCTTCTTTTCCGGATGCATCATCCGGCTGTCGAGCTCGATCGCGAGATCGCCGATGGAGGTGCGGCGCACGCGGAAGAAGTGAGGATCCTCCTCGACCACTTCGCCGCCGAGGTGGTGCGCGAGGGCTTGCGCCGTCTCGAAGGCGCTGGGCCCGGAGAACTCCATCTCGACGCCGACCGTGCGCAGGCGTCCCTCCGCGTTGTGCAGCAGGGGCGGCTGGTCGAAATCCTGCGCTGAGGGAACGAGGGGCGCAGCCTGCGCCATGGGGACACTCCAAACTCACGGGCTCGTGAGGAACGGGCCCGTTCCTGCAGAGTTCCGCGCCGTCGGTGCCGGCGAGCGTTCGGAGTTCCGCGTCGGCCGTGGCGGCAGAGCGTTCCGGCCCGCCAATGCAGCCGTTCGTTGCGCTGCCGGCATAGCACCAAAGTCGGATATGGCGTAGCTAGCCCCGATGAGTACCGCAACGACAACCCTGGCGCAGGAGAACGCCGGCAGCCGATCCGACTGGTTGGAGGAACTCAAGGCAACACTCGCCCTGAGCTGGCCACTCGTCCTGACGAACGTGGCCCAGAACGCCCTGATGACCTCCGACGTCATCCTCATGGGCTGGCTCGGCGCGGACGCGCTCGCGGCCGGCGCGCTCGGGACGAACCTGTACTTCGCGCTCATGATCTTCGGCATCGGCCTCGTCTCCGCGACCTCGCCCCTCGTGGCGGAGGAACTCGGGCGTCGTCGCCACGCGGTCCGGGAGATTCGGCGCACGGTGCGTCAGGGCCTGTGGTCGGCGTGTGCCATCGCGGTGCCGATCTGGCTTGTGGCCTGGTGGGGCGAGGCGATCCTGCTCGCCATGGGTCAGGAGCCGGCGCTCGCGGCCGCCGCGGGCGGGTATATCCGCAGCCTCATGTGGAGCCTCTTGCCCTTCCTGTTCTACCTCGTGCTGCGCTCGTTCCTGGCGGCGCTCGAGCGGCCCGGCTGGGCCCTCGTCGTCGGCCTTCTCGCGATCCCCCTGAACCTCGCCATCGCCTGGGTGCTGATGTTCGGCCAGCTCGGGTTTCCGCGCCTCGGCCTCGCGGGCGCCGGCATCGCCACGACCCTGTCGAGCACCTTCATGTTCCTGGGGTTGGCGCTCGTCGTAGTCCTCGACCGGCGCTTGCGGCGCTATCACCTCTTCGGGCGCTTCTGGCGCGCCGATTGGGCGCGCTTTCGGGCGCTGTGGCGCATCGGCCTGCCGATCGGGCTGACGCTCGCCTTCGAGGTCACGATCTTCAACGCCGCGGCGCTGCTCATGGGCCGCATCGGCGCGAGCGAACTCGCGGCGCACGCCATCGCGCTCCAGATCGCCTCCTTCACCTTCATGGTCCCCATGGGCGTGGGCCAGGCCGTCACCGTGCGCGTGGGACTGGCCTTCGGGGCGGGGGATCGGGACGGGGTGACGCGCGCGGGCTGGACGGCCTTCGCCCTCGGCGTCGGCTTCATGGTGTTCACCGCGCTCCTCATGGTGCTGGTGCCCCACGCGCTCGTCGGGGTCTTTCTCGATCTCGCGGACCCCAAGAACGCACCGGTGGTGGCCTTTGCGGTGTCCTTCCTGTTCCTCGCGGCCCTGTTCCAGTTGGCCGACGGCGCGCAAGCCGTGGGCGCCGGGATGTTGCGCGGGCTGCAGGACACCCGGGTGCCGATGATGTTCGCGCTCTTCGGCTATTGGGGCATCGGCCTGCCCGTGGGCGTGGCCTTAGGCTTCTGGACGCCCTTGCGCGGCACCGGCATCTGGATCGGTCTTGCGCTCGGTCTGCTCGTCGTGGCGGCCCTGATGCTGTGGCGCTGGACGCAGCGGGAGCGGCTCGGCCTGGTGCGAGCCGCTTCTTAAGAGGCTGCCGCCACGGCGGAATCCGCTTGCCGCTGCGGGGCGTCCTCTAGGAGGCTGCCGCCACGACGGAATCCGCTTGAGGCTTTGCCCGCGAGCGCGGACCGGGACCGTCGAGCGCCCGAACCGCCCGCTCGCCCGCGACCACGGCGCTCTCGATGGTGGCCGGCAGGGCACCGATCCAGTCGCCGGCAAGGGCCAGGTTCGCCAGGGGCCTGAGCGCCGGCTGCGGCAGCGGGCCGGCGTTCTGGCGGATGGTGGCGCGCTTCTCCTTCACGACCCGGAAGTCCGGCACGGCGTCCGAAGCGGCAAGGCCCACCGCCCGCATGGCGGGGGCGATCTCGCTCCAGACCTGCGCCGCAATGGTCTCCGCATCCCGGTCCACCGCGCCGCCCGCGGCCGAAACCGTGACGCTGGTGTGGTCGTCGCGGACGAGCGCCCATTGGGCGAGCGATCCGATGAGGCCGATGAAGCGCGGACGCTCCGGGCCCGCGACCCGGTAATGCACGTTGAGGATTGGCTCGAAGGCGTTCGGCACCGCCGAGCCCGGCAGAAGCCGTCCGATCTCCCAAGGCGGCAGCGCGAGGATCACGCGATCCTCGGGCCCGAGCGCGACGGTGCGATCGGCGAAGACGAGGGCCGTGGCGCGTCCGTCCGTCTGTTCGACGCTCCGCAGGCGCTGGCCCGTGAGAACCGGCATGCCGGCAGCCTGAAGGGTGCGCACCGCCGGCTCGATCAGATCCGGCGACAAGCCCTGTCGGGCGACGAGGAGGCGCGCGGCGCCGGGCTGCGCGAGGCGGCGCATGGCCAGTCCCAGGCGCCGGGAGGAGGCGGTCGCCACCGGCGTGTTGAGCACCGCCACCGTGAGGGGCTCGACCAGGGTTTCGACGAGGCGGCTGTCGCCCATGATCGCGCCGATGGGACGGTCTCCGAGCGGCAGCGAGAGGCGGATGAGCCGCAGCACGCCCTTGAAGGTGAGCCCGTCTGGCCGGCTGCCGGGCTTCAGCCAGGAGAGCGGCGAGAGCCCGACCCGGTTGAGGCGGCCGTTGCGCACGTCGAAGACCGGGACGGCGCCGGGCTCGGGCTCGATCCAATCGCCCCTTGCGCCCACCGCGTCGAGGAAGCGGATCGCGGGGCGGTTGCCGGTGAAGAGCACATGGGTGCCGTTGTCGTGGGCAAAACCGTCCGCGGGCTGCAGGGTCCTGGCGCGACCGCCGGCCTGCGGGGCGCCCTCGTAGACCGCCACCTGGCCGCCCGCGCGCAGAATCGCGAGCGCCGCCGAGAGACCGGCGACGCCGGCCCCGACGATATGGGTGCGGCCGGTCATCACGCGGGCCTCAGGGCGAGCGAAATCATGTGGAGCCGGTCGCCTGCGGTGAGACGCTGGCGTTCGCCGCGCGTCGCCCAGCCGCGCTCCATGAGGCGCAGGAAGATGCGGCGATAGCCCTCCTTCATGAGGATCGCAGGCTTCAAGGCGGCGCGGTTCAGGTGCGCCAGCGCCGCATCGGCGGCGGCAAAGCCGGCGCTCGCCTCCTCGGCGAGGTCGCGGCACACGGCGGCAAAGCGCGGATCGGCCACGATCATGCGAGCCGGTCCGTCCTCGATGCCGGCCGCTTGGAGGCGTGCGAGCGGCACATAGACCCGCTCGATGGCGGCGTCCTCGTCCACGTCCCGCAGGATGTTGACGATCTGGAGCGTGCGCCCGAGGCCGACGGCGAAATCGCGGGCTTCCGGCGCCCCGAAGATCGGGATCGACATCAGCCCGACGGACCCCGCGACGCGCCTGACGTAGAGGTCGAGCCCGGCATCGTCCGCGATGCGGACCCGCTCGGCCGAGTCGGTTTCCATGCCGTCGAGCATGGCGTGGCACTCCGTGAGCGGCACGTCGAAGGCTGTGGCGGCGTAGGCGAGCTCGCGGCCGATGGGGGTCGTCGGAGCGCCGGGCAGGCGGTCGATCTCGGCACGCCATTGGTCGATGAGGCGGCGCTTCTCGAACAGCGGCGCGCGGCCGTCGGCGATGTCGTCGGCGACGCGGCAGAAGGCGTAGACGGCGTGAATCGCGCGCTTGCGGTCCGCCGAGAGGCTCTGCATCCCGAGCCGGAAGGAGGAGGACGAGCGGCGCACGATGTCGCTCGTGATGGCCGCGTCGCGGCTGGCTTCGGAGCGGAACGTGCCGAGGAAGCCGCCGAGGCCGGCCTTCGCCACATCGCCCTTGCTGACCTCGACCCGCATGAGGAGCGGATCGTCCCGACGCAGCCGCCGGCTCAGGGCGTCGGCGAGCCCGATGGTCGCGATGCACTGGGCACGGAGGCGCCGATCCCGCACGCGCCCGGGGAGGCCGCGCGCCGTGTCGATGATCACGTCGACCTGATCGAGGGCCGCATCGAGCACAGCCCGGCGCGCCGCGGCATTGGAGGGGGCGAAAAACGCGGCCTCGCCGCCGGCAGGCTCCATCCAGGGCACGGGCAGGTAGATGCGGTCGAGGGCATCCCGGTCCTTTCCCAGGTCCTGGAGGTGGTTGAGAATTTGGAGTGCCGTGCACAGCGCGTCGGAGGGCGCATCGGCCTCCGGGCCCTCGCCATGGAGGCGCAGGAGAAAGCGGCCGACCGGGTCGGCGGAGCGGCGGCAATAATCGAGGAGCTCCGCCCAGTCGGCGTAGCGGGTTTTCACCGCGTCCTGCCGGAAGGCGTCGAGGAGGATGCGGGCCTGATCCGAGCCGATGCCCTGGGCATGCAGGGGCACGGCCGAGGGGACGGCGGCGTCGCCTGCGAGGAGCGCGGCCTCCATGCGATCGAGGCGCGCGATCTTCTCCTCCGGCGCGATCGTGCCGGAATCCGCGATATCGTCGGCCTCGCGCACGAAGCGGTAGAAGGCGAGCACCTTGGCCCGGTGGGCGGGGGCGAGGATGAGCGACGCGACGGGAAAGTTCTCGTCGCCCGGGGCCTTGGTGGGGGTCGCGGGGGCAGAGGTCGCGGGGGCTGGGGCAGCGGTTTGGGCCATGACCCCCATCCTACCGGGTCGAACCCGTCATTCCAACCGCTCTGCGCACCAAGGTGAACTCACCCGACCGGGTAGAGCCGGCCCTTCCAGCCAGCCTGGCGCCCGCGGCCGAGCTTCAGGAGCACGCTCCACTGGATCGCGAGCCCGACCAGAACGGTGGCGGGGTGGAGGGGGATCGCGAGGGGGTTCTCGCGGGTTTTCAGGGTCACGGCGGCGCGGGTGCCGAGCGAGAGCAGGGCCGCCGCAGCCGCAGGCCACGAGGGGGCGAGGAGGAGGAGCAGGAAGGGCAGCACATGGGCGCCGAAGAGCAGGACGGTCCAGACCGGCAGGGCCTTGCGCGTCGCCATGCCCTCATGGGCGTTCTTGGCGAAGCCCGCCCAGGCCTCGTCGAAGCGGGTGTACATCCGGCAGGTCGCGAGGTCGTGGCCGAACACGAGGTCGGTCATGAAGCCGGCGCGGCGGAACACGCGCGCCAGCTGAATGCCGTCGTGCAGGAGCGTGCGGACGGACCCATGGCCGCCGACCGCCCGATAGGCTTCGGCCTCGACCAGCAGGAGCTGGCCGCAAGCAGCGCCGAGGCCCGGGTTCGGGTCTTTCCGCATCATCGGCATGGGCAGGTAGCCGAGCAGGGTGAAGTTCACCATCGGCACGGTGAGGAGTTCGCCCAAGGTGCCGGTGATCTGCCGCGGCACCGCGCTCACCATGCGGGCGCCGCCCGCTTCCGCCCGGCCCGCCAGCGCCGCCGCGGCATGCGGGCTCAGGCGCACATCCGCATCGACGAACAGGAAATGCGTGCCGCGCGCGGCCTCCGCGAGGCGGTGGCAGGCGTGGATCTTGCCGGTCCAGCCCTCGGGCAGCGGCGGGGCGGAGAGGAGGCGCACGCGCGGATCGCGGGCGGCATGGGCTTGAACGATGGTGGCGGTGTCGTCGGTGGAGCCGTCGTCTATGACGAGCACCTCGACCGCGACGTCCGTGCTCGCGAGCGCCGCGTCGAGGGCTGGGCCGATGTTGGCGGCCTCATTGCGGGCGGGGATCAGGATCGACACGAGGGTGTCGGGTCGTGGGGCTGCGCGGGGCGTGCGCGCCAGGGCCGCGAGGTTCACGGCGGCGAGAATCGCGGGCAGGGCCGCGAGCGCAAGGGCGATGAAGCCGAGGAGGATCATGCGGTGGGTTTCTCCCGGGCGGCGGCCCCGTGCGAAGCGTCGAAGCGCCGGCCCCGCAGCGCCGCGGCGAAGCGGCGCCAGCCGTCGTAGATCCCGCCGATGCCGGCGCGGCCCTCGAGCACGGAGCGGAAGCGCGCCGGATCGCGGGAGGACACGTCGTCCTGCAGCCGCTCGAGGGTTTGGGTGAGCGCATCCTCCAGCCGCGCGAGCCGCTGCGGGCGCGGCAGGTCGAGGAGATCGCGGGCCCGCATGGGCGCCCCGAAGGCGATGAAGGCCTCCCCGCCCCGCTCCATCCAGAAGCCGTACTCGATGGCGAGCGGCAGAACGAGGGCGTCGGGCGCGATCTCGGGGAGCCGCGCGACGCCCGGCTTGACGCCAAGCGGCCGCTGCCGGTTGTCCACGAAGCGGCCCTGCGCCGTGATCCACAAGGCGCGGTCGCGCCGCGAGAGGATGTCGGCGCCCGCTTTCAGGAAAGCCGCGGCGCCCCGGGCGGTTTCGAGATCGACGCCGAAGGCCCCGATGCGGCCGAAGACGCCGTAGCGCTGCAGCATAGCGGCATCGATGGGCGCGTAGCTCTCATGGTCGGGGAGCAGCCGGTCGGCGGCGAGGATATAGACCACTGCGTCCCACCAGGCCGGATGGTTGGAATAGACCACCACCGGCCCTGCCCCCGGCGGCACCGCGGGCACGCCCCACAGCGCGAGGCGCAGCGCATTCATGTGCTTGCGGAAGAAGCGGCCGAAATAGGCCACCATGAACCGGTGCACGTGCGGCGAGCGCCGGCTCGTCGGGGACACGACGGTCCTCCGTCCGGTCGGCGCGGCTTCGGGCGGCGGGAGAGGGGCCATGAGGTGCTGACGGGGCTCTGTTCGGAGCCCCGAAGGTAGGTTCTAGGATGCCTTGCGCAAGTCCGCGAAGGCGGGAACGGCTGCCGGTGTTTCCGCAGCCGGCGCGGGCGCGCGCCCGCGCACGTCCGCATCGAGGGCGTCGGCCGCGATCCAGCCCGACATCATCACCATCGGCATGCCGGGGCCGGGATGCGCGGCCCCGCCGGCAAGATACAGCCCCTTGACCTGGCGCGAGCGGTTGCCGGGCTTGAACGCGCCCATGAAGCGGCCGTGGCTTGCCAGCCCGTAGATCGCGCCGTTCAGCACCTTGTAGCGATCATGGATGTCCTGCGGCGTGAGGTGACGCTCCACCACGATGCGATCCTCGATGTCGGCCATGCCGGCGGTGCGCTTCAGCTTGTCGAGGATCACCTGACGATAGGCAGGCAACATCTGCCCCCAGTCGTGATGCGGGCGCAGATACGGCGTGTGCACGAGCACGTAGAGCGCTTCGCCACCCTCCGGCGCCACGCTCGGATCGGTCGAAGACGGGGCCGCGATGTAGCAGGTGGGATCCGGCGCCGGCTCGCCGCGGCGGTAGATCGCGTCGAACTCCTCGTGCGGATCGCGGGAGAACACGAAGTCGTGGTGCAGGAGGTGATCGTAGCGTTTCTTCAGCCCGAGATAGAGCACCACGCCCGAGCAGGCGGGCTCGAAATCCTTGCGCGCGTAATGCTCGCCCACCTCGCCGCCGACGAGCTCGCGGTAGGTGCGCACGGAATCCATGTTGGAGATCACGTTGTCGTAAGCCGCTGCGGTGCCGTCGGCCAGCGTGAGGCCCGTGACCTTGCCGCTCTCGACCTTCAGCGATCCCACATCGCTCGACGGCTTGAGGACGACGCCGAGTTCGCCCGCGAGCTTCATGAGGCCTTCCGCCACCGCCCGCGTGCCGCCCATGGGATACCATACGCCGTCCGCGGCCTGCATGTGCGCGATGGCGCAGAGCACGGCGGGAGCGCCATAGGGGGACGAACCCACATATTGCACGAAGTGGTCGAGCATCTGCGCGAGACGCTCGTCCTTCACCTTGCTGCGGATCGTGCCCGCGACCGACGATCCCATGCGCAGGGACAGCACGTCCTTCAGCGTCGAGGGATTGAGGTTGGCGCGGATGTTGATGGTGTCGAAGAGGTCTTCCACCGGCTTCCAGAAGAAGAAGCGGTTCGACACGTCGTGGAGATGGGCCGAAATGCCCTGGAAGCGCTTGTAGCCCTCGCCCGACCCGGAGCCCGGCGCGAAGCGGTCCATCTCGGCCGCCATGCGCTCGATGTTCTCTTCAAGATCGATCTGCGTGCCGTCGTCGAAGAAGCAGCGCCATTGCGGGTCGAGCCGGCGCAGGTCCATGTAATCGTGCACGGAGCGCCCGGCTTCCGCGAAGATGCGCTCCAGCACGCGCGGCACGGTGAGGATCGTCGGGCCCATGTCGAAGCGGAACCCGCCCTCGTGCAGGACCGCGGCCTTGCCGCCGAGCCAGGGGTTCTTGTCGTAGAGCGTCACCTGATGCCCGCGCGCAGCCGTGACGCAGGCCGCCGCCAGGCCGCCGAGCCCGCCACCGATCACCGCAACGGAGGAATGTGAAGCCATGGTGTTTGCTGTCCTTGGAGGTCAGGGATCGAGCCTGACGCAGGGGAATAGTAGGGGTGAGGATGGATGCCGTCGAGCCGCCTCTCAGCGAACCGGAACGGTGATCGTGGATGTGGGGGCGTTCACCGTCACGAGTGCCGCGTTGAAGGTCGGGATGCTCGTGCGGCCGATGTCGTTGGAGAAGCCGTAGGGCTCCTGCGGAAAGCCGATCGCGGAGCGGTCGAGACGGCCGTTGCCGTTGGCGTCGTGGTACACCGCGACGGCGTAGCGTCCCGGCGGCACGTTGGGGATGCGGAACTCCACCGTGCCCGCCCGCGCCGGCTTGCGGTCGCCGAAGGGGCACTCGCGCTCCTCCAAGCTCTTGTTGCACACGCCGACGAACACGCTGCCTTCGGCGGATTTGATGCCGTCGGCCCGGACCACGAGGGTCGCTGATTGGGCGAGCGCTCCGGTGAGCGATGCGGCCGTCAGGGCGGAGGCGAGCAGCAGAGATCGAACCATGGCGGACTTCCAACAAGGTAGGGTCTGGATCAGGCTCCCGCGGCTTCGCCGAGGGGGGCCGGGAGGGGGGTGGGTGCGGTCTCGCCGGCGCGGCGACGCTCCAGATCCTCCATGAGCAGGCGCGCGGTGATGCGGGCGCCCTCGTAGATCACCGGCAGGCCCGATCCCGGATGCGTGCCGCCGCCCACGAGATAGACGTTGCGCCCGAACCGGTTATGCGGCCGGAAGTAGAGCATCTGGGTGAGGTTGTGGGCGAGGTTGAAGGTGGCGCCCTCGAAGACCGAGAACTCGCTCTCCCAGGCGCGCGGCGTCACCACGCGCTCGTAGCGGATGCGGGATTCCACGTCCTTCAGGCCCAGCGCCTTCAGCCGGTCGAGGGCGATCTGGCGGTATTGCGCGCTCAGCGCCGGCCAGTCGAGGCCGCACCGCAGGTTCGGCACCGGCACCAGCACGTAGAGGCTCGTATGGCCCTTCGGCGCCATGGTGGGATCGGTGGCGCCCGCATTTTGCACATAGACCGAGGGCTGATCCGGCAGGATGCCGTTGGTGATCTCGTGGATGTTGCGCTCGTATTCCCGCGACAGGAGGATGGTGTGGTGCGCGAGGTCGCCCACGTCGCCTTCGAGCCCGAGATAGAGCATGAAGGTCGAGCAGGAGAGCTTCGTCTTGGCGAGCTTGCGGTCCGACCAGCGCGGGCGCATGGCCTCCGGAACGAGGCGGCGGATCGCGTGGCCGAAATCGCCGTTCACCACCACGGAACCGGTCGCGAAACGCTCGCCGCCGGCCTCGATGCCCTTCGCCTCGCCGTTCTCGTAATGGATGCGGTCGACCGGCGTGTTGAGGCGGATGTCCACGCCCATGCGGCGCGCCAACGCGGCCATCGCCTCGGAGACCGCGCCGCAGCCGCCCACGGGATGGAAGACCCCGTGCTCGTATTCCAGGAACGAGAGGATCGTGAACAGGCTCGGGCACTGGAAGGGTGACATCCCGAGGTACTTGGTCTGGAACGAGAAGGCGAGGCGCACCCGCGGATCTTGGAAGTAGCGCTTCAGGTCCCGATCCACCGACGCGGCCGGGCGCAGATGCGGCAGCGCCGCGAGCATGGCCGGCGAGACCATGTCGGTCATCTTGGAGAAGGATTGCGACAGCACCGGCGCGAAGGCGCTCAGCTTGACGCGGTTCTCGGCCATGAAGCGCGCCACGTTGCGGGCATCCGCGGGCGAGAGACGGGCGATCTCCTGTTCGAGACGCTTGAGATCGGGGGTCGCCTTGATGGCGCCCCCGCCCTCGAAGATGAGGTGGTATTGCGGATCGAGGCGCTTCAGCTCGACGTGATCCTCCAAGCGCTCGCCGCACGCCTCGAAGATCTCGGACAGGATCTGGGGGTAGAGGAAGAAGGTCGGGCCGATGTCGAAGCGGTAACCACCGGGCGCCTCCACGGTCCGGGTGCGGCCACCGACCGCGCTCTCTTTCTCGAACACCGTAACTTGAAGGCCTTGCTGGGCGAGAAGCAGGGCGGCCGCGAGGCCTCCCGGTCCTGCGCCCACGACGGCCACGCGCGACGAAGCGGACGAATGCAGCATTGGTGATGAAGCCTCGGATCAGCTGGGGAGCGAAGCGGTAGGTGCACCCCTCTACGCACCGGACGCGGCCCCTGGATCACCGGCGCACCCCGAAAGATGAGACCCGATCAGCAGCCGCCAGTGCTTATGCTCAAGGTCCCAATTGCCGCGCCGGCGGTCAAGCTTTGCCATTGGCTTGACGCAACGTCGCCTCAAGTCACGGAGGTCGTACGGAGACAAATGTGGCAGCTTGAGCATAAATGGGACGATGTTCCCGGGCCTGTACATGCCTTATTGTTGCCTTTTTATAAGGGAGCCTGGCCGTTAACCAAATCACAAGGGAACGCCCGTGAAGAAGAGCCTTGTTCGAGCGCCGCTGCTGGCGCCCTTCCTCTTCGTCGCAGCCTGCAACACCACGCCCGTGGCCACGCAGTCGCTGACGACGGGGGAGACCGGCGCGCCCGTGGTGGCGGCCTCCGTCGAGGCCGCTTCCGCGGCTCCCGTCCAGGCCGCGAAACCCGCCCTGCCGAAGGCCCGCTACAAGGTGGCGTCCCTCGGAACGGTGCCCGTGCCGAGCACGGCCCTCGAGCCGACGCAGACCGCGCGGCAGGACGCGGCCATCGCCAGCGAGATCGCCCGCAACATGCAAAGCGGACGGGCCTCCTGGTACGGTCCCGGCTTCCACGGCCGCCGCACCGCCAGCGGCGAGCGTTTCCACGCGGGCGCCATGACGGCGGCCCATCGCACCCTGCCGTTCGGCACCCGCGTGCGCGTCACCCATGTGGGCAGCGGGCGCTCCGTCGTGGTGCGCATCAACGATCGCGGCCCCTTCCATGGCGGACGCATCATCGATCTCGCGGCAGGCCCCGCGCAGATGCTCGGCCTCAAATCGGCGGGTTCGGCCTACGTCTCCCTGCAGACGCTCGATTGAGGGGCGTTCCGAGCTCATTCTCGAGAGGCTGCGCGTCACGATGCCTTTAGGCGGTTCTTAAGGGCTGTCCGGCGACTCTCCTCCGCGATTCGGACGAGAGAGTTGCGTATGAGTTCCCTATCGGCCCCGCCGGCCAACGTGCTGCGCTTTCGCGCGCCCCGATCCCTCGCGGCGCCCGGCCTCGATCAGCGCGGTTTCATGGATGCGGTCTATGCGGCCGGTTCGCTGCCGGTGGCGGCGGACGACCGCTCCACGAAGGTCATGGCGACGCGGCTCACCATCTTCGGCTTCGTGGTGATCGACGAAGTGCAGGCGGACGGCTCCGCCCGGCGCCTGCGCGCCTCGGAGGCCTTCCAAGCCTCGGGGACGCGTCCCTGGCGCGTCTCCAAGCCGTCCCACCGTGGCGAGCCGAAGCGGGCCGGAATGCCGGATGTTCGCCCCGGCCTGCGCCTCGCGCATTCGATCTGACGCGGCGGATCGCTGGGCGCCCGTCCCGGCGGCCCTATGTCGGCGGGCATGCATCTCGTTCAGATCCTGCTCCCCTTGAGAGACAACGAGGGCCGCGCCTTCGAGGGCTCGGCTTATGGGCGCGTGCGCACGGAGCTCGCCGAGCGCTTCGGCGGAATCACCACCTTCACCCGCGCCCCCGCGGAGGGGGTCTGGAAGGAGGGTGGGCGCACGGACCGCGACGACATCGTCGTGTTCGAGGTCATGACAGACACCCTCGACCGGCCCTGGTGGCAGGGCTACCGGGCCGATCTCGAACGCCGCTTCCGCCAGGACGCCATCGTGGTGCGGGCCAGCACGGTCGAGATGCTCTGATCCCTGCGCCCGGGAACCTCCCTCGGCGCCTCCCGCTTGTTCCGGTGGTCCAACGAACCCCGGAGCGCCCCATGTCCAAACCGCTGATCGTGACCATTCCCCATCAGCACGGGAAGGCCGAGGCAACCCGGCGCCTGCGCGACGGCGTGGGCCAGCTCAAAAATCAGTTCTGCGACAAGCTCGCCTCCATCGATCAGCGCTGGGAGGGCGACCGCATGAGCTTCAACGTGGGCGCCATGGGCCAGACCGTCACGGGCCATGTGGACGTGATGGAGGACAGCGTGCGGGTCGAGGTCAATCTGCCCTGGCTGCTCTCCATGGTGGCCGACAAGGCGAAGGCCATGATCCAGAAGCAGGGTACGCTCATGCTGGAAAAGAAATAGCCGCCCCCTGACGCAGCGTCTTGCGAAGGCATCGCGCGCTTCGCGCAAGCAAGAGCATGTCTTGCGGGCGCGTCTTTTATGCATCTCACAAGTGTTGCCTGTGCTATGGTCGCGGGAGATTGACCGTGAGCTTCCGCAGCTGAGCGGGAACCGGATTGAGGCGAACGCGTTAGTAGCGTGATCGTGCCGGCTTCCGTTCCCGCCTCGCCGATCCACTACAAACCAATTCGAAACGCAACGGGCGTCTGCGCCCGAACGCGGTCACATGCAAAAACAAGGATGGCGCCATGCTTGAGCGTTCGACACCCCAGCCGCGTGCTCCTCTCTCCGCTGGGCTTGATTCTCGAATGCCCCTGCTCGTGTGCTTCTCCCATCTGCGTTGGGATTTCGTGTGGCAGCGGCCGCAGCATCTCCTGAGCCGCGCCACCAAGAACTACCGCGTCCTCGTCATCGAGGAGCCCATGTTCAAGGCGGGGATCGCCCCGCACATGGATCTGTCCGAGCGTCCGCAGGGCGTGACCATCGCGGTGCCGATGCTGCCGGAAGGCATGAGCCATGAGGACGTGATCCTGGAGCAGCGCGACCTCATCGAGACGCTCATCGGGCGCGAATCCGCCGGCCCCCGCGTGTTCTGGTACTACACCCCCATGGCGCTCGCCTTCTCGAGCGAGCTCGAATGCGATCTGTGCATCTACGACAACATGGACGAGCTCTCGCTCTTCCGCGGCGCCTCGCGGGAGCTGCTCGACCTTGAGACCGCCCTGTTCGAGCGCGCCGATCTCGTGTTCACCGGCGGCATGAGCCTCTACGAGGCGAAGCGCAACCGCCATCACAGCGTCCATTGCTTCCCCTCCTCCATCGAGTTCGAGCACTTCGTGAAGGCGCGCTCCGCGAAGGAGGAGCCCGCGGACCAGGCCCCGATCGCGGGCCCCCGCCTCGGCTTCTTCGGCGTCATCGACGAACGCATGGACATCGAGCTCCTGGGCCAGGTCGCGGAGCTGCGTCCCGAATGGCAGTTCGTGATGATCGGCCCGGTGGTGAAGATCGATCCCGCTTCCCTGCCGCGCCGCGACAACATCCATTGGCTCGGGGGCAAGGACTACAAGGACCTGCCGAAGTACCTCTCGGGCTGGGACGTGGGCTTCATGAACTTCGCCCTCAACGAGTCCACCCGGTTCATCTCGCCCACCAAGACGCCCGAATTCCTCGCCGCCGGCGTGTCGGTGGTGTCGACCCCCATCACCGACGTGGTGCGCCCCTACGGCGAGAAGGGTCTCGTCGAGATCGCCAAGACGCCGCTCGAAGTGGTGCGCAAGGTCGAAGCGCTCCTGGATCGCCCCAAGGATCCGTGGCTGCAGCGGGTGGACCGCCACCTCGCGTCCGGCTCCTGGGACAAGACCTGGTCCTCCATGAACAAGCTCATCACGGACGCCATGGACGGCGCCGACCGCGCCCCCGCGACGCTCCCGGTCTACGCCACGACCCCCGCCGAGTAGGCCCCATGGTCGTTTGAAACACGTCATCGGCCGGGTTCAGCGCCCGGCCGATTCCTTATCCCGCGTCCAAAGCTCCTGGAGACACCACCCATGTATGACTGGCTGATCGTCGGCGCCGGCTTCGCAGGCAGCGTTCTGGCAGAACGCCTC
>JAESFT010000207.1_pt1 | contig 61008 bp, 46 predicted proteins | sample 9269451 | NCBI WGS metagenome assembly JAESFT01 (sample SAMN14502557, study PRJNA617106) | algae metagenome | isolation source: Scytonema hyalinum WJT4-NPBG1 and co-occurring heterotrophs from well... | place: USA: Mojave Desert, Joshua Tree National Park, California | collected 2006-05-25
CGACCCGCCGGCCCCGCTTGCTCGCCGCCGCCAGGCGGGAGACCTGCCCGTCGCGCAGGGACACCAGAGCCAGCTCCGACGCGGAGAAGTACCCGCCGATCAGCACGAACAGCAGGACGAGTCCGACATTCAGGGCGATACCGTCCACACCGCCGAGCATCCCAGATGGCGGTCCGCCACTGTGTCACTGGCCGATGCCCGTGCGCGGCGGTGTACCTGCCACCGCATGGTCCTGTGCGGGTGACAGGGGTCGGAAGGCCCGGGCGACGATTGTTCCGAGGACGGAAGCTCGGTGGCAAGAGCCCTCCTAGCCGTGTGCACCTGTGGTGCCCGAGTCTGCACTGCAGAGGGCAGCGACAGGAGGTGGCGGATCGACGGCGAGCGGGCGAACGGTGAGGCCATCGGAGCCAACGACCACAGCCGATCACCCTATGGAATCACTCGCTGCCATCCCCTACCGTTCCCGGGGACCATCCGCTCCCCTGGAGGCTCTGTGCCCTGGTTCCCCACGGCTCTGTCGGTGGCCTGCCTCGCCGCCGCCGCGGTCCACTTGGCCCGCCTCGTACTGCTGGGTGCCGATCAGCGCACGGATCGGCTGGGAGAAGCCGCACACGTGGTGATGGGCGTGGGGATGGCGGCCATGTTCGCTCCGGCGGCTGATCCAATCCCGGTTCCCGTGTGGGTGGCCCTGTTCGCGATCATCGGGGTGTGGTTCGGCGCGGTCGCGGTGCGCGTGGGCGACTGGACTGGTAGCGCGACCCACCATGCGGTCGGCGGGGCCGCGATGCTGCTCATGCTGCTGGGTGGGCACGACCACGCCGCTGCGGCGGACGGCGAGCACGCCGGGCACGCCGCGCACGGCGGCAGCGTCGCGGGCTTCGGGTGGACGACGGTGGCCTCGGTCCTGCTCGCCGGGTACTTCGTGTGGCACCTGTGGCGCGTGCTCGACACGCGGCGCACCACTCCGTCGCGCGACGCGGAGCCTCCCGCGGCCACGGGTCCGATCGCTACCGCCACGGTCGTGCGGACACGTCCGTCGCTGCGCACCGCGCTGCTGTCGACCGAGGCCGTGAGGGCGGCGCTCGTCGTCATGTCGGGGGCGATGGCCGCGATGCTGCTGGGCCTGGTCTGACCGGTGCCCGACCCGACCGTCGCGTCCCCGTCCCGCGCCCTGCGCGCGGGGTCGGGCGCCGCGGTCGCCGTCGTCGTCGCGGCCGGCGCGCACGCGGCCGGTCGCGGGGGCGTCGACCTCCAGTCGGCGGCGTGGACCTTCCTCGCGCTCATCGGTCCGGCGTGGTGGGCCGCCGGGCGCCGCCGCGGCTGGGGTGCCCTCGTGGTGTCCCAGCTCGCCGGTCAGCAGCTCGCCCACCTGATCCTCAGCACCACCGGCCCCGCGGGCCATGTGCTGCCCATCGACGTCATGCTCTACGCCCACCTGCTGGGTGCCGCGCTGAGCGCGACCTGGCTGCTGTGGGGCGAACGCCGCGCGTGGACCGCAGCTCGGCGCTGGATCGCCGGCGTACTCGACGCGCCCGGCCGCGTTCCGGACCCGCCGCCACCGACGCGGACGGACGCCGCGGCCCCGGGTGGGCGCTGCGGCGACGTGCTCCGGCACGCCCTGGTGCGGCGCGGTCCGCCGCGGGCCCTGCTGGCCGTCTGACCCCGCCTCGGGCCCCGGTCGGACGACACATCCCTGACGTGGCGATCACGCCACGCGGGTCACGTTGCGGCGTGCCCGGGCCGGCTTCCGGCTCGGCCTCGCCCGCCCCTCCCGTCGGGTCGACCCCGATCGGGAGCTCGCGCACCGTCGACGCCCCCTGCGCGCGTCCGGTCCGCACCCCCTCGACACCGCTCGGAGAACCCATGACCGCCACCGCACCACCGCCCACCTCCGGCGCCGCCGCGGCCGACCCCGCGGCACCCGCGCCCGCTCCTCCCCCCCCACGTCCCGGCCGTTCCGGGCCTGTGGGCCCAGCTGCGCCCGTTGGTGCTGCGCCTGCACTTCTACGCCGGGGTGTTCGTCGCCCCGTTCCTCGCCGTCGCCGCCCTCACCGGCCTGGCCTACGTGTTCTCCCCGCAGCTGTCCGACGCCGTGCACGGCGGGCAGCTGCTGGCCACCCAGCCCGGCGCGCCGGCCCGTCCCCTCGACGAGCAGGTCGCCGCAGCCACGACCGCGCTCGCCGCGACGACCCCGGACGGGACGCTGGCCTCGGTGACCGTGCCGGGCGACCCCGCCCGCACCACCGAGGTCACCTTCGACGTCCCCGGGCTCGCCGAGGACTGGCAGCGCACCGTCTACGTCGACCCCGCCACCGCGCAGGTCCGCGGCGTGCTCGACACCTGGTTCGGCTACCCGCCCCTGCAGGCCACCCTCGACGGCCTCCACCGCCATCTGCTGCTGGGCGAGCCCGGGCGGCTGTACTCCGAGACCGCCGCCAGCTGGTTGGGCGTGCTCGTCCTCGGCGGCCTCGCGCTGTGGATCGCCCGGGTGCGGCGCCGCCGGCAGAACCGCCGGCTCGCCGCCGCACTGCTGCCCCCGCTCGGCGCCCGTCCCGGACGCGCCCGGCTCCGCGGCTGGCACGCCACCACGGGGGTGTGGATGGCCCTGGGGCTGCTGTTCCTGTCGGTCACCGGCCTGACCTGGTCGACCTACGCCGGGGAGCGGTTCACCGCCGTCGTCACCTCGCTGGACGGACGCTCCCCGCAGTTGGAGACCGAGTTGGTCGCCGTCCGCGACGGGGCTCCGGTGATCGGCGTGCAGGACGCCGTCGCCCGGGCTCGCGCGGAGGGCCTGGAGGACAAGCTGTCGGTCACCGTTCCCGCCGAGGCCGGGGCGGTGGTCCAGGTGGCCGAGATCGCCGACACCTGGCCCGTGCAGCGAGACAAGGTGGCGCTGGACCCGTACACCGGTGAGGTCGTTGAGTCGATCGCCTGGGCCGACTACCCGATCCTGGCCAAGCTCACCACCATCGGCGTGCTCGCCCACATGGGCCTGCTGTGGGGGCTGCCCAACCAGCTCGCCCTCACCGCCCTGGCACTCGGCCTGCTCTCCACCATCGTCTGGGGCTACCGCATGGCCTGGCTGCGCCGCCCCCGCGGCGCTGCCCGACCCGCCGCCCCCGGCCGGCGCGGCGCGCTGCGCGAGCTCCCGCAGCCCGTCGCGCTCGGCGTGGTGCTGGTGACCGTGACCGTCGGCTGGGCCGTGCCGGCCCTCGGGGTGACCCTCGCCGGTTTCCTGCTTATCGATGCGCTCCTACACCGTCGCCACATAAGTACTGTCGGAACGCCCTGATCCACGCGGCCCCCGCTGTGCCGCCGTGTGGTGTTCCGCGCGGCGGCGCAGCACCGATCAACCCAACATGGCTACGACCGGGGCGGCGCGCCTCCTCCTGCGGCGAGTCCCCGCGGTCCAGTACGTGATAATGCGCTGTATCACGTACTGATGTTGATACCGCCTCCCCCTGGGGACGGTCGTTGTATCAGTGCGTTCCCGCTGTCCATGAGGCGGTAGGTTCGTTGCGTGCTGGACAACTTCGGCCCGCGTAGTGACGGTCTCTCGCGGCTGAGTGGGTTGCGGGAGCCGCAGTGGTAGGAGAAGCAGTCAGATGACCGACGGGTCAAGCTCCAGCGGAGCCCCTGTCGCTGCGGATCCCTGCTCCGTGGCGGGATCAGGGGTGGACTTCTCGCTGCTGTTCATGGCCGCTCCGTCGCCGTACGTGGTGCTCGACCTCGATCTGGTGGTGGTCGAGGTGAACTCGGCCTACTGCGCGATCGCCGGCCGGGATCGCGAGGAGCTGCTCGGCCAGCCGTTGTTCGAGACCTTTCCCGACAACCCGGCTGAGCCCGCTGCGCATGGCAGTTCTGCGGTGGTCGCGTCGTTGCGACGAGCGCAGGCCAGCGGCCGGCCAGACATCATGCCGCTTCAACGCTACGACACGCTCGACCCGTCCACCGGCCGCTACGCCGAGCGGTACTGGAGCGTCATCAACCTCCCGGTTCTCGACCGCGGTGGTGGGACGGTGTGGCTGCTGCACCGGCCCGAGGAGGTCACCGGCTACGTCCAGAGCCACCGTTCCGAGTCCGTCGTGGCCCCTGCGGTCGACACGGCCGAGGACGATGGCCGACTCGGACTCCTGGTCGAGGCGAGCGCGGAGGTCTACGCGCGGACCCAGGAGGTCCAGGCCGCGTGGGAAGCCGAGCACGCAGCTCGACGGCGGCTCGCCGCGGTGTCGGAGGTCGCGCTGGCGCTCGCGCGCGCCCAGACCGTGGATTACCTCACCACCGTCGTGTTCGACCAGGGTCTGGCCGCGCTGGGCTCGGACGGCGGCGCTGTCGCGGTGCTCGACGGCGATCATCTGAACCTGTCGATCACCTCCTCGCTCGGCGAGCGGACCCGCACGACCTATGGCCGGTTGCCTCTGGAGGCAGCGATACCGGCGTGTGTCGCCGCATCGACCGGGCGGCCAGTGGTGCTGCCCGACGCCGCGGCATCGCGGGCGTTCTCCTCGGAGATGGACGCGGTCCTCGCCGGCACCGGGTGCCAGGCGTGGATAGCGCTGCCCCTGCACGCCGACCACGCGGTGTTGGGGTCGCTGGTCGTCGGCTGGGCCGATCCGCATCCGTTCCCGCCCGCCGAGCTCGCCGTGCTCGACGCGCTGGCCGCGCAGTGCAGCTACGGCCTGGAGCGCATCCAGCCACGCCAGGCCGAACTCGCCGTTGCTGCGCAGGTGCATCGGATGTCGGAGACCCTGCAACGCAGCATGCTCACCGAACCCGACCAGCCCGACCACCTCCAGCTCGCCGTCCGGTACGCGCCCGCCGCCGATCACGCGAGAGTCGGCGGGGACTGGTACGACGCCTTCCTCGACCGCGACGGGGCCCTGTGCCTGGTCATCGGTGACGTCGCCGGGCACGACCGCAACGCCGCGGCGATCATGGGGCAGCTGCGCAACCTCCTGCGCGGCATCGTCTACGCCGTGGGCGATCCCCCCGACGCTATCCTCGCCACTCTGGACGGAGCCATCCGTCACCTCGACATCACCCCCTTCGCCACCGCTGTCCTGGCCAAGGTCGAGCAGACCCCCGCCGACGCCGCCGCCGGACAGCGACGGCTGCGGTGGACCAACGCCGGACACCCCGCCCCGCTGCTGATCGACCCGGACGGCACCGCCCGGTTCCTCGACACCGCACCCGAGATGTTCCTCGGCGCCGCTACGGGCGCGACCCGCTCGGACCACGAGCAGCTCCTCGTGCCCGGCTCGACGCTGCTGCTGTACACCGACGGCCTCGTCGAGCGCCGCGACGCCGACATCGACACCGGTCTGCACTGGCTGGCCCAGACCGCAGCCCGCTTCGCTGATCGTTCCCTCGACGAACTCTGCGACACCCTGCTCGCCGCGGTCGACGCACACACCGACGACGACGTCGCGCTGCTCGCTGTCCGCGCGCACCCCGAGGACCGACCCCGCTCACCCGAGGCCGGTCCGCAGGCCCTGCCCAACCGAACCCGTGCGGGCGACGATCAGGCCGGCCCGGCGACCTGACCCTCCTTCCCCGGGCGGCAACGAACCCTGGGCAAACAGTTGATGTAGAGCTGTGCCGGTGTACCACCGCGACCAGCGCAGCGTCACACATGATCCTCGCGAGACCCCCGTCAGGATCCGGCTGTCGCGCTGATCATGATGACGGTGGTGCCGGCGACGCTGCGCTGGATGTGAAGCTCAGCCATGCAGCCACTCATCACGATCAGGCCGTGCCCGCGGGCCTGGGGTGCGGGGCTGTCGGGGTGGTAGGCCGCCCAGCGGCCGCGGTCGGTGACCGCGACGGTGACGCGGCGTTGGCCGGTGCGCGGGTCGACCGAGACCCAGGCGTGCAGGGTGGCCGGGCCGGGGGCGTCGGGTGGGTAGGCGTGGTCGACGACGTTGGCGATCGCCTCGTTCACCGCCAGCTCGATGTCCTCGGCATCCCCAGTCGGCCAGGCGAGCGTGTCGAGCCACCGCCGCACCAGCTCGCGGGCGGCAGGCACGGCGGCGGGCGCGGCGTGCACCACGGTCATGAGATCGTCCGGGCGCACCGACCGGGCGACCCGAAGCTCGCCGGGCGCGGCCATCTCACCGTCGTCGGTCACGTGCACCATCCTCGACGGCCCGCTGCTGGACCGTCGGGCCGTAGTATGGCGCGCACGGCGGCCGCTACGCATGACGTGGGTCGTGGTGCCGGCAGCGACAACGAGCAGCTCGACCGCCCATCCACGAAATTGATCCGGGCTGGCTACAGGCAAGCCTTGACAGCAGCGGGGTAGCCACCCTTGTTCGTGATGTCGGCGGTCTGGGTGCTGTCGGTGTCGAGGACTGCGGTACTGAGGTCGGCGTAGCGGTGGCACTGCGCACAGCGGATCAGCGTGGTGTCCTGGGTGAGATCGTCGGGTCGGTGGCCGACGGCGAGCAGACCGGTGCACGCACTGCAGCGGACCTCGGTGGCCCCGGCGCCGCGGGGCAGCGAGGTGAGCAGCCGGCGCTGTGTCGAGCGGGCGCCGGCCAGGTCCAGGCTCGGGAGGGCGAGGAAAGTCTGCACGGGGAGGGTTATAGCCAACACCGCGCAGCCCCGCGTGTTCTGCTGAACTCAGCCCGGCGGTTGAAGTGATCACCGTCTTCTCCATTCACCGCTTCCTCCGCCTCGCGACGGGCGATGCGGACCTTGATCCCGCGCCGGTGCAGGTAGCTGCGGCAACGCGGGAAGTCGTAGCCCTTGTCGGCGTGCAGCTTCTCCGGCCGGCGTCGCGGTCGCCCGCGGCGACCGCGGCGCCGGCTGACACCGGGGTTGGTGTCCAGCAAGGGCTCGAACAGCAAGCTGGGAGTGGGTGTTGGCCGCGGAGATCAGCGCGTGCAGCGGTAGCCCGTTGGCGTCGCAGAGCAGGTGGTACTCGCTGCCGGCCTTACCGCGGTCGGTCGGGTTGCGCCCGGTCAGCTCGCCCCCCTTTCGCCCGCACCGACACCGCATCGATGCAGCCGCGCGGCCAGTCCAGCACCTGCGCTTCGGACAACTCCTCGAGCACGAGCCGGTGCAGCCGATCCCACACCCCGGCGTCCTGCCAGGCCCGTAGCCGCCGCCAGGCGGTGTGCCCGGACCCGCACCCGAGCTGGGGTGGCAGGTCACGCCAGCGGCAGCCGGTGCGCAGCACGAACAGGATGCCTTCCAGCACGGCGCGATCGTCCATCCGCGGTCGACCACCTGGTCCTCGCGGTCGAGGGCAAGGCGGGAGCAGTGGCTGGATCAGTTCCCGGAGCCGGTCGTCGATGAGTCGCTGCTGTCGCAGTGCCACGGCCCGAGAGGATCACCGATCCAGCCGTCGCGATCACCTACCGACACGCAGGGTTTTGAGACCAGGTCTAAGTGCGGGGCGCCGGTGAGCGCTGGCCCATGGCTGCGCTGGCGCGGCGGTCAGGTGACGTCATCGAGGGTGCGGCTGCGCTCGGCCGCCGCCGGCCGCTCGCCGGGAGCCGACGAGCCGGCCGAGATCGGGCTGGGGCTGGTGTCGATCGCGCTGGGGGTGGTGTCGATGGCGCTCGGCGCGGTGTCGATCGGCGATGGCGCGTCGGGGTCCAACTCGTCCCAGCCCTCGGCGGCGCGCCGCTTGGCCCGGCGGCGGTCGTTGAACCGGGCGATCTGGATGGCCAGCTCGAACAGCACCACCAGCCCGACGGCCAGCGCGACCATCGAGATCGGGTCCTGCCCGGGCGTCGCGATCGCCGCGAACACGAACAGGCCGAAGATCAGCCCGCGCCGCCAGGACTCGAGCTGCGTGTAGCTGATCACCCCGGCGACGTTGAGCATCACCACGAGCAGCGGGATCTCGAAGCTGACCCCGAAGATCAGCAGCAGGCCGATGACGAAACCGAAGTACAGCTCACCGGTCAGCGCGGTGGTCTGCACCCCGTCGCCGATGGAGAGCAGGAAGCTCAGGCCCTGGGTGACCACGACGTAGGCGAGCAGCGCCCCGCCGACGAACAGGACCGCGGCCACTGACACGAAGCTCAGCGCGTAGCGGCGCTCCTTCGCGTACAGGCCCGGGGTGATGAAGCCCCACAGCTGGTAGAGCCAGATCGGGCAGGCCAGCACCACACCGGCGGTGACGGCGACCCGCAGGCGCAGGTTGAACTGGTCGAACGGGCCGGTGGCCAGCAGAGTGCACGTGCCGTCGCGGGTGAACTCGGCGCGCAGGCCGGGCGCGACGCTGCAGTACGGGTCGGTAAGCAGTGTGCCCAGGCTGGGCACTCCGAAGATCGCGACCGCATACCAAACCCAACCCAGGACCGTGGTGAGCGCGATCGCGACGAGCGCGATCGTCAGGCGCGACCGCAGCTCGTAGAGGTGCTCGACGAGCGACATCGTGCCGTCCCGGTCTTTCGGCGTCCTGCCGCCGCGACCCAGGGAGAACTTGACCATGAACAACCTCGCTGATGCCGACGCGCTACTGCCCGGCGCCGCTGTGGCCCTGACCCGTGCGGCTGGGCCCCCTGACCTGCGACGCCGGCGCGGTGGCCTGGACCGACGCGGCAGGGTGCTGCACGGGATGCTCCGCGACCGCGGGCTGCGTCGGGGCCTCGTCCTCAGTGGTGGCGCCGTCGGCCTGGAGTCCCTTCATCTCGCCCTTGAACACACGGGCGGACTGGCCCATGGATCGGGCCATCGCCGGGAGCTGGCTGGCTCCGAACAGGAGCACGAGGACCCCCAGGATGATCACGAGTTCCCAGCCGCCGAGGCTTGGCATGTGTGGTCCTTCCACGAGCATCGACGAGGCTCTGCGTGTTGTGGGTGCGGGACCGCGCGGCGGCCCCTCCGCACGACACCGCGCGGAGGGACCGGCTGGGCGGGTCAGCGGGTGACGGCGGCGACGATGAACGGTCCCGCGGCGGCGAGCACCTCGTCGCGGGACAGGGGTGTCTCGAACGCGCCCTGGAAGACCCCACCCTCGGCCGGCTTCTCCTGGAGCTGGCCGATGATCGCGGCGTGCCGGGCCTCGACGCCGAAGATGCTGGCGGCCGCGACGAGCAGCTCCTTCTCCTGGAACAGCGAGGGCGCCGCGCCGAGGTAGGCCTGCACGCCGAGGTTCTCGAACGTGTAGGCGGTCTCGAGGTAGCTCTCGGCGCTGGCGAAGGCCTGCCCGAAGTCCACCTCGGGCGCGGGGACGGCGTCGCCGCCGAGCTGGCCGATGGTGTCCTGGATGACCGTGACGTGGGCCTCCTCGTCGGTCTGGATGGTGCCGAGGTAGTCCGCGGCCTTGCCGTCGAGCAGACCGGCGGCGTTGCCCTGGCGGTAGAACTCCGCCTCCAGGTACTCGAGGGTGAGCGCGTAGTTGAGGACGTCGACCGGGGTGTCGAAGTCGCCCTCCTGGGCGAAGGCGAACTTGGCGCCCAGCATCTGCAGGGCGATGGTGGCGGGGATGACGGTGGCGCCCCCGCGGATCAGGTCACGGCGTTTCACGATCTCTCCCTCAGGCCTGGATGAAGTTGCCGGCGAGCGCGAGGACCTCGTCCATCGTCTTGTTGTCCTCGAACGGCGCCGGGAACGGGTTGCCGCCGACGAGGTCGGCGAGGATCGCCGCGTGCCGCGACTCCACCCCGGCGATCGCGGCGGCCGCGCCGAGGATCTCGGCGCTCTCGATGTTCGCGATCTGGCCGTGGTAGGCGTCGACGCCGAGCTCCTCGAACATCGACGCCGCCTCCAGGAACATCGTCCGGTCGGTGAACGTGCCCTCGGGGTACATGAACGTCGGCATCTCCGCCGGCGTCCCGCCGAGGTCCTGCACGGTCTGGGTGAGCGTGGCGACGTGCTGCTGCTCGTGGTCGCGGATCGGGGTGACCAGCTCCAGCTCGCGGCCGGAGAGGATCCCGCCGTCGATGCCCCGGGTGTAGAAGTCGGCCTCGAGGTACTCCAGGGTCAGCGCGTAGTTGAGGATCTCCAGGTCTCCGGCCGATCCCTGCGCGAACGCCCGCGGATCACGGCCGGTGACGGCGACGAACGTCGCACCGACACCGACCAGCGCGGCTCCCTTGAGGAACCTGCGGCGGTCGACCTCCTCGCGGAACGACATCACCGCGGACCCGCCGAACAGCCTCCTGGACCGCTCGACCCTCTTGTCGTGGCTCATGCTGCCTTCCCTTCTGGTGGACGTTCCCGACGTGCCGCGCGGTGTCGTGCAGATCAGGCGGTGGCGCGCACGACGATGCGGTGGGTCCTGTCGCCCTCCGGGTGGCAGGCGAACAGGGTGAGCTGACGGGTCCCGGGCCCGGCCGGGCCGGCGAGGACGACGTCGCGGTACTCGGCCTCGGGCACGATCAGCGTCTCGGTGACGCGGTAGGTCACCGGTGCGCCGCCGGCCGCGGTGACGACCACCGCGGCACCGGCGGTCAACCGGTCCAGCTCGTTGAACGGCCGGGTGTAGGTGGTGCGGTGCCCGGACAGCACGGCGCCGCCGACCTGACCGGGCGCGGCGGTGCCCGGCCAGTGCCCGGGCCCCCGCTCCAGCACCGACGGGTGCACCCCCGCGGCGTAGGCGACGTCGACACCCAGGTCCGGGACCGCGATACGCCCGAGCGGCGTGTACTCCTGCGGCGAGGTCGCGACCAGGGAGGCCAGCGCCGGGTCGAACGGGAAGTCCTCGTTCGCCGCGGCCGCCGCGGCGAACTCCTCCCGCAGCCGCTGCACCAGCTCGAACGACGGCGGCTCCCGGGACCCCTCGACCACCACGCGTGCACCTGCGGGTTCGGCCGGCCCGCTCAGCAGGCTCGGGACGACCAGCGCCGCGACCACCAGCGCGGCGACCAGACCACCGGCGCCGAACCACCGCACCGCCGTTCTGCCTCCACCCATCGGGGACTCCCTCGGCTCGCGTTGCGACTTCCGTGTGAGGCCACGTGGTCTTGTGCGTTCAGACTTTCGGCTGACGCCGTGGAACGGTTCGACCTGTCGCGGCATTCGACCCGTCGGCGTCGACACCGCAGCACGTCGATGCCCGTCTCCGGTGCGTCCACGGGCTCGGACGATCAGGGCAGCCGTGACACGGCGGGTGCGTGTCAACGCGCCCGGCGGGGACGGCAGCTCAGTCCCACGGCGGCTCGTTGCCCAGGTCGAGCGCTGAGCCAGTGATGGACGCCGCGACGATGGACGCCGCGACCGAAGCCGAGGTACCTGATCGCGCCGCAGCCGACGTCGAGCCGGTCGAGGTCTTCGACGATGGCGCGATCACGGTCGGCAGTGGGACGGCGAGCACGACGCCGACGGTGCGGCGGCGCCCGGCCCGGGCGCCGCCGCAGCGGGGGGCCTACCTGCCCAGGAAATCCAGCAGGGGTGGCGTTGAACTCAGCCTTGTGGGTGGCGTTGAGGCCGTGCGGGCCGCCCTCGACGACCACGAGCCGGGCCCCGGGGATCGCCTCGGCGCTGCACTTTCCGCTGACCTCGAACGGTACGATCTGGTCGCTGTCGCCATGGATCAACCAGTGGGGGGCACGGTGACCGCGGCGACGTCGGCGCGGAGATCGGTGCGGCCGAATGCAGTGATGCAGTCGAACGTGCCCTTGGGCGACGCGCCAGCGGCGATGCTCAACGCGTACTGCCGCTGCGGCTCGCTGACCAGGACCTTCTTCCCAGTCAGGCCGGTACCCGAGCTGAAGAAGTCCTTGGTGAAGCCGTCGAGGGCGGTCTGGACGAGCTTCCTGGTCATGGCTTGGCGGACGTCAGCGACGACGCAGCTGCGCCTTGACCTGGGTTCCCTCGGGCTGTCGAACCGCGTACCGACCGTGGCCGACGTCGACCGCTTGACTCCGCGCCAAGGGGTCGCGCCTCGAAGGCGCGCTTCACATTGACCGGACGAGGTGGAGCAGATCTGGAGCACGGACCTAGCCTGAACCGGCGACAACTGCGCTGAACGGTGTCGGACTGCACCACCCTGACGTGCGGAGAGTCTGTTTCGCCAGGTCAGCGGGATTGGCGGGCCACGCTGGGGGTCAAGGAGTCGAGTGATCTTCGGTGATCGTCGATCAACGCTCTGAGCTGCAAGAATGACGAGGTTTGGCGAGGTACGAAAGTAGACCCCTTGACGAGTCGTCAAGCCTGGCCGGACTTGACCTGACGTCAAGCCTGAAAGATGCCGAGCACCAAAGGATGGGCAATGTTCATTGTTAGCTGGAGTTGTACGGATCTGACGCCGCGTGTGCGCCACGCCGCGACGGGCCAAGTCCGGCACTGTCAGCTTAGAGAGAGTCTCCGGGGGAACATCGACACAGGACCAACGCTATTCTTTGCCGTCCGCTCGCCAAAGATTGATTATGCATACAATATGGCCCGCCCGGTTCAACGTACTTGTTCGGCGGAAGCTGAACGGGACGTCGTTACGTCCCTGAGCGTGCAGGGTCGTCGGTAAGGGTCTGGAGCTTGCCGAGGCTGAGCCCGGTGCTACTCGGCGAGGTGACGACCCGGCGTCCGCCGCCCGGCTCCTCCACCCGGTTGCGGCCGAGCGGTGGAGCCGTGTGGAGGGCGGCCGGGACTTACAACCTGTTTCAGAATGATAGCGGCGTGTCACCTGGAGGCGGGCGCTGAGCTGGGCCCGGCTGTTCCGCCGTGATCGAGGATCTTGTCTCGGACTCGTTGTGGAAGCGGGTCGGGCCGCTGCTGCCGGCGCGGGCGCCGCGGCGGCGTCGGTTCCCCGGGCGTAAGCCGGTGGATGATCGGGTCGCGTTGGCCGAGATCGTGTTCGTGCTCAAGACCGGGATCACCTAGAACGAGCTGCCCTCCAGGGTGATCGGCTGCTCAGGGGTGACCTGCCATCCCGGCTCCAAGCACCACCTGATCGTCGACACCCACGGGACCCCGCTCGCGGTCACCCTCACCGGCGGGCACCGGCACCACGTGACCCAGCTACTGCCACTGCTTGATGCCGTTCCGTCCATCCGCGGGCGGCGGGGCGGCCCCGGCGCAAGCCCCGCGAGCTGTTCGCCGACCGCGGCTACGACTTCGACACCTACCGCTGGCTGCTGCGCCAGCGCGGCATCACCCCGCGGATCGCCCGCCGCGGTGTCACGCACGGCTCCGGGCTGGGCAAGGTCCGCTGGGTCGTCGAACGCGGCTTCGCTTGGCTGCACGCCTTCAAACGGCTACGCACCCGCTACAAGCGGCGCGCCGACATCCACCTCGGCCTGCTCCAGCTCGCCTGCGCCCTGATCTGCCACAGACGACTCACACAGCCATTCTGAAACGAGTTCTAAGACCCGGTCTCAAAACTCATTCTGGATCAGGTGGCGGAGGCTCGGACGTCTCGCCGCGGACGAACACGACCGACCTGCACGACGGCCGCCCGCGGTCGTCCTCCCCGGCGAGGTGGCTCGGGCTCACGCCGGGGCTTGGTCGAGTTCGCATGGGCCGCGTCGGCGAACTCGGCCGGAGCGTCGGACGAGCCCGCAACGGAGGAGCACCGCGCCACCGCGCCGGCAACGCTGCTGAAGATCACCGCTGACTGACGCAGCCGGGTCGGCCGTCAGCCCGCGAGCCCCAGCTGGCGCAGCATCCCGATGTCGTCGCGGTTTGCCCAGTGCTCGACGATCAGGCCATCCAGGTGGCGGTACCAGTGGGTCTGCGTGGCGGCGAAGATCTTACCCGTTGCAGGCACGTCCCTCACCAGGTGACCGTCGGGTGAGTACGCCGTGAGCGGACCGGTGTGCCGACCGCGCATCGTCGTGTGCGCGGCGATGAGGTCGTTCTGCGCGATCGCCTCGTGCACGTCCCAGGCGAGCTCGGAGAAGATGCCGCGCAGCCAGAGCGCGCCGGCGTGGAAACCTTCTGCACCTGGCGTGCTGCAGGCGGGTGGCCCGCCCGTGGCGCGGTCTCTCGCGGTCGGGTGGTAGGCCCGCTCGAAGGCCGCGAGGTTGCCGCTGGCCATCTCGGCGAAGCGGGTCTCCATCAGGGTGCGGGCGTCGGTGATGCTGATCGTCATGGTGGCACTCCTCCCCGGGCGTCGGCCGGCTCCCGGCCTCGTGCCACGAGCATCGCTCGGGCAGGTCGCGCGCGGATCCGTGTCGACCACGGAGCCAACCGGTCCGCGCTACGGAGCTGGGACCGGCAGCCAGGCGGCGAGCTCGGCGCGTGCGGTCGCTCCGGTCTTGGCGAGCAGGCTGCTCACGTGCGTCTCCACGGTGCGCGGAGACAGGTGCAACCGGGCCGCGACATCGGAGTTGGTCACGCCATCGGAAACCAGGCGCAGGACCTCCAGCTCGCGGCCGGTGACGCCTAGCGCCCGCAGTCCCGGCGGGACGATGGTCCGGTCCCGCCCCGGACGGGGTACCGGCAAGCCAAGCATCCGGAGCCGCTCTCGGCACCAGCGTACGAGACGCACCTCGCCGGCCGGCTCCCAGCGCGTCAACGCCTCGCGGAGCAGCACCTCGGCGTCGAACGCGGCCGCCGCGCCGGCCGCATTGATCATCAGGCTGCGCTGGAACAGACGCTCGTGGTTGCGGCCCGCCAGGCACGCGTCGGCTGCTCCGACGAGCTCTTGCGACCGTGCCACGGCACCAGCCCGTGCGGCGAGGACGGCGTCGCCGTACTGCAGCGCGGCCCGGTTGGCGACCTGGACCGTGACCCCGGACCCGCGTAGCTCCTCCAGCGGTGCCGGATCGTCCGGGTGCACGACGGTCGATAGCAGCGCCCAGTGCCCCCACATCGGCGCCGGAACGGACACCGCGCCGGCCCGCAGCGCCTCTACCGTCTGCGACAGCAGGTCCACCGCCCGTGCGCCGTCGTGGGAAAGCCAGGCGACCCAGCCCTGGTGCGAGGCCCGGGCGGACGCCGCCGGCATCGGGTTCGGGCTGGTGCGCAGGTACTCCTCAATGGTCGCGGCCGCCCCGTCGGTGTCGCCGGCCCAGAACCGACCGCGGGCCACGAACACCAGTGCTTGGGCGGCAGGACCCGGAAGGCGCAGCCGGGCCGCCTCGTCGGCGCATCGGCGCGCAAGCGGAAGGGTGGCGACGTAGCCGTCGACGCCCACGCCGGCCGCCATGAGCTGCAGGTCCAGCATGACGGCAGTGCCGGGCATCCCGGCCTCGGCGGCCAGCCGACGCGCCTCCCGCATCCGCCCGAGACCGCCGGAGCCGAACAGGTCAAGCGTCGCGACCTCGGCCAGCGCCCGGACCCGCCACGGCGTGAGCCTGTGCTCGGCGGCCAGCCGCGCGCCTTCCGCGAACGCGGCCCGGGACGCTTCGGCATTGGACGGTCGCAGCACCCGCCCAGTGATCTCGAGGGCCTCGCACACCGCCTCCGGCGTCCCCTCCCGGTGGCCGGCTGCGACGGCGTCGGCCGCCAACTGGAGCGCGCCGTCGACGTCGTGCCGGCCGAGCGCGACGTGCGCGGCGAGAGCGAGGCGCTCCGCGGAACCCTCGGGGCCGGTGGTGTCCAGGTGGCGAGCGGCGTCATCCCACCGCTCGGCGGCGATGCAGGCGCGGGCGAGCTGGAGCCGGACGCGGGCGGTCCCGTCGGCCGACAAGCCGGGCAGGACCTCATCGCCGAGTGCGAGCGCATCGTCGGTCCGGGCGCGGAGGCTGAGCACCCGCAGCCGCTCGACCGCGATCTCCGCGGCCGTTCTCGCGCCGTCGTCGACGAGCGCGGCGGCCGAGGCGAGCACGTCGCCCGCCGTGACGAGAGCGCCCGCGGCGAGGTGCTCGCGGCCGAGGTCGAGCAGCAGCCCCGCAGCCCGGGACCGGTCGCCGGCCCGCGCGCACAGGTCCGCCGCCACCGCGAGCTGCGCCCCCGTCAGCGGCGCATCCCTCAGGTGCGTCGCGACCCGGCGCGTCAGCTCGGCCCGCTCCGGCGGTGTCAGGTCGGCGAGCACGGCGTCGCGAGTGAGCGCGTGCCGCCAGTGGAGGGCGTCCGGATCACCGGTGCGGAACAGGCCCGCGTCGACGGCGGCCCGCAGCCCGGCGGCCGGGTCGTTCTCACCGGTGGCCGTCGCGACGAACCGCCAGTCCAGCTCGTCGCCCAGCAGGGCAGCCGTGCGGACCAGCGCCCGCACCGGCGCGGCCAACCGGCGGACCCGGTCCGTGACGAGCCGGGTGAACGCTCTCGGCACCCGGGCCTGCAGCGGCCCGTTGAGACGCCACATCCCGCCGTCGTGGCGCAACCCGCCGGACTCGACCAGGTCACCGGTGAGATCAGCGACCAGCAGCGGCAGCCCGCCGGATGCGGCGCACAGGTACGCCACGGCCTCAGGGTCCACCGGCCCGCCCGCACGCTCGGCGGCCAGCACCGCCACGTGCACATCGTCGAGGCGGCCCAGCGGCAATCGTTCGGCGTGCCTGCCGATGGTGTCCAGCCCGGCCGGGCCGCGCTCGTCGTCGCGAGCGGCCAGGACGAGCGGTACCGGCACCGCGCCCTCACAGAGGTACGCGAGGAGGTCGAGCGTGTCCCGGTCCGCCCAGTGCAGATCGTCGAGCACTAGCACAGCCCGCCGCTCACCGGCAATCACCTGCAGGAGCACGCGGACGGCCTCGCCGAGCACGACGACAGGGTCAACGAGATACACCGCCGTCGCGGGCGGGGGCGGCGGCCACCCGGGGAGCAGGCGGGCAAGCACGGCGGCGTGCGGACCGAGTGCCGACGACCGGGCGAGCGAGGCCGGAGCGGCCCCGACCAGCGCCCGCACCAGCGGGCGGTACGGCCCGCCGCCGTCGACGGCACTGCCCCGCAGCACGATCGCCCCAACTGCCTGCACACGGTCGACGAGCTCGTCGAGCAAGCGCGTCTTCCCGACGCCGGCCATCCCAGTCACCAGGACCGCGCCCGGCGGCTCCGATGCGCATTGGGCCAGCAGCGCGGACAGCTCGTCGGAGCGGCCCACGAGGCGGGTGACTTCCACCGACCGAGTATGGAGGCGCTGCGGGGGGAAAGGAACGCTCAGCCACCGCGGCGGTTCGCGTGCTGGTGCAACGCCGCCCGCGTGTGCCCGCTCGCCTGCACACGGGTTGGGGCGCACCACTGCGGATCGGGGGCGGCGAACTCTGCCCAATCCGCCCGGCTTTGCCGCGGCCGCTGCGCCGCCCCGCTGAGCCGATGAGACCGCCGTCCGCGGCGCCGCACGAGGACTGTGTATGTGGTGGGCCCGGCGAGGCGGCCGTTCGGCCGGGCGGTGCCCACGAGGGGGCACAGCGAGCACGGCCGGTTCCACATCCAGGTCACGGCCTCGGCGGATCGCGGGGACAACCCCGACGACCTGCTGTTCGCGATGATTCCCGACACCGACCAGGTCGAGGCGCTGCTTGCCGAGCAGGACTCTGACACCATAGCTGTAGCGTTCCGCGGGGTGGCGCAGCACTTCTGCGACACCACCACGCCCGGGCCGAACCCGCACGGGCGGTGAATCGATCTGGGCCCCGAGGTCGACGAGTTCGGCGTCCGACGAGCGTTCGTGCAGATGATCACCAGGCCGCAGGAGAACGCGCTGCGGGATGACATGAACACCGCAATGCGCGCATTGGCGCTCCACCTCGCGGGCGGTGACGCGGCGCAGGTCCACAACTTCCACATCACCGAGGACGGTTTGGGCACGACCTACCACGAGTCCGGAACCCTGTGGATGGGCACCGATCCTGATGGCTCAGTCACCGACCCCGACGGACGCTTCCACCACACGGCCGCACTGCGCACTCGAGCATGCGTGCCGAGTAGACCGCTTGTAAGGCCACCTTGTCGGACCGCCGGCGGCCGTCCACCCGCGCTGCCGCGGCGGGCCCCGTTGGCCTGCTGGTCACGCCGCTCCGGAATGGTCGCCGGGATGCCCCGGGCGGCGGAGACAGCAGCGGTTGACGCGGCTGGAGTAGCCCTTGCCGCCCACCCGGCTCGGATGGGTCGCCGGCTCTTGTCGCGTCTTGCTACTCGCCCGATGCTGCCTTGAACTCGACCACGTTCGCACCCTTGCGGCTGCGCTTGGCCTTCGGCGCGTCCTGGGCCGTCTCCGGCTGAGACTCGGCCTTCTCACTGGTTGTCACTGCCGGGCGCTTGTCCTCGAAGGCAGCCACCCACTCGACCGGAAGCCGTCCTCGGTCCTTCACAGGGTAACCGTTGTCCTTCAGCCACTCCCTCATCTGCTGGGTCTCCTCACGGGAGCGCCCAGAGCCACCCGAGGAGCGGAGCGTCGACGTGCGGGGAGCGGAAGCGCGAGCACCGCCCGTGCGCCGGGCCGCAGCGATGAACGGCGCCAACGCTTCACGGAGCTTGGCGGCGTTTTGCTCCGACAGGTCCAGCTCGTAAGCCTTTCCATCGATCCCAAACTCCAGGGACGCGACGTTCTCCGTCGATCCGTCGAGATCGTCCACCATCGTGACCAGCGTCTGCTTGGCCATTTTAGCCATCCATCCATGGTGATTGTTGCAGTGTTGTCAGTGGCCAAAGTATCGCGCTGCTCTTTGAGGATCACAACCGGGTGCCCCGAGAGTTGGGTCAGAACGTCCAGGCCGAGGCGTAGATGGCGAAGACGACGACGCAGCCCACACACAGCCAAGCAGGATGGAAGCTTTGAACGGCGTCTTCCGCGAGAACCCGGCCAACGACACGCACCTTGCCTAGCGTAAATAGATCACTACAGAATGTACGAGCATGGCATTCACTACAGAGTGCCCCAAAGGTTGACGCTCAGCAAGACCGCAACTACGCCGAGCTGCTTGACCCTGCGGTGCAGCCGCTGCCTCACTGGTGACGGTTCGGTAGTCGACCCGGCCGCTGGCTTCGGCACGACACCGACTACGCCTTTCCGGCTTCACCGCCGAGACCGAGTCAGGCCTCGCGTACGTTACAAGCGAGCCACGTGGGTCGACGGTGGTGATCCGGGGCGGTCGGATCAAGCTGTAGGCCGACTACCGGTTAACTTGCTGCGAGCTGGGCGGGCTCCCGAGCCGGTCCCTCTGGGCGCGTTTCCGCGGGTCTCGCCGCGGGGCGCCGGCAACCGTCCACGGCTCCGGCCTCGTCCTTGAGTGAGCACGATCGACGAGATCGACATTGGAGAGGCGCCGAGCCCCAGCAACTGTCCGGCGTGTTCGTGCAGGCTGGACTGGCTCCCACCGCTCGCGGCTGCGATCGCTCAAGGCCGACGCCCCCCTACGGAGCGCGGCGTATCAGCCCACCATGCAGGCGCTCTTCCCTTCACAACGGGCTTCCACCGGTCCCGTTCCAAAGTCGTGGAGGCGATCGAGCATGCGACACGTCCTCGAGTCCATCGGTCACCGGTCCTGCGGGGCTGGCGCTTGCTCCGTTCCGCCGTCGCCGCGCGCGCTGGCGCAGCTCTACACGCGGTTCGTGGAGCTGCGGACCGCACGGCGGCTGCCCGTGGACCTGACTTTCGAGCAGTACTACGCGGTGTGGCGCTCCGGGCGGCGCGGAGAGGTTGTGGTCGGGCTCGACGACGGCGAGCTGCGCCAGGCGCCGAGCACGGATCACGAGCTCATCATCCGCCCGGACCGGCCGCTGGGCGGGGTGGTGCGCACGCTTGTCCTGCTGGTCGACTTCCCCGACGTGCCGCACGACCCGCACCGCGGGCCCGCGCACTACGACCAGATGCTGTTCAGCGCCGACGGCACGTTCGTCACCGGCAGCATGCGCGAGTACTTCCAGACGGTCAGCGGCTTCGACGGTGCGGACGCCGGCATCGACGTGCAGGGCGAGGTCCACGGCTGGTTCCGCATGCCGAACCCGCTGAGCTCCTACACCGATGGCAACTCCGGGATGAACCTGAACTTCCCCCGCAATGCGCAGGGCATAGCGCGCGACGCCGTGCGCACCGCGCTGGCCGAAGGGATCGACTTCACCCCCTACGACGCGCTCGGCGAGAACCTGGTGACCGCGCTGTTCATCGTCCACGCTGGTCACGGCGCGGAGGAGACCCTCAACGACGACGACATCTGGAGCCACAAGTGGCTCATTCCCGGCGACGTTGAGGTGGCGCCCGGCCTGGCCGTGCGCACCTATCTGACGGTGCCCGAGGACTGCGCGATGGGCGTCTGCGCGCACGAGTGGGGCCATCTCGCCGCGCGGTGGGCGGACTACTACGACACCGGCCAGCAGCAGCTCACCCAGTCCGCCGGGCTGGGCGGTTACTGCCTGATGGCGTCGGGCTCCTGGGGCAACTCCGGCCTGACGCCAACGTCTCCCAATGGGATGCTGCGGATGTTCCACGGCTGGACCGAGCCGACGCTGGTCACCCGCAGTACCGCCGGCCTCGACCTCGGGCCAGCCGCGGAGGGCGGGGGCATGCTGTTCATTCAGAATCGGGCGCGGATGCGCGAGACCCAGTACATCGTGGTCGAGTACCGGCGCCGGCGCGGGCAGGACGCGTTGCTGCCCGACGAGGGCGTTGCGGCGTACGTCGTCGACGAGGCGATCGCCGACGTCGACGAGGAGGACGCGCTGGCCATCGAGCTGATGCAGGCCGACGGTCGCCGCGACCTGGGCCGCATCTTCGGGCGGGGCAACCGCGGCGATGCCGACGACCTCTACCCGTCGCTCGGGAACTCGCGCTTGGGCGAGACCACGAACCCGCCGCTGAACCTGCCCGACGGCAAGTCGACCGGCGTCACCATCAACATCACCGGCACGCCCGGCGCCGACCGGATGACCGTCGACGTCGAGATCGGCTGACGGCGAATTGGAGCGATGGGCCGGAGAGGCATGCAGAAGATGTGATTCGAGCAGCACCAGCAGCGCGCGTGAACCTCGCACTGAGTTCTTTCAACTTGGCGATAGTCAGCGAGAATGAGGACCAGTACGGCCTTGACGAGGCTGGTGGCTCAGTATGGGCGGCAGCGGATCTTGCGGAGGATCTCACAGTCCTTGAGCTGGGCGTTGGCCCGCTCACCAGGGCCGAGCTGGCGGCCATGCGCTGCGCTGACCTCGCGCTGGTGGCGGGAGAGCCGCCGCCGGCCAGTCTCGGGATCATGAGGTCGACGGCGCTGGGGGACGGAGACACCCGAACCGCGGCAGCCATCATCTGCGATCACGCGCACTCCGCCGGCATGCATGGCCTCGATGGGGCCGTGCTCGTGGGCTGCGCCTATGTTGTGCTGGGCGCCGGGCAGCGCCTTAGATGCGCAGATTGCCCCGCCGCGGGGTCGGCGAGAACCTGAACGTTTACGCCGTGCCGCTTGTGTTTGCCGGAGGAGCAGGGTCGGTTGCGGCCTGATCCAATGTCGACCTGTTGATCGTGAGCAGGCGCCGTGGAGATCACGAACGCCTTCCCGGCGGCGACGGCGATCGCCTGTGGCAGCGATGGTGCGAGGGTGGCCAGGACGTCGAGGGCTTCGCGGATGTAGTGGAACACCATGGTGGTGCCGATCTGGAAGCCTGCGGCGAGGTCGGTGTAGGTCTCACCCTTGCGGTTTGGGCCAGCACGAGTAGGGCTGCTGTTCAGCGGTGAGTCGCGCCATCGCGTGCCCAGCACGGCACGGCGATGCCGCAGCGCGTCGGGGACGGTGATGAAGGCGTGGTTGGACATGCTGTTTCCGGCGGGTAGGAGTCTCCCGAAGCTCCTGGTCAGGCGGATTGATCTAGGCACGCTCGTCTATCAGGAGCTCCACCCATTCATAGGATCGGCACGCCGCGCTCGTCCAGAGCCCGTCAGTCAGGTTGGAAAAGGCTTAATGCTCTGAGCTTCAAAAATAGTGAAACTCGGGGCGTGTGAGGTCGACCCTTGACGAGTCGTCAAGTCCAGCCGGACTTGAGCTGGCGTCTGGCCCGGCACATCAGTGCTCAGGGAGGCCCGCAGGTGGACGTGGTCAACCTGAGTCTCGGGAGCAGCGGGACCATCGACACGGTCGCGACGAAGGTGCGCCAAGCCAGGCAGGCCGGGGTGGCCTGCATCGTCGCTGCCGGCAACAGCGCAGGCCCCGTCCAGTTCCCGGGCAACCTGCCCGACGTGCTTACAGTCGCGGCGATCGGCAAGTTTGGCACCTTCCCGCCGGACAGCATGCACGCGCAGTAGATCGCACCAGACATGAACGACCGGGGCTACTTCTCCGCGGCGTTCACCTGCCACGGACCGGAGATCGACGTGTGCGCACCCGGGGTTGCCGTCGTCTCGTCCGTGCCACCGGACGGCTTCGCAGTATGGGATGGCACATCTATGGCCGCACCCCACGTCGCCGGCCTCGCGGCGCTGGTCCTGGCGCATAACCCGGACTTCTCGGCCGGTCAGGGGCGGGGGACGGCCGCGCGAGTCGACCGACTGTTCTCCGTTACCAAGGCGAGCGCGACACCTCTCAACCTCGGTGACCTCGGCCGCACCGGCGTCGATGTCCCAGACGCAGTCGCAGCGGTCACGGGGAGCCGTCCAGGTGGGATGCAACAGCCATCGGACCCGGTGACCGTAGCCATCGATCCGCAGGTGATATCGGCGGCGCTCGATCGGCTCCGCGACCGGTTCAAATCAGTCGGGCTGCTTTGACCCGGCGCTCGCCCCGCAGCCGGCCCGCCCCCGCCGCCGTCCCACCCGACGGCGGCGTACGGATCTGGAGGCGCTCCGGCCGAAGGCGAGTTGGTTGCCTGTGCGGGACACCACGCTGCACTTGCCCCGGACCCCGAAGCCACCCGGCGCGGCGCACCCGGCTTGCAATCGTGCCCCACGGATCGCGGCGGGCGGTCGGACGGGCAGCTATCGGCCTACGAGCGCAGCGGAGAGATCCGGCGACGCCGCCGGAGGTCCGCTGGTCGGTCCGAGTGGAAACGCCCCCGCGTCGTCACCGGCGAACACTGACGCGCGGAACGTCTCGTCCTCGAGCAGTAGGTAGGCGAGCTCGCCCTCGAAGCGGGCCACGATCTGATCAAGGTCGTCGCTTCCGGCCCCGAACCGGGCCGCCAGTCCAGCACGCAACTGATCCGGCTCGACATTGACCAGCGCACTCAGCCGGTCGACGGGGTCGTCGCTGGCGCCGAATGCGCCGATATCGTCGGACACGTCCTCGGGGCGCGGCAGGGCCGCGGAGAGGAGTTCGCCTGCGTCGACGATGCCGGCTCCCAACGCGGCGTCCCACCCGCTCGGTCGGCGGCTGGACTGCCGCAGCAGATGCAGAAAGACCGCCTGCACGCGGGACGGCCCGTATCGCTGCTTTAGCGGGTCGACGCCGTGGTGGCCCAGCCACAGCGCCGCGACGCCGGCAAGGTGGGCGACGGCGTACGACGTTCCGGAGCTGCGCCGCACCGTCTCCAGGGGTGGGTGGGTGTCCCACTCAAACATGGCGGCGTGGACACTCCAGCCGGGGGCGCTGATGTCGACAGCCCGTCCCCGCGACGTTCCGGGCCAGGGGGTGTCGTCGATTCCGGTTGCGGCGACGGCTATGCAGTGATCGTACGAGGCGGGTGCAACGACTATGCCGACCTTATTGCCGGCCGCTGCCATGACGATCATGCCGCTGTCCACTGCCTGCCGGATGGCCTCGCGCAGGCCGATGAAGCCCTTGCCGCCCAGGCTCATGGACACGATGTGACATCCCGTGGTGCGGGCGTGGTGGACCGCGCGGGCCACGTCTGAGTCGAACAGTTGGACGACGCTCTCTACCGCCCTAATCGGAACGAGGACGGCCGCCGGGGCAACGCCGACCACTCCGTCCTGCTCGGTGCCGCGACCAGCGATCACGCTGCCGGTCGCCGTGCCATGTCCTGGGCTGGGCATCGCCCACGGCGACTCGTCCGGAGGGACCAGGGGGTCGAGGGCGTCGTCGTCGCCGGTGATGACGTCCCAGTCGCGATCCAGGTCAATGGCCTGCCGGCCGAGCCGCGGGTGCAATGTGTACCCGGTGTCCGGGTGCCCCACCAGCACGTCCGCGCCAGGATCTCCGCCGCTGTCGCGGACCACATCCCAGGCTCGCTGGCACCTGATGGCACGGCGCGCCCAGTCCTTCGCCTCGGTCCCGGGGAGATCGGCGTCGGGTCCGAAAGCACCCTGTGCGTCCTCCTCGTCGAACGCGGTGACCGGCCGGTCGAACGCGGTAACCGGGATGTCGGCCTCGACGTGGTGGAAGGCGCCGGTATCCAGCAGCCGCTGCACGAGTGTGTGAGCCTGGCGGGCGTAGGCGGTCGTCCCGACCTCTAAGTCGATTCGGCCGGTGACGAGCCAAGTCTCTGCCCCGTCCCAGAGCGACTCGATCCGCCAGTCGTCCGTGACTTCTGTCATCTGCTGGTCGAGAGCGGCGTGGACCTCGTCGTCGCCTGTGCGGGGCCGTACGGCGATCCGCAGAAGGTGTCGACGTTCTGCGGCCTGCTTGCACACCGTGTCGATCTCCGGCATCTGCGCCCACCCCCCAGCTCGAGGCCCCTCCCCGTGCGGAGCCGACAAACACCACGTCGTCGAGTGGACGGGTAGTGTTACGTGGATCACACTCTGCGCGAGATTATTGGTAAGCACCTATGCAGGGGGCCCCATGTTTCAACCGCCCGATGACGACCGCCGGCACAGCCGAACCGAGTGCGATCTGAGCGATGTCCTCGGCACCACTGTGCGCTCGGACGACCGACTCCTGAGCGAGCTGGAGGACACGCTGGGTGGCTCCTGGATGGGGCTGCCCGCCGACAGTGGGGTCTTCATCGCCGGGCAACCCGCCGTCTCCACCGACTCAGGGGGAGTTGGGGCGTTCGCTCCCGTCCTCCGACCGGTGCCGACCCTCACCGATATTGTGCTGGGGCCGGGTCGGGGCACGGGAACCGCGACGCGGGTCGCGGCCAGCAGCACGGTCACTGGCCGGCACGAGGTCTGGCAGCAGCTGCTCCGCGGGGCTCCAGTCGTCGGCGCGGTGTATGGCGTGCACGAGGGCCTGGACGGCGGGCTCGCCCTCACCGGGCGACCGCTGGAGGACCTCGTCGGCCGTGATCCCGGACGCGCGCCCGTCATCGACGTCCCGGAGTGCCGGGAGGCGATGCGCGCGGCCCTCGACTTGCCGACGGACGCGGAGTTCGAGGCCGAGCTGGTTGTGTTCCCGCTTGACGGCGGCGCTGTGTGGGCGGTGAAGGGCGAGTGCACGCTGGCCGAACCCGCCGCGGACCTGCGGGTGTTCCTCCGCGCCGATGACCTGTCGCTCCTCGTGAGCTACGACGTGGCCTGTTCCGCCGACTATGCGGAGGGCACCGCCTACCGCGACAACCCGATGCGCTCGGACGAGCCGGTGCCAGTGGTGCTGCGGGAACTGTCCCCGCTCACACCCCCGTACCTGTCCGGCTCGGTCCTTCAGGTGGAGCCGCGGCGCGGACGGCGGGTGAGCAGCGCGAGCGGTGACTACCGGGTGCCGCCCTCGTCGAAGAAGTTCAACCAGGTGAGCGCCTACTACCACGCGCGGAGGGCGCTTCGGTGGTTTGCCGAGATCCTGGGACCCGACCTCCTGCACCGACCACCGTTCACCCCCCTGTCCCTCGTGACCGATGACCCCAGCGTGCGTCCGGGGCAGGTGGCGGTCTTCCAGCCGACGCACGCTGTGATCGCCTTCGACCGCGCGGCCCGCAACGGTGCCCGCTCGGCGGATATCGTCATCCACGAGGTGGCCCATGCCGTGGCCGACGGCGTCTGCCGACTCAGTCGCTCCGCCGGCGGCCAAGCCAGGGCTCTTGGCGAGGGATACGCCGACTACGCGGCCTGCAGCGCCCTGGGCGACCCGCGCTTCGGCGATTATGTCAAGAACGACCCCCGGGGTGCCCGTAACTGCGGCGACGGCGGCGTCCGGTTCCCACCGGGATTTTCCGGCCCCTCGGAGCCCTACTCGACGGGCGCGGCGTGGGCGGCGGTCCTGTGGGACATCCGGGACGCGCTTGGGCCCGACGTAACCGACGTCGTCGTTCTCAACAGCCTGTCCTACCTCGACCCGAACTGCACCGTCACCCAGGCCGTCTCGGCACTCCTGCAGGTGGACGGGATCCTCTTCCCCGGGATCGGGGGACGCGGCCGGCACGCCGACAAGATCGAAGCCTGCTACCAGGGCCGACTGCCCTGAGCCGCCTCCCACCGCGTGGCCTCGCGCGGTGGGTCGTCGGCCCGTCCTTGACCGCAACCGGCGCCGCAGTCAACCCTGATCCTGTGACATACCGCGATCCTGTAGCGCACCGCGGCGACCACGCAACGCGCGCCGCCCAGTCGCATGCAGCGCGAGCGACTTGCCCGACCCCGGGGACGTGAAGGTGATCGCCCGCACCACGGGCGGCCTGATCGGTTTGGACCGCCGGGTCGAGATTGAGGACGGGTTCGGGACGGTGTCCGAACGGGGTCGGACGAGGCCTCTGGTGTTGACCCGCGAGCAGGTGCACCGGATGGACGCGGCCGCCCGACGCGTCGTGGCTGCCAAATTGGGCGGTGACTCTCCTGCCGAGGACGCGGTTGACGGCGGACTGTCGGAAATCGAAATCGTCGATGGCGCCTCCTTGGTGACGCTCGTCCTGCAGGCAGGGTCGGCCGCGCCGGACGAGGTGTGGGATCTGCTCGACCTCGTCGACGAGGTGTCGTCGGAGGGATGAGCACTGCTCGCCCCGCTACTACTCGCCTCGAACACGGTGAAGAGGATTCTCCGACCTACCGCCGCCACCGGTCTACCGGTTACCCCGCTGCCCTCTCCTCCAGCCCCGAAGGCGGGTTGTCAAAGTCCTCCTCAACGAAGCACCCCTACGGCCTGTTCCCTTCGCCGCGACCATCGAGCGCATCCAGTCGGGCAGCAGTTCCCGGACCGGCTGGTCGCCGTCGAGCGCGGTGGCGCAGCGCGCCGACTCGCAGTCCTGGTAGTGGTCGAGCGCCCGCAGGCCGGCAAGGTGGGCGATCAGGTCTGCGCCACGCGCAGCCGAGGGAAGCGCTCAGCGCGGCTTGGGTCAGGTCGTGGCCGACAAGGGCCACCGCGCACCGGCTTGCCGTTCCGCAGCGACGCGCCCTGCCGATCCTGAGGCAGGCGGACACTGGTGCTTGTCAAGCAACCCACGCGCCGGCGATCCGGCATCGGCGGCTCCGCCTAGGTACCGGCCTCAGTCGCGTCTGCATTGCTCAGCGGTTGGCGCGGATCCGCCACCGTCGCGCACCGGGTCTGGGTTGGTAGCGGCATGCCGCGCCGGTCACCACCGACGAGCGCAGTTCGGCCCCCAGCTGGGCGTCGTGCTCGGCGATGACGTCAATGGCCCGAGTTATAGCCTTACGCACCGAGGTGCGGGCCCGTTCGGCAGAGCTGCCAAAGCCTCGCTGGCGACCTCCCAGCCCCAGCGCCGTACGGAGCTCGGTGGTCACGGCGTCATGCTCGCGTTGCAGTCGGTCGAGCCGTCCAAGGTTGGCGGCGTCCTGGGCGTCAGCGATTTCCAAGTCCAGCTCGCGCAGCCGTGTGCGGTAGGAGCGCAGTGCCGCTCGGTCAAGCAGGGTCTGGTCCGGCGCGACGACGGCACTGACGAGCTCTGCCGCGCTGATCTCGTGCCCGGGCCGGGTGAGAACAGTGGCGAGCTGGCCCAGCCCGACCAGCTCAGGCAGGGCGTAGCGCCGGGTGCCGGTGTCGAGGGTCCAGCCGCCAGGGCAGCGGGCGAGTTCAACTGGCTCGGCGACCGGCGCCAGGTCGCGGGCCCGGGCCGACCAGAAGCGGGCCCGCAGCGGCATGTCCATTCTTGCGGCGGCCGACGCGGCCTCGGCGTAAAGGGCCTGCGCCCGTTCCTGGTCGGCTGGGTCCCCGCGGCGAACGAGCACGTCGGCCAGGTCGGCTCGACACACGGCAGCTGCGGGGCGGTGTCGGATGTGATCGTTGCCGGCAACAGCCCGGGAAAACGCAGCGACAGCGGCGTCTAGGTCACCGCGGGCCAGCGCGGCCAGCCCGATCGCGCGAGCGGCAACGCCAAGGCAGGACACCCCCAATGACGGCATAACGGGCCGATCCGCGAACGGCTCCAGCAGTGACGCGGCCTCCCCGGCCATCGCAGTGTCGCCGAGCACCAACGCGGCCTCGACGGCCGCGACCAGCGCCGAGGTCCAGGTGCTCGATCGTGGTAGCCGCGCGATCCCGCCGGCGAGGGGACGGGCCAGCGCGGCCCGGGCCTCGTCAAGGCGTCCGCCCCGAGCCAGCACCGAGCCGACGAGTATCTGGAATGCGAACTCCGGGACGGCGAGCGTCGGGGACTGGGCCGTGGCCAGCACCAGCTCGGCCAGCTCGGCGTCGCGGCCCTGCAGCCAGCGGATCACCACGAGCTGCGCGCCGTAGTAGCCGACAGCGTCGGCGTCGCCGATCTCTAGGCCGCGGGCCAGGCACGGCCCGGCCGCCTTCTCAGCCTCGGCTAGCTGCCCCGCCCGAATCAGCCGCATGACGTCCATGCAGGCGACGATGTAGGCAACGGTGGCGACGCCGAATGTATCGGCCCTTTCCCGCACCTCGGCCAAGGCCCGCTCGGCCCCTGGGTCGCCCAGCTCGTAGAGGTCGACGGTGCGCCACAGCAGCCCGAACAGCGTCAGCACCCCGTCACCGGCGGCGGACGCAACGACGATCAGCTCGTCGGCCAGGTCCAGCCGTGCCTCGAGGTGGTCCGGGGCGAGCAGGGCATGGTGCGTCAAGGACAACGCCTCCGCCAGCACCCGCCCGTCCTGGATGCCGCGTGCCGAGGCGAGCGCGTCCAGGACCGCCTGCACCGGCCCGCCCTCGTACACTGCCTCGGCGGCCAGCCGGACACCCAACCGGGCGTTCAGGGCCACCTCCCCGGCCGGCAGCGCCGCCCGGGCGGCGTGCTGGCGGGCCAACATCCGCACCCGATCAGGGGCATGGCGCAGCTCGTGCACCCACGACCCGGCCACGCCGAGGACGGCCCGAGCGAACGTCCGGGGGTCACCGGCCGCCTCCGCGGCATCGACGGCCCGTCCGAAGGCGACCCGCGCCTCGGCGAGGCGGCCGCAGGCGAGCACGGCGTCAGCATGCTCCACCAGCACGACGGCCCGGCCGACCAGGTCCGGGCCGTGAGCGGCCAGCTCGGCGGCCGCGCCGAGCAGCTCAGCAGCCGTCTCGTAGTCGTATCCGCGGTGAGCGACGGTCGCGGCCTCCCGGCAGGCCTCCACCGCGGTCGACGCATCCTGCGGCGAGCGGGCGGCCGCGGCCATGGCGTGTCGGGCCACGCGCAGCACCGCACCCGTCCCGTCGAGCAAGGCCGCGGCGGCGGCGTGCAGGTCGAGCATGGCGGCTGGCTCGATGCGGGCCAGCGCGGCCTCCCGGACCAGGTCGTGGTCGAACACAATCTCCGCGCCGACCATCGTGATCAGCCCGGGCGCGGCGGCCAGGTCTGTAAGCACCTCGGCAGCTGGGCGTCCGGACAGGGCGACGACCTCCCCGACCGTGCATCCAGTTCCAAGCAGCGCGGCGATGGCAAGCACCGCGCGGGTCCGGGCGGGCGCGCGCGCCAGGGCGTCGGCGACGGCGATGCCGGGTCCACCGTGCGCCGCCGCCCGAGCGACGTGCATCGGCACCCCACCAGTCGCCCGTAGCACTGTACGGACGGCGGCGGCATCCGGGAGAGGACCGACCGCAGTGAGGTAGGCGGCAGTATCCTGCATGTCAAACCCGACCAGCGGGACGACCGTCGAATCCCGCTCCAGCTCATCGAGCAGGGACCGGGTTGGTCCCTCAACGGGAACGTCCGGACGCCGCCCCAGCAGCAGCACCACAGGCGCGTGCTCCAGCGCACCAACCAGGAAACGGGTCAGCAGCAGCGTCGCCCGTTCCGCGCAATGGAGGTCGTCGACGACGACCAACGCAGGCTGGGGGTTGCGCGCGAGAGCCCGCGCAACGGCGCTGAACCGAGCGAACCGCTCGGGATCCACGGCAGACCCGGAACCTTCACCTAGCAGCGCGGCCGACCGTCGCCCCGCCATCTCGGTGACGATGCCCGGCCACGGCCACAGCGGCGGCGCCCCGGCGTGCGGCCAGCAACGACCCTCTGCCACCGCCCACCCGTCGGCCGCCGCCCGGGTCGCCGCCTCCCGCGCGAACCAGGTCTTGCCGATCCCCGCCTCCCCGGTGACGACAACCAGCCCGCGGCGCCCGGTCGCGGCGGTGTCGGCTCGGACGCCAGCCAGCACGGCCAGCTCCCGAACCCGCCCGACGAACACGGCAGTCAACGTATCCCCTGAGGACCCGGGACGGCACGGGCCCGGCACGGGCACGGCACAGAGATGGCACGCCTACAGGTCACGACCACACAGAGGGTTGGACCCGTGCGACCGATACACGCGGAACCACTCAACGACCGGAGGAGATTTGCCATGGATCAGCTCGCCACGACCGGCACCGACGTCGCCCGCCTCGCAGACACATTCCGGCAGTGGTACCTCGCCAATGGGAAGGCAGGCCCGGTGCTGCCCAAGGCGACTTTCGCCGAGAGCCCAGCCCGCAGCTTCAACCTCAAGGGTTCGGTGCCGCGCAAGTTCCTGCGTCACGAGAAGTCGACGGGAGTCAACCTCGGCTGGACCGACGATGCCTCACCGACCACCGCGGAGCGAGTCAGCCGGTGGTTCGTCGACCGACCCGGGACAGCTACCGACCCCATCCGTTACGGCGAGCCGATCGCGCTCGGTTACGGTATCGCGCCGTCGTTTCTGCGTTACAGCCACCAGACCATCGGCATCAACCTCGACTGGTCCGCCGCCCCGGTGTTCGAGTGGATCCTGCTCGGCGGGCCGCACGACGAGGCGGTGAACTCCCGCGACGCGGTCGCGATCTACAACACCCGCGCCGAGTCCGGTGGGCAACGCGGCACGTTCCTCGTGCACTTCAACCGGGAGCTCGGCGCTGACATCGGCTGGCCCGACAGCCGGACCTGGCGCAAGCAGATCACCGACCTCGGTCTGAAGATCGCGGGGGAACGGGCCCGCGCGCTCGTGCTAGCCGAGTTCGGCATCACCGTCTGACAGGCCAACGAGAGATGGAAGGGGGGCCGTAGCGGTGGCGGAATCAGTGCGGGAGACGCGGATGCTGATCGGGAGCGTGCTGGTGGCGCTGGCCGTCGGATTCGGCTCGGCAGTCGCCGTCGGCGGGGGGTCGCCATCACCTCCGAGCCAGGGCACACCTACCCCGAACCCTCCGACCCCGCAGGACGTTCCAGTGCCTGCCCTTATTGAGCCGCCCGCGCCGGGCGGTGATTCGCAGCCGGCCGTGCCGGACCCACCGGCCGTCCAGCCGGTTCCCACGCCGGTAAGGCCGGATCCACCCGTGCCGGATCCACCCGTGCCGGATCCGCCCGCGCCGTCGGTCCAGCCACGCCCGACTCCACCGACATCACTTCCAGCCAACCCGACGCCACCTACGCACCTGGATGAGAGCCAGGACTCCGGGGTGGCGCCGTGACCGCAGCACCGTCGCGGGCACGGCCCTTCCCAGCGACGCGACAATGAGAACCGGTACTTCGCCGAACGGCAGGACAGTGTCGCCGGTGACCCCGGCGCCCACCCGACTGCTCGGCGAGGACCCCGGCTTGCTCGGCGGGATTGCGCTGGCCGCTTCGCAGACCGCGGTGCTCACGGCCGTCCTGTACTACTTCGGGTGGGCTCGTACAAACGCCACCCTCGCGGCGTTCGGGCTGGATCCGAGCGTCGTCGGGTACGACACCACCGATTACGTGCTGCGCAGCATCTCCGTGGCTTTCCCGACGGCGGTAGGCACAGCGGCCCTCGGACTGACGTTGCTGGCCACCCACCGCCTCGCCGTCGTGCCGGCACTGCGCGGGCCGCGACGGAGCCGGGCGCGCCGGGTGACACGGGCCGGGGTACTCGGCCTGCACCTGCTCGCAGTTGCCGCGGCAGGAGTGCTTGCCGCTGCCGTGCTGCGCCCGACCTTCGTCGCGGCCCGGCTCGGGATCGGCGTGCCGCTGATCGTCACCGGACTGGCCGTCCTGTTCGCCTACCTGGGACACCTGCGCCGCCGCTACCCGCACGACATGCCCGCCCGCAACTGGGCGGGCGCGAGCGGCCGGGCCCCCGCGGTCCTGTTAGCTGGGCTCGCGCTACTCGGCGCGTTCTGGGCGGCCGGGCTGCAGGCCGACACCGTCGGCCGCCGGATCGCCAACGACATCGTCACCGGGCTCCCCGCCCGCCCCGCGGTCCTGCTGTTCAGCGAGCACCGCCTGTACCTCTCCGGCACCGGCGTGCACACCACCGAGTTCGCCGAGGGCCGATACCGCTTCCGCTACGCCGGCATCCGTACACTGGCCCGATCCGACGACACGCTGCTGCTGATCCCCGTGGGCTGGCGCCCAGACGGCAGGGATCGAGTCTTCGTCGTACCCGACGACGGAACCATCCGCTACGACATCGGACGTCCACTGCGACCTGACGAACTAGGCATGGGATGACCACGTGGTGGGGCGTGAAAACTCGGACGTCAGCCGGCCGACCCCGGTCCGGACACATCCCGACCGGCCTGCGGATGAACCCCGAGACCGGCGCGGTCGACCGTCCCGGCGACCCGCAAATGTGGGACGAGGAGCCAGCCGCGACCGTCGAGGCGGCAGCGGTGGACCGGCGCCCGGACAGGTGGGCACGCTCCAGCAGCGCGCCCGGCAGTGGCCGGCTGACCCGAACACGCGCGGGTTCGTCACGGCGCGCAGCAGGAATGTGCACCGCACCACCGAGTGCGTGAAGTACGCACACACGGTGAACGTGGCGCGTCAGCGCGGACGTACCGTGCACCCCCCGGTGTGGACGACGACGGGCGCGGCGCGGGCCAACGACAAGGGCATCTGCTCGCACTGCTGGACGTCCTAACTGACGGCGAGCCGGGAGTGCAGGCCGCCGCTCCCAGCTCGCCATCAGCGCAGCATTGGTTAGCCTGGCGGCGGGCTCGCCCTAGCACCATCGGCGGCACCGCGATCGAGTAGCCCTACGGGTCCAGCACCGGGACAACGAGTACGGCGGCGGCCCCGCCCTCACCGCGCTGATCTCCTGGGCGCGCACTAACCGACCCGGGGCCATGCCCTGGCCTTGCCCGCAGCCTGCTGGTCGTCGAACTTGACGCGAAGCCAAGGGATCATGCTTTGAACACTCGTCGGGATTGACTGGGTGAGGTGGAGCAAATGTGGAGCACGGACCTGTTCCAAGCTGGCGAGAACTGCCGTCAAAGGCGTCCAACTGCTCCATCTTGACCTGCGCAGAATTTGTTTGCGCAGGTCAGAAGGCTTGTCGGGCCACGCTGGGGGACAAGGAGTCGAGTGATCTTCGATGATCGTCGATCAATGCTCTGAGGTGCAAGAATAGCGAGGTTCGGCGAGGTGCGAAAGTCGACCCCTTGACGAGTCGTCAAGCCTGGCCGGACTTGACCTGACGTCAAGCCCGACAATATAAGAGATGGGTGGCGTTCATTCGTGTTGCAGGTGAGGAATCGACGGCGCGGTCACGCAGCGCCTCGTCGGCTCAAGCCCGTCCCTGCCAGGGTTGCAAAAGGCTCATTGTGCTCGGGCAGCCGTCGGGGAACTTGCAGGTGCGCTTGTCCAGACGGGCGCGGTCACGGAATCCCGCCGTCCGTCGGCCTCCGACAGACCGCCGCGGCCGTTTTCTTCCGCCACGCAGAAGACGATACACAATGATAGGGACTGCCCAGGCTCCGGTTGACCCAGTCGGGTAGAGGTGGGTCAGGCCGCGTGAGCGGTGTTGAGGAGTGTCTCGAACTCGATCGGAGTCAGTCGGCCGAGGGCTACTTGGCGGCGTCGGCGGTGGTAGGTCGTCTCGATCCAGCTGATGATCGCGACGCGGAGTTCGGCGCGGGTGGGCCAGCGGCGGCCAGGAGGGCTCGGGTGGTGGGTGCTGGTTCGGTGCCCGGCTCGGCGAGTGCGGTATAGGCCTGGCGGAAGCGGCGCAGGACGCCGTTGGTGTCGCCGAGTGCGGCGGCGACGCGCATCGCGAGCTGCCAGCCGGTCTCGCGGTAGGGGTCGCGGTGCAGGAGCCTGGTCAGCGTGGTCGGCGTCGAGGTGGCGGTCGAGGTCGTGTTCGGTGGTGGCCAGGTCGAGCAGGGCGTCGTCGAGCTGGAGGTCGGTCTCGCGGCGGCGCTGCTCGACCCACGGGCCGGTGCAGGTCGGGAGGTACGGCCCGAGATCCAGCAGGGCGATGGCGGCGCGCAGGGAGTCGGCGCGACGCCGGCCGGTGCTGCGGGCGGCAGCGAGGTGGCGCCGGACGGTGACGCTGTCACTGCCGAGGCCGCCGGCGGGTCGGACGGCGGAGTCGTGACCGGTGGTCGGGACGAGGTCGTGGGGGAGCACCTGGCGCAGGGTGCGCACAGTCTGCCGCAGGTAGGCGGCCAGGTCGGGGGAGTCGGGGTCGAACAGGGCGGTGAGCAGCGTCGTGCGGGGGACGGGGTCGGAGCGGCGCTCGGCGAGGAGGGCGAGCAGGGCGACGGCATTGCTCAGCCGGGGTGTCACGTCCTCGCCGTCGAGCAGGACGGTCGCCTCGCCGAACGCGCGGACGACGAGTCGTGGCGGCTGTGGGTACGTTCACACCGTGGAGGGCGAGGAGGACCGGGTTAACTAGGGTCTCCTGTACCTAGGTACAGTAGCGCCGTGAGGAAGACGCACGCGCTCGTGCAGCTCGCGCTCGTGCTCGCGGCCGAGCCTGACGCGCAGCACTACGGCTACGACACGGCGAAGAAGGCCGGACTGCGGTCGCCGACGCTGTACCGCCTCCTCAGCAGCATGCTGGAGGAGGGCTGGCTGTCGGACGACTGGGAGGACCCGGCGGAGGCGGCGAAGGAGAGGCGCCCACCACGGCGCTACTACGAGCTGACCGACTTCGGGAAGGCCCGGCTCGGGGCTGTGCTGGCCGAGGCCAAGACGGATCGGCGGTTCGCCGCGCTCTCTTGGACGCCTCCTTGGCTAACCGAGTTCCGTGCGGGGTGGAACCGTGGGTGAAGCGGCCGCGCCTGACGCGGGGAACGCCGTCGTCGACGAACTGACGGCGCTCGCGGAGGCCGTCAACGTCTGGCCGGCCATCCTGGGGGCCGTGATGCTGTTCAGCGTCGCGCCCCAGCTCCTGTTCGAGCTCGTGCTCCTTCTCTACCCGAAGGATCATCCGCGTCGGGCCGAGCACCGGGCGGAGCTGTGCAGGGCGCCGCGTCATCAGCGACCGTTCTGGGTCGCAGAAACAGCAGTCGCCGTGCTCTTCGAGGCCGTCCCGATGCGAATGGTAGCTTCCCGTGCGGGACAGATCGAACGCAAGTGCGTGCGCAATGGAACAAGGGTTTCACCCAGTCGCTGGGTGGACTACGGCATACTCTTGATGTTTGTTTCGCTGGGTCCCGCGCTACTCTTGATAATCGATCCAAACAACCTACTTTGGTCCATTGTAGGAATGGCCTTCCTGGCTCTTTCTAGTGCGGCAATGCTTCGTGGCTATTTGTTGAAGATGCGAATGTTAGACGTCCAAGAAAAGCGCTGGTAATCGAGCTTCTCAGGACGCAAAGCTCCGGCGAGGCGTGACCCGCTTGAGGACCGCTGCGGCAGCGTCGAAGTTGTACACCGCGCGGCGGCGGTGTCGGCGGTCGGCGACTACAAGGATCGTCGAGTTGGCCGGCGGGGCTGCACACCTTGCGGATGCGCTCGACGGACACGCCCGTGCTGGTAGCGAGGGTCTCGCGGTCGACGAGCACGCGGCCGTCGGGCTGGCGCTGGTAGATCACGCGGTAGATGATCTTAGCAGGCGCGCTGCCGTGGTGGTCCGGGCAAGGTCGAGCGTTGTGCTGGGCCCGCTCGTGGTCGTCGGCACGTCCCCCTCGCAAATACGGTAATCACCTTGACACCGTCCGCGATGCTTGTGCTCGTGGCGCCACTGGACGTCTTCTCGCTGGCGGAGCGGCCGGCCTTGGTCGAGCACCTGTGGTCGATCTCTGGGAACCTGCCGACATTTCTGCTGAACAGCCCGGTCGCTGAGGCGCACTACGTGAACGCGACGGAGCTTTACCCCGATCTGCACCTTGTGGTGCTCGAAGACGGCGAAGCTGTTGGACGGCTCCACGCGGTGCCGGTTCCCCGGCGTGAGCTGCACGACCTTCCGCAACGCGGCTGGGACTGGGCCCTCGAGTCGTCGGTTGACCAGCCGACCGACGACCGCTCACAGGTGAGCTTGCTCGAAGCCCACATCGCGGTAGCCCACCGCGGCCGAGGTCTGAGCTCGCTGCTGCTCGCGACAGCGCGTGAGAAGTTCCGGCGCCTGGGGACGACTGACCTTCTTGGGCCGGTTCGGCCGACGGCCAAGGCAGAAGAGCCGCGGACACCTATCACCGACTACGCAGCTCGGGTGCGAGCGGATGGGCTGCCGACGGACCCGTGGATGCGCGTCCACGCCCGACTCGGCGGCCGCATCCTGAGCGTCGCGCTGCTGTCGATGACCATCCCGGGCACGCTCTCCCAGTGGCGGGAGTGGACTGGCCTGCCCTTCGATACCGATGGCCTCACCGACGTCGAGGGAGCGCTCGTACCCGTTCTTGTCGACACCGCCCAGGAGCACGCCGTGTACGTCGAACCCAACGTGTGGGTGCACCACGCCCTGTGAGCTGACAGGTCGTCGGGCGGCCGTTGGAGCTCGCGCATAGCGACAGGGTAGGTCAACGCCGGCCAGGACGAGATCGCGGCGTTGGCGAGGCCGACCGTCTCACGGGTTCGAGCCCGAGCTCTCGGGCTTCCCCAGGTGGCGCGACATCTGTTGTCAGCGACGGAGTGTTCACTGGCGGAGGCTCGGGCGCGGAACTCGTAGGGAGCAGGGGCGGCGCGGAAGTCACCATCAGCGGCACGGTGATCGGCGGCGGTGCAGTTACTGAGCCCTTTCCAACCTGGTGAGGCGGGCTCTGGCCGTCGCGGCGTGGCGTCACCGGGATGAGTGAAGCTCCTGGTAGACGGGCGATTGCCTAGATCAATCCGCCTGACCAGGAGCTTCGGGTGCCTTCCTACCCCGCCGGATTCACCGTGTCCAACCATGCCCTCACCACCTTGTCCGACGCGCTGCGCCAGCGCCGCCACCAGGTCGGGACCCGCTGGCGGCGGCTCAGCGTCGGCCGCCAGGCCCTGCTCCTGGTCGCGCACCTGCGCAAAGGCGAGACCTACACCGACCTCGCAGTCGGGTTCGACATCGGCACTACCACGGTGTTCCGCTACATCCGCGACGCCCTCGAGGTCCTGGCCGCGCTCGCCCCGTCGCTGGCTGACGCGATGGCCGTCGCTGCCCGGAAAGCGTTCGTGATCCTCGACGGCACGCTGCTGCGGATCGACCGGGTCGCGATGGGCTCGGGCCGCGACCGGCCCTACTACTCCGGGAAGCACAAGGCGCACGGGGTGAACGTGCAGGTCCTCGCTGACCCCGCCGGGCGGCTGATCTGGGCCTCGGCCGCGTTGCCCGGTGCCCGCCACGACATGGGCGCCGCCCGCGAACACGGCCTCATCGACGCTCTCCACGACGGTGGCGTGCAGGTGATCGCGGACAACGGCTACCGCGGCGCTGGGTTCGTCGTCCCCCAGCGGCGTCGCCCCGCTGATCCTGAGACCGGGCAACGCCGCCGGCTGTCGGGCAACCAGAAGGCCGTGAACTCCGCGCACGCCCGTCAACGCGGCCCCGGTGAGCGGGCCAACGCCCAGCTCAAGAGCTGGAAGATCCTCCGCAAGATCCGCTGCTGCCCACACCGAGCCACCAGCCTGGTCAAGGCCGTCCTGGTCCTCATCCTCGCTGGCTGAGGCCAAGTGGAAAGGGCTCACTGCTCGACCAGGTCGCGGTCGATCGTGACGGACCCGGCCGCCCGCGCAAGCGCCCGGATCGGGTCCTGGCTAACAAGGCCTACTCCCACCCCTGCACCCGGTCGGCGCTACGTCGGCCCGGGATCGGGTTCACCAGCCCGGAGAAGTCCGACCAGATCGCCCGGCGGACGGCGAAGGGCTCCCGCGGCGGGCGACCGCCGGCGTTCGACCCTGAGCTGTACGCCGACCGCAACGTCGTCGAGCGCTGCTTCAACCGACTCAAGCAGTTCCGGGCCCTGGCCACCCGCTACGCGAAGCGGGTGGCCTACTACCGATCAGAGATCATCATCGCGTCGATCGTGTTGTGGCTGCGTGCCGACCTACAGGACACGCCCTAGTCAAGATCTCCCCTATGTGGCGCTCCCAGTTGTGGCGAGGCGGACGTTGGGCCATGCAAAACGGTAGACGCAACTCGCGTGTCCTTAAATCCCAAAGGTATCAATTGATCATGAAACGGATGTACCACCTACCGGGGGACAAGGCGCGACCCCCGATCGGTCCAGCGTTGCCGGGTCAAGCAGCGACGCAATGTAACCGACCGAGGGTTGGTGACGGCTCCGACATTGGGCCGATCGGCCTGCGATCACTACACTGGTGAGTCGTCGGTGCACCTCGTTGGCTGCGCATCAGATTGCCAGCGTTCGGGTGCCGTGCACGGGCAGTACGCGTCGGCCAGGACCGCGATCACCTAGTCGAGTGAATTAGTCACCCACGTGCTGTTGCATGGTCTGCAGATGCCAGAGCCTGGGCCGTACGAGCGCTCGTTGCGCCGCGCAGGCTGCTCGCGTACGACATTCGTGGCAGCCGTTCCTGGCACTTCCGCACCGATACTGAGGCGGCCGTCCTGGCGATCGATCAGCCGTAGGGCGCGTCGCCACTTCAGATGTCCCTCAGATGGCGGACACCAGCACGATCAGTATTGGATCACGCTCGTCGATGAACTTGCAGTTCAGGACGCCGTTGCGCTCGGATGCACAAGACCGCGTCCAGATATCTGGAGCACCACGCCTTGACCGCGGTCCACAACATCGGCTAGCTTGATTGTGAAGTGCGCGGGTTCGGCAGGCGCAAAGTCTGCATTGGCGCCTATTCGTTCGATCTCGAGTGGCACTTTAGCCACAGCTGACGGGTCTTGAAGGAAATTTGACCTGAGTAGCCGCAGACCTGCTCCGCTTAGTCAGACACCAAAGTGCGGCTACCGCCTTTGCGGAGCTGTCGTAAGGGGATCTACGTGAAACGCGCTCTGACGAACTCGACGCTAATGTCGGGAAGGTTGTCTCGCGGCCCGTCGCAGCACCTGCTCGAGGATGTACTCCAGCCGCAGCTCGAGTTCGACAAGAAGTACATGCTGCCGTACTACCTACTGGTCGAGCTAGTTCTTCTGGAAGAGTACGAGCGACTCGGCGTCCTCACGTCGGAGCAGCGTGAGGAGTTGTCCCAGCTCCTGAAGAACATCGACAGCACCAGCCTTACGGCGGACCCCAATACCAACATGTCCGACGTTTCCTTGGCTATCGAGCAGTGGGTGCAGCGCCGCTTGTCCGCACCAGTCCCGGCCTGGCATGTGGACCGAAGCCGCAATGACGCTCAGGCGACGGCCCACGCTCTCGCCGCTCGGGAGTGGTTCGCCGACGCGGCGGACGTGATGATCAGCGTCGGCGAGGCCGCCCACCGGCTCGCCGCCGCGACAACGGAACTGCCGATGCCTGGCTACACCCATTTACAGGCAGCACAAGTGATCACTCCTGGCTTCTATTTCTCCGCTCTCGCGCAACACGTCCTTCGGACGCTCAAGCGGTGGTTGAGAACCTACGACGACAATGACCTATCCGCGCTGGGTGCCGGCTCGATGTCAGGCCAGGAACTTGCTTGGGACAGGCAGCGCATGGCGACATCGCTGGGCTTTACCGGGCCGATCCCACACGCGCTGACGGCGGTCGCCTCTCGGTCGCTCGCTCTTGAGATGTCGGCAGAGTTCAGCATCTCGGCAGTCGACCTCAGCCGCTTCGTGACGGATTTGATGACGTGGGGAGGCAACGAGTATGGATTAATTGAACTGCCCGACGAACTTTCCGGAATTTCGGCGTCAATGCCGCAGAAGAAAAATTATCCGATCTTCGAGCGGATCCGGGGCAAACTCGCGCACCTCAATGCTTCGGCTGTGGACGTCGCTATCGGGCAATATGCCGCCCCCTACTCAAACACCGTCGAGGTGTCGAAGGAGTCGACCGCAAACCTGCACAACATTGTGGAGACGGCACGCACAGCTCTGCGGCTCCTCGCACTCGTTCTCGAGAACCTACAGTTCCGCCCCGACCGCATGTACGAGGTCTGCCGACGTGAGTACCTCGGTGGATTCGCGCTCGCGAACAGTTTGACCATTCAGGACGGCATCCCTTGGCGCGAGGCCCAGGTCATCGTCGGGCGGTACATCACCGATGCGGCCGCGGCAGGTGTTGCACCGCATCCGGGCAACCCGCGCCTGTTAATAGAAATTGCGGATCGACGTGGGTTTCATGTCAGCGATGCAGCGCAGCGGCTGGGTGATGCCTTCGATGTAAGGAACGGCATCTTCGGCAAACGCTCGTCTGGCTCGACGAACCCGACGGCGGTGACCGAGCTGCTGACCTGGCAGGCCGACGAGCTCCGCGTGCTGCAACGCCAGTGGAGCGACCGCCGGCAGCGACGCGAGACTGCCCGATCGCTGCTAGACGTCACCAATTAATCAGTGGGGGAACGTGGATCGTGAACGGGATAGCTCGCCCACACGCCAGCGGCGTTCAGAGTTGGACGAGTCAGCGCAGGGTCGGCTTCGGACAAGCGCCTGGTAGTTTTGGCGAATTGCTGCAGGGCGCGCTGCCGGACGACGGCGCCGAGTTTCTGGTGACTCTCCCGATAGCGCTGTCATCGAAAGCGAAGTTCGTGCCAGCTGCAATCGGCACGTCGGTACACGTCCACCCGGGGTACAAGGCCAAATCGCAACAGGCGGCCGACCGCGCATTACGCGCATTGGGTGCGCCGAGCGGTGGCACGCTCAGCATCCGTACGGAGATACCGGAGGGGAAGGGTCTCGCTAGCTCGTCAGCTGACTTGGTGGCGTCCGTGCGGGCAGTCGGTGATGCGTACGGAGTCGCGCTCAACGAGTCAAACATCGAGGACTTGCTTCGCGGCATTGAACCCTCGGACGGCGTCATGTACTCCGACATCGTCTCGTTCGACCACCTCCGCGTGCGGCTACGACAGCGGCTCGGCACGCTGCCTCCGCTGGTGGTCGTCGGGCACGATGTGGGAGGTGTCGTCGACACCGTCACCTTCAATCAGGAATCAGCCACATACTCGGCGGCACAGCTCAGTGAATACCGCCGTCTGCACGCTGACTTGACGTTGGCGATCGAGCAGCAAGATGTGCGAACCGTCGGCCGTATATCGACGCGCAGTGCCGAGCTAAGTAGCGAGCGTACTCCTCGCCGAGACTTCGCCCGCGTGCGTGATGTCTGCGAGGAAGTGGACGGGCTGGGTCTTGTCATCGCGCACAGCGGAACCTATCTCGGTGTTCTCCTGGACCCGGCGGAGGCTAACTACCCGGAGCAGCTGACACAGGCCTGTGAATCGTGCGCGGAGCTCCAGGGTTCGGTCTCGGTCTTCTCGAGCCTAGGCCGCAAAATCGACCCGCAGAGCGGAGACAACAAGTGATCTACGGCAGTGTCGTCGATGCGATCGGGAACACGCCTCTGGTGCGGCTCGCGCTCCCGTCCCAATCGGATGTCGAAGTATACGCCAAACTTGAGTTGCAGAACCTGTTCGCGATGAAGGACCGAGTTGCCCGGCATGTCGTCCTCGAAGCTCGACGACTGGGCATCCTTGCGCCAGGAGCACCGATCGTGGAGAGTTCCTCCGGCACCATGGCGTTGGGTCTGGCCCTTGTCGGCCGAGCCCTGAGCCATCCCGTACACATCGTCACCGACCCCCGGATCGATCCGGTAACGTTGGCTAAGTTGCGCGCATTGAACTGCACGGTGCACATCGTCGACCGGATGTCAGGACACGGCTGGCAAAGTGCGCGCCTGGAACGGCTGCATGAGCTACTCGGAAGTCTGCCAGGTGCGTTCTTTCCTGAGCAGTACCGAAACCCTGATAATCCCGGTGCATACCGCACGTTAGCCAGCGAGATCCTGACGGACCTCCCGTCATTTGACGTCCTGGTGGGTGCCGTCGGCAGCGGCGGATCGCTGTGCGGTTCATCGCGAGCGCTCCGACGGAGCTTGCCGGAGCTGCGCGTGGTTGGGGTCGACTGCGTCGGCAGCGTATTGTTCGGCCAGCCCGACGTGCCGTCGAGACTGCAGAGCGGACTCGGCAACAGCCTTCACCCTGCCAACCTCGACCGTCGCCAGATCGACGAAGTGCATTGGCTTAACGACAAGGAGGCGTTCTACGCTGCGCGGCAATTGGCGCGCGAGCAGCAGATCTTCGCCGGGAACACGTCAGGATCGGTGTACCAGGTACTCAAGGACGTAGCTCGTCGATCAAAACCGGGTAGTCGGGTCGTGGGAATTTTTCCTGATCGGGGTGACCGCTACGCGCAAACAGTGTTCGATGATAAGTGGAGTAACGCCCGACTTGATGACCTGGTGGTCGCTGATCGTCCAAAGCGAATTCGCCGTGGCGAGGTAGCGGTTGGCTGGTCACACACGGACGACGTGGTGGACCCGAGCTATCGGCGTCATGTGCTGTTCCTGGAGGCCAACACCACAGGTACCGGGATGCTCGCCCTCGACGTGGCGCGACAGATGGGGCTGCGTTCTGTGTTGCTCACGGATCGTCCCGAACGGTACAGCGGACTCAACGATACCGGCTCCGACGTCATCCGGTGCAGAACCGACAGCGTTCCTGCTCTTCGCTCGCTCATCCAAGGCCGGTTCAACCGCGAGGAATTGGTCGGGTTGACGACGACGAGCGACTTCTACACGGTGCTCGCCGCGGAGTTGACCGAGTGGTTGGGGTTGCCGGGCAATCCCGCAACGTCGGTCGCGAACTGCCGCAACAAAATGCTGCTGCGTGAGGCCCTGCGGGACGAAGGCATTCGGCAGCCTGCTTTTGTGGCGGTGACCGACGTTGAGCAGGCGGCGGCGGCGGTCGCCGCCGTTGGTCTGCCCTGCGTGGTCAAGCCGGTCGACGAGTCGGGGTCCACTGGAGTACTGCTGTGCGGCACCCACGGAGAAGCTGTTACGCAGGTGGAGGCGATTCTTGCAACCCATCGCAACGTACGTGGCTTGCCGACCGCGCGGTGCGCATTAGTGGAAGAGTACGTGCACGGCTCGGAATTCAGCGTTGAGACGTTCGGCGATGGGTCCACCAACACCTGTCTCGGCATCACTGAGAAGCGGGTGACCAGCGGGCCGTACTTCGTCGAACTCGGCCATGTCTTTCCTGCCGATCTCACCGCGGAGCGAGCTGCTGAGGTGGCCGACGTTGTGCTCCGGGCGTTGGCCGCGGTCGGAGTACGGCACGGTGCCGCCCACACAGAGATCCGCCTGACCGCGTCCGGCCCGTCCGTCATCGAGATCAACCCGCGGCTCGCGGGAGGAATGATCCCCGAGCTGTACCGCCTCACAACAGGGTGCGATCTGATCGCTGCGCAGGTCGCCGCTGCGGTCGGTGAGCCCGTCGAGCTGTCCCGGTTGAGCAACGGTTATGCCGCCATCGAGTTCCTCGTGGCGACGCGGACCGGCACGTTCCGTGGAACCGCGGGTGTGACCGGAGCCGAGCGCCTTCCAGGGGTGGAACAGATAAAGGTGACCGCAGCGCCAGACACTCCCGTTCGACCACCACGTGACGCCTACGACCGGCTGGGTTATGTCATCGCTACCGGACCGACTCGAAACCATGTACTTCGTCGTGTCGGCGCCGCCGCGGCTCGTGTCGGCGTGCTCTGCGACGACGACGCGTCGAGTCCCGAACAGCAACATCGTGTCAACGCCGCGGTGAGGGACACATGACGCACACCTCGCTAGCCGCGGTCCTGTCCGTGTGGGCGGACAGCCGCGGGGACGAGCGCGCTCTCACCTTCGTCAACAGCGCAGGAGTCGACACCCACGCCACCTACGGCGAGCTCGATCAAGCCGCTCGCACCGTCGCCGGCTACCTGCGCGGCGTTTTGTCGCCACATGACCGGGTGCTGCTGCTCATCCCGCCGGGCGACGACTATGTCACCGCGTTCCTCGGCTGTCTGTACGCCGGCGTTGTAGCGGTGCCGCTGTACCCACCTGGGCCTACCGCGCGTTTTGACCGAGTGATCGCTGCTGCGCGTGACTGCGGAGCTGTTCACGCGCTCACCGCCGCTGACTTCGTCGCGATGCCCGGTCGTCCGCACGGCCTAGTCGTGCACACAGTCGAGGCTGCCCGCCGTGCGGCTAAATCGTCGGGGCCTCAACGATCCGAGACTGGTGATGTCGCCTTTCTTCAATACACCTCGGGATCCACCGGAGACCCCAAGGGTGTGATGGTCAGTCACGGTAACCTGACAGCGAACCACGAGGCTATCACCGCCGGTTTCGGCATCGACCGCAACGACGTCGTGCTCAGTTGGTTGCCGACCTACCACGACATGGGGCTGATCGGCACGACACTGCTCCCTCTGCGCGAGGGCATACCGGCGATCTTGCTCGACACACTGGCGTTCATCCGGGATCCGTTGATCTGGGCGCGCGAGATCTCACGGTTCCGGGCGACCTGCTCCGGCGGCCCCGACTTCGCGTACCGGCTGATGACCGAGCGCTTCGCCGCTGACCACCTCGACGGCATCGACTTGAGTTCGTGGCGGATCGCGTTCAACGGCGCCGAGCCGGTGCAGCGGCGCACGTTGGACACCTTTGCAGCCACGTACCGCCCTCTTGGGTTCGACCACCGAGCGTTGTACCCCTGCTACGGGTTGGCCGAGGCGACGCTCTTCGTCAGTGGCCCCAAGGCCTCGACCGGCTACCGAGCCGGCACCTTCACCCGTGAGGCTTTTGAGCGGGGATGGTTGACGGAGGCGTCCGGGGCAGCCGATACCGGCTCGACAACTCTGGTGTCGTGTGGCACGCCACCGCCGGGTACCACAGTGGTCCTGCGCCGAGCGGACGGGGAACTGTGCGCTGAGGGTGAGATCGGCGAGATCCTGGTGAGCTCCGCCGGCGTGGCCGGGGGGTACTGGGGACGGTCGGATTCCGCTGACACGTTCGGAGCGACAGTGCAGGGACACCCCGGGGCGTTCTTGAGCACCGGTGATCTCGGCGCGCGCTACGACGGCGAACTCTTCGTTACTGGGCGGCTCAAAGATCTGATCGTGCGGGCTGGGCGCAACTACCACCCGCATGACCTCGAAGCTGTCGGGTCGGCCGACGACTCCCTCCTGCGGCAAGGTCGTGCCGCGGCGTTCCAGCTGGACTCGGAGGGCCATCGAGTCGTGATGGTCGTGGAAGCGTCCGGCACCGGATTGACACGATTGCGGAACGACCCGACAGCACTCACCTCGCTGATCAGTGCACTGCGTCGCCGAGTGGCCGCGGGCTGCGCACTCGACCTCGACGAGGTGGCGGTCGTGATGCCCGGGTCCATTCCGAGGACCTCCAGCGGGAAGATCCAACGGCGGGCGACCCGGGAGCAGTTCCTAGAAGGCCGCTTGAAGCCGGTCAAGCTGGCGGCCCTCCGTCCGGCCGAACCACCCGCACCACATCCCGACCACGACCGAGCCGCTGTCGTAGTGCGACTAGTAGAGCAGTACACCGGCCTGGACGCATCCCGGCTGGACCATCGACTGCCGCTCGCAGCGTTGGGTCTCACCTCACTACGGCTGATCGAACTGAAGGCGGCTGTCGAGCGAGTGGTGAATGGGACGTTGAGCCCTGACCTGTTCTTCGGTGACCGCTCTCTCGCGGAGTTGCTCACCGGCATGGCGGACGCCCAGCTGGCTCCGATCCCGCTGCCGGCGCGTGCCGGCGGAGAAGGTCCCGCCTCGGCGGGTCAGGTGGAGCTGCAGTTCTACGATGAGCTTCACCCGAGTAGCCGCGCCAACTACCTATCTGTCGGTCTGCGCCTGTCTGGGCAGGTCGACGAGGAGGTGCTGCGAGCTGCGATCAAGAGAGCAGTCGCCCGGCATGGGGCACTTCGCACAACACTCGGCCCGTTGGGCTCTAGTGTCCAGATCATCGCGGACCGGGTCGCGACCGATTGGCAGTGTCGGACATTCGCCGAGGGCGCTGACGAGGAGTGCCGGGAGTTCTTGTCCGAAGCGGCCCACCGCTCCATGGATCTCCTGGAGGGGCCACTGGTGCGAGCCGCCGTGGCGTATCAGCCGAACAGCACAGTGCTGGTCCTGGTGTGTCACCACGTCGTCGTCGACCACTGGTCCCTGCAGCTGCTCCTCGCCGAGATCCTTCCCCAGATCACCGGCGAGGACCTCGCGGCGCAGCCGGGGCCCCAGGTGCCCAATGCGGTCGACTGGGCCAGGGTGCAGCAGCGAGCACGGCTCGATCCTGGCTGGACCGATCGCGTCCGGACGTTCGCGGATAGGTGGCAGACCTTACGCCAGGCGGTCCTGTTTCCGGAGCCGGCCTCGTCCGGCGCAGGGCCGCGTCGGCGGGATCCAGACCCCCACCGGGCTGGCTGGCTCGATCTCGCGGTGAAGCCCGATGTGGCACTACTACTCCGGCGCTATGCAGCACGCCGCGGCGTCACTCCCTTCGTCCCACTCCTGGCCGCCTATGTTGGAGCTCTGCACCATGTGACCGGCGAGCGGCACATTGTGATCGGGGTGCCGCACCACGGCCGCAGCGACCAGCGCTTCTCCGCCACAGTCGGTTACCTGGTCAATATGATGCCGGTGCTGGGCGACCTGAGCGATAATCCGACACCACCGGTACTCGAGGACAGGCTCTGGCGAGAACTCCGGCTGGCACTGGCGACCGCCGACGTCCCGTTCAGCGAGCTCGTCCGAGTGCTCGCCGCCGACCGCCACAGCCAGAACCCGTTGTTTCAAGTGAGTTTGACACTGCACCAGGCGGTGAGTGGCGACCACATAGCCCTATCTGTGCCGTGGAGGCCGTACCGGAGTCGGATTGGTTCCCGTGACGTTGAGACGTTCGACATCCCGCCGACCCACGCGGCGTTCGCGGTCAGCCTCTATGCATTTTTGGATCACTCAGGAATGGCGTTCCGCCTGGTCCACCAGCTACGCGTCGTCCCCCAGGAGCTCGCCGCCGAGATCGGTCGGCGATTCCTCGGCAGCATTGATGCGGTAGTCCGAGATCCTGACAACGCAGACGCGACCTAGACTCAACCACACAAGGCGGAGAATATGCCTGCTCAAGATCTCGCGACCGAAAGTCTCGCAGCGTCGTTCGACGCGGTCGTCGAACGCTACCCGGAACGACTGGCGGTTTGCTGTGGGGATGACAAATTGCGGTACGACCAGCTCGCAATGCGGTCACGGAGGCTCGCCGCGGCGATACGAACCGCCGTGGGCGACTCGTGTCGCCCGGTGCTGCTGTTGCTCCCGCGCTCCATCGACATGGTGGTGACAGCTCTCGCCGTCGTACGACTGGGCACCGCCTACGTGCCGGTCGACCCGGCCACCCCGGCTGCGCGCGTCGGGCTCATCGTCGCCGACTCCGCGCCATCGCTGGTCGTGACGGTCCCCGAACTGGTGCACCTGCTTCCACCGGGCACGATATGGATGGGGCCGCACGAGCTGGCGGAGGGCGCGAGCGATGAGTTCGCCGATACAGACCCGGCGTCGTGGAACACCCACGCCTATGTGATCTACACATCGGGCACCACCGGGCGCCCGAAGGGTGTCCAGGTCGGTCACGGCAATATCCTCCGCCTAATCCGGGTCACGCAGCCCCGGTTCGGTTTCGGCGCCGACGACGTCTGGACCCTGTTCCACTCCTTTGCCTTCGACTTCTCAGTTTGGGAAATGTGGGGGGCGCTGCTCACCGGGGGTCGATTGGTCGTCGTGCAGCAGGATGTCGCGCGGGACCCAGTCGCGTTCCGCGCGCTCCTCGCGCGCGAACAGGTGACGATGCTCAGCCAAACACCCACGGCCTTCCGGAACCTCGCGGGACACGAGCTCACCCGGTCCGACCGGCTCCCGTTGAAATGGGTGGTCTTCGGCGGGGAGGCCCTGCGCTTCGGCGATCTCAGGTTGTGGGTCAGCAGGTACGGCGACCAGCAACCACAACTGGTCAACATGTACGGGATCACGGAGACTACGGTCCACTGCTCGTACCGGAGGATTCTCAAGTCGGACTTGACGAGCACGGCCAGTCTCATCGGCCGACCACTGGCCGACCTCGAGTTCCAACTCCGCGACGAGCAGGGCCGACCGGCCCCACCGGGCAAACCTGGGGAGATCGTCGTGATCGGTCCGGGAGTAGCCGATGGCTACCTCGGTCAACCAGAGTTGACCGCGGAGCGCTTCATCGACATAGCTCAACCGGGCGGCACGTCGTTGCGGGCTTACCGCTCCGGCGACCTGGCGCGGTTGACGGCCGACGGTGAGTACGAGTACCTCGGTCGGCTCGACGACCAGGTCAAAATTCGTGGGCACCGCGTTGAACTCGGAGAGATCCATGCAGCGCTGACCGCTATCGCCGGTGTCTCGCAGGTTGCGGTCACCGCCCGCAGTGCGCGACCGGGACGTAACCCCGTGGTCAAGCAGGAGGGGTCGATTGGGCGGATCTCCTCAGTCCGCAACCTCGTCCGGGGTGGAGACGCACCGCCGGCGAGCGCTGCGGGGGGCGACCGCACACAGATCGTCGCCTACCTGACCCACGACCAGAAATGCGACCTCCGGAAGATCCCGGAGCTGCTGCGAGCCACGCTACCGCCGTACATGCTGCCCGCCTTCATTATTCCCGTCCCGAAGATACCTCTGAACACCAACGGCAAAGCTGACTTCAGCGCTTTGCCGCAGCCGACTGCGGCGAACCAGCTGCACTCACCGATAGTTGCAGGGCCGACGCCCCATGGGTCAGCAGCAGATCGGGAACAGAGGATCTGCGAGTTGTTCGGCGAAGTACTCGGCATCGATAACGTCGCCCCCGAGGACTCGTTCTTCGGCATCGGCGGTGACTCCATCGTCGCTGTACAGCTACGAGCGGCCGCAGCCGGCCGCGGCATCTCGTTAGACCTCGCCGACATCTACGAGCTGAAGACTCCTCGCGCGCTCGCCACGACAAGCCTGACTGAACAGCAGCCGCTCGACCAGCCGGTCGAACCATTCAGTCTCCTCGACCACGCCGACCGGGCCCTTCTCCCGGACGATGCAGTAGACGCCTACCCGTTGGCCACTCTGCAGGCGGGCGTGCTGTTCCACAGCGCCTACGCCGATGGCGTTAACATGTACTGCGACATCTTCATGTTCCGGCTGCGCGCACCGTTCGACGAGGCCGCCATGACCCGCGTGCTCAGCCAGGTCACAGAACGACATGAAATCCTTCGGACGACGTTCCACCTGTCCGGCTTCTCCCAGCCGCTGCAGATCGTGCACGCCCGAGCCGGCACGAGACTGGACGTGCACGACCTGTCCCTGCTCGACGAGAGCCAGCGTTCGGCCGAGTTCGATGCGTGGCGGCACCGCGAGATGAACGTCCCGTACGACTGGGAGCGACCGCCACTCGCCCGATTCACTGTGCATCTCCTCGGTGACGACGAGTTCATGTTCTCCATGAGCTTTCACGACGCCATGTTCGACGGCTGGAGCGAGACATCACTCCTCGCTGAGATCCTGATCGACTACTGGCAGGACCTGCGCGGCACCCACGCGCCGAGCAGAGGGCTGCCGGCCCGCCGATATGCGGACTTCATCGCCAAAGAGCAGATCGTTCTTCGGGACCAAGCGGTCCAGGAGTTCTGGCGGCAAGAGCTTGCCGACATTGAGCCGAGTCTGCTGCCCCGCTCGGTGCGCGGAGCCGACGACGTGCACGCCGGACGTATGGGCTTCCTCAGTGTCGACCTCACTCCTGAGCTGTCCGACCGCCTGCACCAACTGGCGGCCGAGTGCGGTGTGTCGGTGAAGCACGTGCTCATGGCCGCTCAAGCGCGGATGGTGATGGTCGTGACCGGACGCGAGGACATCGTGCTCGGCGTCGCCTCCAATGGGCGGGTCGAAGAGGAGGGCGGGACCGAAGTCATCGGTCTGCACCTCAATCTCCTACCGTTCCGGGTCCGGCCGCGTGGCCGCAGTTGGCGGAACCTCATCTCGGACATCAGCGCTATGGAGCACCGACTACTACCGGTACGGCGCTACCCGCACGCCGCCATGCTGCGTCTCGCGGGCGTGCCCGAACTGACCGACATGATGTTCAACTACACCCACTTCCACGGCTACGAGCGGCTTGCCCATGGCACGGACATCGAAGTCGTAGACGCTTTCGGGTACATTCAGACGAACTTCACACTGAGATCTGAGTTCAACAAAGACCCGTTCAGTCGGCGCCTCAACCTCGACCTCGAGGCGAATCTGGAGCGCGTGTCCGAGCGCCAGCTGCACGACCTAGCCGACCTCCTCCTCGCCGCCCTGACCAGTGCTGTCGATGCACCGGACGAAGAACCCTCGCAAGCCCAGCTACTCGGCGAGTCGCGGTACCGGACGCTGTTGGAGCTGTCGCGAGGGCCAATCGAGCCCCCGACCGCCAGTACTTTCGTCGCCCGGTTCGCACACTTGGTGCAGGCGCTCCCCGAGGAGATTGCCGCCGTCTGCGGCGACCGGCAGATCACTTATCGGGAACTCGACGCACGTTCGCAACGCGTGGCCGAGCAGCTGCGGCAACGGGAGGTCGGTCACGGTGCGGTAGTCGGCTTGGCCGCCGACCGAAACATCGACTACCTGATCGTCCTGCTCGCGATCCTACGGGTGGGGGCGGTCTACCTGCCCCTTCCACAGCGACCGGCGGCACGCGTCGAGAGGATGGTGCGCCGGGCGGCGACCACCTTGGTGCTGTGCGACGCCGCGCACAGCCCGGTCCTGACCGCGATTCCCCGGCTGCAAGTCGTAGACCTGTCAGACCTCCTCACCGCACCGGCCGCCGCTCCGGTCGAGCTCGGACCCGCACCGGCCGGCGCTGACAGCGCCTACATCCTGTTTACGTCCGGATCGACTGGTGAGCCTAAAGGTGCGCTCATCCGACACGACGGGATGCTCAACCATCTCGACGCGAAAATCCGCCAACTCGACCTGGGGCCGGGCGATCGCGTGTCCCAGGACGCCGCCGCCACGTTCGACATCTCGGTCTGGCAGTTCCTCGCGCCACTCGCCGTCGGCGCCACCACAGTCATCTACCCCGATGAGATCGGCCAGGACGCCGCGTCCTTGCTGCGCGCCGTGGCCGAGGACCGGATCACGGTGCTCGAGGTGACCCCATCCGTGCTCAACATCATGATGGCCGAGCTCTCGTTCTACGGTGTCGATGCGTTTCCACCGTTCACCCTGCGATGGGTCGCCTCGCAGGCGGAAACGCTAACCCCGCGGACGGCCAACACATTCCGCGCGCTGCTGCCCGAGGTTGGGCTGCTGAACATGTGGGGCACAACCGAGGTCTCCGACGACGTACTGCACCACGTCGTCGATGAGCAAGTCGATGAGCGGGATCCGTCCGTACCTCTCGGGCGACCAGTCCAGAACACCGCCGTCTACGTGCTGAACGCCGTTCACGAGCCCGTGCCCGTCGGCACGCCCGGGGAGTTGTATGTAAGTGGTGTGTGCGTAGGCGGCGGGTATGTCAACGACGCCCAGCGGACTGCGGCGGTCTTCGTCAGCGACCCCTTCGCCGCAAACCGCAACGCCGTCATGTACCGGACGGGTGATCGGGGTCGTCGACTCCCGGACGGCTCACTGGAGTTCCTCGGGCGGGTTGACAACCAGCTCAAGATCCGAGGAAATCGCGTGGAGCTCAATGAGGTCAGTCGGGCCGTCGCCCACGTCGAGGGCGTCCAGGAAAGTGCAGTAATCGTCCGCGAGTCCAGCGACGGCGGTAAGCAGCTCGCCGGGTTCTTCGTGCCGACGGTACTCGCTCGTGGTGGCGCCGACGGTGGTGTCGCCGAGGCTGGTGCCCTAATTCGTCGCGAAGTGCAACCCGAGGATGTGCGCGCGGCGCTGCTTCGAGTGCTCCCGCAGTTCGCGGTCCCAGACCTGCTCGTCAAGCTCGAGCAGCTACCTCGTACGACCCACGGCAAGGTGGACACCCGAGCGCTGGCGGTCTCCGCCGCGGCCGCGATCCACGACGCGCGCGACGAGACCGATGTGCCGATGACTCCGACACAGAAGGCCGTTGCGGAGACCTGGGCCTCCCTGCTGGATAGTGGTCGGCCGGCGCTGACGACTAATTTCTTCGACCTGGGCGGTCACTCCCTGCACGCGACGCAAATCATCGCCAGACTGCGGGACAGGTTCGGGATCCGGCTTCCGATCCGGGAGCTGTTCGAGCACCCGACGGTGAGTGGGCTCGCTGCGCGCGTCGACGCTGCGCTGCGCGAGGACCGGAAGTCGGAGGTTGCTGTTCCCGCGCGGCCTCCGGGCCTGCAGGAGTTCCCGTTGTCGATGGCGCAGTCCAGCCTGTGGTACCTGCACCAACTCGACCCTGATGGGGCTTACGCAGAGGGCTACCTCCTGCATCTGCATGGAGATCTCGACGTGGCGGCGCTCCGGGCGGCTGTCGCCCAGCTCGTCGACCGGCACGAGGTGTTCTCCAGCCGCATTGTCGAGCGCGATGGCGTGCCCGTCGCAGTCTTGGACCCCGCCGCAGCGCTGAGATTGGGGTTGGAGGACGCCACTGGAGCGCCGGTCGAGGCGGGCGATGCTCGGGCCATGCTCGCCTACGTCGAGCGTCAAGCGACGCAACGCATCGATCTCAGTGGACCGCTGACCAAAGCCACGCTGCACCGGTTCAACAACCGGGACCACGTGCTCGAATGGACAAGCCACCATTTGGTGACGGACGGCTGGTCCAACGAAATTATCTTGAAGGAGATCGGCGAGAGCTATTCAGCACACGTAGCGGGGCGGCCCGCCAACCTGCCGACCTTGGCCATCCAGTATGGCGACTACTCGCGGTGGCAACAGCTCTACCTCGAGTCCGATCCGGCTCGGCGTGCCGGCGACTTCTGGCGGTCGTACCTCCGCGGTTATCACGGAGAACTTGCTCTGCCCACCGATTCAGGAGTCACACCAGATCGCGCACAGACGGCGGGGCACTACCACCATGAGTGGGACGAGCTTTTCTCCGCTGAGGCGAGGGCGTTCGCGCACCAGAACGACTCGACCCTCTTCATGCTCGTCCACGCCCTCGGCGCGCTGCTGATGGCCAAACTCACCCAGCAGTCGGATATCGTCGTCGGCGCCGCGGTCGCCGGGCGGCATCCTGCCGAGACGACAAATCTCGTCGGGTTCTTCGCCAACACCGTACCGTTCCGGTATGCCGTCGACCCCGCACAGAGTACGCGCCATCTCGTCGCAACCGTCCGCGACAGCGCCTTAGCGGCCCTGGACCACCAGACTATTCCGTTTCAGAAGATCGTGGATCTATGCGGGGTCGCCCGCCGTCCAGGGGTGCATCCTCTGGTCCAGGTCGTTGTTTCTGTCGCACGATCGACGCGCGGCCTGTCGTCGCTGCCCGGGCTAGAAACGACCGTGACGCAATTGGCGACTCCGTCAAGCCGTTTCGACCTTCTGCTGCACTTCACCGACGACGACGAGATCGCGTTGAACATCGAGTACGACCGTGCCCTGTTCACTGAGGCCAGCATGGTCCGCATCGCACGAGCCGTGGACTACGCGCTCAAGTTCATGATGAGTGATCCAGACCGCCCGCTGAATGAAGCCACTCTCATTAGCGACGAGGATCGCCAGACGCTGGAGCATCTGTGGCGCCAGGTGAGCGACAGCGAGGTGGCCATCAGTGGCGACACAGTGGAGTCCCTCGTCACCTCTCCCCAGTGGGGGGACTACGTGGCGCGAGTCGAATCAGCCGGGCTTCTCGTCCCACTGGTTCTGGCTCTGTAAACAGCACGCGCTCCGACTGAGGTGGGAGATCCTTCATGACACTGAACGCTCGCGCAGAGCAGCTCCGCCAGCGCGTCTTAGACCGTCGCGGTGGACGTACGACCGCCGCCGAGGGGAACCGGACCGACACGGGGGTGGTGACCGCTGCCAGCAACCTGGTCGCGGCCCTCGATGCGGTTGCCGCCCGGTATCCCGACCATATCGCCGTCCGGTGCGGCGGGCAGGCCCTGACCTACCAGGAGCTGGTGACCGCATCCCTACGCCTAGCGGCTCGCATGGCGACGGCCACCCGACCGGATCACACGATCGCCCTGCTGCTTCCCCGTTCGGAGCAGATGATCGCGGCAGCGCTCGCGGTGCTCCGGGTGGGTTCGGCGTACCTCCCGCTCGACCCGGAGGCGCCGGCGCATCGCCTGGCTGCGATCGTCGACGACGCCGCGCCGTCCCTGGTGGTCACCACGAACCAGCTCGCGGACGCCGTGCCCGCAGCGGCCACGGCCTTGCTCCTGGACGAGCCGGATGAGCTGGGCCCTACCGGACCCCCGGACAACGACATCGATCGGCTCATCGATCCGTCCGATCGCGCCTACGTCATCTACACCTCAGGGACCACCGGCCGCCCGAAGGGCATCGAGGTGTCCCACACCAACGTCCTTCGACTGATCACCACCACGCAGCCACTTTTCGGGTTCGGCCCCGATGACGTGTGGACGATGACCCACTCATTCGCGTTCGACTTCTCGGTCTACGAGATGTGGGGGCCGTTGCTCACCGGCGGGTGCGTGGTCGTCGTCGAAGGTGCAGTCCTGCGGGACCCGGTCGCGCTGCGGAGACTGCTGCAGACTGAGCGGGTCACCATGCTCAGTCAAACACCGACGGCATTCAACTCGCTGGTGTCTCAGGAGGACGAGTACGCCGACCGGTTATCGCTGCGTTGGGTGACACTCGCTGGTGAGGCCCTCCGCTTCAAGGACTTGCGCCCGTGGGTGGCGAAATACGGGGATACGGCACCCCAATTGATCAACATGTACGGCATCACTGAGACCACCGTGCATGCGTCCTACCGAAGGATCTTTGCCGCTGACCTGACGGAGACGGCGAGCCTCATCGGTCATCCGCTTCCCGACCTGGATTTTCTGCTGTGGGACGAGAATGAACGTCCGGTGCCCCCGGGTCGAATCGGGGAGATCATCGTCACTGGTCCCGGCGTCGCCCTCGGCTATCTCCGACGGCCCGAACTCACCGCCCAGCGGTTCATCACCGTCCCCGACGCCCGAGGCCGACCCGTCCGCGGCTACCGCTCGGGTGACCTCGCCCGCCAGCGGGCCTCAGGTGAGTACGAGTACCACGGACGCAACGACGACCAGGTCAAGATCCGTGGTCATCGTCTCGAGCTCGGTGAGGTGCACGCCGCCCTGATCGACGTTCCCGGGGTGCGCCAGGTGGCGGTAGCTACCCGCAACGACACCGACACGGGTACGCGGGTAGTGGCGTACGCCGTGGCTAACGACGATGTGAACGTCGCTCGAGTGCGGTCCGCACTCGAGGCGCGTCTCCCGGCCTACGCCGTACCGTCGGCACTGTTCCTGGTGGACGCTCTACCGCGGAACGTAAACGGCAAGTTGGACCGGGACGCACTGCCCGACCCGGACTTCGTGTTCACACCGCACATGCCCGCCAACGTCGACGACGTCGAGCGCGAGCTGCTGTTGATCCTCGCTGAACTGCTACCCGGCACGCAGGTGGACCGCGGCACTGACTTCTTCGACCAGGGCGGCAACTCACTGCTAGCGACCCGCCTGCTCGCCGCCGTGCGTCGCCGGTTCGGCGTCACCGTCCCGTTGCACGCCTTCGTGGTGGAACCAACGCTGAAGGCGCTCACGACTGCCATTCGGATTGAACGACACAACGAGCAGACCACTGCCACTCCCTCACCGGTCGAGATGCTGGAGCTCGGGAACGCAGGTACGGGCGCGCCGGTGGTGGCACTACCCGGCGTCTTCGGTATCGGGGCGTCGATGGCCCGCCTGTCCACCCACGTGCGAGACCGGCCGTTCTATGCGCTGGACACGCGCAACCTCCTCCTCGCAGCGCATACGCAGTCGGCTGCCGGCGCCGCTCAGGCCTGCCTCGACGTCGTCCTGCCCGTCTCTGGGCCCGGAGTGCACCTGGTGGGGCACTCGATGGGTGGCCCGCTGGCACTCCACCTCGTACGCGCGCTCCAAGACGCCAACCGCACGGTGCACAGCGTCGCGCTTCTCGACGCGCCCAGCCCGCATCACCTGACCCACAGCTATCAGCAGGACGATCGAGAGCAGCTCCTCGCATTCCTGTCCGATGTGACACTCGCGTTCCCCGAGCAGACTGCCCTGTGGCGTGCGCACCCGCCGCTGTCCGTGGCCGAACTCGACGAGACGGAACTCATGCGTTGGGCGACGGCTACCGCGCCACCCGAATTGACCGCAGCCATCGGTGACGTGTCGATGTCATACATGCACTACCGGACGCTGACCCGTATACTCGCCGATCACGTGCCCCCGATCCGGACACCATCGTTGCTGCTTGTCGCCGGCGCCCAGCGGCCTAATCCGAGCGGGGGACACACGACCGGGTGGGAGCTAGTACTGCCGAACCTCCAGCGTACAGTGCTGGCGACCGATCACGAAGCGATGCTGCGCGAACCGGCCGCCGCAACCGTCGCTAAGGTGATAATCGAATTTCAACGCCGCAACAACGAGACGGGAACAGGTTGACCTCTGACGAGGCTTCGGGCGCAGCGTTCCGCCCACCACTGCTGGCGAGGACTCTCGTCGGTGGCTCGGCGGTCATGAGCCTGGCCAATTCGGTGACGATTCCGTTTCTCACGGTCTTCCTCCGCAACGACCTAGACCTACCGGTGACGACAGTGGGTCTCGTTCTAGGTTCGTCGGTGCTGTTCGGTATCTCAGGCGGCTTTCTCGGCGGCGCCCTCTCCGACATCGTCGGTCGTCGACGCGTCCTGCTGTCCTGCTTGACCCTCGTCGTCGCCAGCTTCATCGGGTTCTACTTCGTCGGTAACGCGGTGGCGGCGTTCGCGTGCAACTCCTCGATGGCGCTGGCCACCAGCGCCTTCAGTCCAGTCGCGAAAGTGACCATCAGCGACTTGCTGCCAGTCACGCTCCGGGTCAGGTGGTTCTCCTACCAGTACCTAGCGATTAACGCTGGCTACGCCGTCGGACCCTTGCTTGGAGTGGCACTCGGCTTGACCGGTGCCCGGCCGTCTTTCCTCGTCGCCGCCGCCGTGTACTCAGGGTATGTGGGCACCCTGTGGTTTATGACCCGGAACCTCCCTGTACCGCGCAGCGGGGGCCACGAGTCGGCGAAGTTGGGTCGCAGCAGCCGTGCTGTCCTCCGCGGGCTTCGGAACTCGGCCAGAGCGGTAGTAACCGACGGACGCCTCCTCCTCCTGCTCGTCGCCGCGATCCTACTGGAGACCGTACACAGCCGGATCTCCGTATTACTGGCGCAGAATTTCGTTACCGACTTCGCCGACAGTGCCACCATCTTGGCCGCGGTCATGACGACCAACGCAGTCTCAGTCATCGTTCTTCAACTCTTCGCCACCAGCTATGTACAACGGTACAGCCCGCTGAACGCCATTACCCTGGGTGGTCTGCTCACGTTTGCGGGGATGGCTGGGTTTGCCGTATCAGCAGAGTTGTGGCACTACATCATTTTCATGGTGGTCTTCACCGTCGGGGAGACACTGATTGTGCCGTCCGAGTTCGCACTCATTGATCGGCTCGCACCCGACGATCTGCGTGGCAGCTACTTCGGTGCGCAAACGTTCGCGCAAGTAGGTGGCTTCACCGGACCATTCTTGGGCAGTCTCATCCTAGCGAGCTTCGGTGGCGCGGCCATGTTCTTGTCCATCGGCTCATTGGCATTAGCTGCTGTGGCCATCTATTTGCTGGTCGGGCGCCGAGTCCCGGACCTGCGTGGAGGCGGCAGCGCTTCGGAACGGGGGAAAAGGAGGTGAGGGCATCAACGGTTCTGCTCCGGCTGGCCGCGTGGCCGAGCAGCCGTGCACTGCGGCGAGATGCCGTGGTCGTCGTGTCCGGCCTGCAGGGGGCAGTCGAGATCGCGCGCGACCAACGCGGAGTTCCCTGGATCGCCGCTGATGTCGAACACGACCTCTACTTGGGCATGGGTGTTGCGATGGCGTACGACCGGCTGTGGCAGATGGATGTCCTCCGCCGTCGGGCAGCTGGGCGGTTAGCGGAGGTCTTCGGTCGACGCGCCGTCGGATCTGATGTGCTCGCCCGAACACTTGCATTTGAGCGGCTTGCGCGGGACAGCGCGGTCCTGCTTCCCGCGTCGGCCCACGCGAACATCGCCGCGTTCGCCCGCGGTGTTGACATCGCCGTACGGAGGTTGCGCCGCCGTGGCCAGTTGCCGCTCGAGTTCCACGTCCTGCGGCACAGCCCTGCCCCGTGGACCGTCAGCGACTCCTTAGCGATCATTAAACAGCTGGGTTTCCATCTCGGGCGCAACGCGCAGCAAGAGATTTTCAGGAGCCGGCTGCTAGCGGAGCGGCCCGACCTCGCTCGCAGCTTCCTCACACCCAAGTACCCGCCCGGCGGGAGCGTCAGCATTGACACAGGTGTGCGGGTACCACAGCCTCCTGTGGACATACAGGACCACCCTGCACCGTTGTCCGCACCCACCGCCGCTCAGCTAGCCGCTCTTCTTGCTGGGCGGCAATGGAGTGGCTCCAATGCGTGGGCGATCTCCGCGGCCAGGTCGGCAACCGGCTTCGCGGCGTTGGCCAACGATCCGCACATCTCGTTCAGCCAGCCGAGCCTGTGGTACCAGATGGGCCTGGAACTCGACGGCGAACGTGCCTACGGGGTAACGGTTCCGGGCTTACCCGGTTTGGTCATCGGGGCCAACTCGAGCCTCGCCTGGGGGATGACCAACTCGGCCATCGACACACAGGACCTGGCCGTCGGCGCTCCGACACAATGCAGCGGAAAGTGGTCGGAAACCTCCACCGTCCGGGTGCGTGGAGCTGCAGACATCACGGTCACCGCTAGCGGCGGACCCGGATACGCGCGCCTGCAGGGACAGCGCGGGGAGCCGACGGAGGCGGTGGCCCTCTATTGGAGCGGATTCCACCCGTCCGTTGAAGCTGAGAGTTGCCAGCGCATGTGGCGCGCTCAGGACTACGCCGCTTTCCGCGCTTCTCTGCGGGGCTTCGGGGTGCCGGTGGTCAATTTCACCGTGGCGACGAGAAGCGGAGTAGTCGCACTGCGGACCGCGGGGTTGGTGCCACGGCGCAACCCCCGGGACAGCTTAGTGCCGGCTGACGTTGATGTAGTGGCATCCCGCTGGCACGCACCTCTGTCTTTCGACGAGTTGCCCGAATTAATCGACCCACCGTCCGGCTCCGTAGTCAGCGCTAACCACCAGATACTGCCGGTCGGTGTTGCCCCACACCTTGGCGTCGACTGGGGTGGGCCCTACCGGGCCGATCGAATCGGACAACTGTTGACCATGTCAGCGTTAGTCGACCCGGAAGACTTCGGCGCGTGGCAACTGGATCTGCATAACGGCCGAGCGCAGCGAATCTTGCCCACGCTGCTGGAGGCGCTAGAACAGCGCCCCCCGGCGTCACCACTGGAGGCGTTCGCGACAAATGCTCTATACTCATGGAACGGCAAGGACGCTGCCGATCTGGCAGCGCCGCTAGTTTTCGGGGAACTGCTCAATGTGCTGACCGAACGCTGGGTCACAAGCCGACTCGGCGATGACATCGTCGAGTCGATGACTGATCTGACCCTGCAAGTGGACCACCTCGTCCTGAACCGGCACGCCCGCCGGCAACTCGGCGAGTCGGAGAAGTTGCCCGCCATCCTCGCCAAAGCGATGGCCGAAGTCACGCGCCGGCTCACGCTCAAGTTCGGTGATGATCCCAGTCGCTGGCGTTACGGACACCAAAACCGCATCGCCGATCCTCATATCTTGGCGGGAAGCTCGGAGGCTTTACGCTCACTTTACAGATCGCCATCAACACCAGTAGGCGGTGGCGGACAGAGCGTCTGCTTGATGTACCCCGACCGGACGGGTCGGGTAGTCGAGGGGGCTCCTTGGCGATTCATCGCCGAGTTCGGACCGAACGGCTCCACGAGGATACGTGACGTGCTACGCCACGGTAGTTCCGGACACCCCCTTTCGTCACACTATGACGACCAGACGCAGGCCCATGCCGAGGGCGGCTTCTACGAGGTTTTCCTCGAAAGACCTCAGAAGAACGGCCATTCGCTTCGCCTAGTTCCCGACCAAAAGCGCCGCCGATCAACTCATCGTTTGCGACCGCGGACCTAGCCCTAAAGCTTCCCAATCTACCCAGCAGCAGATTTTTCTTTAACCTACCGTAGCCGCGGTTTGTGGGCTGATAAGGAATTCAGCAGCAGCGGGACCATCAAGAACCGCTCACCCCACGGCGACTCACGACGCTCCGTGACCGGCATCGACGGCGGGCACGGCCAGGTGGCCGGCGGCAGGTCGCTTCGGAGCGACGAGCTGCGGATCTTGTCGTCGAGAACAACGTGGGGAGCGGTGGGCCGATGGTGGCCGCGGAGATCGCGCAACTGGCCAACGACGCGCCGAGACCGCTCAGGGCAGCGGCGAGCACCAGTGCATGATGGCGACGCGCCGCTTGCATCGGCCGCACCGTCGGCTCCCGTGCAGGACCTCGACGAGGCCGACGCCGATGCAAACCTCGCTACCCGTGGGGACGGCGCCGTCGAGGCCAAAGTGCGCGACCGGGCCATTGCGGCCGCCCGCGGCCGAGTCTGGCTACTGCGGCCGCGGCCACGACCGGCGCATGGTCGTCGCCCTCACCGAGGATCTCGACGTCACGGGCGGCGACCGAAGTACCACCGTCAGGTTCGCTGAGTTGCGGACCGGATGCGTGCTTGGGAACACCAGCGCCGCGAGCGCGAGCGTCACCTCAACGAGCCATATTGATGCACAACTGCTGATGTGTCTGTGCGTCACACCGGACGGGTCTGAATACGAGTGGGACTGCCCAGGCTCCGGGTGACCCAGTTCGGTGGGCGCGGGTCAGGCCGCGTGGGCGGTGTTGAGGAGTGTCTCGAACTCGATCGGGGTCAGTCGGCCGAGGGCTTCTTGGCGGCGTCGGCGGTGGTAGGTCGTCTCGATCCAGC
>JAESFT010000208.1_pt1 | contig 60813 bp, 64 predicted proteins | sample 9269451 | NCBI WGS metagenome assembly JAESFT01 (sample SAMN14502557, study PRJNA617106) | algae metagenome | isolation source: Scytonema hyalinum WJT4-NPBG1 and co-occurring heterotrophs from well... | place: USA: Mojave Desert, Joshua Tree National Park, California | collected 2006-05-25
GGAAATAGAACGCAATCAACAACGAGCTACTGTTAACTGGCGCTTCACCACTAAGGATGCACGAGTTAAACTCAACAGTCTTTATCCTACTCCTGACCTGTCATAATTTCTGTGGTGAACTACTAGATGCAGTTTACAAAAAATATCCTGAAGCTGTCTTTGCACTACCAGGAATGCAACAGTGGCTAAACGCAGCCTCAGATCAGCAGGAAACTATCTCTGGTTATGAGCTTACTGTCTAACTACCCGTGTAAGCTTAAACATAACAAGCTTTCTACAATATGTAGCGTAAGTAGCACCTGTGTTGGAATACAAAACGTTAAATGGCACAAGGAATTGCATCATGAGTACAATCAATTTTGTCAACGAGAATCAGGAAGTTGTAGCAGCCTATGGTGCAAACTTGAGGCTAAACGCTTTAGAAAACCGCATTCCCATTTACAAGATGATGGCAAAACTTATGAACTGCGGGGGTTCCGGTCAATGTGGTACCTGCATTGTGGAAATTGTTGAAGGGATGGAAAACCTTTCTTCCCGGACGGACGTAGAAAAGGTGATGCTCAAGAGAAAGCCGGAAACTTACCGCTTGGCGTGTCAGACTTCTGTCTATGGTCCTGTCAGCGTCAAAACCAAACCTTAGTTTTGGTTCAAATTTACTAACTAGTAGGTAAGTTTTGGTGAGATGTAGAGTGTAGAGATGCCGATGCTGCTAAATAGTAGTGGGAGAAACTGGGGAAAATGTTACTTTTTTCTATTCATCGCTAACTAACCCAAGCAAAGGCTATTTTCATTACCAAGTCCCGTTTGGGGGCGGGGTGTAGGGGCGCAATGCCTTCTCCTATACCCCGTCAGGAACTTCAGCCTTATACTTTGAACGTTAAAAGTTTTACTCCAGACTACTTTTAAAGCTAACTTAACCTTGCTTTTATCTTTAGCAATTATAATTCTTAATGTTTAAGTAATAGCACGTAATCATTTTGATAAAACTAAAATTAATTTGACTTTCTACTTTATTAGAAGAACTTATAGGTAATGCTACAGGTATCAGGTTTCTACTTCTCCTCAAAAGGCAAATAATACTACTATCTATCCACTCGACAACATCAAAATTTCACAATGAAATTAGTGAATAACCACAATTTTTACTCTAAATAATGTAGTAATATACACGTTATGCCAGGGCAGTAAAAAACACTGAATTAAGATGACCAGGGTAAAGGTAAGCATCTACAATTACATCTACCCTCGTTCCAACTGGTAAGGACATTTCAATAGCTAGCAAAAATATTTCCACAGGTGTATTCACTTTAAGTGTGTCAACTTAAATACACCTTTATTGATATGGCTCGCTTTTGGCTAAGAAACAGGCAGTAGGCGGACGAGTCGGAAATTGTCTTTCTCTATTAAATTCATACTTCTCATAGAGGTGTCTTAAATGTCGTCTGCATATTACGTTCTAGCGATCGCTCCCTTCACCCAAGACTGGAGTAACACAGGACTCATCACCACCGATGACAACTGGGATAATGTCCCTAGCATTGTTGGCTACCGGGGCGATGATTTGACAACTGCTACAGGTACGGACCCGCAGACTGTTGTCGCCGACGGAACCTCAACTCCAGTTGATGTAATAGCAAATCAGACTAATCCCAACATAACAACTGGTGGCGTTGCCGAGTTCCAGATAGCTAACCCTGTCGTTGCTCTCCAAGGATCGGGTACGGCAGATGCCCCGTTTGTGCAAATTTATCTCGATACTACAAGTGTCAACAATATCAACGTCTCCTATCTCCTACGAGACATTGACGGTTCGGCTGATAATTCTACACAGCCTGTTGCCTTACAATATCGCGTCGGTACGACAGGGAACTTCACGAATGTACCCGCTGCCTTTGTTGCAGATGCTAGCACTGGACCAAGTCAGGCAACTCTAGAAACCGCAGTTAACGTTCAATTGCCAGCAGCTGTAGCAAATCAGTCCCAAGTCCAACTGCGGATTATCACGACTAATGCTGTTGGTAATGATGAGTGGATTGGGATTGATAATATCTCTATCTCAGGAACACCGATAACATCAACAGTTCCAACCCTCACGATTCAAGCAACAGACGCAGCAGCAGCAGAGGCGGGATCTGATCCAGGAACTTTCAGAATCACACGCACGGGTGATACCAGCGCTTCCCTGGGTGTCAATTACACCGTTGCTACAGGTGCAGGTCAGGCAACGAATGGTACTGATTACACACCTAACTTAACTGGCACTGCCGCGATCGCAGCAGGTCAATCATTTGTAGATATCACGATTACACCTGTTGATGATACTACAGTAGAAGGGAATGAGACAGTAACACTCACACTGGTTGATACTACTGACTATGACTTGGGTGGTACCAGCACCGCAACCGTGACTATTACAGATAATGATGTTGCTGCTGGAACTCGCATCCGTGACATTCAAGGTGCGGCGCACATCTCACCCCTGAATGGTCAGGCGGTGAACAACGTACCCGGTATCGTCACGGCTACACGTTCCAACGGCTTCTACCTGCAAGACCCTAATCCAGATACCAATGATGCCACCTCAGAGGGCATTTTTGTCTTCACCTCCTCTGCACCGACAGTAGCTGTAGGAAACTCGGTAACGGTAAGCGGTACCGTATCGGAGTTCCGCCCTGGTGGTGCCAACAGTGCTAACCTCACCACCACTCAGATTAGCAGCCCATCGATTACCACAGTCTCGACAGGTAACCCGTTACCTACTGCCACAGTGCTTGGCAATGGCGGACGGACAATTCCAACTACTGTGATTGAAGATGATGCAAATGGCAGTGTAGAAACCAGTGGCGTTTTTGACCCTGCACAAGACGGCATTGACTTCTACGAAAGCGTGGAAGGAATGCTAGTACAGGTCAATAATGCTGTGGCGGTGGGACCAACCAGTGATAATGGTGAAATCCCAGTGTTGGCAGACAACGGTGCAAATGCTAGCGTTCGCACGGCTCGTGGCGGCATTGTGATTCAGCCTGGTGACTTTAACCCAGAGCGGATCATCATTGATGATGCGATTATTACCAGTGAGCCACAGGTGAATGTCGGAGATAGCTTTAACGGGGCGACTGTTGGGGTAATTGATTACAGCTTCGGCAACTTCAAGCTGTTGAATACTCAACCTCTGCCTAGCGTGACCTCTGGTGGTTTGCAGCGGGAAGTCACCAACCTGAGTCCCACCGCTAACCAACTCACAGTTGGCACCTTCAACGTAGAAAACCTTGACCCTAGTGATGGGGCGACAAAGTTTAACAACCTCGCGAGCCGAATTGTCAATAACCTAAAATCCCCAGACATCATTAATCTGGAAGAAATTCAGGACAACAACGGACCAACAAATGACAGTGTCGTTGATGCTAGTCAAACGTTCCAGACATTAATTAATGCGATCGCCACTGCTGGTGGTCCCACGTATGAATTCCGCCAGATTAACCCAGTAGATGACACCAACGGCGGAGAACCTGGTGGTAATATCCGGGTAGGCTTCCTGTTCAATCCTGGGCGCGTACAGTTTGTTGACCGTCCCGGTGGCACTTCCACCTCCGGCACCACAGTCAGTAACGTGGGTGGTGCTCCTGAGCCTTCTTTTAGTCCTGGTTTGATTGACCCCACCAACTCCACCTTCAACAACAGTCGCAAGCCTTTGGTTGGCGAATTCACCTTCAACGGTCGAAGCGTATTTGTGGTGGGCAACCACTTCAACTCCAAAGGCGGTGATCAACCCCTGTTTGGAGCGAATCAACCGCCAGTACTCACTAGCGAGACACAGCGCAACCAGCAAGCCACAGTGGTAAGAGATTTTGTCCAGAGTATTTTGGCAATTGACCCCAATGCCAATGTGGTGGTAGCAGGTGACTTAAATGACTTTGAGTTTTCCAACCCCGTCAACAATCTTGAAAGTGCTGGGCTGACGACTCTGATTGAAACGCTGCCTCAGAACGAGCGATACAGCTACGTCTTTGACGGCAACTCCCAAACACTGGATCATATTCTTGTCAGTAGCAATTTGCTCAATAACTTGGATGGGTTTGATTCGGTTCATATCAACTCAGAGTTTGCCGATCAAGACAGTGACCACGACCCCGTTCTGGCTCGGTTCAATCTAGCGCCTAGCGTGATTAATGGCACATCTGGTCGCGACACTCTAGTTGGCACCTCTGACAATGACAGAATTATTGGCGGTGCAGGAGCTGATACGCTCAGTGGTGGTCCTCGCAGTGACCAGTTTGCTTATACCAATATCCGCGATCGCGGTGACACAATCAATGACTTCCAGGTAAGCATTGACAAACTAGTCTTCACGGAACTACTCGACAGCCTAGTTCCTGGAGGCTACAGCGGCACCGACGCCATTGCCGATGGCTATGTGAGAGTTGTACAGGGCAGCAGTTCCAATAACTTTGGCGTGGAAATTGACTCCGATGGTTCCACAGGCGGAGACATCTTTAGACCGTTCATTGGTGTGAACGTAGCTGGTACAGGTAGCCTTAATAGCCCCAGTAACTTTGTATTCTAAAGCTGCTTTTAAGCTGCACTGGGAAGCACTACCCCAAAGAAAGACTCGAATACCAGACATCAACAATAAAAGCTGGCATCTACCAATTTATTCATCGATACAGTTGTTAGACGCAACTCATGGAGTTCTAAATGTCAGCGAAAACTTTGCTCAAGTCTTTACTTAAATGTTCATCTCGAAAGGCTGTAGTATTAAGCTTGTTCAGCTTAGGTAGTTTGACGATTGCCTCCCCCTCTTTTGCTGCCAGTCTCGATGTTGGCAGTTGGACTAGATCGGGTGATGTTTCTCAGACTCCTGGTCAAGCCACACTGACCAATGCCTTCCCTGGTGGCGTTGATGATACTGCCGCTAACCCCAACAATATTTCCAATGTCTCTGGCAATCAACCGACCTTTATTAGTAACCTAGAAACTTTTCTCGGTGTTAATCAAGGAGCTCTCGGTCTTGATGCTACCGAAGGCTCTGCCATCCAGACGCCTTTAAGCATCATGGCTGGAGATGTTTTCAGCTTTGACTCGAACTTCTTGACCAACGACGATCCCGGCTTTGACCGCGCCTTTGTGACAATTGTGAACTCAACGATTGGCAACTCAGTCATTCCTGTGACGGGCAATTCTCGTTTCAGCTATACCTTCACAACTGCTGGTAACTACAACGTTGGCATTGGCGTTGTTGATGGAGGGAATGATTTTACTCGCTCGTCACGATTGTCAGTAAGCAACGCGAACCTAGAGCCAGTTCCCGAACCCCTGACCATTCTGGGTTCACTTTCGGCTTTGGGGTTTGGCGCAGGTTTGCGGCGGCGGTTCCGCAAACAAGCGTAAGTATTGAGCCTTAATCCTTTTGTGAGACGGGTATCTCGCCCGTCTTTTCCATATCATAGGCAGGCAATATGCCCACCTGACAAGAGCCTTTATTCAACTTTGCCAGTAAAAACTCGCTCGGCTGGTCCTGTCATATAAAGGCGTTGGTCAATTTCTGACCATTCAATTAGCAGAGGTCCTCCCGGAAGTTCAACGGTTGCAATGCGAGCGGACTTCCCCGTCAATACACCCGCGACCAACGACGCACACGCGCCCGTGCCACAAGCTAAAGTAATACCAGCCCCTCGTTCCCATACCCGCATTTTTACGTAGTCAGGACGCACCACTTGAATAAATTCTGTATTTATCCTTTGGGGAAAAGCTGAGTGATGCTCAAACTCGGGACCAATGACTTCCAGAGGGATTGCTGCAACGTCATCTACAAAGGTAATACAGTGAGGATTCCCCATACTGACACAGGTGACATCCCAAGTTTTCCCCGCTACCTCCAGGGGTTGATCAATTACTTTTTCGTTAGCTGGGCGTATAGTGGTAGGAATTTCACCAGCGAGTAGCTTGGGGATACCCATATCCACCTTAACTTGACCATCGGCCATGAGTTGGGGCGTAATCACACCAGCTAGCGTATGAATGCGATATTGGCCGCTGTTTTTGGCGTCACCTTCTAAATCAGCTAAAAAAGCAGCGAGACAGCGAATGCCATTACCACACATTTCTGGTTCTGAACCATCGGAATTGAAAATTCGCATGGTGTAGTCAGTACCGTTTTCGGCAGGCAAGGCAAAAATGACACCATCGGCACCGATACCAAAGTGGCGATCGCACAACTTAACTGCTTGTTCGGGAGTGATGATGGGCGTTGATGACGAGCGATTGTCAATCAAGATGAAATCATTGCCCAGACCGTGATACTTAGTAAATTCGATTGCCATTGCCAAAATCGATGAAGTATATTTAAGTTTCTATGTCATTAGTGTATTGTGCTTTGTCAATTGTGAGTTACGACTAAATTAATGACTAATAACTAATGACTATGATTACGGAATTTGACACCTCACTGCCTAGCGTTCGGCAAATACAAAACCTGATTCAACAAGCAGCGACAATTCAGTTAAAACTGCTAACTGGCGACACATTGACTGGGAAAGTCATATGGCAAGACGCACAATGTGTGTGTCTTGTAGATGAAAACAGCGAGCAAACCACTGTGTGGAAGCAAGCCATTGCATACATCAAGCCCAAACAATAGTCCTTTGTTGATTGTCCTTTGTGCTAATGACTAATGACTAATGACTAATGACTAATCCAGCACAGTATCCATCGGTAAAAACTCTTTGAGTGCTTCTGCTTCGCCTGCTTTCACCAGTGGGATAGATAGCGGTATTTCCCGACCTGGGGTAAACAACTGTACAAGTTGATTCAGACAAAACAAGTTACCGCACAATAAAACTTGGTCGCGGACTTGCAAGTCCTTGCTAGGATCAGGAAAGCGGATAAACTTGCTATCTCGCCGTATTGCCTGCACCATGACCCCATATTGGTTGCGGATGTCCAAATCTGCAAGAGTTTTCCCAACAACTGGACTGTCGGCTGAGATAGTTACCCATTGACAAGCGCTATTTTCACCGGGAACAGCAGCTTGACCTTTAGCGAATTCATCCAAAGCCGCCAATTCATCATCAGAACCAACAACCAAAAGGCGATCGCCCTCTTTTAAGGTAGTCTCAGCCGGAGGATAATCTATTTCTTCACCTCCTTCGCGACGAATTGCCATCAAACTTGCCCCTGTTAAGTAGCGCATATCCGCTTCGTCTAAGGTCATACCGACCAGAGGTGAACCAGATGGTAAGGGATACCAACGCTTGTTGAGGTCTTGAGTTGCTTGTTGCAAATCGCGGGAAACCTCAGACGCGGATTGTTCTGGTCGCAAATCCAAATAATGACGATTGCGGATTTCCTGCATTTCTCGCTGCACCACAGCAGTATTGAAACCCAAGTCAGTTAATATGTAAGCCACCATTTCTAAACTCGCTTCAAACTCTGGTTGCACAACTTCCCGCGCCCCAAGTTGATAAAGCACCTCAATACTTTTATCATTGGTAGCGCGAACAACGACATCCAAATTAGGAGACAATTCCAAAGCGCGTTTCAGGGAAAGACGTGTACTCATGGGGTCAGGAAGTGCGATCGCCATTCCTCGGGCGGTGTGTACCCCAGCGGTTTCTAAAACGTGAAAACTCACGCAATTGCCATAAACATAAGGAACTCCAGCTTCCCGCAACTGCTGAATTCGACTTTCTGCCTGGTCAATCACCACCACAGCCAAATCGTGCTGCTGTAGCAACTTCACCAAATTGCGTCCCACTCGCCCATAGCCGCAGACCACCACATGGTTTTTCGTCGGTAGTTCGTCAGCAACCGCCAACGGCTGACCTTCTCCGCTTAAATAGGGCTTCAGCCAAGGTATTGATTCTACCCAGTCAAATAAAATCGGAACCAAACGCAGCACAAAAGGGGTCAGCACCAATGTTACTGCTGTTGTCCCCAAAATCAGTGAATAGACTCGTCGGGAAACCAGTCCCAGCGCCTGTCCTTCACTGGCAAGAACAAAGGAAAATTCTCCAATCTGAGCTAGTCCCAACCCAACAATTAACGCTGTTTTCAAGGGGTAGCGAAACAATTTCACCAGTGGCGTAATAATCAAAAATTTACCAACAAACACCAGTGTCACCAATCCTAGAATTAATTCCAGGTTGTTCCACAAAAACACTGGGTCGATTAACATCCCAATAGAGGCAAAAAATAAACTGGCAAAAATATCTCGCAGTGGCTCTACATATGTTAAAGTTTGGTCGGCGTATTCCACCTCTGAAATCATCAAACCAGCGACAAACGCCCCCATTTCAATAGAAAGCCCCATATACTCTGTCAGTAGGGCAATACCTAAACACAGCGCCACCACGCCTAATAAAAATAATTCTCGGCTTTCAGTACGGGCTAGCAGTCGCAACAAAGGAGGGATGAGCCAAATCCCAGCGCCGACTGCACCAGCAGCAAATAAACCAATCCGCAACAGCGCCAAGAGCACTGCTATACCAATTGATTCCATTGGTTGGTTAAGAGCTGGTAGAACCGCGATCATCAGTCCCAGCGCTAAATCCTGCACTACCAAAATTCCCAGCATCACCTGTCCGTGGGGCGTTTCTGTTTCATTACGCTCCATCAAGCACTTAAGGACAACTGCTGTGGAAGACAAAGATAGAATTGCCCCCAAAAACATACCCTTAGCTGGTAAATATGCCCAAGCTCCTGCGGCACCACATACCAAAACGGTGATTAGAATCGTCAGGGCAATTTGTAGTCCGCCTCCCCCAAGAGCGATCGCCTGGACTTTTTTAAGTTCTGTAAAGGAAAACTCAACTCCCAAGGCAAATAATAAAAAGGCGACTCCGAACTGAGCCAAAGTTTCTACTTGAATCAATTCTTTAACGAGTCCTAGTCCGGCTGGTCCTACGACCATCCCACCAATGAGATACCCCAGTAAAACCGGTTGTCGCAAAAGCGCCGCCATAAGTCCACCACAGGCGGCTACGGCGAAAACTGAAACTAAATCAACTATTAGCCTAAAATCTTCCTGCACAAGCTTATAAAAGTACTATTAAAACCTATTAACATAAAGCATACAAAGTTTTTCATTAGTGTGGAAGTCAGTTCGTTACAGTTGCCAACGCTATGAGTATGGCGTGGACTAAACTTAGAACCAGTGGTTTTAAGGTATCAGAATTGTGCTTCGGTGAATTTGAGTAATCCGCTTATAACTACCACATCCGTAAAATTGACATGAGATTTTGGTAGCATATGATTTCAATACTGTTTCAACAACAGCAAATTTAGGAAACTCAAACTATACTTTAATCTGTCTTTCAAAAGAAGAAGATTTTTAGTAGCTCCTCTATGACGACCGAATATTACGCTAGTAGTTCTGGGAAAAAGTTACTGGGTTTAAGCGTGACAGCTTTCAAAACCAACGTACGTGCAACCACTGTCGTACTTGGGATATTTGCCCTACCCTTTGCATTGGCAGCACCCGCAAAAGCGTTAGAAGTACAAGTCAATCCACCAACTCCCCAACTTGGCGATACCATATCAGTTGTAGTCAGTTTAGATAATCCAGCTAATGGTAGCAATGTCACAGTTACTAATGGTTCGGAGACTTACCCAGTATATGAAATAGCACCACGACAGTACCGGGCTTTGATCCCGACAACGCCTTTGGAAAAAGCTGGAACCAGAACTCTTACGATTTCCGGCGAAGGTCAAGTGCAGAACTTGTCAGTACAAGTACGAAATCGCAAATTCCCCGTACAGCGCATTAATCTACCCCCAGGAAAAGCTGGGGTAAAAGCCACAGAGTATGAACTCAAGCGTGCAACAGAGTTTAAGGCGATAAAAACACCAGAAAAGTTTTGGGATGGTCCTTTTATCGCACCTAATAAAGGACGTGTCAGTACAATTTATGGTGTACGTAGGTACTATAATGGAAAATTCGCAGATGATTACTATCATCGCGGTATTGACTATGCTGGTGGTGCCGGTTCGCCTGTTGTTGCTCCAGCGGCTGGACGGGTTGCTTTGGTAGGCAAGGTATCGCAAGGATTTCGGGTTCACGGTAATGTTGTTGGCATTGACCACGGGCAAGGAGTGGCAAGTATTTTTATGCACCTCAGCCGCATTAATGTTAAAGAAGGTGATTTTGTTAAACCCGGTGAATTAATTGGCGCAGTCGGTTCAACAGGCGCATCCACGGGTCCGCATTTACACTGGGGGCTTTATGTCAATGGCAAATCTGTTGACCCCGTACCCTGGCGAAATGAAGGAGTAAAATAGTAACTTTTTGCGTATTATGCGTATTATTGCCTTATGAGTGGGCAAAATAAATAGGATTGATTGGTACCGTACCCACCTTGCTTGGATAGCTGAAAGATAATGAGCGTTATGAGTATTGACAAAATTGTGGAACAGGCTCTCCAGGATGGTTATCTTACACCAGCAATGGAAGCAGAAGTCGGGCGAATCTGTGATAGCGCTAGTGAACTCTCAATAGAGGAGTACAAAGCGTTGGATCGGCTGATGGTGTCGCTATTGAGTGGGGATGTGGTGGCGGTACCACGCAAACAATTTATCAACGTTATGGAAGAGTTGGTACTGACAGAGGCAATATCTCGTGTAGCGGAAATTGAAGCGACTAGCGAAAGTTCTCTGGATGTTGGGGATATTGCCGCTTACGCCCTCAACCGGCTACCACCTCTATATGCTACTACAGAAGAAGGTGCCAACTACCAGCGCCAACGCGCAAGAGCAGAACTTCAGGAATTGATTGCCCAGCAAGTTGGCGAGGCGATCGCCCGCAACCTAGACCGACCAAATGATGATAGAACGCCTGTCGGAACTAAAAACACTGGCAATGAGGTTTTGCGCCAAGTCAGTACCTTACTCCAAGTATACGCACCCCATTTTGAGCAAAAATCAGAGTATTGATCACTCATGAGTCATTAACCTACGACAAATGACTCATGAGTGATCATTGACGTACTTCCACTGGTGTCCCCAAACTCACCTGCTTGTAAAGCAGGCGGACATCAGGATTACGCATCCGCAAGCAACCGTGGGATATTGCACTCCCTATGACTTCATCATCTGGTGTGCCATGAAAGCCAATTTGATTGCGTCCATCTGACCAAAAACCAATCCATCGGTCTCCTAAAGGACTATCAGGACCCGACGCAAATATTTTGCCAGTAATCGGGTGACGCCAGGTAGGATTGAGTTGCCTATACATAACTTGGAAAGAACCAGTGGGCGTTTCCCAACCTTTCTTACCCACAGCAATTGGGTAACTTGCTATAACGAGATCCCCACGTTGAACGTAAACACGGCGATCGCTCAAATCAACTATCAATTGATTGTTTTCAGATGCCAGGCTTTGAGAGAATTTCTGTTGAGCAGAACCTTGACCTGAGAGCAAACTTGATATATGATACGCAATTGCATTCTGTCTTTTTTCCTGCGTCAGTTGCCCCGGTTTTTCTGCTGCCCAAGCTTGCCCAGATAAAACCTTTCCACCTGCTGTTCCTAACTGGGTATGAGGGGTCATAGTCGTCATGCGCCAATGGACAGCCAGAGATAGGATTGCTGTACCAAAACAGAGCAACATCACTACACGCGTTAATGAGTCGTTTCTTACTATCGCCATCGTCTCTCTCCAGCAGACCCAGATCTTCCATTTAGCTATCAGCTTACCCTAGCTTACCCTACCCTAAAGCAGAAAGCCGCTCTACTAATAAATAGTGCGCCATGCAAATGACGCGTGACGGCTATGGTGTGTGCCATGCTCTTTTTTATGACATCCTACTTCCAGTCGCAAGTCTTAGTCAAACTGAGTTTCTACTCTCCGGTTCTGACTCCTGAATTCTTCTTAGTCAAAATTAGCTTGCAATATTAATAGCATCTACGGATAGTTGAACTGATCCTCTCATGATTCGGTCACTAAAAATTCATAAATACTTATTAGTTCCCTCATGAATTTGTCAATAGTCGCAGGCAAACTAGGGCTATGGAGATTGTGCTACTGCAATGACGATGAAAAAGTCTAGGTGAGAAACCTTGAAAAGCGAGGAACTCTTCACTAAATGTAGCAATCAATCATTATTGGTGTGGGGGACAGAAAAACTATGTTAGAAAAACTATTACTAGCGATTACGATTACTTTTTCGTTAAATCTGTTTTTGCAAGTTCAGGTCAGCGAGCAAACTAATACAAATAACAAAATTTACCCACAAGAAGCTGAAACAGCACCAAACCTCGTAGTAACGTTGCCACGGGAATAAAGTTTTACGAAGCAGTAGTGGCGAGCCAATGCCTGCTTGTATCTTTGTCCTTATTGCGTAACTCAAATATGTCAAGCGTAGGTGGTCAGTTCTTAATATTGCACAAGTATAAGTAACATTGCCGTGCCTCAATTACGTAATGACTGAACGGTGAAGGAGGCAAGTTTCTATGCAAAGACTCAGGAAGAAGTTGTTTGTGCCGCCACGTATCTACCACTCGTTGGTATAGCCTAGTGTTCCAGTCATAAATCCGTCACTCAATAAGGGAACTTCCTGCTCATTAGCAGGTCTAATAGATAGGGATGATTTACAGCCAGTACGATCTATGAGTCAATCGATTACTGTATCCTGGTCAACGGTTGATACGAGACTTCCAGAAGTTTCGGTGCAAGTTGACAAAATCTCAAACCACGACCTAATTTTGCGTTGTCAAGCAGGACTACGCCCTGATCGTGCGGCATTTGCCGAATTATTGCACCGTTATCAATCCCAGGTTGATAGAGTTCTATACCATCTGGCTCCTGATTGGCCTGACAGAGCTGATTTGGCTCAAGAGGTTTGGATTCGGGTGTATCGGAATATTAACCGATTACAAGAACCCGCCAAATTCCGGGGCTGGTTAAGCCGCATCGCTACCAACTTATTTTACGATGAGTTGCGCAAGCGCAAGCGAGTTGTCAGTCCCTTGTCGCTGGATGCTCCCCGTGCGGTAGAAGATGGCGAGATGGATTGGGAAATTGCTGGAGATACTCCAGGACCTGAGGAAGAACTGACGACTAGAGAGTTTTACGAACAACTGCGGGAGGCGATCGCTGATTTGCCAGAGGTGTTCCGTACTACAATTGTTCTTAGAGAAATCGAGGGATTGGCATATGAAGAAATTGCTGAAATCACTGGTGTTTCTTTGGGAACAGTCAAGTCGAGAATAGCCAGAGCAAGAGCGAGATTGCAATCTCAGTTGCAAAATTATCTAGATGCGTAATGAACAATTTCCGTCGTTTGGTCAATGGCAGATATGATAATTCATTAAGAATATTAAAGAAATTACAGAGTGCTTCTGCCAACAGGAGAAGAATTGATTAAGTTCTCATGCTTGTCCGCTGTGTTTACCCGTGTAGGAATTGGTAATAATGTTAAGATGACTACTGATTCTCAGTTTGATGACCGTTCCCAATTGCAAGATCATAAAGATTTGCCAGATGGTTCGGCAAAGCATACCAATGAATCAACGGGTGCTGCTATGGATATGGTGAAGCGCGATCGCTTCGAGTTATTGAGTGCTTACCTCGATGGTGAGGTGACGGCTGCTGAACGCAAGCAAGTTGAACAATGGCTTGCAGACGATCCGACAGTTCAGCGTTTGTATGCCCGACTGTTAAAGCTGCGGCAAGGTATACGGACTATTCCAGTACCGGAACCACAACAGTCATTAGAAGAAACAGTTGAGCAAGTGATGGCGCGTTTGCGCCGTCGTTCTAGGCTAGTATGGTTCGGTGGAGGCGCTGCTGTTGCTGCTTGCGTTCTTGGTGCATTGTCTGGTTTACTAGGCGGCGAATCAAGGCTGCCTCAAATGGCTCAAAAGCAACCAATACAACAGGCACAATCAGCAATACCCACTCCTGGTGTTGTCAGTTCACCGCTCATGGTTGCCATAAATAACCCGGTGATCCCAATTCCAAAAACAGCAAAATCCTCTGGTGAAAATCCACTGAATCAGATGGAACCTCAATCGCAGGATGTCGATCAGGACCTAAATATTGAATCCGATATAAACTAAAATTATGAATTATGAATGAGAAATTTTAAAAATTTCATAATTCATAATTTAAACTTTTTAAATTTCAGAGCCACTCCACCAACCGTCAGGTAGGTGGACGCCTCCTAATCGAAGCGCTCGCTCTTCCGTCATTATGTAAACCCAAGCCCAACCAAGCGCATTGCCTTGTGGCTCATGGGTTTCAATTTCTTTTCTATTGTAAAGATTTTCTGACGCGGCTCGGGCGGGGTGGTAATCTTCCAACTCGTCGAGAGCTTTCAAGACATCTAAATTAGTGAACGAGAGTAAGTAGCCGTGGACAAGGCTATTTCCTGGTGTCATCGCCGGATAGCCCATTGGTAAGGCAAACAATTTTCCTTGTGCGATCGCTTTAGTAGTATTGACCACCTTACCAGCACAGTATCTAGGATAGTTTTCTTCACCTGGTTTGAGCGTGCCGTAGACAAAGACTTTTAGCACCAAGAATCCTCAATACTAATATCCTACTTTTCGATTTTAGAAAATAGGGCAAGAAACCATAACTTAATTTATGGACAAAGTTACCCATGATTACTCATTTTTGGGTAGCTTTTCTCTCGCCATACGTTCAATGACATCGCTTAAACTTCCTGCTTTCATGTCAATCTGCTTTTGCTCTAACCAGTTTATTGCTGTTTGTGTCAAAGTCATCGTAAATCTACGTTTTGGTTCTGAATAGATTTTTTTCCTAGCCATGTTGTTGATTTGATATGCTCATATATAATATGAGCATATCATTGAAAGGTTGAATCAATGCTGCTAGGTTTCAAAACAGAACTGAAACTGAATAACCACTTTACAGCGTTAGAAGCAGAAAGCCCATCCCCTTCTAGGCGCAGGGCTGTTTCATTCGATAAGGAGGGAGGATTTGTCAAAATGCATGAGCAAGGGGTAAATTCATTGGAATCCCTATGAAGCAAGAATCCCACGGCTGTTAAACTGAGCGTAGCAATAGTTTAACAGCCGTGGGAGTGTCAATCGTACAGCATTAATGAAACATTGCGGTAACTCTAGAGTATGCCACAATAACGAAACAGAAGCGACCACTAGATTCAGTTAGGAGTTCTCGTTGTGGAGTCCCGATACAACCCAGCAGCAATTGAGGAAAAATGGCAAAAAACATGGACTGAACAAGGTTTAGATAAAACTGTTACAGATAGCAGTAAACCAAAATACTACGCCCTGTCCATGTTTCCTTATCCTTCGGGCAGCCTACACATGGGTCACGTCCGTAATTATACCATTACTGATGTGATTGCCCGCCTCAAACGGATGCAAGGGTATCGGGTACTGCATCCTATGGGTTGGGATGCCTTTGGCTTGCCTGCAGAAAACGCCGCAATTGACCGAGGTGTTCCGCCATCAAAGTGGACTTATGAAAATATCGCCCAGATGCGGCAGCAATTAAAGCGTCTTGGCTTTTCTATCGACTGGGATTGCGAAGTTGCCACGTGTTCCCCAGACTATTACAAGTGGACGCAGTGGATTTTCTTACAGTTTTTCAAAGCGGGGTTAGCTTACCAAAGAGAAGCTGCTGTCAACTGGGATCCCGTTGACCAAACTGTCGTGGCAAATGAGCAAGTTGATAGCGAAGGACGTTCTTGGCGCAGTGGTGCTAAAGTTGAACGTAAACTCCTGCGGCAGTGGTTCTTTAAAATTACTGACTATGCCGAAGAATTATTGAATGACCTCGACAAGTTAACAGGTTGGCCTGAACGTGTCAAGTTGATGCAGGCAAACTGGATTGGTAAGTCAACAGGAGCGTACTTGGAATTCCCCATTGTCGGGATGGAAGAAAAAATCGGCGTGTACACCACTCGCCCAGATACAGTTTATGGCGTCAGCTATGTTGTGTTAGCGCCAGAACATCCCTTGACAAAGCGCGTCACGACACCAGAACGGGAAGCAGCGGTAGAAACCTTTATTCAAGAGGTTTCCAATCAAAGCGAGTTGGAACGGACTGCGGAAGATAAACCGAAGCGTGGTATCCCCACTGGCGGTAAGGCAATTAACCCATTTACTGGGGAAGAAATTCCCATCTGGATCGCTGATTACGTGCTGTATGAATACGGTACGGGCGCGGTGATGGGCGTTCCCGCACATGATGCACGCGATTTCAAGTTTGCTAAGGAACAGAATTTGCCTATCAAAGTGGTGATTGTGCCACCAGATACAGATAATGTACAGACGGGTCATGGCGCGTCTGTACAACAGGCATACACAGAACCGGGATTTGTGATTGATTCCGGTCAATTCGATGGAATGGCTTCCACAGATGCCAAGCAAGCGATAGTGGAATATGCTGAAAAACAAGGTTTTGGCAAAGCGCGGGTACAGTATCGCTTGCGGGATTGGTTGATTTCGCGGCAGAGGTACTGGGGCGCACCAATCCCAGTGATTCGCTGCCCTAACTGTGGTGTGGTGCCAGTTCCAGACGAAGACTTGCCTGTGCAGTTGCCTGAAAATGTCGAATTCTCTGGACGTGGTCCTTCGCCTTTGGCTAAGTTGGAAAACTGGGTAAATGTTCCTTGCCCAACTTGCGGCACTCCGGCAAAGCGGGAAACCGATACGATGGACACCTTTATTGATTCCTCGTGGTATTTCTTGCGCTTTACCGATGCTAAGAATGAGCAACAAGTTTTTGACCCTGCGAAGACAAATGACTGGATGGCAGTCGATCAGTACGTGGGTGGTATTGAACACGCGATTTTGCACTTGTTGTATTCGCGGTTCTTTACGAAGGTACTGCGCGATCGCGGTTTGTTGAATTTTGACGAACCTTTCCAACGCCTGTTGACTCAAGGCATGGTACAGGGTTTAACTTATATGAATCCCAACAAATCTGGAAAAGATAAATGGATTCCTTCCTCTCTCGTCACCAATCCAGATGATCCTCGTGATCCGCAAACAGGTGAAGTCTTGCAACGCCTTTACGCCACCATGTCCAAGTCTAAGGGCAACGGTGTCGCGCCAGAAGATGTCATTAAGAAATACGGTGTAGACACTGCCCGGATGTTCATTCTGTTTAAAGCGCCGCCAGAAAAAGACCTCGAATGGGATGAAGCTGACGTGGAAGGGCAATCCCGCTTCTTAAACCGCGTTTGGCGATTGGTGACAGATTTTACTAACCAGCCAAGAGTAGCCCGCAATCAGCAAGGACAACTGAGTAAAGCGCAAAAAGACTTGCGGCGGGCAATTCACATTGCTATCAAAGAAGTCACCGAAGATGTGGAAGGCGAATATCAATTCAACACGGCTGTGTCAGAATTGATGAAGTTGAGTAACGCTTTGGCTGAAGCTAGCTGCAAAGATTCAGCGATTTATGTAGAAGGGATTGAGACTTTGGTAGTGTTGCTGGCACCCTTGGCACCCCACATTGCTGAAGAATTGTGGCATCAATTGGGTAACAGCGAATCAGTCCACAAACAAGCTTGGCCCAAGTATGATGAATCTGCCTTGGTTGCTGATGAAATCACTTTAGTGATTCAAGTCAACGGCAAAAAGCGTGCAGATCTTCAAGTTCCGGCACAAGCAGATAAAGCAGAGTTGGAAAAGTATGCCCGTGAGTCAGAAGTTGCCCAGCGTTACATTGAAGGTAAGGAAATTAAAAAGGTGATTGTGGTGCCAGGGAAGTTAGTCAATTTTGTAGTCGGTTAAAGGTTTTTTCTTACTAACGAAATGAAGAAAAGGAAGAAGGTTCTTGTTGCCTTCTTTTTTTCGTAGTTTCTCAGGGAATATGCGAAATTTGCCAAATTTATGCGAGAGGGAGAATTTATAATCAAAACAATGCCTTCAGGAGATTGACACAATGACATATATCTCCCCAAAAACCCTCTCCTTAGAAGATTTTCTCGCCCAATACCGAGACAATCCTCGTTATGAACTGGCAGACGGAGAACTCATTGACATGGAACCCACCGATCCGCACGAAACGGTGAGTGGCAAACTTGCAACCCAAATTGGTATCTACCTTGTTGCAGAACAACTTCCCTGGTTTATTCCTCGCACTTGTTTAATTTACCCCTTCGCAGATGCTGCCACAGTTCGTCGTCCTGATATCGTGGTTCTTGATGAAACCGTTCTCCACCGTGAACCCCTTTGGGAGCGAGAACCTGTAATTACGCTAGGACGCTCTATTAAACTAGTGGTTGAAGTCGTTAGCACTAACTGGGAAAGTGGCTATGCTCGGAAGGTTGAGGAATATGCACTCTTAGGCATTCCAGAATATTGGATTGTGGATTATCGCGGACTGGGCGGTGTGGCATTTATTGGTAAACCGAAACAACCTACCTTCACTGTCTGTCAACTGGTTGAAGATACTTATACTCAATAACAATACCGACTAAATCAATCAATTAACTCGCCACTTTTGCCTGGTTTTCAACTTCGCCTAGATGATATCCTCCCTCGGTAAGTGGTTGCATGATCGTAGTAGTGAGATGGTAGCCAAGCGGATGATTCGGCTAGGCAAGTGGCGATCGCAAATAATTATTACGGCATATACAGCACTTGGTTTGTTCGACCTCTTGCACTGGCTATCATGCTTTGAGGGTAGCTTTTTTGACTTGTGTTAGTATGCTGTGGTTGATAGTCGATGTCCGCTCATGCCAAAGAAAATTAGGGAGCTAAAACAAAAGCTACTTCAAGCCGGTTTTACGAAACTCCCAGGCAAAGGAAGTCACACCAACTGGATACATCCTTTGTACTCTGGAAAACTAACAGTTTCTGGCAAAGATGGTTCGGACGCTAAACCCTATCAAGAAAAGGATGTACAGCAAGCTATAACAGAAGTAGAGGAGAAGCAACAGCAAGAGAAGCAAGAAGATGAGTAAATTTAAGTATCAAATGTTGATTCAATGGTCAGAAGAAGACAACTGCTTCTTGGTAGGATTTCCTGATTTTCCTGGACAGCGTTGGCGGACTCATGGTGATACCTATGAGGAAGCTGTTGTAAATGGTATTGAAGCCTTAGAGTCTCTAATTATGGCTTATGAAGCAACAGGCGAACCACTTCCAGAACCAACTGTTAACAAAGCGGCTTAGTAGCATACACTTCCTTTGAATAAGCAAATAGATAGATAGCAAAACCTTTTTTCTTCAAAGATTTACTTTTAATTTAAGAATTAAAACAACTATTATCTATTGCATAGACTTTATTCTCAGAGTAGAACAGGGCAATGGTGTGCTTTTCTAGATTAACGAGCAAACTCCCTGCTGCTTGCACATCTGCAAGTTTGGCAGCACGGATGTATCTGTCTGTACCTGTTGCGGGTTCAAAAGTTTGAGTCATATGCGCCTGATGGGATAGGGGATGAGAAGCACAGGTGATAACTTCTACTTCCTACTCTGGCGAAATTTTAAGGGTTTGAGCAGAAATTGATTCTAAATTTTGTTAAGTAAGCCAGCATAGAAGCAGATCCCCCCAAGTCCCCTTAAAAAGGGAGGCTTTATTTTTTCTTTTTTTTCTCACAGTAAATTTACGGTAGTTGCCCACAATATCCATAGCCTAATGTTTTATTAGTGTGAATACTAAATTGAACGCTCACTCAATTCCCCCCTTTTTAAGGGGGGTTAGGGGGGATGATCACGAGAATCGGCATATCCCCAAACAAAAACGCCTACTCAACACAGATTTTCACTTACCCTACAACCCAGAACTTGTTGAAAGGGCAAAGGAACTTAGAAAAAACATGACTCCAGCCGAGAATAAGCTGTGGAACGACTACCTAAAAACATTCAAATTTCGGGTTTTAAGGCAAAGACCAATTGATAATTTTATTGTTGACTTTTACTGTGCAAAGTTGAAATTGGTGATTGAGATCGATGGAGATAGCCATTTCACCATTGAAGGCAAAAATTATGATACAGAAAGAACACAGATATTAGAAGGGTATGGACTAGAAGTGATAAGATTTACCAATAAGGATGTGTTAAACAATTTTGAAAGTGTGTGTCAGCAAATACAGGAGTTGATACGTCAAATCCTCGGTTAAGATCCCCCCAACCCCCCTTAAAAAGGGGGGCTTTATCAAGTCAACGCTTGCGTGTCTTTCTACACGCTACATCCCACACCTTATTATTTAATCACTTTTTCAGTAGGTAGATTCGCTTAGTTTGTTATGTGGATAAATGGTAGGTTTCAAATACTCTAATTCGCCATTTTCCCCTGCAATCACTTTGTTTGCCAGGTATTAGGCGTACCCAATGACAAACAGTTGTAAAATTTTATCCTGGATAGAAAAACAGTGCGGTATATCTAGAAGATGAAAAAATTTTTGGTGTCAGGTGCGTTGCTACTATTGCTCCCTTTAACAGCTTGTTCCCCCAGCACATCTGGAAATTCTGGTACAGGTGCAAAAGAGGTAAAACCTTTGATCACAGGGGCAATTCCCGATCAAGACCCGGAGAAGTTGCAGCGACAGTACACCAAATTAGCCTCTTATTTACAAAAAGAACTCAATGTTCCTGTAGAATACAAACCCGTCACGGATTATACAGCAGCAGTCACAGCATTTAAAGTTGGAGATTTAGATTTAGTTTGGTTTGGGGGATTAACTGGCGTTCAAGCAAGGTTGCAAGTCCCAGGTGCGGAGGCGATCGCCCAACGTGACGTAGACGAAAAATTTCACAGCGTTTTCATTGCCAACAAAAAAACGAATCTCAAACCATTCAAAGATACTGCCGATCTCCAACAACTCAAAGGGCGTACCTTCACCTTTGGTAGCGAGTCTTCCACATCTGGGCGTTTAATGCCACAACACTTTCTTCAACAAGCTGGCGTCAACCTCACAGATTTTAAAGGACAAGCTGGCTTTTCCGGCGACCATGACAAAACCATCAAATTTGTAGAAGCAGGAACCTATGAAGTCGGCGCTTTAAACGAAAAAGTTTGGCAAAAGCGTGTCAACGCCAAAGAAGTAGACTTAAATAAAGTAGAAGTTCTCTGGCGCACCCCTGCATACTACGATTATCACTGGGTACTCAACCCCCAAATCAAACAACGCTACGGTGAAGATTTCGGCAAAAAAGTGCAGAATGCATTGTTCAAACTAGACTCCAAAGTCCCAGAACAAAAAGAAATTCTCGACCTCTTACAAGCAGAAAAATTCATTCCCACAAAGAACGAAAACTACGCTCAAATCGAAAAAATTGGTCGAGAAATAGGTAAGATTAAGTAGTTGCAATGCTGTTGCAAAGAAATGGAAACGACATTCAAACTAGCAGACAACTTTGATACTGAACTTCTTATTCAGTTCATCCAAGAGTTTTACAAGTATGATGGTCATCCATTTGATGAAGCGACTGTTGGCACAGCTTTGGCAAAAATTTTAAATGACGATTCTCTAGGGCGAGTGTGGCTAATCCAACAAGATAGCCAAGTGATTGGATACATTATCCTGACGTTTGGCTACAGTTTAGAGTACCGAGGACGCGATGCTTTTATTGATGAATTTTATATCCGAGAAAGTCATCGAGGGCAAGGAGTAGGCGTGAAAACTATTCAATTTATAGAAAGTGTATGTCCTTCTTTAGAGATTAAAGCACTGCATCTAGAAGTTGAACGGGAAAATACAATTGCACAAAGCTTTTATCGAAAGGTTGGTTTTGCAGACCAAAATCGCTATTTAATGACAAAATGGATAGCAACCTGATCCCGCCGACGACTCCGTGTAAATTTCTCTGCTCCCTCTGCGTCGTCTGCGGTTCCATTATGCATTTTCTGAGCAAAGCAGCAGGGGTGGTTCATATATAGCGGATTTCAACAGCGTGAGGTACAAACTTAGAACAGCTCATATCTTGTGGGGTGGGCGTCCTCGCCCGCCCGAATGTACCTCATTGAATTGCAAATCGCTATAAGTTTCTCAAACATTCATATAGCCGCCATCAACTACAAGATCAGCCGCTGTCATGTAGGACGATTCATCACTAGCAAGAAATAGAGCAGCATTGGCAATTTCTTCCGGTTGCCCTAAACGCGCCAGTGGTGAAGTCTGCATGACATAGTTAGCAAAACCATCAACTGCTTCCTGTGGAAGGTTAAGCTTTTCTTGAAAAGAAGTCCTCACTAGCCCTGGACTTAGGGCATTCACCCGAATTTTGCGTGGTGCCAGTTCAGCTGCTAAGGAACGAGCAAATGACCGTACAGCAGCCTTGGTGGCAAAATAGACACTACCTGTTGATGCACCTTTCTCATTCACAGCTGAAGCATTTACAATCACACTTGCACCTTCTTTCAACAACCCAGCTAACTTTTGCACTGTGAAGAACACACCCTTCACATTGATGTCAAACTGGTTATCGTATAGTGTCTCATCAACCTGCTCCAGAGGGGAAAAGTACCCAATACCAGCGTTAGCAAACAAAATATCCAGATCACCAAATTCTTGCTTTACACGCACAGCTAAAGCCTCCAAATCACCAAGCGATCGCACATCGACAAGCACTGGAATAACTTGCTGATCCCATTCCTTTGCCGCCGCAGCCAGCCGTTCTTCATTTTGTCCAGTAATTATCACACGACATCCCTCTGCTACAAACCGCCGCGCTGTTGCTAAACCTATACCTGTTGTGCCACCAGTAATCAAAGCCCTTTTGCCTGCTAGTTTTGCCACGATTCCATCTCCTTTCTAATCGGTTTATTTGACTGAACGGTCAAAAATTGAAGAAAAAAAATTGCTTGATTTTACTTCAGCACTGACAATGCTACTTTAAGAATGTCATCAATAGATGAACAACTGAGACTAGCTTTACCTCTGACATTGATGCCTAAAACAACATGGTAGAGAAAACAAGCTAGTTCTCTAGGATTGGTAGAAGCAGATAATTCACCAGCTACCACCGCTTTTTTTAAAGCTCGCTCAAAGGCTTGCTCCAATCGCCTGACAACTATCCCAACAGCTTCTTCTACAGCTTTGTCATGAGGGGCTAACTCCATAATGGTATTCGCTACTAAACATCCTCGATATTCAGGACGAGCAGCATTTTCAGCCAGTGTCTTGAGCAAATTGCGGATGTTTTCTAGAGGTTCACCAGGAGCATCCAACTGTTGTTCAAGACTCCTCACTACAGTATCGCTATAGTATCTAATAGCCTCCAAAAATAGAGCGTGTTTACTGCCAAAGGTATTGTACAAGCTCTGGCGTTGGATACCCATATGGTTAAGCAGGTCATTCAGCCCAGTGGCGTTATAGCCTTTAAACCAAAAAAGGTTCATTGCTTTCTCTAAGGCTTCTTCCCTGTCAAACTCTAACTTTCTTCCAACCATGTCATCACAGTATCAAAACTTGACCATTCAGTCAAGTTTTCGTCACAAAATTTTTTTGTTACTGACTGCCACGCTTTTTGTGTTACCCGTGCTATTGTGCGATCGCTCTGTTGTTCAATCAGGCATTTTCGTAGCAGTAGATTGAAAAGCGAGATACTTGGAAAAGTGACTTCTACAAAGCTGCTGATAAGAGCCGTTATGAGAAGTTTTTAGCCTGCAATGCTTCTAATAATGTGCTCTTAGGACTGGCTTAACAGTGCATGCATCACTTCTGCTACTAAGGAAGCGTTTTAAATGCTGCCTTAGTAGCAGAAGTCTCTGTAATGTCAAAACACATACCTCTTAAGCATTACAGGCTTAACGACGTTTATTGTTTTTGTGCTACGAAAACGCCCATTATTACTATGAACTCACCTACACCAATTTTTGAACTCAAAAACGTCACCAAACAATTTGGAACCTTCCAATCTCTAACTGACATCAACTTGCAAATTTATCCAGGTGAACGAGTCGCCCTTGTTGGTTCCAGTGGTGCAGGAAAAAGTACCTTAATTAGCTTACTCAACGGTACACTGCAACCCACACAAGGAGAAGTATGGGTACTCGGTCGCAACCTTGCACATCTACGTCCCAAGTCTCTACGACAAATACAGCGGCAAATTGGTACAATTTACCAGCAATTTCATCTAGTGGACAACCTGCGAGTCATTCACAATGTCAACGCTGGACATTTGGGATGCTGGTCATTTTTTAAAGCTGCTGCTTCACTCATTTATCCCCTAGAGGTGGAAACAGCTGCAAAAGCATTAGCGCAGGTAGGAATTCCGGAAAAACTTTACGAACGTACAGACCGCCTTTCTGGTGGACAGCAACAACGGGTGGCGATCGCCCGTGTTCTCGTGCAAGATCCCGCTGCTATCCTTGCTGATGAACCTATCTCTAGCCTCGATCCAGAACGCAGCCGCGAGGTGATGAATTTGTTATGTTTTTTAAATGACAATACGGGGAAAACACTAGTTATTAGTCTGCACGCAATTGAATATGCCCGCAGTCACTTTCAGCGCCTTGTTGGTTTGCAACAGGGACGAGTTTTGTTTGATGCACCTGTTGAGGAGGTGTCAGCGGGAATGGTGGAAAAATTGTATAGAATTTAACTGTATAGGGACAGGGGACGCGGAGGAAGAGATGGGGAGAAGAAGGACACAGGGACACAAAGACGCGGGAACACGGAAAATGACTAATGACTAATGACTAATGACTAATTCAATATTGCCTAAACGACCTTCACCTCTGAACTGGCGGACTCTGTGGGGGTTAGTGTTTCTTTTGTCGGTGGTTTGGTCGTTGTCTGTGGCTGGTGTATTTCAGCAAGATTTGGTGAATGAGGGGGGTTGGTATCTTGTTGTCCGCTTTCTTGTTGCTGCACTTTCACCGGATTTGAGTCCAGAATTTTTGCTGCTGACTCTGGATGCGACTCTGAAAACTCTTGCTTATGCTGTTTGTGGCACGTTTTTCTGTGTGGTTATCGGGTTGGCGGGTGGTGTTTTATCGACTGAGGTGTGGTGGAAGTCAGTTTCATTCAGAGGTTCTCAAGCACCTTGGCTAGTAGTCAGGGCAATTTTAGCAGTCCCGAGAGCAATTCACGAACTGATTTGGGGATTGTTTTTCGTGAATATTTTTGGACTTGATCCACTGGTGGCGGTGCTAGCGATCGCCATTCCTTTTGGTGCTATCACCGCTAAGGTATTTTCTGAAATTTTAGACGAAACTCCCCGTGCTCCTTTACTTGCACTACTCAATAGTGGTGTTCCGACCCTAAGTGCTTTTGCTTACACCCTGATTCCTCAAGCTTTCCCCAATCTACTTTCTTACAGCTTTTATCGGCTTGAATGTTCAATTCGTTCTGCTGCTGTCTTGGGTATCATTGGTGCTGGTGGATTAGGTTATCAAATTTTCCTTAGTCTCCAGTCACTGCGTTATGAGCAAATGTGGACTTTGATGTTTGCGTTGCTGTTGTTGAGTGGTGGAACAGATTTTTTCAGTGGGTTGTTACGTCAGCGCTTAGGTGTCCCTAGTCGTTTGGATTTGAATGTTCTGAATTTAAAGCAGCAAAAGTTACTTCGAGAGCGCGATCCAGTGGTAACTTTTTCAGTACTGGGTGCTGTTGCTTTATTAATATTCTCGTTCTGGTACGTCAAAGCCGATTTTACAAAACTCTGGGCACCACGAAGCGCCCAACTGTTGGCGGGAGTGTTTCACGACTTGTTCCCTCCGGATGTAAGCCAGTTGAATCAGATGTTGACCCTTTCGGCGCAGACTTTAGCTATGTCAATTTTGGCAAGCACAGCCGCAGGTTTGGGTGGAATTTTGCTTTCTTTTCCAGCAGCAAGGGGAGACAAATCAATTCAAAATTCAAAATTCAAAATTCAAAATTCAAGATTTCTCTTGACTCGGTTTCTTCTGCTTTTTGCCCGTGCGGTTCCAGAACCAATATGGGCGTTAATCTTTCTGTTTGTGTTGTTTCCAGGGATTTTGCCGGGTGCGATCGCCCTTGCTATCCACAATTTAGGTATTTTAGGGCGTTTGATGGCAGAGGTGATAGAAAATTTGGATGAGCGACCTTTGCGTTCCCTGAAAGCTTTGGGTGCAACTCAATCTCAAGTCTTCCTCTATGGTATTCTTCCCTTAACTCTTCCGCGCTTCCTTGCTTACATCCTCTACCGCTGGGAAGTCTGCATTCGTGCCACAGTGATTGTCGGGTTGGTGGGTGCTGGTGGTTTGGGGCGTCTCCTCACAGAGCAACTAAGTAGCTTTGATTACAAAGGTTTGCTGGCAACCTTAATCGTTTTTCTTAGTCTTACCTTTGTGGTAGACATAATTAGCGCTTCAGTACGGCGGTCTTTGAGGTAATATATATAAATATTATTACGTATTATCACGCTTAACCCCACCTCGCGTGCGGAGTGGGGTTAAGCGTGATCGTTGATTTAACTAGCAGTCAGGTAAGCTTCTAATGCTTCGGAACCACCGATGAGTTTGCCATCAACAAACACTTGGGGAACAGTTGATGCACCAGTGACAGCTTTTAACGTGCGAGGTGTCACACCTTTACCCAAAACAATTTCTTCGTAATCAATGCCACGTTCTGTCAGCATTTCTTTAGCATGGGCACAGAAGGGACAACCAACTTTTGTAAACAGGGAAACTAAGTTAGGTTTCACTGCTTCAGGGTTGATGTATTGAAGCATTGTCTCTGCATCAGATACCTTAAAGGGATCGCCTGGTTCTTCTGGCTCAATGAACATCTTGTCAATCACGCCATCTTTCACCAACATCGAATAGCGCCAAGAGCGTTTGCCAAACCCTAGGTCTGTTTTATCCACAAGCATTCCCATGCCTTCTGTGAATTCAGCATTACCATCGGGTATAAAAGTTATATTTTGTGCTTCTTGGTCTTTCGCCCATTCATTCATCACAAAAGTATCATTAACGGAGATACAGACGATATCGTCCACGCCATTGTCTTTAAAAACTTTTGCCAACTGGTTGTAGCCAGGAACATGAGTTGATGAGCAAGTGGGAGTAAACGCACCTGGCAGGGAAAAAACTATTACGGTTTTACCTGCGAATAAATCATCGGTTGTTACATTTACCCACTTATTATCCTGACGCAAGCGAAAGGTAACATTGGGAACTCTTTGTCCTTCTCGATTAGACAACATTGGGTTTGCCTCCTTGGTGAATCTCCTGATTAATCATACTCATAACGAATATGACTTTTCAATAGCAAATTTACTACGTCATTCTAATGCAACATACGCGCGATCGCACTCCCGTGACCGCCCCAAGGGAGCGAACGCACCAAAGATCGGGTTCCTTAGGTACGAAACCGTACTGAATCCTGATGCGGGTTGGAGTTATCTTGAAAGAAGATAAAAAATAAAAAATTAATTGCATTTGTCTTTGCACACAAAGGCAAGCCAATGTTGTCTGCTCCATTTAGCAACAATCTTTACCTTAGGACAAGGTGTTCTCTACTAGCTATGTATAATCATTCTTTGCCGCTCAACGGTCTGCGAGTGCTCGTTGTTGATAGTGACCTTGATTCTAGAGTTTTGTTGACAATGGTGTTTGAAGAGTATGGTGTGGAGACGATCGCCGCAACATCGGCTTTTGAGGCTCTAGAAATCGTCAAACAAGTTAAACCAGACCTCCTGATCAGCGAAATTAGCTTGCCCAATGAAGATGGTTACTCGCTAATGCGGAAGGTGAAAGCCGTTGAGAAGGCGCGACAAGTCGAGATCCCAGGGATCGCTCTGACGACATACGACGGGGAGGACGATCGCGCCCACGCTCTATCGGTCGGCTTCTGCAAGCATTTACCTAAACCTTTTGACATCGACGAGTTAATCACAACAGTTGCTTGCCTAACTAGACAAGTTCAATGGGAGCTTACAACATGAATGCCACTGCCTTTACTCAACAGGTCAAAGCGATGTCTGATCGCTTAGTGAACCTGTATCAAGGAATCGACATATCCTCTTCACTACCGCCATCGGCTCTTTCTGAACTCGGCATTGCCTCTGAGCGACTTGAGGTAGCAGCAAAGATGCTGTACCAGCAGAATCAGAAGTTATCATTGGCTGACCAAACTGTGGAAGCTGAGCGCCAGCGCTACCAGGAGTTGTTGGAGTTTATCCCCGATGGTTGTCTGTTGACAGATGCAGCAGGAAGGATTCAGGAAGCGAATCAGGCGGCTGCCAAGTTGCTTAACCGCCAGCAATCCTTCTTAATTGGTCGGTCTATAAATGCTTTCGTCACTCATGAAACTCGGCAACAGTTTCAGACTAAGTTGCAGCGGCTGCAGCAAAGACCAGGGAAACAGGAGTGGCAGGTCCGCTTGCAACCGCATCAAGGTGTAGCGTTTGATGTCAGTGTCTTCGTAGAGGCCATCTGCCAAGAAGCAAACCAACCGCTGACCGTGCGCTGGCTGTTGCGCCACGCGAGCCATTGCAACCAGGTCGAAGCACAAGAACAGCCTGACAGCAATACCGATTTGGGCTACCCTTTGCAGGTTTATCACAAGGGGGAAACAATTCCTTTAAACCCTCAGACGATTTGGCAGGTTCGTTCAGGACTGGTGAAGCTAACAACGTTTTCTCATAGCGGTCAAGAGGTGTTGGTTGGGTTAGCAGGTGCAAAAGCCCCCTTTGGTGCTAGCTTGACTGCCCTGCCGCTCTATCAGGCAACTGCCCTCGCCGATACTCAGGTATGGTGCATTCCACTCACCGATTTCGCGACTTCTGCTGAACTCAAGCAGCAACTTTTACCTCAAATTAGCCAACGACTCAGACAAACCGAATTGCTACTCGCAGTTTACGGACAAGCACGAGTCGCAGACCGCTTCGATAGTTTATTACGGTTGTTAAAACAGGAAATTGGACAGCCTGTAGCAGATGGCACTCGCCTTTTGGTTCGTCTCACCCATGAAGACCTTGCTACTGCCTGCTGCACAACCAGAGTCACCATCACCCGGTTGCTTAAAAAACTACAGCAGCAAAAGAAGTTGAGCGTAGATTTCCAGCGTCACCTGATTCTGAAGGGATGGGACAGCGAATAAGTGTTTAGTGCTGACGGGACCAGAGAACCTCTATCTAGACACAACCGGATCGAGGGTTAATCAACAGTTAATCAACGGCTTTAAGTTCTTAACCCAGAGGTATTGAGTCATGACCGAAGAAGTTCGAGTCAGCACTAAGGCTGAGCGTATAGAGTTAGAGGAGCAGCATCGTGTATCCGAGCAGTTGCGAATCTCTGTTGAGAAAGCGCGGCAATTCGCACAGATAGCGCGAGCAACTGCTGAGGAACTGCGGCAATTCACACAGATAGCGCGAGCAACTGCTGAGCAGGCGGGGCAATTCGCAAGCAAAGCGCAAGCATCTGCTGAGCAGAGGCGCTTTGCTGCCGAGATGCGTTACAGTGTCCAGGAGCTTGCTCGCTCTCACCAGAAACTAGAGTAGCTTCACGCCCGCTGGACTACGCCAATTTTTACCTGTGTATGGAGCTTTGAGGCTTTGCTTTTAGCTACGCTTAAAGAAAGCTCATCACACGATTTTTTTGAAAAACGCTCACATGACTGCTGAAAACCGCCTGCTTGCTGCCCTGCCCCCTGAGTTATACGAGAAGCTTGCCCCCAACCTGAAACGAGTCTCGCTGGAACAGGGCACGATACTCCACCATCCCGGCGAGACTATAAAGTATCTCTATTTCCCCATCGATTGCCTGCTCTCGATCACCATCACGATGACTGACGGCTCCACGGCTGAGGCGGGTATGGTCGGCAACCGTGAAGTGCTCGGCGTCAATGCCTTCATGGGCGGAAGAGAAACTACGCAGACGGAGTACATCGTACAGATGGCGGGCAGCGCGTTCAAGGTGGATGCAGGGATGCTGCTGGAGGAGTTTGATCGCAATAAGGATCTGCGCGACGTGCTGCTGCGCTACACACAAGCACTGATCGCGCAGATCTCGCAGACCACGGGCTGCAACAGGCTCCACGTTCTAGAACAACGCTTGGCACGCTGGCTGCTGGAGGCGCAAGACCGCGTTGACTCGGATGATCTTAAGCTTACCCAGGAGTTCCTCGGCCATATGCTGGGCGTGCGCCGCGCTGGCGTCACCCAAGCTGCCCAAAAGTTTCAGGAGAGCGGTCTCATCCGATACCACAGAGGTCACGTCCAGATATTGGATCAGCGGGCGCTGGAAGCGACTTCGTGCGAGTGTTTCAGAGTTCTCAGAGAAGAATACGATCGCTTGCTCGGAGCAAAGGAGAGAAATGGCTGATCAGATCGTTCTCACCTTCTATCGTGCGGCAGAGAGTAAAGCACCAAGCTGAGGCTCCCCGTCTGATTGTGTACAAATTAAGTTTCTTCAAGCTGTAAGATTATCTCTTCTCCTCAGTCTGCAACTAACAATTCTAAAGAGGAGCAAACGCGGAACAAATGAGCGAGAAAAAAGATGTGCCACCGACAATTCTGATGATGGAACTGGATGACGATACGCGTCCGCTGCTGAAGCTAAACCTCGGTAACTGGGGCTACCACGTGATTTCAGCGCTACAAGAAGAAGACGCGATCGCCTTGGCGCGTGGTGTGTGCGATCGCCCTGACTTAATTTTGCTCAACCAAGTCGATCTGCCGATAGACGAGGTGACTAACATAGGGCGGCGCATCCGTCACGGCGCAGAACTCCCCACCAGCACGCCGATTGTCGTCATGGCTGAGCGGTACGGGGAGCATATGGAAGGCAAGGACGTTAAGGTGGGCGAAAGTGAGTACGTCACCTACCTGGAAGATGGGGAACAGTTGATGAATCTGCTACACCGTCTTTGCCCGGTCTAGACGCAGCCTCATCAACTTGCGTGGGTTGTTTAAATCCAAATATCAGAGGTGCAATCGCCACCAGGATAACGCATCTCATGAGCGCGAGATGGACCTGCTGGTTCTTTGCCAAAATCAATGTAGAAATTCTCGTTGATTTTCAATCCCCCGTTTTCAGTGTCACAATCAATCTGCAATAAATATGAGCCAGCCTTGGATAAGTCAGGGTAAAACTGATTGTCCCAGGTACTAAACAGGGAGTTGGTAACATAAAGCCGCTTGCCATCAAGGCTGAGTTGCAGCATTTGCGGTCCACCAGCCAATTTTTTGCCCTTACTTTCCTCACTCTTGCCCAACAAGCCACCGATCCAAACTTGACCTGTCAGTTTAGGATGTGCGGGGTCGCTGATGTCATACTGGCGTATATCTCCGTGCAACCAGTTGGAGAAATACACATAGCGATCGTCCATTGAAAGTAGGATATCGGTAATCAACGATGGTACAGGGATCGGCCAGCCTTCGACTTCGACTGATGGTACATCAATCACTTTCTCGACTTGCCAATGACCGTTCGGTTTATGCCAATGCCAAACATTGCTGCTGAGTGCGGCACCAACAAACCCGTGAGTGCTGTCGGGGTTATGGTGAAAGCGCACTTCTAAGGGGATGAGTCCTTCTTCACCCAAGTCAAAACTTTGGATAATTTCGTGTTTCGACCAATCCCAAAAATGCAGTTGGCTACCGTAATTCCCTGCTGCCACATCCTTGAGGTCAAAGCCGGGATAGTAGGTTTTGGGTGCGCCCCACTCGCTACTCACCATGATATTATGACGCGGTTGGTACCAAAAGTCGTAGTTAAAGCGCATACCGTTGGCTTGGCGTTCCCAGCGTCCAGCAATGTCAAAATTCTCATCGAGTAACAAAAAGCCGCCAGGACCGTTCCCTTCGCTGTCACCCAGCATAGAAATCATCACATGACCATCAGCAAGGCAGTGTACAGTATGGGGCGCTGTTAGATTGGTTTTTTCCTTGATTTCTTCAGGTTCAATGATTTTATGAAGTTTCGGGGCTTTTGCATCCGCTGTATCTACAATGTGAATCCTGCTGGAACGTTGACCAGGAATCACCATAAAACGCCGAGATTTGCTGGCATCCCCATGACAAGAACTGCAAGCATTCCAGCCAAAGTGGTGTAGTTCATCGCCGATATATGGCATTGGCAAGCGGTGAATGACTTGCGAGTATGTCGGGGAGTTGGGATCAACGTCTACGGTTGCAAGATAATCCGGTTCCTCTATACCTGTACCCGTATAAAGTGCAACTGTATATAATACCTTTTCGTGTTCTGCTTTCGTTGCTGCTTCTGGGGAAGCGTAGCCGGGACCGCAGCAAGCATGAGCCATATTTTTATATCTCCAACAACTTTTGAAATATCAGAATACACAATCCCAATTAATATAAAAAATTACAGCCAAATTTGTAAGCCTAATTCTTTTAAATATCTTAAGCCCAACACAATCTGCTGACGGCTACCCCAAAGCTCTAAATCAAACCAGCCGTCATTTCCAGTATTGGTATCTAATATGGCTCCGGTAATGTTAACAGTTAATCCATAACAAGAAATTAGCCCTGCAATGACCGGATAAGAACTATAGTTTTTAGGAATACAAACTTGAAATTTAGCACGAGTGGTTTGTCCTTCTACCATAGTCAAAGCAGCTTTTTTTTCATCCTCTTCAATGTTGTCACTTGAATTGCCACTTGTGCATAAAAGCTGTAGCTTATCTCTGTTTTCTTCTGGAAGGCTTTTGAAGTCTAACTGCAAAATCTCTATATTCAGTTCTTGAAGATAGGCAAGACCTGCTTCTACTTGTTGAGAAATTCCTTGAATTTCAAGATGAAACCAGCCATCATCTTTTGTATGAGCTTCTAAAAGAGCTGCTGCAATGTTGATTGTTAAATCATAACGAGAAATTAATCGCGAGACAATGGGTTGGCGATAGTAGTGCTGAGGAACCTTAATGCGGATATCACGTAATGTGGTATGAAAAATTGTAGATAATGCCATCAGCCTCATTCCTCAAATTATCAGCAATTTCACGAGCTGATACAAATCAAAAATTCTCCTAGCCTTTGAAATTGACAACGGCAGGCTTATAAATTCCAGTAAATCTATAGATTTACTGTAGTTTATCATAACTCATTTTGCTTTTTAGGAGGTAGAGGAAATTGCAGCCATTACGACTTTAGGAAGAGAGTCTTAAGGTAGATGAGTTTTAGCCGCAGTTATTTCACCTTGGTGTAGAAGAGATGCTGCACAGAGGTAAGCGCGATGGCTAATCACCGACGAGACAAGTCTGGCTTGGCACAGCAGTTTGAGAAACTCAAGCAACAAATCTCCATCAGTTTAACTCCAACAGCGATCGCGCTCTGCGCGGCTCCCTTTGGGAGCATCGCCGAAGGAGGCTCATCTGGAGCATCGCCCCTTTGGATACTCTTGGGCGCATTTTTGGAATTGAAGGTACCGCTGTGATTAAGCAGTTAGACTGCGATCGCTATCCCATACCAGACAGCAATGCTACTAGACCTCAAACTTCCACAATGGGGGTTTAAAGTTTTTGCTTGGATAAGGCAAGAATCTCATGGGAAACACCTACCGATAGTGGTGTTAACTTCTTTTGAGCAGCTGAACATTAATCGAGCCTATGCTCTTGGAGCAAACTCCTATTTATTTCAATTCCTGACAGGTTTTTTTTGTAATATTTAATACAGAATTGAGTCAAAGAGTGTACAACAGATGACAAGGAGAGCTTTGCAACAGAAAACAATTTTAGTCGTTGACGACGAATCGTCCGACCAATTTCTGATTCAAAGGGCGTTTAGTCACCTCAGTCCAGAATTTGATCTCCAAGTCGTCGAAACCGCAGAAGATGCGGTTCGTTATTTGGAAGGTAAGGAACCTTATCAGGATCGGGGAAAATACCCCTTACCCGTTTTGGTTCTGCTGGACTTAAAACTTCCTGGAATGTCAGGTTTGGATTTGCTTAAATGGATACGACAACAATCGTATTTAGAGGGCTTAGCAATTATAGTTTTGACGGCTTACGGTAACCGTGAGTTACCCCGCGCGTATGACTTGGGTATCGATTTTTATTTGCTTAAACCAATACAAGCTAATAGTTTGGCTGAAATCTTATATGGACTTGGCTTATATGATAATAGTGATCAAACACAGTAGGCTTTCTGCTTTTATAGCTCTAAAGCTAAACTTTTAGCGTCGATTCCATGACGACGCCCAAAAGCTAATACGATTCAGTTAAGGACTTTGGTAAGATTGGGTGATCTGTAGAGACGAGAGGTGGCGCGTCTCTACATTGTGCTCTTGATAAGGGTTCTGGTCTTATCACCAAGCGTATTGCACTATAGTTGCTTTATGCTTGTGTTGCAGAATCAGAATGATTCAAGGCAGAACGACCATTCAATGACAGCATTACGCGTGAAACACCAGTGGAGAGAATGCTAACACCTACCAATGTCCCAATCACCCAGGGTGCATTGAAGGGCCATTGGAACCAAATCATTGCGCCTAAGAGCAGGGTAATAACGCCGTTACCCAATGCCCAAGTCCAGTTCTGTTGCGGACGCAACCGGAATGCCAGAATAAGCTCAAATACGCCTTCTGTAAGCAGAAAGCTACCTAACAACAGAGTCAGTGTGAGAATTCCTGTAAAGGGATTAACAAGCAGCATTACGCCCGTTGCGAAGTAGAGAATACTCAGCAGGAGTTTCCAAATAAAGCCTCCCTGCTCGCGGGTTTGAAACGCGTAGCCCGCTTTGGCAGATCCAGCAGTAATCAGCATCAAAGCAATCCAACTTTCAGCGAAGATTGTTGTGACTCTAGGCACAGCAACTGCTGCAATACCTAGGACAGTTAGGAGAATGCCAATGAAGAGTGAGTTATTGCTACCCTTGTTGATATCACCCTTGTTGATATCACTAGAAACGTTGGTTGTCATAAAAAATTTTTCCCTGTAGTTAATTGAACTCTATGATTTAGGCTAGAAAATTTATCAAGAACTTTATAGAACCCTAAGACATACATCCTACGAGGCTCTACCTCTCTAACCAACCACTTGGACAACGAATTGACGTTCCTGCTCTCCACATCCTCCCGACAGGTATTAGGCTTAACTGAACCGTATTGAGTTATAAGGTTATGTAGTGGAATCAATCTATTCCTTCATAATGATTGACAAACAGTCTCTTAAGTAATTTCATGAGATAGAGCTTAAATCCTTGGTTTCGTTTTTGAAGTGATTCAAGCATGATTGTATCGAAAGGATTGAAGATCTTATTTGCCAATTGAATACCCAGAGGTCTTAAATGTCCACCTTCTAAACTTTCCTGAAAATCTGTAGAAGGTTTTTCCAGAGTATTCATAAAAAAATCACAGGTTGATTTGGCAATATTATCAGACTTAAAACAAATTAAACCCATGAGATTAAATAGATTGCTCTCCTTGATGAAGCGATACGTCTCCTGGGCGGTTGGTTTCACACCCAAGCCAAAGGTATCGAGCAAATCCGCTAAAAATTGAGGTCGGATTGCACTGCTCGTGTCGCTAATAACAGGAGCTAATAGAATAGAGAACTGCCCTTTAATAAAGATGCTGTTAATTTTGATATCCCGATCCACGTAATCGTGAATTAGTCTACGAACTTCAATAATCTTTTGCTGAAGCTGCTCAATAAGGATGTTAATGTCTGAAATGGTACTTTGGATCTGTGATTCATTTGAAGTCTTAGACAGCACTTTCCGAATGAACTGTTCTCTATCTTGAGAAGCATTTGGCAGGGCGCTAAACCCTTCTAATAGGGAAATGTATTTACAGCCGAGGCTATGTCCGATCCAAGAAAAATTTTTATCATCTAGATAGGCTTCATAGTCGTAGCCCTTAAACCTTGCCATCCTCACAAGTTCTGGTAGAATTTCATATTGTTCTCTAATTAGAAAACCAGCTTCTAGGTAATGATTAAAAGTAAAATTATATGGCAGAATAATAATTGTATACTCCTGCTCAAATAAAAACTGAAGTAGATAGCGATAGAAAAACATAGGAGCGAATGTACCAAAGAAAGCTCCTGCAATAAATTGAATTACGCCTTTAGGTTGTGGATGAAGAGCAACCCAACTATGAGAAACTGGTTGAAATTTCATATTTTTATTCATATTTTTTTCAGATTTTTGTAATTTTAGTAAGATATTGCTTTGGATAATTATTCAAAGAAATTTTGATTTAAAATTATCGCTTTTAGAAGAACTATGACCTTTACTTGCTAACCATTTGTAAAGAAGCGATGGGACTATTTTGATTTCTTTATTAGTCAATATATAAGTACGTCGATACAAAACAACTTAGGTATTGAGAACCGTACTTAGTCATTGGTCATTGATTAGGTAAGAAGCAGAAACGATAAATGACCAATGACGGTTAACTATGAATAAGCCTCAATACACATTATATTTATGCATTTTTGAGGCTTATCACAGAGCAAACTATGTGAAGTTTACTAAAATTCTAATGGAAGGAAAGCTCAAAAAGTGAGCCACCATGAGATGTAGGCAGAGAATATGCTATTTGATCAAGCTGAACTGGAGTTTCCTCTGAGTCTAAGTTCTTGTAAAATGTTCCTCGATGTTCAGGAGTTAATAGAAGTCTAGCCGAGTTGTGACCAGTTGAAAGGGAAGATATGAAAATTTCTACATAGCCCCGAACCTCGAACTTTTCATTCTGTAATAATTCGGGTTTGAGAATGTTTGGCTGTAGAAGAAATAAACCGGTATCACTAGCTCCTATAGTTCTCGTAAATCTTATCTTGTTAGGAACAAAATCTGGCTGAATATTAGCCACCATATTACTCTCGTCTACATCAATAAAAGCCACAAGATCCTTAATCTTGACGGGAGGATTAGAAACTATGGTGAAGACAAGAGACAAAGTCACATCAAAGGCATTAAGATTACTAATAGTTAGAAAATAGCCTTGGATCACTGTACGGCTAAGTTTTTCAATCTTAGACTTTAAATCTTGTGGCACTTGTACAGGAAGAGCTTCCTGCTTAGGAAATTGCCGTTTTACAAGAAGTTCAAAAGTAGAGACGAGCATGTTTTTTACCTTTTATTGTTGATATGGAATCATTCTTGAACTTTGGACTTGTTTATCCAAAATCTAATATTATGCTTCACAACCTTCTGTTGTTTTTTCGGAAAAGCTTTTTACAAACACCCGAAATGTAGTACCTCCACTCAAGGTGTCGTCTGTCATTTTTCACCTGCTTTATAAAGAAGAAAGGACATTTTGGAGTTCTATGTGGTGATAAAGCTTGAACTTTATTGACTCGTCAGGCTGAGAGTTAGGAATTGTGCAACAATTTAGAACCCTTTACATCTGGGCACACTCACGCTCTCCTATAAGAATGGACAAAGGGAGGCAATACTACTCGGGTTTTGGGTTATGGGTGGAAATTTCACCCCGTGTAGAGACGCGGTGAATGAAAGCGTCTCTACAGAGTTTGCCGATTAATAAATCAGCTTATCCGAGCAGTATTGCAAAGGGAGGGATTTTCATCTGCGGTGACGGCGAATTCGCCATCATCGACTGATTTGTCATATGAGTAACTTGATAGAACTTATGCAGTTGTGAAAATAGGGAGGGATTAGGGAGCATCCCCAATTGGCTGATATACGTTTTTTGGGAGAAAGGACAGGTGGAGCTTGGGCAAGAAAATGGAACAGCCATGCCCTACTCCCCACCTAGCCATATTTCCAGGGTGAATTCTCCCCATTCTTCTGATGTCATCTATAAGGACAAAACGGCACGATCGCAACATACGGAAAAGTTACTCCTAATTTTTCCATCAAAAAGCGGAGAAATGGAATGTCTTCACCTGGATTCGATACGTCTAATGCTTTATTGGCTTTGTCCAACAATTTAGCTGACACTGTAGAGCAAGTTGGGGGTGCTGTTGTTGCTGTGAACGCTGGTACGCGTATTTCCCCTAGCGGTATTCACTGGCGCAATAGTATCATCGTTACTTCTGACGAGTCACTCCAGCGCTATGACGAAATCACAGTCACTCTATCAAATGGTAATAGTGTACCTGTGACACTTATAGGGTATGACTCTAGCACCGATGTCGCTGTCTTCAAAATAGAAAATGCAGACATCCCGGCGGCGAACATAGGCGACGCCAAAACACTAAAAGTTGGTAATTTGGTACTGGGGTTAGGAAGAAGTAGCGAAGGTGACATCCGAGCAGCTATAGGTGCAGTGAGTGTTGTTAGTGGTGCTTGGCGGAGTATGAGCGGTGGTAATATAGACCAGTTCATTCGTCCAGACATCAGGCTTTATCCTGGGTTTGCAGGTGGACCACTCATCGATGCTGCGGGTTCTGTGGTAGGCATGAACACATCGGGACGACGCGGTACTGCTCTTACTATACCCGCTTCTACAGTTAATCGAGTGGTTGACCAACTGTTGGCAAAAGGACACATTGCACGCGGTTACTTGGGTTTAGGGATGCAACCCGTACGCTTACCAAAGAACCTGAAAACGTCACTCAATTTAACTTCTGCTGCTGGAGTGATTGTCGTTAATGTAGAGCCAAATGGACCTGCTGACAATGCTGGCGTGCTGATTGGGGATGTTTTGGTAACTTTTGATGGGACTCTTGTGAATGATACGGGTGATGTGTTGGCGCTTTTGAACAGTGGCGATCGCGTTGGCAAAACTATCAAAGTGCAGCTGATCCGAGCTGGTGCGTTAGTTGAGTTAGCAATCTTCATTGGCGAAAGATCCGTGCTTTGAAGAGTAATACCAATTCAAAATTCACGCATTCAAAATTCACTCATCGGAACATGAGTATTGCAACAATGACACGCATAACTGATGAATTGGCTGCAGTGGCTGAAAATCTACGCAAAGTGACTGTGAAAGTGCAAAGTAGCTCTTATGGAGGTGGTTCCGGCGTTATCTGGCAATCTTCCCCCCTTTTAGGGGGGACTGAGGGGGGTAGTTTAATTATCACGAATGCTCATGTTGCTACCAACAACCGAGCAACTGTGGAACTGTGGGATGGACGGGTATTTGAGGCTGTACGTACCAATATAGACCCCACAAAAGATTTAGCTGCTCTTAAAATTGATGCGACTGACTTACCAACTGCAACCATCGGCAATTCGGATGCATTGCGAGTGGGAGAATTCGTCTTGGCTGTCGGGAATCCTTTTGGTGATAGCGGTGCTGTGACAAGCGGGATTATCCACGCGAATCATCAACGTATGGTTATGGCTGATATTCGGCTGTTTCCTGGCAATTCTGGGGGCCCACTTGCTGACTGTCTTGGACGAGTCATCGGGATTAACACCATGATTGTAAACGGTTTGGGTGTGGCGATACCAAGCCTTGCTGTAGAAGGTTTTTTGCGTGGAAATCGTCAAAAGCTTGGTGTCACTGTGCAACCTGTGGTGGTAGATGCAACCAACAAACGCACCTTAGGTTTATTGGTGTTGTCTGTCAATTCTGGAAGTGCTGCTGAAGCTGCTGGTGTGCTTGTTGGTGATGTCCTCATGGGAGTCTCAGGACAAGATTTTACCAGACTTGATGATTTAAGCAAGTATCTTGAGCGTACCGACAGCACCAAACCGCTACCGTTACAAATCCTGCGTGGCGGACAGCAATTGGTTTGTCAGGTGGCGGAGGTGGTATGATACGTCGGGTGTTTGTAGTTGCTGCTTCTCCAGTGGTGCGGGCTGGATTGTCAGCTGTCGTGACAACCAGTTCCAAACTGACAGTCGTGGGCAGTGCATCAGATTTGGATGCATTTACAAGGGAATTTGAGCAATTACAACCCGATGTTGTCCTGCTGGATGTGAGTGGCAACTTTCAGGAATTAGTCTGGGAATTGCTTTCCTCACAACAGCAGCAAGACCCCTGTGCAATGATTGTTCTTGCTGATGTCGATAGTATAGACTTTGAAGCAGCACTGCGTGCTGGTGTACGCGGCATATTACCAACTACCAGCACAGAGTCAGAAATTGTCGCTGCTGTTGAGGCGATCGCTCTTGGGTTAGTGGTGCTGCATTCTGATACTATCGAGTCTGTGCTTCCTTTAAAAGAGTCGAGTGTGCGGCAAAAAGAAACCGCAAATCCTGTGCAAGCACTGACACCACGAGAAATAGAGGTTTTAGATATGCTTGGTTCTGGACTAGGTAATAAGGCGATCGCCAAACGTTTAAATATCTCAGATCATACTGTTAAGTTTCATGTCTCATCTATTTTTCAAAAGCTGAGTGTCTCAAAGCGCACAGAGGCTGTTGCTGTTGCTGTGAGGCTGGGTTTGATTATGTTGTGAGATTACTTTAACCGCAACTTGAGCCTAGAAAACACTTGCGCAACTATCAACCGCAAGTTTCAAAATTCTGCTACTGGCACTTTTAGATAAAAAATCAACAAAATCAACACATATTTCTAAAGACATATGTTAATTCCCAATTGGCTAAGCCTTAAGGGGGATTTTCATAATGTCTATTATTAACTTAAGGTTAAGGATACTTCGGTTTTGATGGAGAAGAGTTCATTTTTGAAAGTTGTGGGAGGAGTGCCATTGAGCCTAAAGTTGGAGAGAAAGTGCTGATTCTACATCCAGCATATGTAGCTGGACGAGTTGGGAAAATCTGTGCCAAAGAAGTACTATCAGGCGCTCACCCTAGTGGACGCTGGCTGATTCAGGTAGATTCAGAAGACATTGTGGTGTCTTTGAGCCCAAAAGAATTTGAGGTGGTCAAGGATGATTTTGAGATACTTTAGGTTATGTCTTTAGTTATGTCTGATGATCCGTTGCCAATTCCCAATTCTTTTTTGCTGCGTTTGAGCTGTTTCCAAAGTGCCTTAATCTTGTCATAAGCTTCTTGTGGTGCTAATTTCCCTGATGTTTCTAAACAAGTGATATAGCTCACCTTGTGAGAAAATTCTTGGAGATTGGCGTTAAACACTAGATTTTCTGGCTTTATTTGACCGTAGTAGCGAGCCTGAGGGTAGAGAAGTTTTTCCTTGTCTCTTTGATTAGAGTTTTCCATGAATCTACCTCCTATTTAGAATTTACTTTAATTGTATTTAATTTGAATTTAACTTATGTAATTTTTATAACAACTTAAAACAGTAATGCTTACGTTGCATCCTCATAAATAAATACTTTTACCTACTAAATACGTAAAAGTATGAAAAATGAGAGCGACAAATAATTTCTTCTCTACATCTTGTTTTGATTAACCTGTATTCTAAATTAACCGTTTGTGTATAAGCTTTTCCGATTATTTCACCACAGATTCGTTTCTTAACCTAAAGTTAACAATTAAATACAACAAGCCGAGACATTAACCGTATATTTGAAGGCTCATAAGACTATAACATGGCAGCGTTAAAGACAATCTAGCTACCTTTAGCTTGTTTCCACCCAAGGCGCTGGTCAATTGAAAGAAAATATACCACCAAAGATGATTTGGAGAATAGGCTTTGTTAAGGCTGGGTAGGTAGCCGTCACCTTGTGATGAACCGTAACCGAACTGTATTAGATGAACGCCACCCAGTGGAGAGAATACCTGAGAAAATGGTAATCGCAACCGCTTTCAGTTATAGCCAACCGTGAATCCTACAACTCCAGCAGCAACCCAGTCACGCAAAGCCGATCACATCCGTATTTGCTTAGAAGAAGATGTACAATTCCAGCAAACCACGAATGGACTGGAACGCTACCGTTTCACCCATTGTTGCTTACCCGAACTCAATCTTGATGAGATTGACATCAGTACTACCTTCTTGGGGAAACAGCTTCTAGCACCACTGCTGATTTCTTCTATGACTGGAGGAACCGAACAAGCGGGAATCATTAACCATCGTTTAGCGGAAGTTGCTCAGCATTATAAAATAGCGATGGGTGTTGGTTCCCAGCGTGTGGCGGTGGAAAAACCCCAAGTTGCTGATACCTTTGCCGTTCGCAAGTACGCCCCTGATGTTCTGTTGTTTGCCAATTTGGGTGCAGTGCAACTGAATTACAGTTATGGTTTGGATCAGTGTTTGCGAATCATTGATATTTTAGAGGCTGATGCCTTGATTTTGCACCTCAACCCGCTACAAGAATGTATTCAACCTAAAGGTGATAAAAATTTTAAAGGCTTACTTGACAAAATTCATATTTTATGTAGTAAAATATCAGTACCCGTAATTGCTAAAGAAGTGGGCAATGGCATCTCCTGGGCAATGGCAGAGAAACTCATTGCTGCTGGAGTCAAGGCGATTGACGTGGCTGGTGCTGGTGGCACATCTTGGGCAAAGGTGGAAAGCGAACGGGCAGAAAATTCTTTGCAACGCCGTCTGGGAAGCACATTTGCAGACTGGGGTTTGCCAACGGCGGAGTGTATTACTAGTATTCGTGCGATCGCTCGTGATGTGCCTTTGATTGCCTCCGGCGGATTGCGTCATGGATTGGACATAGCAAAAGCGCTGGCACTGGGAGCAGACATTGCTGGGTTGGCAATGCCTTTTCTGCAAGCAGCTGCTGTTTCAGAAGCTGCTGTTTCTGACTTAGCTGAGGTGTTAATTGCCGAAATCACGACTGTCTTATTTTGCACTGGTAACGCTACACTAGAACAACTGAAGTGTTCAAAAAGTTTACAAGAAATAAAATAATAATAAGAACCCTTAGTGTTTAGGTTGTTGGGTGATTGGTGTGAGAAATTGAGTCTAATAGAGTGGAAATATCAAGAAGATACAGGGTGAAGTCATTAGTTCTCAATTCCTAAGTCTAAGCACTAACGACTGACGACTAATGACCAATAATTAATGTCTAAATATCGAATATGCGTAATTTTCTCAAACAAACTTTTGCCAGCTTAATCGGAAGCCTACTGGGGCTGTTCATTTTCTGCGGTCTGGGAACGACAGGACTATTGTTGCTAATATTTGCAGCAGCTTCATCCAAAGATACGGGTCCTGTTGTCAAAGATAAGTCAGTGCTGGTTTTTGACTTGTCAACAAACATCACTGATGGGGAGCCAAGTTCTAGCGAATTTCTTGAGAACGCATTATCAGCAGACGATAACAAAAGGATGTCACTCCGCACCGTTTTGAACACGTTGGAAAAAGCACAACGTGATAAACGAATTGTGGGAATATATTTAGATGCCAGCGGCGCTACAGAAGGTGGTAGAAGCACTGGCTTTGCGACTCTTAAGGAAGTCCGTCAAGCGTTGGAGAAGTGCCGCGCTGCGGGGAAAAAGATTGTGGCATATGGCATGGATTGGGGGGAAAGAGAATATTACTTAAGTTCGGTAGCTGATAATATTGTTGTTAATCCGTTAGGAGCAATAGAAATTAACGGTTTTAGCACGCAACCGTTATTTTTTGCAGGAGCATTACAGAAGTACGGTATTGGGGTTCAGGTCATACGAGTTGGCAAGTTTAAAGGAGCAGTTGAACCGTATTTACTGACAAAGCTGAGTCCAGAAAACCGTCAACAAACTCAGCAATTGTTGAATGATGTTTGGGGTGAGTGGCGTGCTACGGTAGGAGCAAGTCGCAAAATGAACTCGCAACAATTGCAGGCGATCGCAGATAGTCAGGCTTTGTTGTTGGCAGATCAAGCCAAAACCAATCGCTTGGTGGATAAGGTCGGGTATTTCGATCAGGTGGTTGCTGAACTCAAGCAGTTGACCAACAGCGACAAGGAAGATAAAACATTTCGTCAAATCAGCCTCAGAGAGTATGCGGAAGTTCCTGGCAAGTCCTTTGGTGTAGAACGCGACTCGAAAAATAAAATAGCAGTAGTTTATGCAGAAGGTGAGATTGTCGAGGGTTTAGGAGATGGTGGAGATGTAGGAGGCGATCGCTTTGCCAAAATCTTCCGGCGACTGCGACAGGACAAAGATGTTAAGGCTGTCGTCTTGCGGATCAACAGTCCAGGTGGTAGCGTCACGGGTTCTGAACAAATGCAACGGGAAGTGCGGCTGACGAATCAGGAAAAACCAGTTGTGGTATCGATGGGTAATGTCGCAGCCTCTGGTGGCTACTGGATTGCAACAGACTCCAAACGCATTTTTGCTGAACCAAACACAATTACAGGTTCGATAGGTGTGTTTGGACTACTCATAAATGCCCAAAAGCTAGCCAATAACAACGGTATCACCTGGGATTCAGTGAAAACAGCCCGCTATGCTGATAATCAAACAGTTGCTCGTCCCAAATCACCGGAAGAATTGGCACTATACCAGCGCAATGTTAACCGCATCTACAGTCTATTTTTGAATAAAGTGGCACAAGGTCGTAAACTCCCACAGCAAAAGGTGGCTGAAATTGCTCAAGGACGAGTTTGGTCGGGTGCAGCGGCGAAGCAAATAGGTTTGGTGGATGAAATTGGCGGTTTGGATGCTGCTATTAAATACGCTTCTGTTGCGGCGAATCTGGGAGAAAATTGGGAATTGCAGGAACATCCCAGAGGAGGCACCCTTAGAGAACGCCTATTCGGACGAGTCACTGAAGAAGTGCGAACTGCTTTAGGAGTGGATGAAGCGCAACTCAAAGCACCAGATCCGTTGATGGCTGAATTCCAAAAACTGCAACAGGAATTAGCAATATTGCAAAAGATGAACGACCCACAGGGTATGTATGTTCGCTTACCCTTTAACTTACGGATTGAGTAATATGTAGAGAGCCGAGGGCAAGGCAATAAAGGGAAAAGGAGGAATTTTCTCCCTCATCCCCCTCATCTCCCTCATCTCTCTACTCTCGATAAAGAATGAACACCCAGCTGACAAGAGCGGCGTAGATGTGTAAAGTAGTTGTGGACTACTTACCATGCACAACAATTTATGCAACTGCCCAAAGACATAAAAACTAAACGCCTTTTGCTCCTCGTTGTTTCCTGTAGTTTAGCTGGTGTGATTGTAGGAGGCACCACAAGTTGGGCAGAGAGCAATTCGTGTTTGCAAGCCAGTACAGTTACTAGTGAATGTTTGACCAATGACCCAACGAGTAGAACTATAGAGGGAATGAGTACCGGTTTGATAGTTGGGGCTGGGGCGGCTTTTGGTGCAGCATGGCAACATCGGGATGAAGATTAAAAGCGTTTGTTATACTCAATAGCTTGTAGCTGCGCCCAAGCGCAACTACAAACTCATTACTTGAAGCAAATTAGATGCGTTTACCCTGGCGCTGAATATTGGCATCTTTTAATTCCAAGTCTTTGCGTAGCTTCTCGTTTTCTTTTGCTAGCTGATTAATGAATACTTGGTCAATCAGGTCGATGTTAGCGGTGGTGTAGACGTTGACGCCGCGCTGTTGAGGTGGTTTCTCGTTATATCGGCTTATGTACAACTGCTCTAACTTGCGCCCGACGTCTAACAGCTTAGACTGAGTACAGTTTAACTGTAACTGCTGACACCTTTCACTAATAGTGATGCGAGGAGCTACAGTACTTACTTCTGCATAGGATTTTTCGGCTACAAAAGCTGATGTGCAGGTCATAAGTAAAGTTGCAAATATCACAATGACGGTTTTCATATCTCAGTGCAATGAGAAAACTTATTTCATCACCTACTGTAACTTAAGAAAGCACCATAGCAATCCTCCGCTTTCTTTGTGATAATTGAAAGCCACAGATCCCCGACTTCGTAAAAGTTGTCGGGGATCTTGTTTCTCACGTTCAAAGCAGCGGGCAAGGTAGGGCTTATGATTTAGGATTGCTATAGCAACTGCCGTAATATTTATGCATGCTGATAGTAGTCCATACCAAGGTCGGCATACTGATCACGAGTCGTCCAGATTCGGTACAATAAGCGTGCTAGCTTGTGCGCGGTAGCCGTAATCGCTTTGGAGACACCTTTCTTAACTAAAAGACTATTAGGGCTATATTGACAACATTTTATGGAGAAAGCTTCTAATTTATTACTTAAAGTTTCGCGCCGTTTATTTAAAAATCTAGATGAACAAGAGAAATTTGTTGATGCTTTAATTCATCCCAAACCTTTCCATCCGTGCATTCTTTGGTGTCAAGAAAAGCCTGAAATTTATCCCTTTTCTGTCGAAACACCAACCACTTGGCAACCACAATTCATAGACCGTTTATCCTTTGGAGAAAAACCCGGTCAACATCCCCTGCACGCACAGGGATATTTTTATTGTCTAGATTTTTCTTCTGTATTTGCGGCTTCTATTTTGTTAACAATTCCTAGTCCTGTCAAGTTAGTTTTTGATATGTGTGCCGCACCTGGAGGAAAGAGCGTCTTTGCTTGGAAAGGCTTGCAACCTGAATTGCTCATAAGTAATGAAGTCATTGGCAAACGCTTGGGAATGTTAATCTCTAATTTAAAGCGTTGTCATATTAACCCCTCTGCTGTGGTTAATAAAGATTCTAGTATTTTGGCTGAAAGGACACCTTTATCTAGTGATTTAGTAATAGTAGATGCGCCTTGTACTGGGCAATCTTTACTTGCTAAAGGGGAGAAAGCACCAGGATGTTTTCATCCAACAGCTATTAATAAAAGTGCGAATCGGCAAAAGAGGATTATAGCCAATTCGGCTCAAGTCGTGGCACCACACGGGTATCTTGCTTATATGACTTGCACCTATTCTCCTCAGGAAAATGAGGAAGTTTGTGAATGGTTTTTGGAAAGATTTCCTCAGTTTCAAGCGGTGGAAATTAGCCATTTACAAAGTTATCAGTCGCATTTAACTTCTGTGCCTTGCTATCGGATGTTTCCTCAGAATAGGTTGGGCGCAGGTGCGTTTACAGTGCTATTTCAAAATACTCAAGAGGGTGAGAGAAAGGAGATAGATGTAGAGGTTTTATCTACCATTTGGACGAACACAAACCGCGAGGACATTAAGGAGTAATATCATGTCTGGTTAAATAACCGTGCGGAAGTTCGTAGTGAGGACTAAAGTCCTCTCCACTAAAGCAAGGACTAAAGTCCTTACTACAAAAATAAACCACAGATAAATACAGAAAAACACAGATATGTGAGATTTATCTGTGTCTATCTGTCAGAAGCGCTTTGCACGAGGCTTCGGCTCTTGTAGAATTTTTAGCTAGCTACAACTTGAATGTTGACTGTTGCTGTCACGTCAGAATACAGCTTAATTTCAGCCTCATAAGTACCTAACTGACCAATATCGGGTATGGTAATACCACGCCGATCTATTTCCAGTCCTGTGGTTTGTTGAATGACATCTGCCACGTCTTGGCCGGTGACAGTACCGAAAATAGCTTCGCCTTCACCAGCCTGCTTAGCAATTTTGAAGCTTTCAACTTTTTCCAAAACTGCTTTTTGCTCTTGAGCCTGTTGCTTCAATTCTAATTGCCGCTGGCGTTCTAACTCGCGGCGACGTTCGACTTGCTTGAGAATACCAGCAGTGGCACGAGTTGCCAAACTTTTGGGAATGAGATAATTACGAGCATAGCCAGGGGCAACTTCTACTAAGTCGCCAGATTTGCCTAGCTTGATGATATCTTGAGTTAAAACTAACTGTACACGTTTCGCCATCGTTCTTCTTTTTTCTGTGCTTTCTCTAAAATCTTAATTGCTTGGGCAACAGCCGGATAGTTCACATGAGTGTAGCTGTCTTCCAAGGAGCTTTGCGTATAGCCCGAAACTTACAAATCATAGCGAAATGTAGGGCGCGATCGCAACTGTTCCCTAAACGAATAATCAACCTAGTGCCAGAACTCAGAAATCAGAAGTCAGAACTCAGGAGAAAAAACTTACATCACCAAGGTTTTAACCTATTTCTAACTGTCTAGTTATTTCTGTCGTCCTATACTAGTTTCTGAGCGTCCTTGTATCCTTTTGTATCCTTTCGCAATGACTAATGACTAATGACTAAAATTTATCTTTCATTCCTCGTATCCACGCAAAGGTTTGCACGGAGTCGCGATTGTTAGCAGCTGATTGTAATGCTGGTTGCTCCCAGCGTAAAAAGGGATTTGTGCGTTTTTCCACCCCCAAAAGCGAGGGAACAGTCGCTTCTTTCCGACTCCGGGACGCCTTCACCTCATCGTAACGGGTTTGTAAGTCGGCGTTTTGTGCATCTACGGTGAGGGCGAATTTTAGATTGTTCAGAGTGTATTCGTGGGCACACCAGACGCGGGTATCATCAGGTAATGAGCGGAGTTTGCTTAAGGAGTCTACCATTTGCGTTGGTGTCCCTTCAAACAAGCGACCACAACCACCAGCAAACAGAGTATCGCCGCAGAATAACTCACCCGTCTCACCTGGGTTCTCAGGAGGAAAATAATAGGCAATATGAGCGCGGGTATGTCCGGGAACGAAGATCACATCAGCTGTTCTGTCTGCAAATTGGACGCGATCGCCTTCTTGTAAAAACACCTGCTGTCCTGGTATTCTCCCTTTATCCTCAGCCCCACCATAAACTGTCACATCAGGGAATTGTTGCATCAGTTCGCGGTTCCCTCCTACATGGTCATTATGATGGTGCGTGTTAAAAATCGCCACCAACGACGCCTTTAATTCCTTTAGTTTCTCCAAAACTGGTTTTGCTTCGGCTGGATCGACAACAGCAGCAATATTTTGCTTTGGATCGTGCACCACAAAGATGTAGCTATCTGAAAGTGCTGCTAACCGGATGACCTGCATTTCCTCTGCCTCCTTATTGAAACACTCGTCTTTTTGGTAAAGTCTCGTTTGGACACAAATTCATTCGCTAAGGTAATCCTGCACAAGCTTTGTCATCTATCATATTTTTCTTTGACGAGAGCTTGAACAGCCCATGATAAATCATAATTTATAACCGTACTTTTACTGAAAACCTACTTATCTCTAGTACTAGTGCAGCGGGCGCGGAAATAACTATTCAGTTGAAAAAGCTTAAAAAGCTTACTGTACAAGCAATATTCCTACCCTACGACAAGGGCTTTGCCCTACAGCATAGCTGACGAATTGCACTACTACCATCAATTTATGAGTAAAATATCTCCGATAGTAACAGCAAATACAAAGTTATAGTTATTTCGTTTATTTTGTCTTTTAAAGATACTAAAATTTTGCAGAATTAGGAACCAAATAGCAAAAACCAATATGCTATGAATTATACTCTATAAGAATGCAAAAATACTATGTTATACCTTGAACGTAGAAAAAAACTTCATGAAATCTTAACTAAATAGGTTTCCGGTTATAAATATGTTAGTCATATCTGCAAAATCTGGACAATTAGGCAATAGGCTGCTACTTTTTGCTAACTTTATAGCTTTCGCTAGAGAAAATAAATTCACAGTGTTGAATCCAGCATTTGAAGAATATGCTGATTTTTTTCAGTCAACAGCTAAAGATTTTCTCTGTTGCTATCCTGCTCCTCAATTGTCAATTTCAGGAAATAAAAAATTACGCCAATACTACTATAATTTCAACCGTTCCCTAGTTGAAAGCGGACGCTTCAATACCATTGATATTAAGCGAGAGCAACCATTTAATTGGAGTCGTTCCAATATAGTTGAACAGTTAAAACCGAAGTCGCTCAACTTCTTCAAAGGTTGGCTGTTTCGGGATGGATGGTTTGTCGATGAAACAGCAAATCTCCGGAAACACAGTGATGCTATTCGTGCATACTTCCAACCTCTAAAAAAATATCAAGAAAATATTGCAAAACTGATATCCAATATTAGGAATGGAACCGATATCCTTATAGGAGTTCATATTCGTCAAGGAGATTATCGACAGCATCAAGATGGCAGGTATTTTTATCAAGCTGAACAGTATTTAAAGGTTATGGAGTCAGTGCAAGCGCTATTCTCTGATAAACAAGTCACTTTTTTGATTTGCTCTAATGAGAAGCAAGAGGCGGATTTTTTCCAACATTTATCTTATGTATATGGAAATAATCATATTATTGAGGATATGTATGCCTTAGCAGAATGCGACTATATTATCGGTCCTCCCAGTAGTTATACTATGTGGGCGTCTTTTTATGGAGAGCGACCACTTTATATGATTAGGGATGTGAATAAAGCTTTAGAACTGAAAGATTTTGTTCATTATTATCAATGGCAAGGTCTGTTTCACTATAACGATGACTGGAGCAAAAGTTTTTGGGAATGGACGCATTAAGAATTCAAAATTCAAAATATGCCCTACGGGCACGCTACGCGTTAGCGCAGCTCCTCCGGAGGAGGCACAAAGTTCAAAATTATCTAGATAAATATTAAATGTCTAAAGATTTTATGGCAAAAGAAAGGAGAGGCTTTATTACAATCTTGACAGGTCTTTACTCTTTTCAAGATTGTGTTCATTTTTTAGCTGCAGTCAGGAAATTTCATCAAGAACCAATCATTATTTTAATTGACAGTGTACCCAAAGTTCTATATCCTTCCCTTCTCGCTTTTAAAAATATCATCTTGAAACCTGCTCCCACTAATGAAAATACAGTTTTGGCATCACGGCTAGCAAAATTAGCTTTGTATGAATCTTCGGAATTTGACAAAACAATTTACTTAGATTCTGATATTTGCTTACTGACAGATATTAATGATGTCTTTGAGTCTTTGGATGATTATGATTTTTTATTAACTGAAGATGTACAACCTTATATTCTTAAAGCTACAAATTTGTTAAGAGGTAATCAACAAGAAAATTTACCCAATGTTTTGCCAACCCTACAATCTGTTGGTCTACCGCTTAAGGAAGATAGTATTCAGTATAATGGCGGTTTTATGGCTTTTCGGAAAACAGAGACTACCAAGGTATTTTTTGAGGAATTTAAACGTTATTTTGAAATAGTGAAAAACAATCAAGATAAATTGTTACTAAAAGACCAAGGTGCTTTTGCTTCAGCTATTGAAACTGTCCGCCCTAAAATGAAAATATTACCACCTACATATAATTATCTAAGTAAATGGAAGGATTATTATAAAATTGAAGGACAAATTAAGGTGCTTCACTGTACTTATCCTTACAGACCTCAGTACGCTAAAGATATTACTCGTTCTTTTTATACCCGAGTATTTGACAAATTGGCAAAAGTATTTTTACCCAATCAAGTGAAAAATCCTTGGCGTGTTAAATAAAAATAAGTATTGCCATGCAATATTTTTTTTGATTACGTAAATATAATGAGAACAAAAGTTTCACTAGTCGTGAGCGATCTGTCCGGAGGCGGAAGTGTCCGGGCGTTTTTACTAGCTCAAGTCTTCAAAAGTCTTAATTATCAAGTAGAAATTGTTGGTTTTCTTTACGGAAAAGAATTGTATGCAATTCCTCCTTCTGGAATTGAGATTATTTCCATTCCTGGCACAAATTATCCTAAGTTTTTTGGCTCCATTCCGAAGCTTTTACAAAAATTAGATGGAGATATTATTTATGCAGTAAAACCCAAGCCTACAAGTTTTGGTGTATCTCTACTTAAGAAGTTCAGCAGTCGTCGTCCTTTACTGTTAGATATGGATGACTGGGAACTGAGTTGGTATGGCGGTTTTGAATGGAAGTATCATCCTAGTCTCAAGCAATTTTATCGGGACATTTTCAAGAAAAATGGTGCATTGAGATTTCCGGATCATCCTTTGTATCTACAGTGGATGGAAGCAAGAGTGCAAAATGCAGATGCAGTAACCATAGATACTGCGTTTCTTAAAGAACGTTTTGGCGGTGCTTATTTGCCTAATGGCAAAGATACTGCAATGTTTGATCCGGATAAGTATAACCCAGAAGCAAGCAGAGAACGTTATGGTCTTTCTGATTATCGAGTTGTCATGTTTCCTGGCGCACCACGACCTCACAAGGGGGTTGAAGATGTTTTAATAGCATTGGATCAGTTGAATCAGCCAGATATAAGACTCGTCATTGTCGGTGGCAGCCCTTACGATGATTATGATGATAAACTCATTCAAAAATGGGGACGTTGGATTATAAAATTACCAAAGTTTCCTGTAGAGGTTATGCCTGAGATTGTCGCAGCTGCTCATATCGTGGTTGTTCCTCAGCGAGATACTCTGACTGCTCGCGCCCAGTTTCCGCTAAAGTTGACAGATGGGATGGCAATGGCTAAACCTGTATTGTCAACACGAGTTGGAGATATTCCAGAAATTTTAGACGAAACTGGTTATTTGGTTGACCCCAGTTGTCCGGAACAAATTGCACAGCAAATTCAGTGTATATTTCAGGATTTAGAGTCAGCTAACGAGCGAGGCTCAAAGGCGAGAGCAAGATGCATAGAAAAATATAGCATAGAGACTATGGCATCTACCCTAAAGTCGGTGATTGCTAAGTTGTAAGGTAAAAGATAAGTCCTGTTTGAATCAGGGATTGGTTATTTTTTAACTGAAAAAGGAGTGGGGGTGTAACTGTGTTGTATGGAATAGAGTTATGAGGATTATTTATAGCAATCTTAAATCATTCCTGAACAACAAGATTCCCGACTTCTTCAAGAAGTCGGGAATCTAAGCATACTCGTTCTGAGATTAAGTGATTGATAAAGAAGTGAAGAAATATAAGTAAATTGTGATAAAGATTCCTGATGTCAACCAGTAAGCTACTACTAAGATTTGCTAAACCTTATCCAGTTGTCATTTTCCTAACCATTCTATTAGGATTTTCTGGAGCTTTATTTAATGGTGTGAGTACGGCTCTGATTGTGCCAGTCATTCTCAGGATTGTGGGACAAGAAGTAGATTTAAGCGGTGCTCCTGCCATTATCAAAAAAATCATTTATCCATTTGATAATATTTCAGAAGATTACCGCTTATTGGTCATGGCGGGGGCAATTATATTCACAATTTTCTTGAAAAATTTAGCGAGTTACGCGAGTACGTTGGCTTCTAGTAATTTAACACGTCGGCTGACTTCTGATATGCGCGAAGCAGGCTTACAGTTATTGCTAGAAATCGATATAGATTATTACACCAAGATGAAAGTTGGTGATTTAATTAACAGCCTTGGTGGAGAAATTGGTCGTGCCGCCACTGCTATAGGTAGTATAGTTAAGTTAATTATTCTTGGAATAACAATTATAGTTTTCGTTGGCTTACTGCTGTCAATTTCTTGGGAATTGACAATTGCTTCTACAATTTTGCTCTCTCTTGTAACGTTAGTCAACCAATATGCTATTTCCCGTTCTAAGAAGTTTGGCAAGCAGCTGAGCGATATGTCTAAAGCATATTCAATCTCTGTGCTGGAAACCCTCAACGGAATTCGTTTGGTGAAGGCAACGGGTAATGAACAAAGAGAACTTTATCGCATTAAGAAACTCATTCGCGATCGCGAAAAAGCAGATTTTCAGTCTCAGATCAATTCTGAGGCAATAGCACCTGTGAGTGAAGTCATGGGTATTACAGCCATACTCCTGATTGTCTTTTTAAGCCGCACGTTCTTTGCACAGCAAATTACGTCGCTTTCCGCTGTCATGCTTACATATTTATTAATACTATTGCGAGTACTACCTTTGATTTCTCAGCTCAATACCATTCGTAGTAGCTTTGCCAGTACCGCTAGCAGCGTGGAAGTTGTTGCTGACTTTTTACGTCTGGATAATAAGCCGTTGATGGGTAACGGTAAAATACCGTACACAAAATTACAAAAGGGAATACATTTCAAGTGGCTTTCCTTTGCCTACCCTGGTCATGATAAGTTAGTGATAAAAGATGTAAATTTATACATAGCACGCGGTACAACACTGGCTTTGGTAGGAAGTTCTGGTGCAGGGAAATCTACACTGGTAGACCTTTTACCCAGATTTTATGACCCCACATCTGGCTGTATTACTATCGACGGCGTGGATTTACGCGATTTCGAGTTGAAATCGTTGCGAAAGGCAATGGGAATTGTCAGTCAAGATACCTTCCTGTTCAATGATACAGTGCGGAAAAACATTGGCTATGGACGACCGGAGGCGACAGACGAAGAAATCATGATTGCAGCCAAGCGGGCAAATGCTTATGAGTTTATTATCAAATTGCCTCAGGGATTTGATACCTTGATTGGCGATCGCGGTGTCATGTTGTCTGGAGGACAAAGACAACGCCTTGCTATAGCCCGTGCTTTGCTACAAGACCCAGAAATTCTGATTCTAGACGAAGCAACCAGCGCTTTAGATACCGTTTCCGAACGCTTAGTGCAAAGTGCGCTGGATGATTTGAGTCGCGATCGCACAACCTTAGTGATTGCTCACCGCCTTTCCACAGTCCAAAAAGCTGACCAAATCGCCGTACTGGATCAAGGACGCGTGGTAGAGGTGGGAAACCATAAAGAACTTTTACAAAAGGGTGGTTTCTACTCGCGCCTGTACGCAATGCAATTTGCCGACAAGTCAGAAACAGCTAGCAAACGTAAGCAAAGCTTAATCCGCGTTTCTCACGAAATTCGCACGCGCCTTAACTCAATGCTTGGCTTTTTACGCTTATTAATTGATGATATGGCAGACAATTCCCAAGAGCGACAGGAATTAATTGAAGAATCCTACAAATCTGCCTTGAGAATTCTCAATACTCTAGATGTTTTTGATGATATTGTTAACCTACAGAAAAACTGGCAATTTTCAGCAACAGAAGAAAATAACGGCGTCGCTCCGGGACATGAAACTTTGAAGGTTGTGACTGAGGATCTGAGAACAAACCTTAATCCTATGCTTGGCTCTCTCCGCTCCCTTGCCGATAATTTAGTAGACACCCCCCAAAAACAAAATCAAATCCTTTCAGAAGCTTATCACTATGCGATGCATCTACTTGATAAATTAGAGCATTTTGAGGATAGTGTTAAAGTCTAAAATTATGAAAAATATTGCTTTTAAAAAATACTATATTTTTTTTATTAGAGAAGAGTTGCCAAAACCAGAAGCTCACTTAGTTCAGTCTACGAATTCGGCAAACGCTGCTGCAAACTTGGGTTACTTAACGATTTTGGTCTATCCCTACAAAGGATTAGCAGCATTCAACCCAATTGATTTAGTTCTGCCTTTTCGACCAAGAAAAACACCAAAAAATTTGGTGAAATATTACAACCTCCAGGACAAACTAAAAGTTACTCCCCTACCGATGCCTTGGCCCATCGATTATTTGCCAAGCAAATTCACAGACTCTAACACCATCGCCTCAAAGTATTATTTCCCGTTTCACATATTGCCCCAAACCAAAATTGTCCACAGTCGAGACTGGAACTTTGTGAAAGCTGCTGTTCAAAATGGAGTTCCAGCAATTTACGAACACCACCACCACGAAGAAAAGTTATTTGAACCAGAAATAGTTAATAGCCCGCTGTTTCAAATTTCGATCACAGTTGCAGATACAATCCGGGAAACCATGATTCAAAATGGTATGCCACCGCAAAAAGTCATAAAGCTGCACAATGGTTTTAATCGCCTGTTTATGATGAGACAGCCTCAAAAAGCAGCCGAATGGCGTCAAAAACTTTTGGTAGATGGACGCTCGCATCTAATCGTGTATTCGGGAGCACTACAGCAATTTAAAGGCATCGAAATCCTCATTGATGTAGCTCGTGAAATGCCAAATATTCAATTTGCCTGTGCAGGTGGCAAGGAAAACGAGGTAGCGCACTATCAGCAATTAGCAAAAGAAAAGCAGGTGAACAACATTATATTCTTGGGGTACATCTTACAAGAAGATTTGGCATCTTTGCTCCAAGCTGCTGATGTTTTAGCTCACCCTCACTGTTCGGGAAAAGCAGCGACATTCACCTCTCCTCTAAAATTGTTTGACTACTTTGCCTCTGGAACTCCGATTGTGGCGACGGAAATTCCCTCGTTAATGGAGTTTAGAAATACGAAGGCGATCGCTGCTTGGTGTGAACCAGATAATCCCAGCAAATTTGCCGAAGCAGTGGCGCAGGTTTTAGAAACTTATCCTAGGAAAATTGAAGGTTATCAAGATAGTGTCAATTTTGTGAAACAATTTTCTTGGGAAAATCGAGCGGCAAAAATTTTGAGTTACGTTGATGAATCTTTTCGTCCTCCTATTGTTGCATAAGCAATTCGTAACAACTAACAACTAATAACTAAAAAAATGGCTATAAAAACTGTTGGCATGATTAGCAGCTATCAAAATCTTGATAAAAGATGCGATTGGCTGTGGCAACAAACACCTCATCAATTTGGTGTTTGGGGCAATATACAAATGCAGGCGCTTGTACCCAAGCCAGATTTTCTGCTGATGTATCAATTTGATTTTCCCCAACCTACACAGCAGAAATCTTGGTTAAATTCGTTTCGCAAACAACAGCAAAAATCTCAATTAAACATCGATTCTCTACTACGCGGCGTCAGCAAAGAAGGGGGGATTTATCTGCTGCGAGAACCACCATTAGATGAGGTTCTTGAAAGAAACAAACAGAATTATCAGCAAGCGCAGAAATATTGTGGCTACGTTTCCGGACCTGATGATTTTGCTCCCACTCCTGATTATATGCCTGCAATTTGGTATCACAGCAACTCATTTCGCGAATTAAATGAAATGCCACCTCCCGAAAAGGTTGCATCTTGCAGTTGGATTACCTCTGGAATTAGCCGCACAGCTAACCATCGCCAACGCTTACAGTTTTTGCAATCCTTACAAGCTAGTGAAGTGAAGTTTGATTTGTACGGGCGCGGCTTACCTACATGGGCGACAACACCACGAGAGTTGGGCAACAAATGGTACGGCATGGCACCCTATTATTACAATCTGGCGATTGAAAACTATGCCGACAATAATTGGTATGTCAGTGAAAAACTTTGGGATGCAATTCTTGCATGGTGTCTGCCAATTTACTATGGTGGACCAGCTGCTGATAAACTATTGCCTCCAGGAAGTTTTCTGCGGTTACCCAGCTTGGATGAAAAAGGCATTGCCTACATACAAGAGGTGACTGCTACCCCTGATGCTTGGTATGCAGCAAAGGAAGCGATAAGCGAAGCCAGACAAATTATCCTCCACAAACTCAATCTGCTCAATTGGCTTTCAGAATTTGTTACCAAATTCTCCTAATGAGTTTTCATATCATGTTCGTATTTGCATTACTGGAAGAGGACTAAAGTCCTCACTACGAATTTCCGCAGGTGATTTGGTAAATTTCTCCTTTTGTCCTCTCCTCCAGAAAGATATGGATGGTATTTGTACCCTCGCTAATGACCGAGTTTACGACCAACTCGTTGCCCTACTCAATAGCATCGAGGCAATTTATGGGCAAAAAATGCCCGTTTGCGTCTATCCCTACGACGACAACACAGCCCAAATTGCTGCGGAAATTGCTCGCCGCCCTAATGTACAACTTTACAATCATCAAGATTCAATTCAGCAATGGGATGAGTTTGTCCGCAATATTTGGAATACTCATCCTACCGCGCAAGAGCATTGGCGGCAAATTGGTAGTGACAAATATTATCGAGTCGGCACCCATAGGCGTTACTGTGCCTTTGATGCTCCTTTTGACCGCTTTGTATACATGGATGCTGATACTTTATTAATGAGTTCCTTAGAGCAAGTTTTTGCTCAACTCAATCAATATGACTGGGTGGTGTATGACTTCCAGTTCAAAGATTTATCTCATGTCTATAATACCTCATCGACTAAATTAAAAGAATTATTTACACCAGAAAGACTGCAAACAGAAATATTTTGTTCGGGCTTTTATGCCTCCAAAAAAGATATATTTGATACTCACAAGCGTTCATGGCTGCTGGAACAACTGCGGCAAGGAGAAGCAGAAATTCTTTATGATATGGCTCCTGACCAAACAATTCTTAACTACATGGTCATGCGGTCAGGCATCTCTAGCTATAATTTTGCTCACTCTCTTCCTGAAAGTGAAAAAACTGGCTGTTGCGTTACTTCTTCTCATTTTCAAGGAAAAGACAATATCTTGTATGACAAAGGTAATCGGTTAACTTATATTCACTATATCGGTTTGTCGTCTAAGTTATTTAGCCGGGTTTGTGCTGGGGAAAATATTGATTTTCCTTACCGGGAAATTTTCTTGCACTATCGCTATCTGCACGAACCAGACAAGCGACCAAAGTTCAAGAGTAAGCCGAAAGCTTACAATGCACCTCCAAGTTTAGCTACGCGAATTTTAAGAAAGATAGGATTAGCAGGTTGAGGATTATTCAATGACTAGGGGAATTTATATTATTGCTAACGATAAGGTGACTGACCATGCGATCGCACTACTCAATAGTATCCGGTTGCATGATAAAGAAACACCAATTGTCATGATTCCTTACGATGACAATTATCACGGCATTGCAGATACACTTAACCAGCATTATGGAGTAACAATATACGAAGATTTAGATTTCATCGATAGATTATCAAAAAAATTACATGATGTTTTTGGAAGTAAGTTTTTTGCCCGTCCCAATCAATTTCGTAAGCAAGCTTGTTGGTTTGGACCATTTGATGAGTTTTTGTACATAGATACAGATATAGTTGTCTTTGAAAAAATAATTGACAATCTTAACTATCTGGCTGAATATGATTTTATTTGTTGTGATTATCAACATGCAGGAGGCATTAATAATGTCTTCACACAGCAAGTTTTAGAAGAAAAAGTATTTACTGAAACTGAAGTTAAAGATATTTTCAACGGTGGTTTTTGGGCTTCAAAGAAAAACATCATCTCAGAACAGGATTTGTATGAAACCTTTGCCGAGTGTGCCGCCCATCCAGAATACTTTGATTTTTCCCAAAAAACTTCCGACCAACCGATTATTAATTATATGCTCCTCAAGCGGATTGGGCAGCGCTTCAACATTGTCCGCAGAGAGGGTAAAGCACCAGGAAATTGGGGAGGAAGTCCTCATTTTCAGACTCAGGGAAATATACTGATTGACCCTTCAGTTAATCAACCCCTGCAATACCTTCACTGGGCTGGTATTCGGATTGAACCTGGTTGTCCCTACTGGGAGATTTGGGAATATTACCGCAATCTTAATCCTGCACTCCCACCTGCAGTTTTCCCACCAAAACCAAAGAAAAGTCAGTGGCAGCAAACATTCGATAATCTGAAGAATCAATTAAGGCAAATCAAAGCTAAGTTATAGCTCAATACGCTTGGTGATAAGAGCAAAACCATCAAGTTTTGTAGTGTCTTGTCGCGTAGCGCAATGCACCATCCCAGATTTTCGGTGCGTTAGGACTAAGGTCCATAACGCACCCTACTAAGGCTATAGGATAGGTACTGCCCACCTTATCAAACTGACTGAAAAAGTTAAATAATTATGCTTTATTCCGAGATTACGACAAGAGTGCAAAAGTCAATTATATGAAAATGAAACCACAGATTAACACTAGTTATTCATCTGTGTGCATCTGGGGTTCTAAATTCTAAATACGGACTTTTGCAAAAAGTTTATTATATATTGCTAGAATTATCCCTACATGACTTGGTTTTTAAAGTCTTAAGCATTCTTTTAAGTGAGGTTTTCCTAACGCAGCTGATTGCTTGAGTGACATCTAACCATTGCCGCTTTCTTTGATTTGCTTCTGGATAATCTTCCAAAACATTTTCGACAGGCAACAAAAACATTCTAACTTGGTAAATGTTGCCCCGTTTACGATAGTTATAGATGCCAATTTCCTCAGTCTCCACCTGACCGACAACTCCGGCTTCTTCCCACGCCTCTTTTGCTGCTGATTCGGGTGGACTCATTCCATTGGAGATACCCCCTTTCGGGACGACCCAGTCTTGACGGTTACGGCTTGTAATCAGCAAAACTTCAATTTTTCCGTTTGTGACTCGATATGGAATTACCCCAGATTGCTTAAGTACTTTATTATCTTTTTGGCTCATGCAATTCTGATTCCTTTGATATCAATGTTGTTTTTCTTAAAAAAGTACCTTTTTGTAGATGTCCTTGGCTTTCTATCAAAAGAAGAGTTTAATGTTAAGTTATTATGTAATCACCTATACAAGTGTTGAGGCTTTATACTTAGCTGATGTCACTAAACTGATTTCTCAAACATAATATATGCTTAAGATAACTGCTAAAACTACCAATGCTCAGCCAATATCTACCTTAAGGTAGTTTTTTTACCCCTTGTTATTGGCTATAATCTATATCTACCAGATGCTATCAAGGATAATAGAGGCAGAATCTTATGAGTCAAAAGCAAAAATCTTTTTGCTTCTGCACATTAGCCTTGGGCAAAAAGTATCGCCTGCTTGCTCAACAGTTAGCTAAGGATTTAGAAGAAAATTCGCCAGGCACTTCCATCGTAATTTACACAGATGAACCAGAAGATTTTAAAAGTTACGGTAATACTTTAGCGTATAAACATCAACAACAAGGCATTCTTCTTTGTTATCATGATAAACGTTTTGTTCTAGCCAAAGCTTTATCAAATTTTCATGCTGCTATTTATATTGATGCAGATACTAGAATATCATCTAAAGTTTCGGATAATGTAGACTGGCAACCTGGAATTACGGCAGGTCATTGCGAGAATTTAATTGAACATATCAGCAAATATAGCCCTGAGAGATTAGAAGCTTTCAAGAAGGTAGCATCAAAGTTAAATTTACCTTTAGAAAATACTCAATATATCGGAGAATCTTTATTTGTTATTGCTCGAGATGAGGGAAGAGAAAGCAAATTTTTCGAGCAATGGGGGATGATTGGTAGGTATTTGGAATTGAAAGGCATTCACTCTGGCGAAGGCAATGCTATGGGATTAGCTGCTGCTGAGGTAGGATGGACTGTTAAACAAGAAGGTTGGCAACCAATTAAACAAGCTGTTAAGCATATAGGGGCTTCTATGACCTACACGCAGCAGACATATTGGGATAAATGGAAAATGAGGCTTGGTTATCACTACCGACTCAATTTAGCTAGGCTAATCGCATTGAAGGATTATGACTTTTTCTATAAATAGATACCAAATTCAGTAGACCGAAAAGTTTGGCGATCGCTAAAAAATAGTAGCCTGTGATACCGTTTTTGGAGAAAAATGCAAAAGCTAAATCTCTGGGACAGAATATAAGATTAACTTATCAGGATATACCAAAAATCAACCAAAATCAGCCGGACGGTAAATAAACTTCGCAGGCTACACC